>Ga0335081_10015334_pt1 | contig 12395 bp, 9 predicted proteins | sample Lox_Sample_35_FD_206713 | JGI IMG/M metagenome (GOLD analysis project Ga0335081, IMG submission 206713) | Soil microbial communities from Loxahatchee National Wildlife Refuge, Florida, United States - Lox_Sample_3.5 | ecosystem: Environmental > Terrestrial > Soil > Wetlands | place: USA: Florida...
ATGGCCGCGCAGCATCACGAAGGGCCGGTCGAGTGAGTGCTCGATTTAGTATGGATATTTCCGCGCCATGACTGAATATCCCGGAGACACTCAGCAAATCGAAGAACAGAGCCGTGAACCGGAGAAGGAAGGAGCGAGGAAGCTCTCGCCCGCGGCCCGCTCGTTGCTGCGTTATGGCGGATTCGTTGCCTCGGTGGGTAGCGCGAGAGCGATCGGCATCCTGATTACCTCGCTAACTTTTCCTTTTATCGTGCGGCGCCTGGGCGTGGCGATGTATGGGTTGTGGAGTTACGTGATTGCGGTGTGCGGATTCATTGATACGGTGGCCAATCCTGGCGTGTTTACCTACGCCACTCAGCAGATCGCGGCCCGGCGACTAGAAGCCGCCCAGACCCTTGGAGATACGCTGGTAATTCGCCTGCTCAGTGGAAGCGTGGGCAGCATCGTGATCCTGACCGTCACCGCGTTTGAAGTGCGGCCCGATGTTCGCTTTCTTTTGCGCTGCTACGGCATTCCTGCAATCTTCGTGGGAATCATGGCATCGGATTACGTTCTGGGCGCGCTGGAGCTTTTTCATCTGCGTTCCCTGTTGTCCGTCGTGCAGCAGGCGCTGTACGCCGTTGGCGTCTTTGTATTCGTGCGCTCGGCGAAGGATGTGATTTGGATTCCGCTCAGTATTCTGGCTTCATCGGTCGTGAGCGGCGTCGTCGGCTGGGTGCTTCTGTGGCAGCGCGGATTTCGGCCGGTGCTCAGCTTTGCTCCGCACCGCTGGCGGGCCATTCTGGTGCCCAGTTTTCATTATGCCAGCTCGACGTTAATGTCCAATCTTTATCATCGCAGCGGCCATATCGTCGTGCGCTGGCTGCTCGGGGATTTCGCACTCGGCCTCTATGCGGGCGCAACACGATTCGTGGACGTGCTGCGCGGCTTCATTAGCATCGCGCATGGCGTGTTGATGCCCCGAGTAGCGCTTTACGCCAAGGCCGGCGCCGGGCTGACCCGGGTTATCCGGTTTGCGGTATCGAGTCTGGCGCTGCTCAGCATTCCTCTCGCGGTGGGGGCAATCACGACCGCTTCCATCGTGGTCCCGTTGGTTCTAGGGAAGCAGTTTATGGGCGGCGTGCGCGCCTTCCAGTGGGTCGCGCCCTATGTGATTACAGCCTCGGCGGCAACGCTCTATGTGGGGACTGTGCTCTACGGCATGGGGCGATACCGCGCGTATCTGGTTTCGACCACGGCGGGAGCGGTTTCAGGTGTGGCGCTGTATCTAGCGTTGACGCCATTGTTCGGCGTCGTGGGAGCGTGCTTGGCGTTTGTCCTGGGTGAGGCGGCCGTGGCAATAACTGCTTACTCTCTAAGCCCTCCGGAGATTCGCCGAGCCAGTCGCACACCGGCGATTCCTATCGCCGCGGTCGCGAGCTTTCTCATGGCAGTCGCCGTTCTCCTCGCGCAAAGGAAGATTCATTCGCTGCCTGTAGTCGCCCTCGGAATTGTGGTTTACCTGATAAGCTGTTTGATTATCGGCAAGAACTGGATCAAGAGCGAATTCCAAGCCCGGGCATGAACAGCAATCGGAGAGCACCGAAAGGTTTTCCGGCGTGAGCGCAGTGAAATGCGTACTGGTAACGGGCGGCGCCGGGTTTATCGGATCGCATTTGTGCGAGGCGCTGCTCAGATCCGGCCTAAGTGTGGCGATCGTTGACAGCCTGGATGATTTTTACAACCCGGAGCGCAAGCGAAACAACCTGGCCGGGATTCGTCGAACCGGCGACTTCAAATTCTTCGAAGTGGATATTCGCGACCATCCGCGTCTGCGCGATGCTGTGCGGGAAGCCCAGCCGGATGCCGTAATCCATCTGGCGGCGCGGGCTGGCGTGCGGCCGTCCATTGAGAACCCGGTGCTCTACGAACAGGTCAATGTGCTAGGCACCGTCAATCTTCTCGAAATCATTCGGGAATTGTGCGTGCCGCGGTTCGTCTTCGGCTCATCCAGTTCGGTTTACGGCGTCGCCAACCGCGTGCCGTTTGCAGAAGACGATCCGGCGGTGAATCCGATTTCTCCTTACGCAGCAACCAAGCGCTCCGGGGAGTTGATCAGCTACACTTACGCGCACCTTTTCGGCATCACTGCGATTTGCCTGCGCTTCTTCACCGTGTACGGTCCGCGCCAGAGGCCTGACCTCGCCATTCACAAATTCACCGCCCTCATGGAAGCAGGAAAACCGATTCCGGTGTTTGGCGACGGCTCGATGGGCCGCGATTATACTTATGTGGACGATATCGTTGCGGGTGTGATCGCCGCTCTCGACTTCGAGCCGAGTGCAGGCGTCCCGTTCGAAATTTTCAATCTTGGCAATTCACGCCCGGTGAAGCTGCACGAACTCGTTTCACATCTTGAAGCTGCAACCGGCAAAAAAGCGGTCCGCAATCAGCAGCCTTTGCAGCCAGGCGACGTGCCGCTGACCTGGGCCGATGTGGAGAAATCGGGACGCCTATTGGGATATCGTCCGCAGACGCCTTTTGAAGAAGGGCTGAGCAAGTTCGTGGCTTGGTACCGCGCACAACACGAGCCGACTGTTGTGAAATAGGCTATTCCGATGCCTCGAGCATTTGAATTGGTGATCAATGTTCCAGCGAGCGTTCTGCCCTATTAGCCAATGCAGAAAGTCCGCATTCTTTTTCTCCGTCATGCAGATGCACACAATACGAACTCGCAGAGTCTGACAGTTCGGGAGATTGTCCTTCGCTTGGATCCGAATCAATTCGAATGCACCCTGTGGTATGAAACCGAGCCCGATCCCCGCCTCCACAATCGCTCGAACATTCGCTTGATCCGGCTGCCCGCTCACGGAAAGACCTGGCGAATATTGCGGGAAATGTGTGCCGGATACGATCTGATCGCTTACATGGACTACAGTCCTGCCAGTTACGTCTTTGTCCATCTACCAAGGGTGTTGCGAGGAAAGGCGAGAACAATTTTGCAGGTGGAGGGTCCGTCAGGCCAATCAGTCAACTCGACGAGACTTTTTCGGATCCTGTCCCGGGGAATCGCGGCCCATTGTGACGCGTACACGGCGCTCTCGGAATTCTTAATCCGCGACTTCACCAGCGCCTCGCATCGCGCAGTGAACTATATTGTGTCTTTAGGAGTGGACACTCGATTCTTTTCCCCGCCTATGAAGAGAACTGGACCTGTGCCAACAATACTGTTTGTTGGCACAGTGATCGAACGAAAGGGGCCGCAATACGTTCTCGATGCCGCAGTTCGATTTCCCGAGGCGAAGTTTCGGATTCTCGGCGCCGGGCGAAACGGACATGAGAAAGTGCTGTTGCAGAAAATTTCAGAGCAGAAACTGACCAATGTGACGTTGGAGGGTCCGAAGTCGCAGGCCGAGATCATGGAGGCGATGCGGCAAAGCGACATATTCCTTTTCCCCTCCCGCCTGGAAGGCATTCCTAAAGTTACGCTGGAAGCAGCGGCGATGGGATTGCCGTGCATTGTTTTTTGCGATTACGCCACGCCTTCCGTCGTTGATGGCGTGACGGGTTTTCAGGTGAGCACGCTGGAAGAAATGCTGGACCGCCTGGGAGCGCTTATTGCCGACCCCGCGCTTCGCGAGACAATGGGAAAAGCTGCACGCCGACACGCCGAGCAGTTTGATTGGGAGATCGTCAGCCGGCAGTGGCAGGACGTTTATTTGAAGATTGCCGCGGCCCACAAGCAATGTTCACGCTAGCGAGCGGTTTGGGTGATGCGGGTAAGTCGAGAAACGCGCTGCACGTCCTGACGCTCACTCCCTTCTATCCTCACGCGCAATACGACGCCGGGGGCTGCTTTGTCGCGGAACCGCTGCAGGCTTTTGCTGGTATGGGCCTCAAGTCTTCGGTTATTGCTGTGCAGCCGACCTATCGCCCGGCTGTAACGCCAAGCGCGACGGTTCCCTCTGCAATATGGGTTCGTTATCCTGCCCTCCCCAGCAATTTCGGACTTTCTTCATCCGGATATTTCCTGTTCGCGCGTTTACTTCCTCACCTGCGCCGGATGCACAGCTCGGATCCGATTGACCTGATTCACGCGCACGCCGCTCTGCCTTGCGGCCACGCGGCGGCGCTCCTGGGAAGGGAATTGAAAATTCCATTTGTCGTCACAGTCCACGGATTAGACGCGTTTTCCACCAACCAGGCTCGCGGCATGCCGGGCCGGTGGTGCCAGAGAGTTTCCCGGATGGTCTATCGCGAGGCGCGGCAGGTCATCTGCATCAGCGAAAAAGTGCGCGATCAAGTAATACAAGGCGCTAGCGGGGCGGTGCATACGACTGTGGTCTATAACGGAGCAGATCCGCTGAGGTTTTTTCCACCGAAGGACCCTAAGGAATCGCACATTGTGCTCAGCGTGGGAACGCTGATTCCAATCAAAGGACATGATCAGCTTTTGCGGGCGCTGTCCAGGATTCGGCGCGATGATCCGAGAGTTTCGTGCCAGATTATCGGGGAAGGACCGGAGCGTCACCGTCTCGAGGCGCTGGTTCACGCTCTCAAGTTGACTGGTCATGTGCGCTTTCTCAGACGTCGAAATCGAAGCCAGACGGCTGAAGCCATGCGGCAGTGCTCTGTTTTTGCCCTGCCGAGCCGTTATGAGGGGCTGGGCTGCGTGTATCTTGAAGCCATGGCTTGTGAACGCGCAGTCATTGCTTGCCGTGGACAGGGCATCGAGGAGGTTATCGAGCATGGCGCTAATGGCTGGCTGGTCGAGCCCAATGACCAGGATGGTTTGGCGGAGGCGCTTTCGTTTTTGCTGGGGAACTTGGAATTGCGGCGTCAGCTTGGTACGGCGGCTCGCCGCACCATCCTGCGAGGTTTCACTCTGGCGCATCAGTCCGCCCGCCTGGCACAGCTTTACCGGGAGTCGGCCGCGTGAGGCGTAAGCTGGCTCTGATAACAGAAATCATCTCTCCGTATCGCATCCCAGTGTTCAACGCGCTGGCACGCCACGAAAACATTGATTTGCAGGTCATCTTTCTCGCCGAGACCGATCCTACCCAGCGCCAGTGGCTGGTTTATAAGGAGCAGATTCAATTTTCATACCAGGTGCTCCCTTCCTGGCGACGGCGGGTCAAGGGCCGCAATCTGCTTCTCAACTGGGGCCTGCGCCGTGCGTTAAGGCAATTTTCTCCGGATACGATTGTCTGTGGGGGTTACAACTATCTCGCTTCATGGGTAGCCCTGGCATGGGCCCGCCGTCACGCGGTGCCCTTTCTGCTATGGTCCGAAAGCACCGCCAAGGACACGCGTCCCGGCCACAGCTTGATAGAATGGCTGAAATCCAGGTTCGTGAACGGCTGCCGCGGCTTTGTGGTGGCGGGAAGGTCTTCATTCGAGTACGTGCAGAGTTTTGGTATCAGGCGGGATGCGATCTTCACAGCGCCGAACGCAGTGGATAACGACTTCTTTTCCACGCAGGCCCAGGCTGCTCGCCGTGACGCGCCCGCATTGCGGCGAAAACTGAATCTGCCAGAACGCTATTTCGTTTTCGTCGGGAGGCTGATACGGGAAAAAGGAGTGTTGGAATTGTTGCAGGCCTATGCTGCGCTACCCGCCGCTACGCGAGAGCGATTCGGCCTGGTTTTCGTGGGCGATGGTCCAGTGAGAGCGGAACTGGAAGCGCGCGCTGATGCGATTCAACTCGGAACAATAAAATTCACTGGTTTCGCCCACCGGGAACAGTTGGCGATCTACTACGGCCTGGCGGAGGCATTGGTCTTTCCCACGTACACCGATCCTTGGGGACTCGTTGTGAATGAGGCGATGGCCTGCGCGTTGCCAATCGTCTGCAGCCGTGATGCTGGATGTGTCGCCGACCTGGTGGAAGATCATTGGAATGGCCGCCTGGTAATGCAAAAAGACTCCAAACAACTCTCCGCTGTGCTGGCGGAGTTGGCTGCGAATTCCGAGGTACGAGTTTCAATGGGTAGCCATAGCCGGGAGCGTATTCGGCAGTTTTCGCCCGAAGCGTGCGCGGCGGGGATGGCGGGCGCCGTTCTGGCGTGCGCGGGGAGCAACGGGTGAACGAAGATTTCTCGCGGTTCCTTCTGCCGGTCAGCTTCCTGCTATGCGGCTGCTTCGGACTCTACAAGGTCCTGATAAGTCCGAACGACCCCCGTGCTTACCTGTATCTCGGCGCGGCAGTCTCGCTGGAACTACTGCTCATAATTCTCTGGAAATTCCGCGAGGCGTTCTTTCCGGTACTGATCGTTGTCTTCCTGCTGGCGGGTATGGATTTTCCTTACAAATCTGTTTGGCTGGCGGCCCGGTGGGCGGTGCTGGCCGCCGGGGCTCTGTTTGCATTCACGATCTATCTTAAAGAAAGCCGAAAATACCCCTTCGGCAAATTTCAATTACTGGCAGGCTGTTGCGTGCTTTCTGCCCTGATCTCCACTTTTGGCTCATCTGATTCCAGACTAGCGTTGCTGAAAACAGGCAGCCTGATGCTCGTGTTTCTGTACGGGATTACGGGAGCGCGCATGGCCATCGTCGGGCGTGAGGCGAAATTCTTTTCGGGACTGCTGTTGGCTTGTGAAGTTCTGGTGTATATCAGCGCGGTAGTGTACTTCGTGGCGCGCTTTCCCCTGTTTGGAAACCCGAACTCCCTCGGAGCCATCATGGGAATTGTGGTCGCGCCGTTGCTGATGTGGGGAGTTCTCGTCAGCGAAGGAAAACGATGCTACAAGCGCAGAGTTTTCGCTCTCTCATTATGTGGTGTTCTGTTGCTCAGCAGCCTTGCCCGCGCTGCGATGGCCGGTGCTGTGATGGCCGCGCTCATGTTCTGCCTTCCCTTGCGCCGCTATCGGCTCTTGATGCAGGGCGCGGGTATGGTTTTGCTGATGGGAATGCTGATTATCTCGGTACGATCGGTGCGTTCCAACCAATCCCCCAACCAATCTAGAGAGTCTTCTTTGGTAGCTCTGTTGCTGCATAAAGGCCACAGTGAGAGCAGCATTTTGCTTTCTCGCGAAGGGCCATGGCAGCAGACGAAGGATGCGGTCCGCAAGCACCCCTGGTTCGGCACAGGTTTCGGCACCAGCGAAACGAATTACGAAGCTGCTAATCCGGACACGGACACGCTCAGAACGGCTTCGGTGGTCACCACTACCCGCGAGCACGGCAACAGCTACCTGGCCATTCTGGAATGGGTTGGGTTGCTCGGCGTGGTGCCGTTCTGCCTCTTAATCATCATGACCGGGGTCAATGTCGCGCGAGTTGTTCTCTGGATGTATCGGTCACAGAGCTATGTTTCTCCCGCGGTGCCGATTGCGGCGGTGGCGATATCGGCCCTGGTGCACGCTGCGTTCGAGGATTGGATGTTCGCCCCCGGGTACTACATCACGGTTTTCTTCTGGGCTTTCGCGTTTGTGCTCGTGGATCTCATTCCGGTCGCGAAACCTCGCCCTGTGCAGCAAGGAATATGCCATCCGATCCGCCCCTCCCTTCGAACCGGAACAGCAGTCCCTGCGCGATGATTCGGGTTTTTCTCAACTGCATCGCCGCCAGCGCGGGCGGCGGGCTTACCTATTTGCGGAACGTAGTTCCTCATCTTTCCCGAAGGCCTGGCGTGCACACGACGGTCGCCGCCGGCCGATTCCCCCGTAACGAGTTGGAAGCCTCACCGAATATCACGCTGCTGGAAATCGAAGCTCCACAAAGCGCCACCCGGCGTTTCCTTTGGGAGCAAACCGCGCTGCCAAAGTTGATTGCGAGCGCTGGGGCGGATGTGCTCATCTCGACGGGGAACTTCGCACTGCACAGGTCTCCTGTGCCGCAGATTCTTCTCTCGCGCAACGCACTGTATTGCTCGGCTGATTTTTTTCGAGATCTGCGCGCCCGTCGCGAATATTTCATATGGCTGGATACCAGGTTGCGAGGAGTGCTCGCAAAGCGCTCGATCGGCTGGGCCGATCGCACGGTCGCTCCCAGCCGGGCGTTTGCCCAAGAATTGCAGCGTTGGACGGGAAAAACAATCACCGCAATCCACCACGGGTTTGACCGGGAACCGTTTTTCGGAGATCAGTCGCCGCTGCCCCCCGAAATACGGCAGCAGCTCGACTCAGCTCATAACGCTGTGCGTCTCCTCTTCGTCAGCCACTATAACTACTATCGCAATTTCGAGACTGTGTTTCGCGCTCTGGCGATTGTGCGTGCCCGCCTGCCGCACACACGAGTGCTGCTGTGTCTTACATGCAAGCTCAATTCGAAGGACAATCCGGGCGCTTATCAAGCTGAGCCTGCTGCGGCCTTAGTGCGGCAGCTCGGACTGTCCGACGCCGTGATTGAACTCGGCGCCATTCCGTACCGACTGCTACATCAGGTTTATCGGGGGTGCAATATCTATGTGACCGCTGCTTACGCCGAGACGTTTGCTCATCCCCTGGTCGAGGCGATGGCTAGCGGTTTACCCGTGATTGCTTCCGACCTGGCCGTACATCGCGAAATCTGCGGAGCGGCGGCATGCTACTTTCCCGCTTTTTCTGAAACCGAGTTGGCCGCGCAGATCGAGAAATTGATCACTCAGCCGGAGGCAGCGCAATCATTGGTTCGGGAGGGCGGAAAGCGATGGCAGGATTTCAGTTGGGCGGGCCACGCCGACGAGATTCTTCGCCTCGCAGAAGAATTGCTGCGGGAACGATCTCGAAGGAACGAGCGCTAACGCTTCGGCCGGTAAATGTCCGTGCTGGTGCCGTAGAAAACTTCCGCGGCCTGCATGAGGGTCTCGGAAAGCGTCGGGTGGGGATGGATCGTCAGCGCCACGTCTCCCGCCAGCGCTCCCATCTCGATCGCCAGTGTGCCTTCCGCGATCAGTTCTCCAGCGCCCGCTCCCACGATGCCCACGCCCAGAATTCGCTCACTTGCCGGCTCGATGATCAGCTTGGTCATGCCCTCAGGCCGATCGAGCGTGAGAGCGCGGCCGGAAGCCGCCCAGGGAAATTTCGCGACTTTGATCTCGCGATTTTCTTTCTGCGCTTGGGTCTCGGTCAGGCCGCACCAGGCAATCTCCGGGTCTGTGAAAACTACGGCAGGAATGGCATTCGGCTCGAACGCAACTTTATGCCCCGCAATTGCCTCCGCCGCGGTGCGCCCTTCATGCGACGCCTTATGCGCCAGCATAGGCTCGCCAACCACGTCTCCAATCGCATAAATCGCAGGATCGTCGGTCTGCAACTGCTTGTTGACCTGAATGAATCCTCGCTGCCCTACTTTGACTTTTGTTTTCTCCAGTCCGGAAATCTCCGAATTCGGCTTGCGCCCAACCGAAATCAGAACTCTGTCAAACAGCTTCTCGCGCTCCTTCACGTCAGCTCCTTCGAACGTGACGCGAATTCCATTCGCCTGCTCTTTCACCGCTGCGACCGTCGTATTCAGAAGAATCGAGTCGAAAAGTTTCTCCATGCGCTTATGAAGCGGCAGCACGAGATCGCGGTCAGCTCCGGGAAGCAGGCCGGGGAGCATCTCCACCACAGAAACCTTGCTTCCGAGAGCCGCATAAACCGTGCCCAGTTCCAGGCCAATGTAGCCGCCGCCGACCACCAGCAGTGTCTTCGGAATGTCCGCCAGTTCGAGCGCGCCGGTTGAATCCAGCATGCGCGGCGTGTCGAGTTTCAGGTTGGGGATGATCGCCGGCCTTGATCCGGTCGCGATGATGATACGGTCAAATGAAAGACTCTGATCCCCGCTTGCCGCCTTTGTCACGCGAAGAGTGGTCGAGTTCTCAAATCCGGCCCGCCCCTGCAGGTATTGCACTTTACGCTGTTTGGAAAGCTGACCCAGTCCGCTCGTCAGCTTTTTCACCACGCCCTCTTTGAACGAGCGCAGGGTGTCGAGCGCGACCTTCGGCTCACCAAACTCGATGCCCCAGTTTTTCGCGTGCCGCGATTCCTCGATTAGTTTCGCAACATGGAGCAGGGCCTTCGAGGGGATGCAGCCGCGATAAAGGCAAACGCCTCCCGGATTCACCTCCGGGTCAATGATCGTGACTTGCATGCCAAGATCGGCAGCAAGGAAAGCGGCGGCGTAGCCTCCAGGCCCGCCACCGACGACTGCTACGCGTAGATTTGAAATGTCTGGCATTGTATGTAAGGAGTCAGGATTCAGTTGTCAGTTCCAAGTCTCAGCATGGCTGAGTGCTGAATGCTAAGCCCTGCACTTCTGACGGCTCATCCCTGCACCGAGAGCAAAAAGGGCTGCTCGAAAGCTTCGGCTATCCAGCGCAGGAACCGCGCCGCATCAGCGCCGTCAATCAGGCGATGGTCGTAGGAAAGCGACAGTGGCAGGACCTGCCGCGGCTCAAACTTTCCGCCAATCCACACCGGCTCCATGCTGGACCGCGAAAGACCCAGAATCGCGACCTCCGGATAGTTCACGATCGGCGAAAATCCTGTGCCGCCGATGCCGCCGAGATTCGTAATCGTGAACGTGCCGCCCTCCATGTCTTCCGGCGTCAGCTTCTTGTCGCGGGCCTTCTTGGAGAATTGCGTCAGCTCGGCGGCCAGCTCCACAATATTTTTTTTATCAACATCGCGAATCACCGGCACCAGCAGCCCGCGATCGGTGTCCACGGCTACTCCGATGTTGATGTACTGTTTGTAAATGATTTCTTCTTTCGCTATGTCAATGCTGGCGTTGAACTGCGGGAAGACTTTCAGCGCGGAAGCACACACTTTGAGCGCGATGGCGGTAACCGTCATTTTGCCGCCGGCTTCCTGCGCGCGTGGCGCAAAGCGCGTCCGCAACTGTTCGAGTTCGGTGATGTCCGCCTTGTCGTTCTGCGTCACGTGCGGAATCGTATTCCAGGCCTGCCAGAGATGCTCGGCCGTCTTCCGCCGCACGCCGCGCATGGAAACCCGTTCCACTTTGCCGTACTTGCTGAAATCGGGCAGCCCTGGCTGGGCAAACCGTGCTGGCGCGGCCTGCGCCGCGGCCGCTGAAGTCAGCAAGGCCTTGGCGTGTGCCTTCACATCCTCTTCGCTGATTCGCCCGCCCGGCCCGCACCCTTTCACTGCGCGGATGTCCACGCCCAATTCGCGCGCTAGCCGGCGCGTGTGAGGCGCCGCCGGAACCGGTTGCCCGTGGTCTGTCCCCGCGGTCCGCTCCAAATTCGCCGGCATGCTGAATGCCGGAACCGCCGCCACCGGCTGATCGGGTGGAAGCGCTTGCTCTTCCGTCTTGCCTTCGGCTCGAATCGCTGCCTGAAACGCGAGCTGCGCTCCCTGTTGTCCTGAGACGTAATCCTCGTGTTGATGCTCGGCCGCTTTTGCCGATGTGGCGCCGTCCTCAAGTGTGAAGATCACCTGGCCGACTTTGATCTTCTCTCCCTGCTTGACCAGGACATCTTTCACAATACCGGTCACGGAAGACGGAACTTCCACCACGGCCTTGTCCGTCTCGAGTTCCATCACTGGCTGCCCATCCGACACCGTCGCGCCCGGAGAAACCATCAGCCGCACCAGATCGCCCTGATGGATGTTCTCGCCGAGCTCAGGCAATTTGAATTCACTGACGGCCGAACGCGAGGTTTGCAAAGCAATCGCTGGCGACGGAGCGGTCGTTGCAGGGACAGTATTCCTCGTTTCCGTCCCACCGGCCAGTGATTGCGCGGGCGCTGTTTGCGCCCTTTCTTCCACAGCCTTCGCGCGTGACCCAGCGCCATTCTCCACCGTGAAGATGACCTGCCCGACCTTGACCTTCTCGCCTTCTTTTACCCGAACATCTGTGACCGTGCCGCTGACCGACGACGGGACCTCTACGACCGCTTTATCCGTCTCTAGTTCCATCACTGCCTGGCCTTCACTGATGGTCGCGCCCGGGGCAATCATCAGGCGCACCAAGTCGCCCTGATGAATATTTTCGCCGAGTTCTGGCAGCTTGAATTCAGTCACGCAAGCTTGTCCCCACAGCGGGCCGAGCTAGGCGCTCGCAGGATTTGCCTTCTCCGGGTTGATGTCCAGTTCTGCGATGGCCTTCTTTACGCATTCCGGCTGGATTTGCTTCTGCTTCGCCAGCGCGGTCAGAGTGCCCAGCACAATGTGCTTGGCATCCACCTCAAAAAAGTCTCGCAGCGCGGCCCGGTTCTCGCTGCGCCCGAAACCATCCGTACCCAAACACTGCAGCGGCCGTGGCACCCACTGCGCAATGCTTTCCGGCAGCACCTTCATGTAATCGGAGGCGGCCACGAACACACCCGGGGCATCTCTCAAACATTGCGTCACGTAGGGCACACGCGGCGTGTCTCCGGGATGCAGCATGTTCCAGCGCTCGCAGTCGTTGCCGTCGCGGTAGAGCTGCTTGTAGCTGGTCACGCTCCACACATCGGCGCCAACCCCGTATTTCTCATCCAGAATCTGCTG
>Ga0335081_10015335_pt1 | contig 12395 bp, 13 predicted proteins | sample Lox_Sample_35_FD_206713 | JGI IMG/M metagenome (GOLD analysis project Ga0335081, IMG submission 206713) | Soil microbial communities from Loxahatchee National Wildlife Refuge, Florida, United States - Lox_Sample_3.5 | ecosystem: Environmental > Terrestrial > Soil > Wetlands | place: USA...
GCTGAACTCGCATAAGCCTTTGTTCAATCACGGAAAACTGAGTCACGAATCACGATTATTATAATTTCGGAACTTCCTATACCTTTGGTGCCGGCGCGACAAAACCCTTTGGCAGAACGCCTCCTTCGCTGACGATGCGCGGCACGACCTCCTCCCAACCCACTGGCATGATATGTAATCCGCTCACACCCTGACCCGAAAACTTCTTGATCTTCGCGATTAGCTCTAATGCAATCGCCACTCCCTCTTCCTGTGCGTTACCGGCTTTGTCAGCTTCTTCCATGCGCTTCATAATGGAATCTGGAACAGTTACCCCCGGCACCTCATTGTTCATATATTTCGCCATCTTGAGAGTCTTGAGCGGCGTGATGCCGATCAAGATATAGACTTTGTCCAGGATATTTCGCTTGGCAAGTTCATTGAGCCAGATTTCCATGAGATCCACGTCGAAAACCAAATTGGTCTGGAAGAACTGGGCGCCGGCATCGATCTTCTTGTGTTCACGCAAGGCTTGGAATTTTGGTTCGGATGCGAACGGAGAGGCCGCCGCACCGAGGAAGTATCGAGGCGGCGTCTTCATCTCGCGCCCATCCATATATTTGCCCTCATCCCGCATCCGGCGCAGGATCCACAACATTTGAACTGAGTCGATATCGACAATATCCATGCGGCCGCGCGGTGCGGGAGCCATCTTCATCGAGTCGCCGGAGACACAAAAAATGTTGCGAATGCCCAGATCGTACGCGCCGAGTACCTCGGATTGCAAACCCACGCGCGTTCGGTCTCGCGCCGCGATCTGCATCACGGGTTCCGCGCCTTGTTTGATCACCATGACGGAACAAGCCCATGATGCCGTACGTGGTGTAGCAGATGGATTGTCGGTGAAGTTGATTGCCGCCACGTAAGGCTTGACCGCTTCGATGTTTCTGAACATTTTGTCGGTCTTGGCTGAAAGCGGCGGCGCAACTTCCGCGGTGACAACAAACTCGCCCGCCTTCAATCGGCGTTCCAACTCTGAAACAGTCTCAGAATATTTCGGCGCGTGATACTGGTCATCGCCCTGCCACCAATCCGGCTGACGGACCGGCTTGAAGATGCTTTCCCACATCACATTACGAACGCTAGCTGGCTTGAATAACAATCCGGTAACGACTTTTCCGATGCCGATCTCTTTAATGCGTGTGAATACATCGCCCCATGTTTCGGTTCCGGCCTTCTCCCAATCCAGCGGCGGCAGGACTTCGAGCAGACGATGCTCGCGTCCCATCGTGAACGAACGCTCGTAAATCTTATACCAAATGCACGGCCGCGTTTCATCCACATAGCAATATTCAGAAGTAGCTCCGCCACACGGGCCGTTACGCAATCCTTTGGGACATTCCATCGGGCAGATGAAGGCGGTCTCTTGAAGCAAGCAATTTCCGCACATCCGGCATCCGAATAATGGGCCTTTGATGGCCTTTTCTAAAGATGCCAGCGCACGCCTGTTAAACGGTTCACGTTTGAAGGGTGAATATGGCGGTTGCCAGCGACGACCAGGTGTAAATCCAGGCATGAGGTATTTCCTTTGTTAAGTCATTTCGTGGGCGGTTAAGATTTCACGCAATGGCCTCTCGCTAAATAAGAATCTGCAGGAATCATTTTACTCAACAAAACTTGAACTGTCTTCCTGATGGTAGACTGTTGAGCCGCAGATAAGTTAAGATCTTTCAACCCAAGCACTCTGCTCTTGTCAGCCCATTCCGCTGTATATTTTAAACGCTAACGAGCAGAATACTAGTGTCTTTCGTCTCTAACCACTGGATGAAATCGTTCTGCTTTGGGGTCGAATGAATTGGCAGGGCCGTCGATCAAATCTTGGGCAATAAACCGCTTTTTTCAACACCCCGCAAGAAGGACAATAATCATGATCAAAGGAGGATATTTATATCTAGTAGTGTTGTGAGAAAGGTCACATACTCAGGGTAACGATCCGTCAAAGCACTAAATTGGCCGGGAGAATAACGGCGTTCATTCTTGATGAAGAGAGGTCCTATGACCGATGCTCAATTAGTTTCATCATCGTCTGATCCAGATTCCAAACAGGATGAGGATCTTACGTTACTTAAGGAAGTCGCAGCTCGCACCGCGGGTATTTCCAACCTTGAAATGTGCATCCAGTGCGGGACCTGCGGTGGCTCCTGCCCCTCCGCGGCTGACATGGATCACACTCCTCGCAGACTGTTCGCCATGCTTCGCGCAGGCCTGCGCGAAGATGCTCTCAAAAGCAATACGCCGTGGATCTGTGTTTCATGCTATCACTGTGTGGTTCGTTGTCCACAAAACATTCACATCACGGATGTCATGTACACGCTCAAAGGCATGGCGATAGAAGCCAAGCTATGCCAAGACTCGACCGCGCCTGATTTCTCACAAACCTTTATAGGCATGGTCGAAGAGTTTGGGCGCAGTTTCGAAATGGGACTCGCCTCCGCTCATTATCTTAAGCACTTTCCATTGCGTCTTCCCAGTATGCTACCAATGGGCATGGGCATGCTAAGCAAGAAGCGCATGAATCTTACACCCACGCGTATCAAACATATGAAACAACTCAAGGCCATCTTGAAGCGCGCCAAGGAACTGGAGGCCGTGCAATGAGCGATTACATTCTCTATCCCGGCTGTTCCATGGAAACGGGCGCACGCGCCTATTACGATTCACTCAAGGCCATTAGCAAACCCATCGGTCTCAACCTAAAAGAGATAGATGATTGGAATTGCTGTGGCGCCACAGAATATTTTGGCATCAGTAAAACGCCCGCTTATGCCCTGATTGCCCGCAATCTGGCGCTCGCGTCCGAACAGTCCAACGGAACTCGCAGTGTGGTTGCACCCTGTTCGGCCTGCTATCTCAATTTGGCAAAAGCCGACTATTACATGCGCGAACAACCCAAGTTCGGACGCAGTATCAATGAAGCACTGGCAGCAGGCAAGCTTTCATATACACCCGGCTCGCTTGAAATTCATCATTTATTGGATGTCATCATCTATGACATCGGACTGGATGTCGTCGAGAAGAACGTCGTGCGGCCATTGAAGGGTCTGCGTGTCGTGCCCTATCTCGGTTGCATGGTGCCGCGTCCCGATTACGATCATCGCTGGTCGGATCATGAATTCCCCGTGGAGCTTGACATGTTGCTCAAAACTCTCGGTGCTGAAGTGGTGGATTATCCGCTCAAGACCGAATGTTGCGGCGGGCATATGACTCAAATCAGCCCTCCGACTGCCTTTGAAATGATTCGCAGGCTGATCGCTTTAGCAGATGAACGCGAAGCCGATGTGATGACCACCGTCTGCCCGATGTGCCAGTTGAACATCGATGGTTATCAAGGCGAAATGAATCACTTCTTCGGCACCAATTATCACATGCCCATCCTATTCTTCACACAGTTGATGGGATTGGCTTTTGGCATCGAACCGAAAGAACTGGGCTTTGGACTCGAACTGGTAAGCGCAAGAAATGTGCTGGATGCTATAGGAGTTCAAGCTCCGCCAGAAACGCCTCCCGCCCCACCTAAGCGTCCACGTAAGCAAGAGGGATTGCCCATGCCATCTCCGCTGATCAAGCCTCAAGTTGAAGCTCTGAAGAAAGTGGTGACCAAATGACCGCGAACTTAATCGAAAACACCTCACCCGCTGACGGTCGGGAAAGAATCGGAGTTTACGTCTGCCACTGTGGCACGAACATCGCAGGCGTGGTGGATGTCGTGCAAGTTGCAGATTGGGCTGCCAAACAATTAAAGCATCGCGGCGTTGTTATTGCACGCGAATATAAATTCATGTGTTCCAGCCTCGGGCAGGAATTGATCGAAAAGGATATCAAAGAACTAGGATTGAACCGCGTAATCGTCGCAGCTTGTTCGCCGCATTTGCACGAGAAGACATTCCGTACCGCTTGCGCCAATGCCGGACTCAATCCGTTCTTGTGTGAGATGGTTTCGATCCGCGAACAAGTTTCGTGGGTACATACTGATAAAGCGGCCGCGACTGCCAAGGCCAAAGCCATGATTTCGGGCGGTGTGGAACGCGTCCGCCATCAAGTCCCGCTTGAGCCGATGACAGTCCCGATCGATCCCACCACGCTGGTAGTCGGCGGAGGTATTGCAGGAATCCAGAGCGCGTTGGAAATCGCCGACGCGGGTTTCCATGTTTACCTGGTGGAGCGCGAGCCGTCCATCGGAGGACACATGGCACAATTCGATAAGACCTTCCCAACCCTGGATTGCTCCGCTTGTATCTTGACGCCGAAGATGTTTTCGGTCGGCTCCCATCCCAACATTACTTTATTGACGTGGAGCGAAGTGGAAAAGGTCGAAGGCTATGTAGGTAACTTTACGGTAACCATCCGCAAGAAAGCCCGCAAGATTGACGAAGAGCTTTGTACCGGGTGTGGGATCTGCCAGGAAAAATGCCCAAAGAAAGTTATTGACAATGTATATGAGGCCGGACTTGGGTATCGTAAAGCCGTATACACACCGTTCCCGCAAGCGATACCAAATCGTCCTGTGGTAGATGTAGATAACTGCACCTACTATGAAAAAGGAACATGCAAAGCCTGCGAGATATTCTGCCCCACCAAGGCGATTGTCTTCGACCAACAGGATAAAATCCTGAATGTTAAAGTTGGAAACATTATCCTTGCAACAGGGTACGAACTATTCGATGCGCGCCGGATGCCCAATTACGGATATGGGAGATTGCCAAATGTTTTCACTTCATTGGAAATTGAACGCCTGACGAACGCGGCTGGCCCAACCAATGGCAATATTGTTTTACGAGATGGAAAAACAACCCCGAAGGCAGTGGGCATCATCCATTGCGTGGGTTCGCGCGACAAAAACTTCAACAATTACTGCTCGGTCATTTGCTGTATGCAAAGTCTGAAGTTTGCACATATCATTCATGAACGCACTGGCGCGACCATCTATAACTTCTATATTGACATTCGCGCCGCCTTCAAGGATTACGATGAGTTCTATCAGCGCGTGCTGGAAGAGGGCACCCTATTCGTGCGCGGCAAAGTCGCTGAAGTCTCGGATGTTCCGCGCACAGAAAGCGAAAAAGGCAAACTCATTATTCAAGTGGAAGATACACTGGTTGGAAAGCAGCGCCGCATTCCTGTTGACATGGTTGTTCTTTCTGCCGGACTCGAGCCACGCAAAGATACCAGGGAAGTCGCCAAGACATTTGGCATCTCCTGCTCTGTGAACGGCTGGTTCATCGAGAAACATCCAAAGCTCGATCCAATTGCGACGATGACCGAAGGCATTTTCATCGCAGGTTGTGCGCAGGGACCGAAGGATATTCCCGCCAGTGTTGCTCAAGGTGCAGCCGCCGCGGCCCGCGTCCTGAGCCGGATCGAGCAGAAGCAAATGGCGCTCGAACCGGTGCGCGCCAGCGTCATCGAAGAGAAATGCTCGGGTTGCCGTATCTGCAATGGCCTGTGTCCATTCAATGCCATCACGTTCCACGAAGATCGCATGGTTACCGAAATTAATCCCGCGCTCTGTCAGGGTTGCGGCACGTGTGTGGCCGCCTGCCCGGCAGGTGCGATCACCGGCACAGGCTTCAGCAACGATCAGATCATGGCGCAGATCGAAGGTCTGCTCATGTTGAACGTTGATCAAGAACCGGTGGCCGCTTAGGAGATTCAACCATGACCAATTCATTTGAACCTACGATTATCGGCTTCACCTGCAACTGGTGTTCCTACCGCGCCGCGGATCTTGCAGGAACCGCCCGCATCAAATACCCGCCCAACGTTCGTTTGATTCGCCTGATGTGTTCAGGACGACTCGATCCGACTTTTGTTTTCAAGGCCCTCGCCAATGGCGCCGATGGCGTGATGATCACCGGATGTCATCCGGGCGAATGCCATTACATCGAACAGAACTATAAAGCTTTACGCCGCTTCCAGTTGATGAGACGCACGCTTCAGGGCTTTGGAATTGAACCAGCGCGCATTCGATTGGTTTGGGCTTCGGCTGCTGAGGGAGCCAGGTTTGCCAGCGAGGTTTCATCCTTCATCGAAGAGGTGCGCGCGCTTGGTCCACTTCATTGGGGAAAGAATGACAATGTTTCTTCCGCATTAACCGAAGCCCCGATTAAGAAAGAAGAGGTGCCCGCATGACCACTACCGCAAAACCGAAATTCGCAATGTACTGGGCGGCCTCCTGCGGCGGATGTGAAATCGCCGTACTCAATACCAACGAAAAGATTCTCGATGTGGATGCCAATTTCGATGTTGTCTTCTGGCCTGTGGCGATGGATGCCAAATATAAAGATGTTGAAGCGATGGAAGATGGCTCGATCCTGCTCACATTATTCAACGGCGGCATTCGCAACGACGAGAATGAGCATATGGCAAAGTTAATGCGCCGCAAATCAAAGATCCTTGTCGCGTTCGGCTCCTGCGCCACCGAAGGCTGCATTCCCGGATTAGCCAACCTGAGCGATTCTCGCGAGATGGTTCACACGGCATTTACCACAATTACAACAGACAATCCACACGAAATCTACCCAATGACATCTTACGATGTTCCGGAGGGTGAAATTCATATCCCAAATATTTTGCCTATGTTGAAGACTCTCGCCCAGGTCGTGGATGTGGATTATTACATGCCGGGCTGTCCACCCGAGTCGGCCCAGATCGCGGCTGTGATTGATCTGGTAATACAAGTTGTGCAGGGCAAAGCTGAATTGCCGCCCAAAGGTTCTGTAATTGGCGCGGGAAATTCCACCGTCTGCGACGAGTGCAAGCGGACACGCAATGTGAAGACGATCAAGGCTTTCAACCGCATTTGGGGCATTGCACCGGAGCCTTCACTGTGTTTGCTGGAACAAGGTATCCCTTGCAACGGTCCCGCGACGCGCAGCGGATGCAAGGCACGATGTCCGAAAGCAGGCGCACAGTGCATCGGCTGTTATGGTCCTGCTGATGGCGTCGAGGATTACGGTGCACGGCTAATCTCCGCTTTTGCATCTGTCCTGGATGCGAAAGAGCCTGAAGAGATAGACCGCATCCTGGATGGCCTAGTGGATCCGACCGGCCAGTTTTATCGGTTCAATTTAGCGGGTTCCTTATTGAAAGCGGCGGTCCCGGCCTGGAAGAAAGAGAAGGCGTAAATGACACAACGAATCACAATTGATCCCATCACCCGCCTCGAAGGTCATGGCAAGATCGAAATCTTCCTGAACGAAGAAGGCGATGTTGCCAACACCTATTTCCAGATTCCGGAATTACGCGGCTTTGAACGATTCTGCGTTGGGCGTCCGGTGGAAGAAATGCCGCTTCTCACCAATCGCATCTGCGGCGTGTGTCCCGAAGCGCATCATATGGCGGCTGCCAAAGCCGCCGACATGGTCTATCATGTTGATCCGCCTCGCACAGCAAATATGTTGCGTGAGTTGTTATATAGCGCGTTCTACTTCACCGATCACACAACACACTTTTATGCATTGGGCGGACCTGACTTCGTGATGGGTCCCGATGCACCGGTGGCCGAACGAAACATCCTAGGTGTGATTCATAAAGTCGGTCTCGAGACTGGCGGCAAAGTCATTCAAGCGCGCAAGTTTGGACATAACGTGGTAGAGATCATCGGCGGGCGAAAGGTTCATCCCTGTACGTCCATTCCCGGCGGCCTTACCAAAGGCATCACGGAAGACGAGCGCAAGCAAATCGAAGAAATGGGCAGATGGGCAATTGAGTTCGCTCAATTCAGTTTGAAGCTCTTCAATGACATCGTGCTAGGCAATCAGCAATATGTCGATCTGATCCTCGGCGACTTCTACACCCATCGCACCTACTACATGGGCACTGTGGATGAGAACAACAAGATTAACTTCTACAACGGCAAAGTACGCGTGGTCGATCCTGATGGAAAAGAATTTATCAAATACGAAGCGAAGGATTATGCCGAGCATATCGCCGAACATGTCGAGCCGTGGACCTATCTCAAATTCCCCTATCTCAAGAAGGTGGGCTGGAAGGGATTCGTGGACGGTAAAGATTCCGGGGTTTACATGGCGACACCGCTTTCACGACTCAACGCTTCGGATGGCATGGCCACACCGCGCGCGCAGGAAGAATATGAGCGCTTCTATTCGACCTTGGGCGGCAAGCCAGTCCATCAGCGACTCGCAACGCATTGGGCGCGACTCGTGGAATTACTCTACGCTGCGGAGCGCTGGGTAGAGCTGGCCACTGATCCCGAGATCACTTCGCCGAACTTCCATGCCATTCCCACCGAGAAGCAGACCGAAGGCGTGGGCTGTGTCGAGGCGCCGCGCGGCACGCTGACGCATCACTACTGGACCGATGAACGCGGTGTGGTGACCAAGGTTAATCTCATCGTTGGCACCACCAACAACTACGCGCCCATGAGCATGTCCATTAACAAAGCCGCCCGTAGTCTGATCCAGAAGGGCACCATCGTGACGGAAGGCATGTTGAACATGGTTGAGATGGCATTCCGTTCTTATGATCCATGCTTCGGCTGCGCGACCCATTCATTGCCCGGCCAGATGCCGCTTCAAGTCACTATTCATAATGCAAATGGTGAGATTATGGATGTATTGGAACAAAACATCCATTAATTGAGTGGCGAGAAATTCCTACACACAAAAGCCATCGTTTCGACGATGGTTTTTGTTTTTCCAACTGCTTCTTGATATAATTCTTGCCAATGGCAGTTACACGTTCAAACGAATCCTGGTTATCCGATTTGCGCTCCGACGGCGCGGCCCGCGAAGCCGCATTGGCCGAGTTGGGCAAAGTCGTCCAGCACGGACTTCCTTATGCCCTGTCGCGCTGGCTTTCACCCGGTGACCCGCTCTTCATGCCTCTTGTGGAGGAAGTGACACAGGAAACGCTTCTGCGCGTCCTCGACCAACTGGACAGCTTTGAGGGGCGCAGTATGTTCACCACCTGGGTGCATAAGATCGCGATCCGCATCGCACTGACCGAACTGCGCCGTAAACGCTGGCAGGATTCCTCGCTCGACGAATTAATGGACAACGAAGAATCGCCCGCCCCATCGAATCTGGTTGCGGACCATCATCCAACGCCGGAAGCGGTTTCCGAACGCACGGATATGCTGGAACGCGTCCGCCGCATTCTGGAAGAGGAGCTGACTCCTAAACAACGCGAAGCCCTGACTCTTCTGGGGATTCAAGATGTGCCACTCGAGGAGGCTGCCAAACGCATGAAGACCAATCGCAACGCCCTCTATAAACTTCTTCATGACGCGCGCCTGCGTCTCAAACGACGACTCGCCATGGAAGGTTTAACTCCGCAGGAAGTACTCTCGGCTTTTGAGCAAAAGTAAGATTAACATTTTATTAAACGTCAGACTTATAGCATGAGAAAGGGCAAACCATGAGCGCGAGGGACTTTATCGAAAGCATCCGCGGCAAGTTGATGCGGAAAGAATCATTATCCGATGAGGTCGTGGATGGGTTTTTGCGCGTTCTCGAAAAAGTCCGCACGGAAGACGTGACTTGCGAAGAGGTTTTTGAACAGTTGGATGAATATGTCGAGAAAGAAGTCGATGGCAAAGACGCCGCCCGGTTAATGCCGCTCCTACGCGAGCATCTCGATATCTGTTCGGATTGTTCTGACGAATACGAAGCCCTCCTAGATGTAATCGAAAAATCAACAGAAAAATAAAGAGAATAAGCCGGTTAATGGCGACTTTTTCTTCTCCAAGATTTTGACGATTAGAGGACTGTTTTCTATAATCTCCCTCTTGACAAATAGACATTTATCTATATAATTTCAGATAGAAGATTATCAATATGAAATTTAATCCTGTGCTCTTTTCAAAGGCGATTGCTGATGACACGCGTCAGAAGATCATGAATCTACTTTGTTGCAACTGGTTGTCTGTCAACGAAGTGGTTGCAAAGCTGGATGTGTCGCAGCCCACCATTTCGCACCATCTTGCCATTCTACGCGCAGCAGGATTGGTGAAGGTGCGTGAAGAAGGCAAGCAAACTTTTTACACGCTCAACCAAGAGAATATCTCGTTCTGCTGTGGGCAGTTGATGATCAAGTTTGCGCCGGAAGATAAAACCACGCTGGCAATTAATAAGGTCTTTACGAAGTAATTTTTTTACTTCGGTTTATAGACAGATGTCTATTTGAGAAAGGAGGTGAAGTGTCATGACTAATTTGCCAGTTCTTTCTAGTTGCGATTGCGACAACTGCGACGGTGGATGTTGCGGTGGCGGTTGCTGCTGAGGCATAATCTCTGTTCGCGAAATTTTGCGAACAGAGAGAAATCATTAACTTTATAAATTCTTATTTGAAAGAATTCAAAATAACTAGAAGGTGCATAAATGGACAAACAAAGAGTTCTATTTCTGTGCACAGGCAATTCAGCACGCAGTCAAATGGCGGAAGCCTTTCTACGCAAATATGGCAACGATAAATTTGAAGCCCACAGCGCCGGGTTGAAGCCGAAGGATGTGAATCCGCTTACAGTCAAAGTCATGAGCGAAGCTGGAATCGATATTTCCACTCAAACATCGAAAGGTGTGGACGTTTATCTTGGCAAAGTGCTGTTTCAGTATTTGATCACTCTCTGTGACGATGCCGAAAAGAATTGCCCAACAACCTGGCCCGGGGTTTCCTATAGAATGCACTGGTCGTTTGACGATCCCGCTCTTGTGGAAGCTACAGATGAAGAGAAACTTGCCAAGTTCCGCGAAGTACGCGATTTAATTGAAACAAAGATTAGAGTGTGGCTCGCAGAACAATGATGATATTCATCACGGACAATCGGTGACACTGGTCTCTGACCAGTGTCCTTTTTTTCGCCTATACTATATTCAGAATTCAGAATATTGAATATAGGCGTCATCATGAATAATGTTTACGAACTTCAAAGCGAGCTTCTGAAAGCCCTGTCGCATCCCACCCGTCTGGCAGTGCTGGATATTTTGCGGGATGGAGAACAATGCGTCTGTCACATGGAAGCCGCGTTAGACTTACGGCAGGCATATATCTCCCAGCAGTTGATGATCCTGAAAGACGCGGGGCTGGTCGAATCTCGGCGGGATGGATTGAATCTGTATTACCGTGTGATCAAGCCTGAAGTATTCATGGTTCTGGATACTCTTAGGTCTGTGACCCGGGTTTCCCCCAAACTCATCAAACACAAACATACCGACGCGAATTGTCCCTGCCCAAAATGCAACGCTACGCAGAATATTCCGCTTAAGCAAGTAGCGATCACAAATAAAGGATATTAATGACAACTCTTCCTGTCCATTCGAGCACTCCATCATCCCGAAATACCTATCTGCTTGTCCTGTTCACAGCGGTTCTTTGGGTATTGGCTTATAGCATCCTCGAACCGTTAGCAGATTGGATTGCCTACGTTGCCTTGGGACTCTCGCCGGACTCTCGTTTAGGCGAAGCCATCGCTTTCTTTCTATTGGACGTCCCAAAAATTCTACTGCTGCTATCTGGCATGGTTTTTATCGTTTCCATCATCCGCACCTTCTTCAGCCCTGAGCGGACACGCACACTCTTGGGTGGAAAACGGGAGGGCATCGGCAATATCTTTGCGGCCATGCTTGGAATTGTCACGCCTTTCTGCTCTTGCTCAGCTGTACCGCTGTTCATTGGGTTTGTCGAAGGGGGCATTCCGCTCGGCGTGACTTTTTCTTTCCTGATCGCGGCTCCAACCATCAACGAAGTGGCAGTCATAATGTTGTTTGGATTGTTCGGCTGGAAAGTGGCAGGTTTGTATATCTTATCGGGCTTGGTCATCGCTATTATTGCGGGCATGTTGATTGGCCGCCTTAAGATGGAACGATTTGTAGAAGATTTTGTTTGGACAATCCACCGTAAAGTAAGTGTGAACGAAGAAAAAATAAACTGGGAGGAACGCATCAAGCAAGCATGGATTTCCGTTAAGGAAATTGTCGGCAGGGTATGGCTTTATGTAGTGGTTGGAATTGCCGTGGGAGCAGGCATTCATGGATATGTGCCCACAGATGCGATGGCATCCATTATGGGTAAACACGCTTGGTGGTCTGTGCCGGCCGCAATTCTGATCGGTGTCCCGCTTTATTCCAATGCGGCCGGCATCATTCCCATTGTCAGCGCACTGATGGAAAAAGGTGCGTCGCTTGGCACGGTGCTGGCTTTCATGATGTCGGTCATTGGTCTAAGCCTACCTGAGGCCGTCATCCTGCGACGCGTGTTGAAGATGCCATTGCTCATCACGTTCTTTGCGATCATTGCCGTGGCGATTTTGATCACAGGCTATTTATTCAATTTGATTCTCTAGGAGAAAAATGCTCAGCATCAAAGTTTTAGGTCCCGGTTGTGAAAATTGCAAGCGG
>Ga0335081_10015336_pt1 | contig 12394 bp, 11 predicted proteins | sample Lox_Sample_35_FD_206713 | JGI IMG/M metagenome (GOLD analysis project Ga0335081, IMG submission 206713) | Soil microbial communities from Loxahatchee National Wildlife Refuge, Florida, United States - Lox_Sample_3.5 | ecosystem: Environmental > Terrestrial > Soil > Wetlands | place: USA...
GTTCTCGCTCTCTCCTGGTCCTCCGGCTTTTGCGAGGCAGCGGCCGACGGCCGGGCGGGCGGCCAGTGCGAGCCTGGCGCCAATCTCGGCTTCGTCGTGCATGGGTTATGGCCCCAATATGAGCACGGCTATCCGACGGACTGCGGCCCCGCCGCGCGGTTTCCGTCCCGTCTTGCCCTTGAGTCGGCGCAAGGTCTTTATCCGAGCGAGGGGCTTGCCCGGCATGAGTGGCTGAAGCACGGCACCTGCTCGGGGAAAAGTCCAACCGACTATTTTGCCGATGTGCGGCGCGCACGCGATACCATCATGATTCCTCCGCCATTTACGGCCCCGAAGGAAAATCAAACCTGGACGCCAGTCGATATCATGCGCGCCTTCATCGCCGCCAATCCGCGGCTTCGGCCGGGGATGCTGGGAGTGGCTTGCAAGGGCAGCGTCCTCCAAGAGATAAGGATTTGCTTTTCCAAGGACCTGCGCGATTTTCATGCCTGCCCGGAGGTGAGCCGGCAAGGCTGCCGCGCGCGGGAAGTCTCGGTGCCGCCCGTCTTGTGAGCGGCCGCAAGGAGACGTCGCCCACCTTCGCAACAACGGGCAATGCGGCCCCAAGATGAATTACCGCCACGAGTTTCACGCCGGCAATTTCGCCGATGTGTTCAAGCATATTTTCCTCTCCCGCGTGCTGTTGCATCTTGGCGTAAAGCCGGCGCCTTTCCGTTTTATCGAGACCCATGCCGGAAGCGGCATTTACGACCTTTCGAGCTTGGCGGCGGGCAAGACCGCCGAATGGTGCGGCGGGATTGGCAAGCTCCTCGCGGCAGAGCCCACGCCCGAGGTGCGGCCGCTCATCGAGCGCTATCTTGAAACCATGGCGCCCTTGGCCCGCGAAGCTCCGCCGCGCTATGGCGGCTCGCCGTGGCTCGCCCGGAGCCTCCTCAGGCGCCAGGACAAGGCGTTGCTGTGCGAGCTTCATCCGCAGGCCTTTACAACTCTGCGAACTAATTTCAGCTCCGACGCGAGGTTGAAGCTCTTTCGAATCGACGGTTACGCGGGGCTGAAAGCGTTCCTCCCGCCGGTCGAGCGGCGCGGACTTGTTTTGATCGATCCGCCCTTCGAGGCGGAGGAAGAATTTGCAAGGGCGGCGGCGGCAATCGAGAGCGCCTGGCGCAAATGGGCGACTGGCATTTATATGTTCTGGTATCCGGTCAAGGAGGGCGAGACGATTGCCTCCCTCGCCGCGCATCTTGCGGCGGAAGGTATCAGGCGCATCTTGCGCCTCGAAATTCAGACAGATGCCCCAGTTCGGCAGGGGCGCCTCGTCCGCTGCGGCCTCATCCTTGTCAATCCGCCATTCCGGCTAGATCTAGAAGCCAAAATCCTCTTGCCTTGGCTTGCCGGCGTACTCGGGGCAGGCGAGCCTGACTTTCTGGTTGAATGGCTCCGGCGTGAATGACCCCGCTTGCCAAAGCTCCCGGCTGCCCCATGTTTCCGGGTTGTTTCGCCTCGTGTCGGCGCCTTGGGGGCGCATGTGGAGAGAGGAAAAAGGCGTGCACGGCCGCGCCATGCCCAGCGAGGCAAAGTTGATTCGGGAGGGAGGCGTTCCATGTCGCAGCAGGGGACAGTCAAATTCTTTAACCCGGAGCGGGGCTATGGATTTATAAAACCAGACGATGGCGGGCGTGATATTTTTGTCCACATCACGGCGGTTGAGCGGGCTGGCCTCAATACCTTAAACGAGGGCCAGCGCCTGACCTTCGAGATCGAGGCGGACAAGAAGGGCAAGGGACCCAAGGCGGTCGAATTGAATTTGATATAGGGATTGGTCGCGGGTGAGTGTTCAAAATTTCGAGGTCGGCGAGGACGAAGAGGGGATGCGTCTTGACCGCTGGTTCAAGCGGCGCATGCCGGCGCTTTCTCTGTCGCATCTGAACAAGATCGTGCGCACTGGCGAAGTGCGTGTCGATGGCGCACGGGTGAAGACCGCAACGCGGCTTGCGAAGGGCCAGAGCGTGCGCGTTCCGCCTCTAAAACTCGCCCCTCCGGCCGCTTTGGCCGCGATTTCGCCGGCGGATGCGCGCGCCTTGCAGGATATGACGCTTTACGAAGACCGGGATCTCCTCGTCCTAAACAAGCCTTTCGGGCTCGCCGTGCAGGGCGGCTCCGGAACAATTCGCCATATCGATGGGATGCTTGCCTCGATTCCGAACGAGCACGGCAACCGGCCGGTGCTGGTGCATCGGCTCGATCGCGACACCTCCGGTGTCTTGCTCGTCGCCAAGTCGCGGAAGATTGCCGCCGAGCTTGGCGAAATCTTCCGCTCGCGCCAAGCAAAGAAGATCTATTGGGCTCTCGTCGAAGGTGTGCCTAAGCCCGCGCAAGGCCGCGTTTCCCTTTATCTTGCAAAGGGCCCTGGCATGGAAGATGCGCGCATGGCCGGGAAAGACACCGGAACGCGGGAAAAACTTGAAAAAATGCGGGTCGCGAAACATGGGGACGAGGATGCCCGCCATTCGGTGACCTATTATGCGATCGTCGACAAGGTGGCACCGCGGCTCGCCTGGCTTTCGATGAAACCCGTGACCGGGCGAACGCACCAATTGCGCGCCCATGCCGAGGCGATCGGTCATCCGATCATCGGCGATCCCAAATATGGCGGGGCGCCGGCTGGGGAGCCGCGCCGCCATGACCCGCTGCGCATGATCCCTGAGGGCGTAGAACGCAAGTTGCATCTTCTGGCTCGGCGGCTCATTCTGCCGCATCCTCGCGGGGGCCTGATCGATGTGACCGCGCCCCTGCCGCCCCATATGCAGCGCACATTCGATCTTTTTGGCTTTGACGCGAAACGCTTCGATCCGATCGAGAACGCGCCAGAGTGAGTTCCTGGGATGGCCGCGAGTGCTCTTCACTTGGTTGCGCTTATGGCCTCGCAGGGGCTGCTCCCATCAAGCTCAAGCAGGCTGAGGCGGCTGAGATCGGCGAGCGGGCGCCTTTGCTCATCAAAAGTGATCACTTCGGCATAGTGCGCTCCGAACGCAATTTCATCAGCCGAATAAATGCGCATGTCGTGGACCACCGCTCCAAGAGCATGATCGCGGGCTTCGATCGTCAAAAAAAGATGTACATCGCTTTCCTTGATCCGCTCGGCGTCATAGCCCGCGAGCGGGCTCGTCTCGTCGATTCGGTGCATCAAGGTCCAAGTCAAGGCGAACAAAGGCAGGCTTGAATTTACCAGAGCAATGTCGTGGACGCGGCGGAAGGAGTGGCCTTCCAAAGTGGTCTCGTCCAAAAGCACGCCCATCCGCACCGTCGCATTGCTGAGCAGCGTGAGGCGTCCATTCGCAAGGCGCACCATCAAAGTCGGCGCGCAATTGTGGCCCGTCACGACAGCCTGATCGGCAAAGATGATCTTCGGCCGTGGTTTCGAAAAGCGGACGAACAAAAGCCCCGTCATGATCGCGGTAAATGCCATGCCGGAAATGATCTCGGTCGCTGATATGACGTGGCCATAAAATGTCGCCGGCGCCATGACTCCATAGCCGACAGTCGCTAGCGTCTCGATGCTAAAGAAAAATACATCCGAGAAAACGCCGGGCCGGGCATTGGCAATGCAGCCGGGGTTCGCGAAATAGAGCAGTGCGAAGATAATGTTGATCCCAATCTCCAGTCCCACGAACGAAAGCGCGAAAGCCTTCCAGCTCATCGAGAGGGCGATATGATAGGGATCATGGAAGTCGTAGCGCGAGGCGCCGCGCTTGAAGACCTCGAAGGTGCCGGCGTGCATCGTCGCCGCACGCTCAACGCGGGGCTTCCGCTTGCGGCCGAAATGCCTCAAGCCGCCAAACTTCTTTCTTGCCACCAGTGCCGCTCCGCGGACATTCATTTCTCCTGCTGGCTCCCGTAACAGGCCTTGGGCAGACTCGGAGTGTTGAATTTTATCGGGTCGCCGCATTTGTCGCATCCGGCTGCAAGGCAACAAAGGATGAGAGTGCCTAGGTTCAAAACGATGCGGCGCATCTTCTTCTCCGGAATTGATAGAGGGGCGGTCTCTTTTTCCGCGACGCTAAGTCTATACGAACAAGAACTTGAGGGTGATCGCGTCTCGTTCGATCGGGCAGAGCACTTCTGTAGATTTATCGTGGCAGATGATCTTGTCCAAAAATCTGCAACCTTGGCAATCCGACCTCGCAAGCGGAGCAATCTTCCGAGAAGATACTCGCTACGCAGAGCCGGACCGGGACGATAGGGCGACGGTCAACCGCAAGCGGGCCTCCAACTCAGAAACGTGGAGCTTCGCGAATCGGAGACGCTTATTGCCGGCGCGGTTTGGGCTGAAAGGTCTGGCAGGCCACTTTTTCCAAGCCCTTAAGGTCAGATCAGCCCCCGTAATTGTTCTTAAGATAAGATCCGATCGTCGCAGCGTCGGCCGGCTCGATCGGTGCGCCAAAAGCTTTGATCATTTTGGCAACTTCGGCGTCCCACTGCGCCGGACCGAGAAACGGCTCGTTCATCAGAATATAACGGAGGCTGTGGCAGGCGCCGCATTGGGCTTCGACCAGCTCCACTCCGGGAGCTTGCTTGAGCCGTGCCGTTTCTTCTTGCGCCCACGCCCGATCCGGCGCCAAAGCCAGCAGCGCGAAAACGACAAACCACCGCATGGCATTCTCCTCACACAACATCAAGCGTCACGGTTTGGAGCGCGTTGTTATGATAGCCGGCCGGATTTGGGAGCGGGGCACTGGTTTGCGTTTGCCCAATGTTGTTGGTGGCACGGGCGACGAAAGTTAATTTACCGCGATTCTTCGGGATAAACTCATGGCTCCAGCCGCGGAACGCATATTTGCCGAGATCCTCGCCGAGCTTGGCTTCTGTCCAGCTTTTGCCGCCATCCGCCGAGACTTCGACCATACTGATGCCATAGCCCGCGTCCCAGGCGAGCCCGCTGACTTCAATGGGCTTTCCAGCCCCGATGCGGGTGTCACCCACGGGGCTCGTGATGAGCGAATTTGTGACGATTTCCGTGATCGGCGTATTCACTGCCGTTTCCTGGGATAGGAAACGCTCCACCAGCGGAAATTTCCCGAGGGGGATGCGGTAGGCGGTTTTCATCCAGAATCCTTCGAAAGGCTTTGTCACCGGCGCGATTTTGATCACGTGCTTCACCCAATAGGTCGCGGTCCAGCCCGGCACGATGATCCGCGCCGGAAAGCCGTTGAGATGCGGCAGAGGCTCGCCATTCATTTCGTACGCAACAAGCGTCGTCTCCTCGAGGGCCTTCCTCACGGGTATGCTCTTTACAAAATCCGGAGTTTTGTCGAAGACAGGTTCATCGGCGCCATCGAAGACCACTTCGACGGCTTCTTTCTTCAGTCCGGCCAAGGCGAGGACATCCCTGAGGCGGGCGCCTTTCCAACGGGCACAACCCATCGCGCCATAACCCCATTGAACTCCGGGGACATGCGTCTGAAAGAGCCCGCGGCGATTGCCTGCGCATTGACAAACGGCGGTGACTTCGAAGGCCGGCAGTTTTTTCAGTTCCTCAAGACCTATCGTCACACTGCTCTCCGCACCCTCCCCGCCGATGGTGAGCTTCCATGTGTTGACGTCAAGGTCCGGAATTCCGGCGAGGTGGTAGCGCACAAAAAATTCGTCGTTCGGAGTGATCGGCGTGCGCAAATAGGTGAGCGGCGCCTCATAATTGGGCGGCCTCTCGGCCAGTCTGATCAGCGGCTTCTTATTGGCGAGCGTTTCGAGCGCCGCCTCGCTGCGGGTCCCCTCTGGCAGCAAGGGCGAGAGCCAAAGGAGGTCGCTTATTGTTGTCGCGGCACTGCCGGTCCGCGCCGAAAAGGCGCCGCCGCCAAAGGCCAATACCCCGCCTGTTGCTTCGAGCAAACGGCGTCTTGTGATCATGAGGCTTCTCCTGAGAACGGAACAGCGCCGGACGACGAAAAGTTAATGCTCTAAAAGCACTTCGCCAGTGGGTGAGCCAACTTCGTTCCTGGCCTGCCCGCGCCGGAGCAAAACGGATTTGCAGGAAGATCGACGACAAGCGCAGCCGCGGCAGCGAGTTTATCGTTGCTTATGGCATGTTTTATGAAAATTTGGCTTCAAATTCCCGCGAGTCTTATGCCGCTTCTTAAGTGTCCATAGCTAGGATGGGGGCCCCTTGATTAGGGACTGGCCCGGACGGCTGGGAGGACCCGGTTGCACGCGGTATTTGACGCCATTGCCTCCGAATATGACCTGCGTCTTGCCGGCTTGGCGGGGCTGATCAGCCTATTGGCCTCATTTGAGGCGATTTGCCTTCTTCGCCACATCCATAGATCTGGTGGTGTTCTCCGGCTGGTTTGGCTCGCGGTTGCCACGATCACGACGGGGTGCGGATTCTGGGCCGCCCATTTCATTGCAATGCTTGCATGTTCGCCCGGCATTCCCGTGGCCTATAACATCATGCTCGCCGTCTTCTCTCTGACTGTCGCGATCGTTCTGACAGGAGCGGGTTTGACCGTTGCAGCGAAATCAGCCGCAGGCGCCGGTCTCTGGCTTGGGGGCGGCATCATCGGGGCCGGCATCGCGGCTATGCATTTCACTGGAATGGCGGCGCTGGAAGTCCCGGGCCGGATCCTCTGGGATCCAGTCTTGGTGGCAGCCTCAATTGGGATGGGCACGCTTGCGTCGGCCACCGCCTTGCCGCTCGGATTGCGCGGGAATGGGTTGAGATGGAAAATCCTTGGCGGCCTGTTGCTGGCGGTGGCCCTCAGCGGGCTCCACTTTATCGCCATGGGTGCGGCCGAGATCGCCCTTGATCCGTCGCTTGAACATTTCGGTGCCGCGGTACCAACGACGTCGATCGCGATAGCCGCCGCGCTGGCTAGCTTTCTCATGGTTGTGCTCACGCTTGGCGGAGCAGCGGTCGAGATGTGCGAACGTCGGCGTGAGCTCGAACGGACCCGCGGCCTTGCCGACGCCGCCTTTGAGGGACTCTTGGTTTGTGAAGGCTCCACCATCGTTACGGTCAACAGCAACTTTGCTTCTCTCGTCGGCTGCCATCCGGACACATTGGTCGGGACGGAGCTTAAGACATATTTTGCGGACGAGGACACCACGCAAACATTCTTTGGCCACCCCAATCAGCCAGTCGATGCCACCTTGCTGCACTTCGATGGTTCGAAGATACCGGTCGAACTCATTCAGCGGCCCATCGATTTCAGCGGAACGCCCCATTGCGTGATCGCGGTTCGTGATCTTCGGGCACGCAAAGAAGCGGAAAACCATATCCGCTTTCTGGCCTATCACGACCCGCTCACGGGGCTTCCCAATCGGGCCAGCTTCAACAAGATGCTGGATCAGGAGATCGAAGTTACGATCGCGGCGGGGCAGCAGCTCGGTGTTTTGTTCTTCGACCTCGACCGGTTCAAGGAGGTCAACGATGTCTTTGGTCATGCGGCGGGCGACCGGGTGCTTCAGGCCGTCGCGAAATGTGTGACCGAGGTGTTGGATGTGAACCAAACGATGGCAAGGCTGAGCGGAGATGAGTTTGCGATCATAATCCCCGGCCTTAGCCTTCCCGCCAATGCCGGCCGCCTCGCCGAGATTGTGCTGGAAACCTTAAGAACCGCGGGCGAGGATGCAGGCATCGACAGGCCTGTTGCGCTCTCTATCGGGATTGCCATATGTCCCGATGATGCCACCGACCGGCAAGCCCTGCTCGCCCATGCTGACACCGCCCTCTATCGAGCCAAAAATGAAGGCAGGGGAACGTATCGCTACTTCGATGCTTCGATGGGCGCCGCGCTCCACGAACGACGCCTTCTGGAACATGATTTACGCAATGCAATTTCGCGCGGAGAGTTGCGGCTCATTTACCAGCCGCAGACCGATATCCGCACGCGCAGGGTCATCGGCTTCGAGGCCTTGCTGCGCTGGAAGCACCCAACCCGTGGAGACATTTCGCCCGCGGAATTCATTCCGATCGCCGAAGAGGCGGGCATAATTCTTCAAATTGGGGAATGGGTTCTTCGCACAGCCTGCCGCGAGGCAGCGAGCTGGACTCGGCCGATAACTGTCGCCGTGAATGTTTCCGCTGTGCAGCTCTATGATGAGAACTTTGCACGTGTGGTTCATGAAATTCTTTACGAGACAGGTCTCTCACCTCGGCAGCTGGAATTGGAGGTCACCGAAACGGCGCTCGTCCGCGATTTGAACGTCGCCCTGAACACGTTGCGGAGAGTCAAAATGCTGGGGACCCGCGTTGCGATCGATGATTTTGGCACTGGCTATGCCTCACTTTCGAACCTCCGCGCGTTCCCGTTCGACAAGATCAAGATCGATCGCTCCTTCATCAGGGCAGTCAATGAAAATGATCAATCCGCCGCGATCGTGCGCTTGGTGCTTGGCCTCGGCCAGGCGCTCAATCTTCCTGTCCTTGCGGAAGGTGTCGAGACAAATGCCGAACTTGATTTTCTCGAGAGAGAAATTTGTGACGAGGTCCAGGGCTATCTCTTTGGAAAGCCAGCTGACATTGAAAGTTTCTATCAAGTGGTCCACGGCGGCGAAGATCTGGAGGAACCCGTTATCGTTACGCGCGCGGCTGGCGCCTCGGCGATGTAGCCTTTTGTCGGGAGAGTCCCGTTGCGGAAATCAGCTTCGCACATCGCGGCCGAGGGATGGATGTGCTGCCTCATCGCGCGCGTGGATGCGCCGCGCGATAGGCTTCAAGAAGCCGATCGCTATCGACCGCCGTATAGGTTTGCGTGGTCGAAAGTGAGGCATGGCCCAAGAGTTCCTGAATTGCGCGTAGATCGCCGCCGCGCCCCAAAAGATGTGTCGCGAAGGAATGGCGCAGCGCATGCGGTGTCGCAGTGTCGGGAAGGCCTAGCACCCCACGCAAGCGTTCGATCGTAAGCTGGATGATCCGCGGCTGGAGCGGCCCGCCCCTGGCGCCGACGAACAAAGGCTTCTCGGGCGCGAGCCGATAGGGGCAGAGGGCAATGTAGGCTTCAATCGCCTGCTTGACGGGCGCGATCACTGGCACGGTTCGGGTCTTTTGGCCCTTGCCGACGATCGTTAAAACATCTTGCTCGCCAACCGGCGCTTCGCAGCGTTTGATAGCCAAGGCCTCCGAGATGCGGAGGCCTGCGCCATAGAGCAGCGTCAAAACGGCGGCATCGCGCGCGAGAATCCACGGAGGCTGGTGTTCCCCGGCGCGCACTTCCACCTTTGTGAGGTCGCACGCCGCATCGGCGCGCAAGGGCCTTGGCAGGCTTCGCTGAATTTTCGGGGGGCGCAAGGCCATGAACGGTAGGGCTTGGCCACCGCCATTGCGTTCGACAAAACGCACGAAAGACCGCAGCCCCGCGAGCTGGCGCGCAAGCGAGCGGCTCCCCGCGCCCGCGCCGCGCCGCGCCGCTAAGAATGCGCGCAAATCGGCAGGCGCGAGGCTGGTCAGGGCCGCGAGCGAGGGAGGCTCACCGAAATGAACCGCCGCAAAGTGTAAGAACTGGCGCAAATCGCGGGCATAGGAGGTGGCCGTATTTGGCGACACGCGGCGCTCGCCCGAAAGATATGCGAGCCACCTATGGGCTTGTTCCGCGAGCTTGGGATCGGCGATCGTGAAATCTTGGGCGGAATCTGTCATCGGGTTGGCGTGAGAGAGGATCATACTTGATCATATCACCGCCGCGCCCTAACAATTTGTTTCGTCTCCCGGCCGAAGCGCTGGCCAAACGCGAGATTCGGAAGCCCCCATGTCATTCGTGCGATGGACTCGATTCGGCGGTTTTCCAGCCGTTGCGGGCGCTTGGCGTTTATTCCAGGATCAACCGCAACTTCAAGTCCATGCGGCTGCGCGCTGATATTTGGATCGCCGCCTATTTGCGGCGCTGCGAGGCCGAAGGCGCCTATTCCGTCTTGCGCAGGCGCGGCGCGCCCGAAGCCGGCGCAATTTTCGTCAAGGTCGACCGGCTTGACGGTTTCGCGGCGCTCTTCGGGCCGGCGCCGCAAAGCGAACTGAAAGATGGATACGACCGGCTTTTCGTGAGACTCCATCGCGAGCCCTGGATCACGCCCGCTGAGGTGGAAGCGAGGCTTGCCCGCGAAATAGGTTTTGATCCTGATCTTTGGATCGTGGAGACTGAGGATCGTTTGGGCCGTTGCTTTCTGGACGTCGCCGAATGAGTCCACGCGCTTCATCTGATTGCGGATTTGCACGATCGGGTCCCGGCGTCGCGAAGACTCCCAAGGCTCCCCACGCAAGCTTCCCCGACATCGCTCAAAGCACCCAAATGAATGTCGTCTGACGACAGAGTTATTGCCGTATCCGAGCCGCGGTGAATGTTTGCGCCGCGCGCGCAATGATCAAACTTATCGCGCGCCATCGCGATTGGCCGAAGCCTTCTAGTCGAGAGAACCCGGTTTGAGCGTTCGCTTGTGGCGGAGCGATCCGGCTAACGTCCTGGTGTATTGGCAAAATCACATGTCAAGCAATCCAGTCATATAGATCCACGTTGAAAGTCATCTTGTCTTGGTGCAACTTCAAGATGAAGATGATTTTCGTTGAGTTGATGGAAGTATTTGACGAGGATCCCATGATGCAGATGTTGGTCGAGGATTATGCTAATTATTCATTCGATCAGGCGCCTCTGATTATTGATCTCGATGGAACTCTCGTCAGATCTGATCTCTGTGTTGAATCTGTCTTTGCTTTTCTTGGACGCAATCCTCTTCGTGTCTTTGAGCTCCTCTCATCATTGAGGCACGGCAAGGCTGCAGTGAAGTCACTTGTCGCAACAAAGACCGGGATCGACGCTGCGCATCTGCCTTATGACGAAGACGTTCTGAAGCTTGTTCGGGGCGCTCGGGCGCTCGGGCGGCCAGTCTATCTCGCCTCCGCCAGCAATGAGCGTTACGTCCGGGCCGTTGCCGAGCACCTCGGTCTCTTCGACGGCTGGTTCGCCTCGAGCGGTGCCAACAATCTTTCCGCCTCGGCGAAGGCGGTTTGCCTTGTCGAGGCCTTTGAGAAAGGTGGCTTCGACTATGTCGGCAATGCCCGGGCCGACCTTCCTGTCTGGGCCGTCGCGCGCCGCCGCGTGGGGGTGCATGTGTCCCGCAGTGTGCGGGCTAGGCTTCTGAAAATTGACGATGAAGCGGTTTTTCTGGAGGATCAACAGGATCGACTCGGCGCCTGGATGCGCTTGCTGCGGATCCATCAATGGGCCAAAAACGCGCTCGTCTTTGTTCCCCTGCTGACAGCGCAGAGGTTCAATCTTTTGTCGATCGGCGAGTCGGTCGGCGCATTCGTGGCCTTCTCGCTTGCAGCATCGGCAATCTACATTTTCAACGATCTCGTCGATCTCGATGCTGATCGCAAGCACCCAAGCAAGAAGCAGCGCCCGCTCGCTGCCGGCAAAGTGCCGATTCTTGAGGCGCTCGCAGCCGCGCCGATCCTGCTCGTCGTGGCGATCGCGGTTGCCGGCCTTATCGCCCCGTGGTTCGCCGCTGTCGTTCTCAGCTACGCCGCCCTGTCCATGGCCTACACCTTCCTGCTGAAGCGTAAGATGATGGTTGACATCGTGGCTCTAGCATCGCTCTACACCATTCGTGTCATTGGCGGCGCCGCAGCGATCTCGGTGCCCGTCTCGGAGTGGCTGCTGGGCTTCTCCATGTTGATCTTCACGGCGCTTGCCCTGATCAAGCGCTATGTCGAGCTGGCCTCCCGCCTTGATGCGGACCTGCCGGATCCGACAAATCGAAACTATCGCAAGTCAGATCTTAGCATCATTGCCGCGCTTGCCGCTGCGGCTGGCTTCAATGCGGTAACCCTCTTCGCGCTCTATATTTCGTCGGATACGGTCCGTCATCTTTACCGGCATCCAGCAGCCCTATGGCTTATCTGCCCCATCCTCCTTTATTGGCTCGGACGCGCCCTCTTGATAGCGCATCGTCGGACCATGCATGATGATCCGATCGTCTTTGCATTGAAAGATTGGAACAGTATCCTCGCCATCGCTCTCATCGCCATCATCATGATCGGCGCGATCTGAGAAAGAGGCAGGATGCAGGATGATTAAAACCGACGCACCTTTGCGCCAGTCACTCTCGGCTCACGTGATCTTCACGCGCTATGTGATCTTTGCAATTTTAGCCGGCTTGACGAACCTTGCTTCGCAAGAGATCGTGGTTCGCAGTTTGCCGGCGGCTCCGATCATGGTCTCGATCCTCACCGGCACCGCGGTGGGCTTCATTGCCAAATATCTTCTCGATAAACGCTGGATTTTCTTCGATGGCTATGACAGCCATACCGATGAGTTGCGCAAGATCACCGTCTACGGATTGTTCGGCATCGCCACGACGCTCCTCTTTTGGGGCGTAGAACTCGGTTTCTGGCATCTGTGGCAGACCG
>Ga0335081_10015337_pt1 | contig 12394 bp, 11 predicted proteins | sample Lox_Sample_35_FD_206713 | JGI IMG/M metagenome (GOLD analysis project Ga0335081, IMG submission 206713) | Soil microbial communities from Loxahatchee National Wildlife Refuge, Florida, United States - Lox_Sample_3.5 | ecosystem: Environmental > Terrestrial > Soil > Wetlands | place: USA...
ACGCCCCTCGCCTGCGGGGGGGCGGCCGCCTCGCCGAGGCGCCTCGGGGGCGAAGGCGCTCTACCCGGGGCGGCCGGGCTCTCGCTCGATCTGTCCTTCCCAACGAGGCGGCCCTGCCGCTAGATTCTCTGGTCATGAAGCACCTTCCCATCCGCAAGGTGGTCATCCCGGCCGCCGGCCTCGGCACCCGCTTCCTGCCCGCCACCAAGGCCGTCGCCAAGGAGCTCCTGCCGATCGTCGACACGCCCACCATCCAGTACATCGTGGCCGAGGCAGTGGCGGCCGGCGTGCGCGACGTCATCATCGTGAACGCCAAGGGCAAGGAGACCATCGTCGACCACTTCGACGTGGCGAAGGAGCTCGAGGCCCACCTCTCGCGGAGCGGCAAGACCGCGCTGCGCGACGAGATCCGCGCCATCGCCAAGATGGCCAACGTGGTCTCGGTGCGCCAGCAGGAGCCGCTCGGCCTCGGCCACGCGGTCTTGTGCGCCCGGGACGTGGTGGGGGACGAGCCCTTCCTCGTCATGCTCGGGGACGACATCATCGACGCGCCGGTGCCCGCCGCGAAGCAGCTCACCGACTGCTACGCCCGGCACGGCCTCGCCACCATCGCCCTCATGCAGGTGCCGGAGGCGGAGACGCACCTCTACGGGATCGCCGCCGGGAACCCGGTCGACGAGCGCACCCTGCGCATCGACAAGATCGTGGAGAAGCCGCGGGCGCTCGCCCCCTCCAACCTGGCGGTCATCGGTCGCTACGTGCTGCCGCCCACCGTCTTCGAGATCCTCGACCGCCTCGAGCCCGGGGTGGGCAGCGAGATCCAGCTCACCGACGCCCTGGCGGTGCTGGCCGAGGGCGAGGGCCTGCTCGGCTATCGCTTCGAGGGTAACCGCTACGACGCCGGCGACCGCTTCGGCTACCTCAAGGCCAACGTCGCCTTCGCGCTCAAGCGGCCCGACCTGCGCGAGCCTCTCCTCGCCTACCTGCGCGAGGTGGCGCGTTGAGACGGCTCCCGCGGGCCCGCCAGGCGGTGGTCCTCGCCGGGCTCCTCCTCGGCGCGCCGGCCCTCGCCTACCTGCCGCCGGCCACGGCCATCCTGAAGCGGGTCGTGCAGAAGCGCGACGAGCTCGGCGTCACCTCCCTCGAGGCCGACGGCACCCTGGAACTCTCGGGCGACGGGGCGCTCGCCTTGAAGGCCCTCCTCGCCGGGCCGGGCGGGCCTCCGCCCGCCCCCACCGCCCCGCCGGCCGGGACCGGCGGCGCCCCGACCCCCCAGCTGTCGGTACCGGCGGCGCTGTTCGTGAAAGCGCCGGGGCGCTGCCGCCTCGAGCTCGCCCCGGAGGGCGCCCCTCCGGCCGCCCGGCCGACCCTCTCCCTGCGGGGAGCGCGGATGGCCGGCCAGCGCGGGCTCGACGGCGTCGTGCCGGCGCGGGCGCTCCTCGAGGGCCTGTGCGCGCTCCTCGCCGAGCGCGGCGCCGGCGGCGCCGAGCCCGAGCGCTACCTGGCCGAGCGCCTGGCAGGCCGGGGGGTGGCGCTCGGCGAGGTGGCCTTCGGGCGGCTGGGCGAGCGGGTCGCCTGGGTGCTCGGGGCCCGTCCCCAGGACCCGCGCCCGCAGGCCTGGATCGACAAGCTCACCTTCCAGCCCATCCGGCTCTTGGCCTCCCTCGGCGGCGCCGACCGCGACGTGCGCCTCCTCGACTTCGGCTCGCCGATCGGCGGCGAGATCTTCCCGCGGGCGGTGGAGGTGTGGTCGGCCGACAAGCTCGAGGCGCGCTTCACCCTCGGGAAGGTGACCACCAACCTCAAGCTCCCCGACGCGCTCTTCTGACCGGCCGGGCCGCCTACCGCGGGCCTCGGACCCGGCGCGCGCCTGGGTGGCGGGCGGCGGGCGCTTTGCCTATCCTAGGGGGGACCGCCCGCCCCCGTCCTCCTCGCGAAGGACCGCCATGTCCAAGGAACACACCCGCGAGCTGTTGCTCGATTTCGGACCCGACGGCCAGAAGCTCGTGCCGGTGGTCACCCAGGACGCACGCACCAAGGACGTACTCATCCTGGCCTTCGCGAACCGGGAGGCCCTGGCCGAGACGCGGCGCAGCGGCTACGCCACCTACTTCAGCCGCAGCCGCAACGAGCTCTGGAAGAAGGGCCTCACCTCGGGAGACTTGCTCAAGGTGGAGGAGATCCGCATCAACTGCGAGCAGAACTCGCTCGTCTACCTGGTCACGCCGCAGGGGCGCGGCGCCTGCCACGCCAAGCGGGCGGACGGGACGCCCTACCCGACCTGCTACTACCGGCGCCTGCGGCCCGACGACACCCTGGAAGAGATCTAGGGCCCCAAGGCCCTCTCCCCTAGAAGCGCGAGGCCTCCATGGAACGAGCCGTACTCAAGATCGGCATGCCGGCGGGATCCCTGGCGAGCGTCCAGCGCGGCGGCAACCTCATCGACCTGCTCGCCGCGAGCGGCTTCCACACCTCGGGCTACGACCGGGGCGGCCCCACCCGCTTCACCACCAACAACCTGCTCTTCGGCTGGGACGGGCGCCCCCAGGAGTTCGGGTCGCAGCTCGAGATCGGCGAGCTCGACGTGGCCATCGCCGGCGACGACTGGATCAAGGAGCGCGCGCTCGAGATGAAGCTCGAGTACGGCATCGACATCCGGCTCGAGCGAGCCATGACGCTCAACCGCGGCGAGGTGCAGCTCGTCGGCATCGTCGCCGACCCGGCCTTCCAGACCACCGAGGACTACCTGCGCGCCATCGCCCCCAAGAGGCCGCTCCTCACCGTGGCCTCCGAGATGCCCTACCTGGCCCTCGACTGGGTGGCGCGCCGCCTGGAGGCGGCGGGCCTCGCGGACGCCTACCCCGCCCACGCGGTGCAGAAGTACAAGACCCCTCCCAAGATCGCGAAGGGCCTGCTCGTCTACGAGTCCTGGGGCAAGACCGAGTCCAAGGTGAAGAACGGGGCGGTCGACCTCGGGCTCGAGATCTCCCAGACCGGGGGCGCCATCAAGAGCTACGGCCTCACCGTCCTCGAGACGGTGATGCGCTCGCAGACGAGCGTGTACACCAACCCCGACAGCGAGAAGGACCCCGAGAAGCGCGAGCTGCTCGAGATGTTCCTCCTGAACCTCTACGGCGCCACCCACGCCGAGAACAAGGTGATGCTGCTCTTCAACGTCCCGAACCGGCTCTCCGAGCCGGTCGAGCACTACCTGTCGACCCACAACCTGTTCGGCGACGAACCCACCGTGAACAAGGGCCGGGAGTACACCGAGTACAACATCCAGGTGGACGCCGACAACGCCGACAAGCCCATCGCCCTCGTCCGCTACAGCCTCGCCAAGCTCGGGGCGCGCAGCATCAACACCATCCCCATCACTTCCTCGATCCCGGGCATGAAGGTGATACGCAAGGTGTAGACGTTTAGCTTCCTCTTTCCAGGGACTTAGAGCCTGGGCGAGGGCCTGGGCCCGGGCCCCAGGCGCCCTGGTCCCAAACGACCCATAACCCTTCCGGGACCCCCCGCGCGCGGCGCCAAGGGGTCCATCCTGGTCCTTCGAGAAGGGGGTCCGAACATGTTCCTGCTCTTCTGCGTCATCGGGGTCCTCGCCGGCCTCGTCCACAACCTTCTCCCGGGCGAGCGACACGTCCGCATGTCGGCCTACGCCCTCGGCCTCGCCGGCGCGTGGTTCGGCGGCTACTGCGCGGCGGCCTTCCTCGGGGGGACCTTCGTCACCCTGGGCCCGGTGACGCTCGTCGGCAGCGCCCTCGGCGCCGCGGTCCACATCCTGGCCTTCGAGCTCATCGCCCGCTCGGTGGTCCGCCGCCAGCTCCTCTAGCGAGCGCGGGTGAGGGCGCCCGCTCGGGCCGAGAGCTCGTGAGGACGCGGTCCGGCGCGGGCCTGGCGCCTCCAAGGCCTCTCGCCGCGCCTGGCCGGCCTCGAGGTCCGCCGAGGGCGCCCGCCGGGCGGCCGCACGTGGGCGCCGCTTGCTAGACTGCCGCCGATGCTGGTGAGGGTCGCCGTCGCCGCCGCGGTGCGGGGAACATACACGTACAGTGTTCCGGCTGCGCTCGAGCCGACCGTCGGCCTCGGGCGGCGGGTGGCGGTGCCCTTCGGCCGGAGCCGCCGCGCCACCGGCTACGTGGTGGGTTTCGCCGAGGCGCCGCCCGAGGGGGTGGAGCTCCGCGACATCGCCGCCGTGCTGGACGCCTTTCCGCTCTTCACCCCGGACCTGCTCGATCTCATCGGGTGGGCGGAGAGCTACTACCTCACGCCGCCGGGCGAGCTCTACCGGGCCGCCCTCCCGCCGGGCCTCAACGCGCGCGCCGGCGCCGACGCCCCGCGGCGGCGCGGCGTCGAGTACGCCGCGCCCACCTCCGAGGCTGCCGCGGCCCTGCCCGCCTTGGGGCGGCGCGCCCGCGGGCAGCACGCGGTGCTCGAGTACCTCCTCGCCCGCGGCCGCATCCCGCTCGAGGAGCTGCGGGCCGCCTTCCCCTCCGGGCGGGCCGCCCTCTCGGCCCTGTGCCAGAAGGGGCTCGCCCGCGTCGACGCCGAGACCCCGCTCCCGGGCGGACTGCTCCCCGAGGCGGCCTCCGCCCCCCCGGAACCCTCGCCGGAGCAGGCCCGGGCCCTCGCCGAGCTCGCCGGCGCCCTCGAGGCGCGCGCCTTCGCGCCCTTCCTGCTCCACGGGGTGACCGGCTCGGGCAAGACCGAGGTCTACCTGCGCACCATCGAGCTGGCGCTGCGCCAGGGCCGCGGGGCGCTGGTCCTCGTCCCCGAGATCGCCCTCACCCCCCAGCTGGCCGGTCGCTTCCGGGCGCGCTTCGCGGGGGCGGTGGCGCTCCTGCACAGCGGCCTCTCCGACCGGGAGCGCCACGCCGAGTGGCTCCGCCTGCGGCGCGGGGAGGCGCGCATCTGCGTGGGCGTCCGCAGCGCCGTCTTCGCCCCGGTGCAGGACCTGGCGGTCCTGGTGGTCGACGAGGAGCACGACCCGTCCTTCAAGCAGGAGGAGGGGCCGGCCTACCAGGCCAGGGACCTGGCGGTGGTGCGCGCCAAGCAGGCCGGGGCGGTGTGCGTGCTCGGCTCGGCCACCCCCTCGCTCGAGTCCATCGAGAACGCCCGGCGCGGGCGCTATCGCCTGCTCGAGCTCAGGAACCGGGTCGACGACCGTCCCCTGCCGAGCGTCGAGATCGTGGACCTCGGCGCGCTCCGTCGCGGCGGCCTGGCCGTGGGGGAGGGCCTGCTCTCGCCGCCCCTGGCGGCGGCGCTGGCGGAGACCACCGCGCGCGGCCAGCAGGCGATCCTCTTCCTCAACCGCCGCGGCTTCCAGACCCTGGTCGTCTGCGAGGCCTGCGGCCGCGAGGAGCGCTGCCCGAGTTGCTCGGTCTCCCTCACCTACCACCGGCGCCGCGGCGTCCTCCTCTGCCACTACTGTGGGCGGGTGGAGCGCATCACCGCCGCCTGTCCCACCTGCGGCGGACCGCGGCGGGGAGTCGGGGTGGGCACCGAGCAGGTGGAGGCGGCGGTGCGGGACCTCGTGCCGTCGGCCCGGGTGGCGCGCCTCGACCGCGACGCGGTCGGCTCGGTCGGCGACGTGGCGGGGGTCCTGGCCCGCTTCGCCAACCGCGAGGTGGACGTCCTGGTCGGAACCCAGATGGTGACGAAGGGACACGACTTCCCCGGGGTAACGCTCGTCGGGGTGATCCTCGCCGACACCGCCCTGGCGCTCCCGGACTTCCGGGCGGCCGAGCGCACCTTCCAGCTGCTCACCCAGGTCGCCGGGCGGGCCGGACGGGGGTCCGAGGCCGGGCGGGTGCTCATCCAGACCTGGAACCCGACATCGCCCGCTATCGCCTGCGCGGTCCTGCACGACTACGCGGGCTTCGCCGAGGCCGAGCTCGCGAGCCGCCGCGCCTTGCAGTGGCCGCCCTTCACGCGGCTCCTGGCCGTGCGGGTGGAGGGCGACGGGCCGGGCGCCCGGGCCTGCGCGGAGGCGCTGGCGGAGGCGGCCCGGCCGGCCCTCTCCTCGGGCGGAGCGCTCGCCATGCTCGGGCCGGCGCCGGCCGCCCTCGAGCGCCTGCGCGGCCGCAGCCGCTGGCACCTCCTCTTTAGCGGGAACGGCCCCGAGCCGTTGCGGCGGGTGCACCACCTCCTCGCACCGGTGGTGCGCCGGCCACCCGGGGGCGCCACGGTCCGCTTCGACGTCGATCCCTACTCCATGCTATAGCGTCACCTTTCCGGCTCACCGCCGCCCGAGGCATACTTGGCGGGCGTGGCCCGCCGGATCCTGCTCCTCGACGACGACATCGCCCAGATCGCGGCGGTGAAGCGCGTGCTGCTCAAGGAGGGCTACCAGCCCCTCCTCGCCACCAACGGCTCCGACCTCAGGGCCCAGCTCGCCAAGGCCCGCCCTGAGCTCCTGCTCGTCGCCACCGACTGCGAGGGCCAGGAGGGCCTCCTCGTCGCCCGCGAGCTCTCGTCGGCGGAAGAGACCTGCGACATCCCCATCGTCCTCATCGGCGAAGGGGAGGTGGCGGGCGCGGTCGCCTCGCTCGCGAAGCCCATCGAGGCCGCGGCGCTCGTGGAGGCCGTGACGGACGCGCTCTCCCGCCCGCCCCCGGGCGGGACCTCCGAGCCTCCCGTCGAGCGACGCTCGGCGGCCGACGCTCTGCGGGCGCGCGCCGAGGAGCTGCGCCGGTCGCGCCCCACCCTCGTTCCCGCCCCCGAACCGGCGCCGCAGAAGGCGCCCCCTCCGGCGCCCATCGCCCTCTCCCAGCGCAGACCAGCGCCGCCCGGCCCGGTCGCCCCGCTCGAGCCCCCCCCCGCCTCGGTCGCCGCGGCGCGGGCGCCTGCCCCCGCCTCCCTCCTCGGGCCCGACCCCGCTCGCCCGGCCTCGCCCGCTCCGGCGCGGGAAGCCCTCCGCGAGGGCGCTCCGGCGAAGTCCTCCCCGGCGACCGGCTGGTTCGAGGGCGACGCGGTGGAGGAACCCGCTCCGGCCCCGCTGCAGGTGGAGGATTTCGCCGAGGCGGACGAGGAGCGCAAGGTCGCTCGCGAATCGGGGCGCGCGGTCGAGGTCCAGGTCCCCGAACACCTCGCGCCGGTCCCGGCAGGGCCGCGCGCCGCCGCGGAGGAGGAGGCGGCCCGGGAGCTCCGCAAGGCCGCGCTCGCCGCCGCGCAGGCCGCCTTGGCCGACGACCTGCGCTCGGAGGCCGAGGCCGAGCTGCGGCGGCGGACCGCCGCCGAGAGCGCCCGGGCCACCCGGGCCGAGGCGCTCGCCGAGGCGGAGGCGAGGCGCGCCGCCGAGGCGGAGGCCGAGAAGGAGGCCGCCGCCGCCGAGGCGGCCCGCCGGCGGGAACTCCTCGCCGCGCGCCAGCGCCAGGTCCTCGCGGCGCCCCGGCCGAGCGAAGCCGAGGAGCTGAAGCTCGAGCCGCCCCCGCCGGAGCTCCTCGCGGGCACGCTCGCCACCACCTCCGCGGCCCGGCTCCTCGCCCACGCCGCGCGCAGCCGCGCGCGCGGCCTGCTCGAGGTGGGCGGACCGGACGGGCGGATGATCTGGTTCGAGGGGGGCCGGGTGGTCGGCGCCCGCAGCGGCCTCCCCGGGGAACACTGCGAGGACGTGGCCTTGAGGCTCGGGCTCATCGGCCGCGAGCCGCACCGGGCGGTGGCGCGCGCCGCCGCCGGGCTCCCCTCGCGCCGGGTGGGCGTGCTCCTCCTCGAGCGCGGCCTGCTCAAGCCGACCGAGCTCGTCCTGCTCGCGCGCAGCGCCGCCAAGGAGGTGGTCTTCGCCACCTTCTCCGCGGAGGGCCGCTACCGCTTCCTCCCCGGCGAGGGCGTCCCCTCCGAGGAACGGGTGGCCATAGACCGGAGCACCCTCGCCCTGGCGGTCGACGGGGTGCGCCGGCGCTGGACCCGCGCGCGGCTCGACGCGGTGCTGGGGGGGGCGTGCACGCTGCTCGCCCCCGCTCCCGGCGCGCCCCCGCCGGCCGAGCTCGCCCTCTCGGCCGAGGAAGCCCGGCTCGCCCGGCTGGCCGACGGCCTGCGCACCCTGGACGAGGTGCTGTCGGAGTCGCCGCTCGACCCCCTCTCGTCGCGGCAGGCCCTGGCGGCGCTCGTCGAGGTGGGGGCGCTCGACCTGAAGGCCCGCGAGCCGCTCGAGGCGCCGTCCGCCGCCCCGAGCGCGATCGACCTCGCCCGCGTCGACGAGCGGCTCGAGCTCGTGCACCGGGCCGACTACTTCGCCATCCTCGGCCTCGGGCGCGCCTGCACGCCCTACGAGATCAGGCAGGCGGCCGAGCGCCTGCTCCTGGAGGTCGCCGACGAGCGCTTCCGACCGCAGGCGGGGGACGGACTCGCGGCCAAGCTCTGCGAGATCCGGCAGGTGGTCGAGGAGGCGCGGGACATCCTGTCCGACGACGCACTGCGGGCGGAGTACGTGGCCGCGCTGGGGGGCGAGGCCGGCGACCCATCTCCTAGGGTGGCGGCCGAGCGCGGGACCCGGTAGATCACCACCCGCAATGATTCGCGAAATCCTCATCTGGCCCGATCCCATCCTGAAGAAGGTGGCCGCCCCCATCGGCAAGGTCGACGACGGCGTGCGCCGCCTGCTCGACGACCTCTCCGAGACCATGTACGCGGCCGACGGCGTGGGCCTCGCCGCCCCGCAGATCGCCGAGCTCCGCCGCTGCATCGTCATCGACACCTCGCCTCGGCAGGAGGGCCAGAGGCTCATCCACCTCGTCGACCCCGAGATCGTGCGGAGCGAGGGCCTCACCACCTACAACGAGGGCTGCCTCTCCATCCCCGGGGAAGCCGAGGAGGTGGAGCGGGCCGCCAAGGTTTGGGTGCGGGCGCTCGACTACTCCGGCCGGCCCTACGAGCTCGAGTGTGAGGGCCTGCTCGCCATCGCCGTCCAGCACGAGTACGACCACCTCGAGGGCACCCTCTTCGTCGACCACCTCTCGAGCCTGAAGCGCGAGGTCATCCGGCGGCGCATGAAGAAGCTCAAGCAGGAGCGGGCCACCGAGAGGGCGGAGAGCCTGCGCGAGGCCGCCCAGCACAAGTCGGCCCTCTAGGCCCGGTCCCCCCTGGCGCCGCGCCGCCCGACCCCGATCCTCGGGCAGAGCGCGGCGACCGCGCACCTCTCGCAGGCCGGCCTCCTCGCCCGGCAGGTGCGCCGCCCGTGCCAGACGAGGAGCTGGTGGCCGTGGGCCCAGCGCTCGGGCGGGAAGAGCTGCCGGAGCCGCGCCTCCACCCGGTCCGGGTCCGTCTCGCGGGTGAAGCCCAGGCGCCGCGCCACCCGGCCCACGTGGGTGTCGACGGGGAAGGCCGCACCGGCGCCGAGGTGGATGAGCACCACGCCGGCGGTCTTGGGCCCGACGCCGGGGAGGGCCTCGAGGAGGGCCCGCTCGCGCGGCACCCTCCCGCCGTGCTCGCGGGCGATGGCGCGCATGGCCCCCACGATGCTCCGCGCCTTGGTCCGGTAGAGGCCGACCGTCCGGATGTAGTCCCACAGCTCCTCCGGGCGCGCCGCCGCGTAGGCGGCCGCGTCGGGGTAGCGCGCGAAGAGCGCCGGGGTGACGAGGTTCACCCGGGCGTCGGTGCTCTGGGCGGAGAGGATGACCGAGACGAGGAGCTGCAGGTCGTCCCCGAAGGCGAGCGCGATGCGCGCCTCCGGCATGGCGCGCTCGAGGAGATCGAGGATCTTCCCGGCCCGCGCCCGCTCGGGCGGGCGCGGCGGGCGAGCCCTCGGCCGGGTGAGGCGGGTCGGCTCTGGCACCCCGGCATGCTAGCGCATCGGGGGACCGCCGCCAGGCCAGAGACAGAGGCGGCCACGCTCAAGGGGAGGTCGCCATCAGGGCCGCCGAGCGCTTCGCGGCCTCCCTGAGCTCGGCCTTGAGCGATCGGACGAGGAACGGATCGGCGGAGAGGGCCCGGGCGCTGTCGACCACCTCGGCGGCGGCGCGCGCGCCGAAGGGGCTCTCGAGATCCTCGAGGCCGGCGGCGAGCCGCACCGCGTGAAGCTCCGCGAACTCGGCGTCGGGCGGGATGGCGGGGTCGTGGTGCCGCACTGCCATCACGGTGAGGTACTGGGGCAGGTTCCACTCCTGGTGCGCCGCTCCGCCGATCTCCACGTGCACCCGGTCGAGCACGCGCAGGAGCCGCCCCTCGTCGGGGCGCGGCAGCCGGTCCTCGGCGACCAGCGCGGCGAGCGAGCGCAGCGCCATCGACTTCCCCACGTCGTGCAGCAGGCCGCCCAGGTAGGCCCGGTCCGAGCGCCCGCCGGGCCGGCGCATGGCGAGCCAGGCCGCGCCCGACCCCACCACCACCGCGCGCCGGAAGAGCTCGCTCCACAGCTCGCCGAAGGCGACCTGCTCGGCGCGGATGCGGGTGTTGAAGAGGGTCCGCACCGACACCGCCCCGGCCACCCGCCCGAGCTCCTTCAGGCCGAGGCGGGTCACCGCGTCGCGCACGGTCTCGATCTCCCGCAGGCCGCGGTAGTAGGCGGAGTTCGCGACCGAGAGCACCCCCGCCGACATGGCCGGATCGCGGCCCACCAGCCGTGCGAGCTCGCTCACCTCGGGGTTCTCGCTCACCACCAGGTTCAGGATCTGCAGCGACACCGAGGGGAACGAGGTCGGCCCGGGGCGGTGGGCGGCGAAGTGCTCCAGCAAACGCGCCGAGAGGGCCCGGTCCTCTTCCTCCTCCTCCGGCGCGCACTCGGCCGCCGCCGGGACCTCGACGCCGAGCGCCCGCGCAAACGGCTCGAAGGGATCCTGGGGGACCTCCTCGGCCGGAGCCGCCAGGGCCTCGCTCTTCGCGGCCGGCTCGGCCGCGGCGGCCGCCGCCGCTCCTCCCCGAAGGCGCTGCCGGAAGCGGTCGAAAAAACCCACGCCCACGGTGGTACCACGGGGCGAGCGGGCCGCCTAGGAGCCGGGCGGCACGGCGCGCGCGCCGAGCTGGGAGACCTCGCCGGAGGTCCGCGGACCGCGGGGCGAGGCTGTGCGTCCTCGGCGCATCGAGGTGGCGCGGGTGGGCGAAGGCCGCACCCGCACCTCTCTGGTAGTGAAATGGAGCGGCCGGGCCGGGCCGGCGCGCGTGCTACCCTGGTGGGGAGCGGTGCCGCGGCATGCCCCGAACCCTCCTCTCGCTCGCCCTCCTCGCCGCCGCCTGCGCCACGCCGGCCAGGAAGATGACCTTCGCCGAGGCCGGCCTGGTCGGTCCGCAGGAGGCCCCGCCGGAGGTGGCGGAGGGGACCCCGCGGCCCGAGGAGTGCGGTCCGCCGGCCGAGGGGGGAAAGGCCTCGCCGGAGCGGCCGGCCTCGCCCGGAGCGGGCGCCCCGCTCGACGCCACCCTGGTGCGATTCGCCCTCGCCGCCCGCGCGAGGCGGGCCGCGCTCGCCGCCGAGGCGAGCTTCCCCTCCCAGGCGGTGGAGGCGTGGCGGGACCTCGTGGCCGCCCTGCACTCGGGCCTCGCCGAACCGGCCCCGCTGGCGGTGATCTCGCGCGCGCAGGTCACCCTCGAGACCGAGCTCGAGCTCGACCGCCGGCAGTTCGGCTCGCCCCCGGCAGAGCTCCACCGCGAGATCGAGGGTGAGCTCGCCCACCTCGAGGCCCGAGCGGCCCTGGCGCGCGCGCAGGGCGACTCGCCCTTCTCCGCCACCCGCCCGCCGGCCCTCGCCTGGCCCCTCGAGGACGCCGACGTCACCTCCCCCTTCGGCGAGCGGCTCCACCCCATCGACCACGTCCCGCGCATGCACCAAGGCATCGACCTCGCCGCCGCGCCGGGCCGGGTGGTGCGCGCGGCCGCCGACGGCTACGTGGTGGAGGCCGGCCCGCGGGCGGGCTACGGGCTCGCGGTCCTCCTGCGCCACGCGGGCGAGCTCTCGAGCCGCTACGCCCACCTCTCGCACCTCCTGTGCGCCCCGGGCGATCGCGTCCTCGCCGGCGCGCCGCTCGGGCTCGTCGGCTCGACCGGGCGCTCGACCGGGCCGCACCTGCACTTCGAGGTCTGGCGCGGCGGACGCGCCGAGGACCCGCTCGCGCTGCTCCTCGCCCACCAGGCCACGGGCCGCCCCTGACCTCGCCCTGGCGCGGGAGCACCCTCCCTCCGCGCCGCCATCCGCCCGGGAGCGCGCGCGATTTCGACCGCTCCCTCGAAGTGAGGATGCCCCTCGACAAAGGCCCGCGCGCGTGACAGCCTCCAGCGGAGGAGGACGCGAGAGGGGCCGCCGGGCATGCAGATCAATCTCCGCAAGGCCATGTTCGTGCTGCCGAACCTGTTCACCTGCAGCTCGATCTGCCTCGGCTTCTACGCCATGACCCTGTGCGCCGGGGACGCCTCCCCGGCCGAGCTCAACCAGGCCGCCCTCGCCATCTTCTTCGCCATCTTCTTCGAC
>Ga0335081_10015338_pt1 | contig 12394 bp, 9 predicted proteins | sample Lox_Sample_35_FD_206713 | JGI IMG/M metagenome (GOLD analysis project Ga0335081, IMG submission 206713) | Soil microbial communities from Loxahatchee National Wildlife Refuge, Florida, United States - Lox_Sample_3.5 | ecosystem: Environmental > Terrestrial > Soil > Wetlands | place: USA: Florida...
CGGCCGATGGCGGAGCGTTCAATGGCCGTCTCCTCGACACCGCGCGAGCCCAGGCGCAGGCAGTCGATAGCCCATTTCACGTTGCCGAATGCCTCCCAGAAGCGGACGTGCCCGGGGTCGACGGCGAGGCCGCTGGCGCGCTCGTAGGCGGCGAAGAGATCCTCGCGAGAGCCGAAGCCGCCGACCGGATGCGGCCCGCCGAAGCGCCACGTTCTGATGCAGAGCCATCCGAGGTCCTGCATCGGGTCGCCGCTTTGTGCGAGCTCCCAATCGAGCACGCAGCGAATGCCCTCCTCGCCGACGATCAGATTGCCGAGCCGGAAGTCGCCGTGCACGACGGTGTGGCGTTGGACCTGAGGGATGTTCTCGGCGGCCCAGCGCAAGGCGAGCTCGAGGGCGGGCAGGCGGAAGCCGTAGTGATCGACTATGCGGCGGTGCGCGTCGACGTGTTGGGCGGCGTCCTGGCGGACCAGGAACGGGACGCGGGCGAGGTCGATCCGATGGATGGCGGCGAGAATCCCGCCGCACTGCGCGGCCATCAGCGGGCGCGCCGCGGCGAAGCGATCGTCGCGGAGGATGCGCGGTCCGAGGGTCTCGCCGGCGACGCGATCGGTGATATAGCCGCGGCCGAGTCCGTCGGCGGGCTCGAGGATTGCGCGCACTCGGGGCGCAGGCACGCCGGCCTCGACGGCGGCGATCATCAGCCGAGCCTGCTGATCAGAGTCGACCTCCGGGGTGATCCCGGCAACCGGGTCTTCGGTCTCGACCCCGAGCTGAAGAATCAAAGGCAGGCGGGCGGCGTCCAGCTCGGCGTCGAACGACCAGGTGGAGCGATTGGCCCCGCCGGTGAGGCGCCGAAGGTCGTGCAAGGCGGCGGGAGCGCCGATGCGCCGTTCGACGATCGAGCGGAGCCTGGCCGTGAAATCGTCGTTGCTCATTAGCTAATGGACCGTGCCGTCGGCATTACTCACTCGGCCGCGGACGTGAGCCAAAGCCGAAAAGGACCTGGGCGACCCGGCGTATCTGGATTTCCTCGGCGCCTTCAGTGATGCGATAGCGGCGATGATGCCGGTAGATATGCTCGAAGGGCTTATGGCGGGAATAGCCGATGCCGCCGTGCACCTGCATCGCGCGATCCGCCGCGTCGCATACGAGCCGGTTCGCGCGGTAGTTGCACATCGAAACCTTGTCGGACAATCGCTCGGCGACCTCGGGCTTGGACATCTGGTCCATTTCCCAGGCGGTCTTGTAGATGAGCGCGCGCAGCATCGCGGCTTCCGTATGCAACTCGACCAGGGGCCACTGGATGGCCTGGTTGGAGGCGAGCGCGCGGCCGAAAGGCTTGCGATCCCGGGCGTACTTGACGCTCTCGTCGATGCAGAACTGGGCGGCGCCGAGGGAGGATGCGGCCTGGCGGATGCGATTCTCGTGCACGAAGTGCTGGGCGACAGCGAGACCGTCCTCGGGGTCCCCGAGGATGGCGTCGGCGGGGATAAAGACATTTTTGATGGATACGCGGGGATGATCGGTGGGCATGTTGAAGGTCCAGAGATACTCTTCGATTTTGAATCCCGCGGTGCCGGTTGGAACGATGAAGCAGGTAATGCCTTTCGCAGCGCCGTCGCGGCCGGCCGTGCGCGCAAACACGAAGTCGTGGGTGGCGACATGGAGGCCGGTGTTCCAGATTTTGGCGCCGTCGATGCGCCAGCCGTCGCCTTCGCGCACCGCGCGCGTTTCCATCCAGGTCGCGTCGGAACCGTGCGCGGGTTCGGTGAGGCCGAAGGCGACGCTGATCGAGCCGTCGAGGATTCCGGGGATGAACTGGTCCTTCTGCGCCTGGGTGCCGAAGTCGCGAAACATCAGCACGGTCGGAAGATTCCCGACGATCGAACTCTCGTTCTGGAGGTCGTTGTGGAGGCCGAGACCCCTGGCGGCCAGATGCTCGCGGATTATAGCCATCGCGAGGTTGGAGCCGTCCTTGCCGCCGTATTCTCTGGGCAGCGCGAAACGATAATGTCCCGCGCGGTCGGCGCGGCGGCGCATCTCGGCGAGCAGCGCTTCCCATTCGTGTCGGGGCAGCCCGCCCCGATCGAAATCAGTGCGGGCCCACTCGCGGCGATGGTCAAAAAAGCGGACGTTGTCGTTTTCGCGTTCGAGCGGCTTGATCTCTTTTTCGATGAAGTCGTCCAGCTCGGCCAGGTAGGCTGAAATTTCGTGAGGGATCGTGAAATCCAAGGTCGTGATCTCCTGTGGCGATATGCGAGGGATGCTTACCCTGTTTATCAAACAGGGCGAAAAAAGTATCGGGCGATTTGGTCCGCGCGGCCCAGGAGAGCCTGCGCTCCGACGTCGCGGCGAAGTTCCGACGGGTCGATCATGTCGAGGCGAACGTCGGGAAAGGCCGCGGTCAAAAACTGGCGAATCGAGTTAAAGCCAGTTCCGGCAACGACAACGGTCGGCTGCGGCATGCGCCATCCTTGTTCGAATGGGCGAACGAGCATCATCTAAGCGTCCCCGAGGAACCGCGGCAAGGGCGCGAAGCGGCGCTCCAAGTGCGCTTGCGGTCGAGGGAACGAAAATTACACGGGATCTTCAAACGTTTGCCTATCTTCAGACGTTGGAGAAGTCTCATAGTAGGAATATTTCCGCGCCGAATGAACTTAAGGACGATGTCAGCGTTTAGGCGGTCCGCAGCCAAAGCCAGGCGGAAACATGCCGCCGGACTGAAGCCGGCCCAAGGGGATGAGGGTGCCCAGCCGACGCGTGATGAGGCTGCGAAGGCGCTGTTGGAAGATCTTTTCCGCCGTTTGAAGGCACAGGAGTCCGGATTGTCGACGGCGGAGGCCGCGGAGCGCCTCGATCACTACGGTCCGAACGAACCAGGCACCGTCAGCCACGCCAGCCCGCTGCTTGAATTCCTGCGTTTTTGCACGAATCCCCTGGTGCTGATTCTTCTGGCCGCCAGCGCGGTTTCGGGCGTCTTGGGCGAAATCCTGAACGCCTCGATTATAGCTGCGATGGTCGTACTCAGCGTGGTACTGAATTTTTTCCAGGCGTATCGCTCCGAGAAAGCGGTGAGACGCTTACGCGAGCAGATGGCTCCGACCGCGACTGTTTTGCGCGATGGTCAGTGGCTGGATTTGGCGCGGCAGGAGGTCGTTCCCGGCGACGTTATCCGGCTTTCGGCGGGCGATCTGGTCCCGGCTGATGCGCGGCTGCTGCAGAGCCGGGATTTGCATGTGCAAGAGGCCGCGCTCACAGGGGAATCGATGCCAGCGGAGAAATCCGCAACCGCCCCGCCGGGAGTTGATTCGGATAACCTAGTTTTCCTCGGCACCTCGATCACGAGCGGGTCAGCCACGGCACTGATCTACGCGACCGGCCGCGACACAGCCTTCGGCGACATCGCCGACCGCCTTGCACTCCGTCCTCCGGAAACCGAGTTCGACCGCGGCGCTCGCCGCTTCGGCATCCTGATCATGGAGACGGTCTTTTTCCTCGTGATGTTCATCCTGCTGGTGAATATCGGAATGCACCGCAACGCTCTCGAGTCCCTCCTGTTCGCAGTCGCGCTGGCAGTGGGGCTTACGCCGGAATTTCTTCCGATGATCACGACCGTCACGCTGTCGGCAGGCGCAGTACGGATGGCGCGTAAGAAGGTTATCGTCAAGCATCTTGCGGCGATTCAGAACTTCGGCAGCATCGACGTGCTCTGCACCGATAAGACGGGCACGCTGACCGCGGGGGTGATGACGCTTGCTCAATCGCTCGATGCGACCGGGGAGCTTTCCGATCGTCCTCTGGTTTTGGCGTACCTGAACAGCCGCTTCGAGACCGGGATCAAAAGCCCGCTTGACGCCGCGATCCTGCAGCGCCCGGCCCCGGCCGCCGACGATTATCAGAAGACTGACGAGATCCCGTTCGATTTCGAGCGCCGCATGCTTTCCGTTGTCGTCGAAAAGAATGCGGTATACCTGCTGATCACCAAGGGCGCACCCGAAACGGTCCTGGCCGCGTGCGCAACCGTCGAGAGCCAGGGAACAACGGTGCGGCTAAGCAGCGAGGCGCGGGTTCGTTCCGAGGAAGTCTATCGCTCGCTCAGTGTCCACGGGTTCCGCGTGCTGGCGGTGGCATGCCGCCCGGTCGATCGCCGCGAAGGGCTGACGCGGGCGGATGAGCGGGACCTGACGTTCGTCGGATTTCTGACCTTTGCCGATCCACCCGTCGAGAGTGCGGCCGAAGCGGTTGCGGCAATGAACCGCGACGGTGTGCGAGTCAAGGTGTTGACTGGCGACAACGATTTGGTGGCGCGCCACGTCTGTTCCGAAGTGAACATACCTACAGAGCGCGTCGTGCTCGGAGACGAGATAGACCGCCTGGGCGATGCGGCATTGGCTCACGTCGCCGAGGAATGCGATGTTTTCGCGCGGGTTTCCCCGGGCCAGAAGAATCGCTTAATCCGGGCGCTCAAAAGCCGCAGCCATGTGGTGGGCTTCCTCGGCGACGGCATCAACGACGCGCCGTCTCTGCACCAGGCCGACGTGGGCATCTCGGTCGGCAACGCCGTCGATGTGGCCAAGGATGCCGCCGAGATCATCCTTTTGGAAAAGGACCTTCAGGTTCTGCACAGTGGAATTATCGAGGGGCGAAAGGCGTTCGGAAACGTCTTCAAGTATCTGTTGATGGGTACCAGCTCGAACTTCGGCAACATGTTCAGCATGGCCGGTGCGACACTTTTCCTGCCCTTCCTGCCCATGCTTCCGACGCAGATACTGCTCAACAATTTCCTGTATGACCTCGCCCAGATAACTATTCCGACAGACAACGTCGATCCCATTTACGTCAGAAGGCCGCAGCGATGGGATATTGCGATTATCCGTAACTTCATGCTGCTGATCGGGCCGATCAGCTCAATCTACGACTTTCTGACCTTCTTCATCCTGCTGCGGGTCTTCAAAGCCTCGGAGGCGCTGTTTCATACCGGGTGGTTTGTCGAGTCGCTGGCGACGCAGACTCTGGTATTGTTCGTCATCCGAACGGTCGGCCATCCGTGGAGCGATCCGCCGAGCAAACCTTTGACGATTACGACTATTGCGGTTGTTCTGATCGGACTCGCGCTTCCCCTGTCGCCAGTCAGCGCAAAGCTGGGCTTTACGCCTCTCCCGCCAGTGTTTTTCCTGTTTCTGGCGTTAGCGATAGTGACGTATCTGGTGCTGGTCGAGTTAGCCAAGCGCCGACTGATGGGCCGCTTGCTCGCGAACCATATCAATCCGGACCAGGAGATTTCCGCTGAAGTTCCGCAGGCTCACAAAGTCACGGGTGCTGAAATTTAAACGCCGATCAGGACGGCGAATCGCGACGCCCAATGATCTCTTTTGACTCGGCAATCTTGGTTTTGCGGGCGGCCGCTTTTCTGCGAGCCAAAACTGCCGGGTCGGCGAGCGGAGAATGCTCGTGTGGCTGTGATCCCGAACTCTCGTCGGGGATTCCGCGCTGCTTTCGCAACTCCTGGCGCGCAGCAATCTTATCGTCGTATTCCGCTCCGCGGCCGAGCTTGTGGGCCCCGAAACGGGCCGCCGATCGATCGTCCATCCAGCATAAACGGGCGGCCGGCGGAACGCGCAGTTGCGTGACGTCAGTGGCTGCGGCTTCGGCGCTCTCGCTCGGCATCGCGCCACCCCTGGCGGAAGCGAACGTGACAGCCGAAATCACCCGGCGGGACCGCCGTCCGCATTCGGGACAGCGTCGGCTCGTCCTCGACGCGCTGAGAGGCGCGAGCACCTCGAACGTAAGGTCACAGGGCTCGCAACGGCATTCGTAAAGCGGCATCGCGACCGAACCGCTACTCGATGCGGTGCGGGTGCTCCTTCCAGTCTTCGGGGTCGTGCGTTATCCAGAGGGTCGCGTCATGCATGTCGCGCAGCATCTTGAGGCGCCGGATCGATTTGACCGACTGAATCGGGTCGGTATCGATCCCCATCGTTGCTTCCTGGGTGAGCGCCGCGCGCAGATGGACGGTGTCGCCGGTGAGCAGGATCTTGCGATTGGGCAAATTCACCATCAAGGAGCATTCGCCGGGGGTATGGCCCGGGGTGTAGAGAAACTGAAGAGAGCCGTCGCCGAAAAGATCGAAATCGTGGTCGGGCTCGAGCCAGTCATAGGCGCGCGTCGGAAGAAAATCGTTCAAGATGAACACCCACCGGCGGTCGGGGTCGGGCCAATAGGCGTAGCCCAATTCGCGCGCGCCCACGATGAATTTCGCTTTGGGGAAATAGGTCAAGCCCCCCGAATGATCGAGATGGGCGTGCGACAGGATCACGTACTTGACGTCCGAGGTCTTGTAACCGACGCCCTGAATCTGCTTGTCGAGCGTGTCGGACTTGCTCCATTTGATCGGCAACGCCTCGGCGACCTGGCCCCAGTAGCCGGCCGCATCGTCGATGATCTTCGGATTGCAGCCGGTGTCGAAGAGAACCAATCCCTTCGGATGTTCGATCAAGAATGACGGGCACGGCAGCTGAAGGAGCGTATTGTCACCGCCATGCATCAGCAGGGATGCGGGCGCGGTCAGTTCGGCGCCCGGGAGGGCCCACATTTTCTTTACTTTACCGTTAGCCACTGTTCGCCTCTCACCGAAGATGGAGATGTTGGAGACTGGCGGCGCGCGTCCGTGTTTTGAGCGCCGGCCGCTAAAGCGAGCCCAACTCGAACCGAGGCAACGCTAGATCGGCCAAATTGCACCTGTCAAGCTCGTGCAAGTAGCGACCGGCTTTTGCCGCGGAACTACGGCCGGGCGCGGGAAGGCAGGCGGACCACTCCAGTGGCGAGCACCGACAGTTCGCCGTCCTGATTCGTCGCCTGCTGATCGATCTCGGCGTAGTGCGCGCCACCTTCTTCGAACTTCCGCGTCACCTCGCCTTTGATATAGAGCGTGTCCCCCACCGGGTTGTGCCGGCGGATCTTTACTTCAAGACGCCGCAAAAAGCCGCTGTCACCCATCCAGTTCGTGAGATGGTGCGACATCCAGGAGCATCGCTCTGGACCGTAGTCATAGGCGGCCGGCGTTCCGACCAGGGTGGCGAGGTCGTCCTCCCAATGCACCCGTTCGGGGACGTCGGGAATGCCGAACTTGTTCGCAATCCCAAGCCCCGGATGCTTCTGGAGCTGTTTCCATGCGAGTTTGTTGGCGCGGATATAGAGGCCACCCCATCCCTGCGCAAACGCGATAAACCCGGTGACCGTCATCGGCCCCTTGACGATCGTTTGCAGCTGGTCGCCTGCCTTTACATCCTCGATATACCGGGGATCGGCGCCACGGACCTCCTCGGCCTGGTAATGCGAAAAGATTTTCGCCATGTCATCGCGAGTATAATGAACCGGGGCTTTTTTCTTGGTTTCGTCGTACTTGGTGCCGCGTTCGCGCGCGGTATCGCGCTCGGTGCGGAAGCACCAGCTATCACCTTCTGCAACCAGCGCGCCATCCTGATTGCGGAACTCACAGCGGTAGACCTGCTGGATGGAGCGGCCGGCGAAACGGGTCTGATGTTCGATCAGGTCTTTGAGCCAGGCCTTGGTCGTGTATTGATCGCCGAGCAGCATCGGCGTGTGCCAGGTTACATCGATTCCGGCGAACATCGCGTGTACACCGGCCAATCCTCCGACGTATCCACTGAATGATCGGTTCAGCGCGAAGATGAACGAAGGGGGCGCCTGCACCCGGCCAGACCGAGTCTTCGCGGCGTAGATCGGATCGCACCACAACGGATTGTCGTCCCCAATTCCATGGGCCCAGTGCCGTATATTGTCGCGAGAGGCTTCATAGCACCACGGCTCGAGTGAATCCTCGATCGGAACGTTGATCAAAGAGTGAAGTTCGGAGAGGCTTTTGTCGGTGATTACTGAAAAGCGCTGCTGACTCTCGGGCATGAACTGACCCATCCTTCCTCGAATTGCGGCGAGCGGAGCTGTCCGCGCAATCCAAAACGCTATACACCAGCCCGGCCAATATGGCCAACGGCCATTTTCGCCGCTTGTCGCGATTGATCGTAGTCGCACTGGTGAGGCATTCTCCGGTGGACATTGGAAGAGGATCGGCCAAATGCACAAAATAAAATTCGGACTCTTTCTCCCCACCGGCGATTTCCCCAAAGCCCGCGCCGCGGCCGAATGGGCCGACGATCGCGGCTTCTTTTCGATCTCGATCAACGACCACTTCTTCTCGCCGCTCGGGTCGCCCCAGACTCCGCAGCTCGAATGCTTCTCCACTTTGAGCGCGCTCGCGGCTATCACGAAGAATGTGCGTTTGGTGCCGACGGTCACGGCGATGTCGTTCCGCACTCCCCCAATGCTCGCCAAGATCGCTTCGACGCTCGATCATTTGAGCAACGGCCGCCTCATCCTCGGCCTGGGCTCGGGCTGGCAGCGCTCCGAATACGACGCGCACGGCTACCCTTATCCGTCCAACGCCGAGCGCATCGACCAGCTTGGCGATGCGCTCAAGTTAATCAAGGCGATGTGGACACAGGAGAAGCCCACGTACCATGGACGCTACTTCTCGATTGAAAACGCCTTCAACAATCCGCGCCCGGTCCAGCAACCGCATCCCCCGATCATGATCGGCGGTTCCGGCAAAAAGGTTCTCGAGCTGGTCGCGGCCGAAGCCCAGATCGCTAACCTGATTCCACCGATTGTCAACGGCAAGGACTTCGTCCAGGACCCGGCGGCCGCCGTGAAATTCGACAAGGCCGAGCTCAAGCGCCGAATCGGTATGCTTCGCCGCTTCCTCCCGGCGGCGGGACGCGATCCTGGTTCGGTTGAGCTCAGCGTGATTTCCATGGTCAACCTCGCCCGCAGCAAGAGCGACGCCGAGGCGGCGCTGGCACATACCGCTACTGCGATGGGATTCCCCAACACCGAGGCGGCGCGCAACTCGCCGGTGCTCCTGTTCGGCACCCCGGAGGAGGTGCGCCGCGAACTTCGCTCGCGAATTGAGGAGATCGGAACAACCTACTACATCGTTTTCCCGTCCTCACCCGAATCCGGCGATCTCCTGGTGAAAGAAATCATGCCCGAGTTCGTCGACGATGGCTCCAGGTGAGAACAGTCAATCGCCTCGGAAAAAACGACGGTATCCGCGTCTCCCGCCGCTGAAGATTCCGAGGGTTATACCGGTGGAAGTTCGGGCCCATCCATATGAAACCGGATGACCGCTGGGCGTGTTCGGACACCATCCGGATCGGCGTCTCCGCCTGCCTGCTCGGGGAAAATGTTCGCTATGACGGCGGGCACAAAAGAAGCGAATTCCTGGTCGCGACGCTGGGGCGCTTCGTCACCTGGGTTCCGGTCTGTCCCGAAGTGGAGCTGGGCCTGGGAATTCCGCGCCCGCGCCTGCGGCTGGTTGCGATCGATGGCGAGGTGCGGTTGGTGGAATCATCGGAACCATCCGCAAACGCACCTCCGGGGCGCGACCACACCGCCCCGATGTGGGCCTGGGCCCGGCAAAAGCTGCGCTCGCTCGCACGCATGCGGTTAAGCGGTTACGTCCTTAAAGAGAATTCTCCGAGCTGCGGGATGGAGCGGGTGCGGCTCTATCGCGACTCTGGTCGGCCCGCCCGCAACGGACGAGGGTTGTTCGCCGCCGCGCTGATCGAGGCGTGTCCCAACTTGCCGGTCGAAGAAGAAGGCCGCCTCGATAATCCCCGGATTCGCGAAAACTTCATCGAGCGGGTCTTCGCCTACTGCGATCTGAACAAACTGTTCGAGGGACGCTGGAACTTCCGCGATCTAATCGCCTTTCACGCCGCGCACAAGTTTCAACTTTTGGCGCATTCCGCCGAGGGCTACCGGCGGCTCGAGCGGCTTGTGGCGAAAGGCCGCGCTATGGATCGGGCCGAACTGACCCGGCGCTACCGCCATGGGTTCATGTCGGCGCTCCTTCTTCTCGCCACGCGCGCCCGCCACGCCTCCGTGCTTCGGCTCATGATCGGCTGCTTCAAGGGGGCGCTCGACACCGGCTCGCGCCACGAACTACAGGACCTGATCGCCGCTTACCGCTCCGGCCTCGTGCCCTTGATCGTTCCACTCACGCTCGTTCGTCACTATGTTTCGATTTTGGAAGTCACCGGTCTCAAGAATCAATCGTACCTGACGCCGCATCCCGCGGAGCTTATGCTCCGCAATCACGTCTGACCCGTCCGCCGGTGGAAACTCCAGGACGGCCGCAGCCTTTATGCAGTTTCGTCCGGGGAGACTAAAATGAAAGATCCTGCTGACTTACTGGTCAGTAGGCTGACTCACTGGTCAATAGGATGAATAGCTTGGCCCGATACGTCATAAGGCCCTCTCAAACCGCGAGTGAGTATTGCCGGGGTGGCAATCGGGTGGAGCCCTTGGATGGGGCCGAGACTATTCAACACGCATAATCACGGCCGGCGGGCGCTGTCAGGGCGGGGATCCTTTATCGTGAATTTCGGGGCCGGTGATTTGGCGCTCTTGGTCCGCGGGCGCGCCAGCCTCGCTCATCGTTCCGCCGCGGGATCTTCCGCGTCCGAGACCGGCCGCGCGGCCGCCGTCTGATCCTGCGAGGCTTTCTGAGTTAGAGATGCGGGCAAATAAATGACCTGTCCGACGCTCAGATCGTTTATGTTTGTGAGCTGCGGGTTCGCGCCAATGATTTCGTTAATCCCGGACTTCGATCCAAAATAACGTATCGCGATCTTCTCTAACGTATCGCCATACCTGACAGTAATGCGCCGTCGCTGATCGGATGCGTTGATCGCTCCGGCCTGCTTCGGAGTGACGGCGCTTACAGTGGCGATGGCAACCTCGTCTCTGGGTGCCGTTGCTGCCGCCGCTCCAAAAGTACGCGGCGCCGCTTCGACCAGGCGGGACGGCAGAGAAGACATCGCTTTGAGCTTTCTGCTCGGATCCGGGTGTCCTTCGACGGCCGGTTGCTCGACAGTTCTTTCAGCTCGCTTGACGGTATGGCCCCGTTGAACCGTCGACCCAGCCGATGAGGCGGTATGGTTGAATGCCCGATCTGACCGGGCTTGCCGGTAGACGAATCCCAGCAAAAGCGCCGCGATTGATGCACCCGCGATAAGCGCGGGTATTGCCAGAAGTCGTCTGTCGGACCGACCGCGAGTGATGCCGACCGAGTCGTGGTACTCTGCGGCGATCTTCTTTGCGGTCTTGACGCTGACTTTTTTTTCCGTCGCGTAAAATCCCGCCTGCATCGCGCTGTGGCAGAGCATATTGATTTTTCGAGGTAGTCCGTCGCTCCGCCGAATCAGGTGATTCAAAGCGCCGGGCTCGAAGACCGCGGAACACTTCCCGCCTTGAGCGCTGATCCTGCACTCGACGTACATGATGGCCTGTGCGGTGCTTAGCGGCTTAAGCACCCCGCGCGACGAAATTCGCTGATTCAGTTGACGTAGTTCCGGCTTTTTCAACCGCTCGGCGAGTTCCGGCTGGCCCACGAGAATGAGCTGTAGGCACTTGTCGTCCCGTTGCTGGCCGCGATTCGACAGAAGTCGCAGTTCCTCCAACACATCATCGGTCAAAACCTGGGCTTCATCGACGACGACTGCGATCCGCTCTTCTTTGCCGCGAAGGTCCAGCAAATGGTCCAGTGCTTTAAAATAGTCCAGCTTCGTCGAACCGGAGGAGTACAGATTCATTTGGGCCAGAATTGATTGCATTATCTCCAGGAACGAGAGCTTGGGGTCGTCGATGTGCGCGATCCGTACCCGCTTGTGATCGCGCTGCAGCAGGGAATATATAAGCGTGGTTTTTCCGGTCCCGGCTTCGCCAGTCAGCAGAGTCAGCCCACTCAGATCCCCCGACAGTCCCGATTCGAGTGTGGCGAGCCCTTCAAGATGAGTTGGGCTGAAATAGACCGCTCCTTGCGGAGATGCCGGTTGGAAAGGCGGACCCTTCAGACCAAAGTAGTGATAGTACTCCATCTCGGTTTAATTTATATTCTTGTTCCTAGTCAAAAAAGAGCAAATATTTTCGGCTTCCGATTATTAACATCTAAACAAGGCGCGGTTCGAGCATTCCGGAGCACTCTGGTTCGCGTAGCTACTTTGCTATGGCGTGTTATAGCCGTCGGTCTCACCCTTATCTATGCACGCTGAACAAGCCTGCGCCCGGTCGCGGAGTTGGACCGGTATTGCTAATCGACTCGCTTAATTAGGATTCAATAAGCCCACGAAAGGCCAAGGCAGGGGCGTTCCGTTGCGCTGTTCAGCGCAACTGCCCCGAGGCGTCGAATTATCCCGACTGGGGCGGTTTCCTTAGTGCGAAAACCAGACTCTATCAGCCACTCGCAACGATCGCCGAGCGGCCGACGCCAAGAAGGGCAAAGTTCTCACCGTGCGGGAAAAGCAAGTCG
>Ga0335081_10015339_pt1 | contig 12393 bp, 9 predicted proteins | sample Lox_Sample_35_FD_206713 | JGI IMG/M metagenome (GOLD analysis project Ga0335081, IMG submission 206713) | Soil microbial communities from Loxahatchee National Wildlife Refuge, Florida, United States - Lox_Sample_3.5 | ecosystem: Environmental > Terrestrial > Soil > Wetlands | place: USA: Florida...
GCACTACGCGAAACAGTACCAATCTCCGCCTCTACGTTCTCGCCGGCGTTTTCGTCCTCTGGTGCGGCGCGATTTGTTTTCGCCTGGTTTACCTGCAAATCTTCTCTTACGGGAAATTCGAGCGGCGTGCGGAACATCAGCAGCAGCGAACCGAAGAAGTCTCAGCGCCGCGAGGCATCATCTTCGACCGCAATGGGCAAGAGCTGGCCATGTCCATCAATGTCGATTCGGTCTTCGCCGTGCCCAGCGAAATGCCGAAGCCGGCAAGCACGATTTCTCTGATTGCGCGCATCACGAAGCAAGATCCACGCGAGTTGCTGGCGAAGTGCGAGGCGGTGAAGACGTTTTGCTGGCTGGCGCGAAAACCTGATCCCGAGATTTCCGCCCGCATCCGTTCCCTGAATCTCCGCGGAATTTATTTCCAGAAAGAAGCCAAGCGCTACTACCCGAAAGGCGACCTCGCCGCACAGGTGCTCGGCTACGTGGGCATGGACGACACCGGCCTGAGCGGAATCGAACGCGAATTTGAAGACAAGCTCCACGGCCGGCCGGGTCAGATGCTGATCTCCGTCGATGCCCGCAAAAAGTGGTTCGGCAGCGTCGAGAAGCAGCCTGAGCCGGGAGAGAACGTCGTTCTCACCATCGATGACAAGATCCAGTACATCGCCGAACGCGAGCTTGACACCGCCATGGCGCAGAACCATGCGATCTCTGGAACCGTCATCATCGAAAATCCGCGCACCGGCGAAATTCTTGCACTCGCCAACCGGCCTACTTTCAATCCCAACATCTCGAGCGAAATCACGCCTGCCAGGCTAAAGAACCATGCGATAAGCGACATCTATGAACCCGGATCTACATTCAAGTTGGTAACGATTTCTGCCGCCGTTGATCAGGGACTCGCGCGCCCCGATGAGCTGATTGACTGCCAAAAGGGATCCATCGTGCTATTCGGGCGGCGGATCCACGACTGGCATCCCTGGGGCGTGATTCCCGTCTCAGAAGTTCTTGCGGAATCGAGCGACGTGGGCGCGATCAAAATTGCGCTGCGCATGGGCGACGAGCGCATGTACAAATACATCCGCGCCTTCGGGTTCGGGCAGCAGACCGGAATCGAACTTCCCGGCGAGACCCGCGGGATGACAAAACCGCTGAGCCGCTGGTCGAAAGTTTCTATCGGCGCAATCGCCATGGGCCAGGAAATTGGAATTTCCGCGGTGCAACTTTCGGCAATGATTTCAAGCATCGCCAATGACGGCATTCTGCTCAGACCACACATTGTTGCCGGAGAGATTCAGCAGCAGAACGCGCCGCAAACCGTCGCGTTTCGCCCGACCGATGCGCGCCGCGTGGTTTCCCCCACAACAGCGGCCTTGATGCGGCAGATGATGCAGGGCGTGGTGCTGCACGGCACCGGGCGCAAAGCCGTTCTTGAGGGTTATAGCGCTGCTGGGAAGACTGGCACGGCGCAGAAATTCGATCCTGCTATTCACAAGTATTCCCACACCAAGTTCTGGTCGTCGTTTGCGGGATTTGCGCCCATCAATAATCCAGCGATCACAGTGGTGGTAATTTTCGATTCGCCATGGGCGCCAACAACTGTGAAGCGCGAAGGTGGTTGGATAGCGGCGCCGGTTTTCCATCGAATCGCGCAGCAGGTGCTCGAGTATCTGCACACACCACACGATCTTGAACTTCCTGCCAGCCGCCAGGTCTTGCTCGCCCAAGAAAAGGCAAGCGACAAGGATTTGGAGGAAGGATCTCCCGATCATCCAGGCGAGGCGCTTGACGACAGCGATGACGGTACAACGGAGTTATCTAGCTCGACAAATAGTGCGGCGACCGGCGTCTCGCCCATCGAATCGGGCGAGGATCCTTCGGTTTCGCTCAGGACGGGCGCCGGACTCCCTGCAAGCAATGGAATTGTTCCCGCGGCGATGCGCGAGCCATCGAATGCGCCTGCTGTGAACGAACCAGATCCAGCGAAGCAATCTGACACTGCCACTAGTCGCTCAACGACCGCGGCACCTCAACCTGCGAACGGCACCGTCGTTCTCGATGTTGAACAAGGCGGAATCGTGGTGCCATCGTTCATCGGGAAATCGGAACGTTCCGCAATTGAATTGGCGGAATCGAGCGGACTTGATCTCGATATTATCGGCAACGGCGTTGCTCAGGACCAGTCGCCTCCGCCCGGCGTCCACGTTGAATCAGGGACAAAGATCACGGTTCGGTTCGGACGTTGAGGTTTGTTTTCTCCGTGAACTCCCGAAGTTTCTCAGCGATCTATGCGGTTAAAACCGTTGCAAGGGGCACCGCATCGCTCCCGAAGAAATAAAAGGTATTCGGAGTTTCACGCGAACAAAAACTCTTTTGTCCTGAGTTCTTTGATCTTATCCCGCAACTTCGCCGCCTTCTCAAACTCGAATTTCTTCGCCGTCTCACGCATTTCGGTTTCGAGCTTAGCGATAAATGCATCCAGCTCTTCCTGGCTCCTGAAATCCGGAATGCCATCCGCTTCGGCGCTTGCGAGTTCTGCATAATCGGCTTCAACGATTTTCGCCAATGACATTTCTACCGGCCGCACAATTGACTGGGGCGTAATTCCATTTGCCTGGTTGTACGCTTCCTGGATCGCGCGCCGGCGGCTGGTTTCGTCCATTGCCTTCTGCATCGATTCGGTCATGTTGTCGGCGTAGAGCACGGCACGACCGTTAATGTTGCGGGCGCAGCGGCCGATCGTCTGGATCAGAGAACCGCTCGACCTCAGGAATCCCTCTTTGTCGGCATCGAGCACGGCGACTAGAGAAACTTCGGGCAAATCGAGTCCCTCACGCAGCAAGTTAATCCCGATCAGCACATCGAATTCGCCGCGGCGCAAATCGCGCAGAATCTTCACCCGTTCCAGCGTCTCAATCTCCGAATGCATGTAGCGGCACTTGACGCCTACTTCGCTGTAATACTCGGCCAGGTCTTCTGCCATGCGCTTGGTTAGCGTCGTGACCAATACCCGCTCTCCCTGCTCCACACGCTGCCGAATTTCGTGCAGCAGATCGTCAATCTGCCCTTTCACCGGCCGCACTTCGACCGGAGGATCAACGAGTCCGGTGGGCCGGATGATTTGCTCAACCACAACGCCCGCCGATTTCGTCAGCTCGTAAGGCCCCGGAGTCGCAGAAACATAAATCAATTGATTTGACCGGTGCTCGAATTCCTCAAACGTCAGCGGGCGATTGTCGAGCGCTGAAGGCATGCGAAATCCATACTCAACGAGCGTCGATTTGCGCGAGCGGTCGCCGTGATACATGCCGTGGAGTTGCGGCACGGTCTGGTGTGACTCGTCGATCAGCATCAGGTAATCGCGGGCAAAATAATCCAGCAGCGTCGGCGGCGGTTCGCCGGGCATGCGTCCGGTGAAGTGGCGCGAGTAATTCTCAATACCGTGGCAGTAACCGACCGACTTGATCATTTCGAGGTCGTACATGGTGCGCTGATGCACGCGTTGTGCCTCGACCATCCGGCCTTGCTTTTCCAGTTCTTTTTCCCACCACGCCAGTTCTTCTTTGATGGAATCGACCGCTCGCGACCGCGTCTCCGGTTTCATTACATAGTGCGTTTTCGGATAGATCGGCAGCCGCACATACTTCTGCTTGACTGTGCCAAACAGCGGATCAATTTGCGAAAGCGATTCGACTTCATCTCCCCATAACTCGATCCGATAAGCGAAATCGTCATAAGTCGGGTAAACCTCAATCACGTCACCGCGCACGCGGAATGTTCCGCGGCGGAAGTCACCATCAGTGCGCTCGTAGAGTATTTCAACCAGCTTGCGGGTGATGTCCTCGCGCTTGATCTTCTGCCCTTTTTCGAGGAACAGCAGCATCCCGTAATATGCTTCCGGAGATCCCAAGCCATATATGCAGCTCACCGAAGCCACGATGAGAACATCACGGCGCTCAAACAACGATCGCGTAGCTGAAAGGCGCAGCTTGTCGAGTTCGTCGTTGATGGTGGCTTCTTTTTCGATGTACAGATCGGCCGCGGGAACGTAGGCTTCCGGCTGGTAATAGTCGTAATACGATACAAAATACTCGACCGCATTGTGCGGGAAGAAATTCTTGAACTCGTGATAGAGCTGCGCCGCCAGCGTCTTGTTGTGTGCCATCACCAGCGCCGGCCGGTTCACCTGCTCGATGACCTTGGCCATGGTGTAGGTCTTGCCTGAACCGGTCACTCCGAGCAAAACCTGGTGCTGCTCGCGATCGAACACACCACGAACGAGCGCCTGGATGGCTTGCCCCTGGTCGCCTTTCGGCTTGTAATCGCTGACGAGTCGGAAATCCATGGGAGATTACTTACCTCGGATATTCCACGTCACACACAGACAGGAATTTTTCGAGGTGAGTATCTCCAAATTATAGCGTGAGGTGAACGCGACGCCTGAGCCGCGGGCACTTCGCCGAAACTTAGCGTGGCAGCTTGAAATTGATCGTAATCTGGGTCTCAATCTCTACCGGTTCGCCGTTGAGCAGATAGGGCCGATACTTCCACTGTCGCACCGCTTCGACCGCCGACTTTGCCAGCGTCGGGTCGCCGCTGAGCACTTTTACTTTGCTGATTGCGCCGCTCTTGCTGATGGCGGCGAGCAGTTCGACCGACCCCTCTTTTCGCATTTGCAATGCCATCGGAGGATACGCCGGCGCCACTCTCTTCATCAGCAAACCCTGGGTTATGCCTTGCGAGATGCGGACCGTTCCTGGCGCAGCCGTGGGCAGGGCCGGGTTGGTTTCCACAATGCCAGCCAAAGCAGATTCGGATGTATTTGAACCCGATAACGCCAATTGTGGCGGCTGCGGCGCTGGTGCGGGCTGCTCCGGAGCAGGTGACGATCTTGCATGCTCCTTAACCTCTACGGGCGCGGGTTTCACTACCACTACAGGTTGCGGCTTTTCTGCCGCAGGCTGGGGCGCTTCCGCGGGCGCGCTGATGTCGATATGTTCCTTTGTCGGAAATCCAACTGCCGCGCTTGAGTTCGCAGCAGAGCTGGTTGTATCCGCATTTGCCGCGCTGGAACCGGAACTCGACGCCGGTGCAGCAGTCACCTGCTGTTCCGTAGGTGCCGCAGAATTATCCGCGGCTGGTTGTGTGGTGTTGTCAGCCGGAGCAGAGGCGGTTTGCTTGGATATTTTGAAAGCTGGAATGTGGATACGCCCGATGTAGCTCTTCAGCGGCAGCTTCTTCCAGGCGAAAAATCCTCCTGCACCAAGCACCAGCAGGCAGCCGATAATCCAAACTACTTTCCCGCCACCGCTCTTTCTTGCCGTGTGACGCGGCGCATAGGATGAGAATGTTGGGGCCGGTATTTCGGGCCGCTGGGCCACGATGCTGTCCACAAAGATCGGGTCTTGTGTCGCCAGCGGTGGTGCGGTCTTTAGAGTCGATACGCGCGCAACTTCGGCTTGGTTCGGACGTTCCGGCGCTAACGCCGGCGCGGCTGCGGCGCGAGCCATCGGACTCGGGCCGATTCCCGGTAAATTCAGCGTTGATGCAGGCGTTTGCTTTGGAATTGAATCAGCAGCCGGCGGCTTCACCTGTTCCGCTTCGAACAAGGAGGTAGGCACAGCTCGGGCAGCCGGTTGTGGACCAGTCAAGCCAGTACCGGGTAAGCTGCTGGGTTCGGATGTGGCGCTCGGTTTTGCGACCGCGGCATTAAACGTCGGTGTCGCGCTTGGTTTCTCAGCGTGGCCCGCTTCGGCCGTCGTACCGCGTGACGGCGGCGCATTCTTGCGCAGCAGTCCTTTTGCGACACGCAGTGTGTTCTTCGATTGCTCGATGTTGACCGGCTTCGTCAGCACCAGATTCGCGCCGATGCGGAATGCGTTGGCAACTCCGGCTTGTCCTTCCGCAACCGCCACACACAATGAGCTGTGATTCAGGCTGGAATTTCTCGCGCCTTTGAACAGCAACGAAGCGTTCTGCTCATTGGCGCAGTCAACCACCAGCGCGTCAAAGGGCTCCTCGGTCAATTTCTTGACCGTAACGAATGGCTCGAACGAAAGCTCAACCGTAAAATCAAGCTCGCTCAGAACTTGTGTGACCAGGCGGGCGGCGGTCTCGTCCGGGCAGAAAAGGAGCGCCTTGTAACTCATACTGCGATGTTAGGTACACTGGTATCGAGCGGCAAGTTACTGACGTAATTGGACTAATGCCAGCACAAGCAGCCCGCACCGTCCACATTCCGCTGTGGGTTAAACTCGTCTGGACATCATGGATACTGGTTTGGGTCCCGGTCTATTTCCGTCAGTACGGCGCGCAGAATTTTATTTTTTTCTGTGACATTGGCAACATTCTGATCACTCTGGCACTGTGGCTCGAAAGCCCCTTGATTTTTTCCTGGCAGGCGGTCGGACTGCTGATTTTTCAGACCCTCTACACCATCGATCTGATTAGCGCATTCTTCTTCGGACACCACATCGTTGGTGGCACCGAGTATATGTTCAATCCCAAAGTTTCGTTGCTGGTTCGGCTGCTCGGTTTGTATCACGTCGTCGTTCCACCATTGCTGCTATGGGCGGTGCACCGCCTCGGTTACGACGAGCGCGCGTGGAAATTGCAAACCCTCACCTGCTGGATCATTGTGCCGATAAACTTTTTCTGGCGGTCGCAATACAACGTGAACTGGGCACGGGGTCTCGGCCATGAACAGCATCTCGTGCCGGCATGGCTTTATTTATTGGCGTATTTGATTGTCGTCCCGCTGCTGATTTATTGGCCGACACACCTTGCGCTGAAGTGGTGGATGCGCGCAAAGGCCGCGTCAAAGTAGTGGCAAGATTCCAGCGCTCAGCGCCGAATTCCCAGCTGAAGGAGTATTGCGCCTTCCATTTCTGAAGGACCTAAGGCAGGCGATCGACCGCCCAGTCATTCTTACCATCGCGCCTCAAAATGACCTTCGCGACGCGCGGGCGTATTGAAGCGAGTGGTGAGCCAAACAAAACGACGGGGAATTCATACGTTCCAGCGCTCACGCGTTTTCCGCGGGAGATTTCATACGCTGCTTGCGATCCGGGCGAAAAGAAATCTTGCAACTGCTCGGGAGTGGCATGTTCGCGGGCGGAATCGGTGAGCATGACAATGCCCGTCTCATGGTCTTCCGTTTGCCATGCATGCAGAAACCGGTTCGCCGCCGCGAGCGCTGCAGCGTACGGGGGATCGGTTGCGCGCCGGGAAATTCTGTGCACATGAGCGAATGAACTCGCCCATGCCGAACACACCAAAATGATTGCTATGACCCAGGACCTCATGCAGCAATTTTGAGGGCACCAGGAGATTCGGGGAAAGAGATAATCGAGGTTCCCGCAACCCGTGTTTCCGCTCTTTATCGGATGCAGTCTCCAAAATTCCATGTGGGTCCTGGACAACGCGAGCACCCGAGCAGCAGTCTTACAGTGTCGCCGTCGTCGTTTGGCAAACCATGTTACGTAACTCGACGGTATTTCGCTGATAGAAGGGAACAGCAATTCCGCGGTCAAACTCGAAGAACCTCCTTGGAAGGAGTCGCAATGAAAACACGTACGGCAATTCGGCTGTTCGAATATTTATGCCTCCTGTTGCTGGCCAGTGTCGCCGGAGCACAGCAACTTCAAATCGTCAGTGCGGAATACGGTTCTGGTCCCGCTCGCATCGATGTCACAAGGCGCGTCCGCGAACTGTCGCGCCAAAGCGCCGCTTTTCAGGTGAACAACGATGTATTCGGCATTGACCCTGCTCCCGGTAGAGTGAAAACCCTGCGGGTTCGCGCCACCGACTCGCAGGGCCGGGTGAGAACTTTCGAGTATCGCGAAGGAAGCATGGTCAACACGGCAATGTTTGCCGGCTGGAATGGCGGGCCGCCACCCATGGCCCAATCTGGATATGTCATTCTGCGCGCGTTATACGGGGTGCCCGGCAGGAACGTGGACGTCACGCAACGACTTCGTCAGCTGGCAGCGGCGAACGCCAGATTCCGGATGGGGAACAGCACGTTTGGCGTGGATCCGGCACCGGGACAGCGAAAGATGCTGCGAATCTGGGCTCGCGGCCCCAATGGTGATGTGAGAAAGTTTGACTACCCGGAATCGAGTACCGTCGACGGCGCGATGTTTTCTTCATGGGGCAGCGGCAGATGGGGTGACCCCAACTGGAATGGCGGGTGGGAGGGCCCAGGACGCCGCTGAAGTCAAAGAGTGATGAAGTACAAAGGCGTATGGTTGAGAATGCGGCGCTTCCCCGTCTCCTCCAACGCGACTCAATAAAATCGGTGAAAATTTGTGCAATCCGTGGCTGATTTTTCACTGCTCTGAGTTTTCATGAAATGAGCTTCGCCAGCAGGAACGCCGCAGCCGCCGCGACTCCGCCAATGACCATTGTCTGCACCGCGCTGCGCAGAGCGCGTGCTCCGGTAAATTTGCCCTTGATAAATCCAAAAATTCCTAGCGCCGCAAGCGTGACGATTGCCGAAATGATCAGCCCGCGGAACGCATTGTTCAGAATGATGTAAGGCGAAAGCGGAATCAGGCCGCCAGCGACATAAGCGCCCGCAATCGTAGCCGCGCTGGTCACCGCTCTTTTCGGTTCCGGCTGCTCCAGGCCGAGTTCAAAGCGCATCATGAAGTCAACCCAGGCGTCCTTGCGCTGGCTCAGCGCCTCGACAACCGGCTTGCTTTGCTCGGCGGTCAATCCGTACTCCTGAAACACGTAGCCGACTTCGGCTTTTTCCTGCTCCGGAATTTCCTCCACTTCCCGGTACTCACGTGCGCGCTCCTGCTGGTAGTGTTCGGCGTCGCCTTGTGCGGCGAGAAATCCGCCTAGTCCCATGGCAATCGATCCGGCGGCAATTTCGGCAAGTCCGCCAATCACCACTAGTCGGGTATTCACCACCGCGCCCGAAAGCCCTGCCGCCAGCGCGAACGGCACCGTCAGGCCGTCTGACATGCCAATCACCACATCGCGAACAAAGTTGCTTGCGGTGAAATGCTTCTCCACATGAGCCACATGTGCCATTTAGCGTTCAGCCTCCTGCGTTAATGATTTCAAACGCTCCTGCGCCAGCCGGACTACATCCTTCTCGCCGCGATAGGCCAGCTTCTTCTCGGCTGCCCCGAGCGGAATCCAGCGCGCCTGCTTGACTTCGATCCGCATGTCAGCCGAAACATCGTCGATTTCGCCGGATACGAATAGCAACAGATAAAAGCTCACAATTTTAAACACCTTCTGCTTATCGCCCCAGGAGCGGACGTAGACGTACTTGATATCGGTGAGCTTTGTAACGATTTTGCCGGTAATGCCGGTTTCCTCGCGCACCTCGCGAAGTGCCGTTTCTGGCGCCTTTTCGCCCGGATCAATCAGGCCTTTGGGAAGCGCCCATACCTCCTTGTGACGTTTTTTGTCACTTTCGCCAGGCGCCGGCTCTCCCTGTGGCTCAATCACCGCTATTTCCCAGCCCTCTGGGCCAGGTCTTACTACGACCCCTCCGGCTGAAATCTCTCGTAACATTTGGGTAACTCCGACCCAAGTTATCAGGAACAAACAGCTTCGTCACGTGTTGAGGAGAGTAGGACTACGGTAATTTTCCGCCGTTCCTGCGTGTTCTGCCGCGCGGAAAGCGGCATTAAACGTGCATCAAATCTGTGAGCGGCCGGAGGCTTGAGTCGTGGCCATTAAGGGCTTGCAAAAAATCGTGCGGTCGGTTCGTGCCCTCGGGCGCAGCATCTCCGGGCTGCCTGCCCCCGTTTCGAATCCCGAAATTCCATCTATCGGCCTTGCCCTTGGCGGGGGCTTTGCCCGCGGGATTGTTCATATCGGCGTCCTGAAGGTTCTTGAGCAGGAAGATATTCCGGTTAGCTGTATCGCAGGAACCAGCGTCGGGGCATTGATCGGTGCCGCTTATTGCAGCGGTGTTTCACCTGCCGAACTGGAGCAGATCGCTGCCCGCGTTCGCTTCCGCGATCTGGCGCGCTGGACTCTTTCCCGCCTGGGCTTCGCCACCAATCTGCGGATGATCACCTTCCTCAGCAAAATATTAAAAGTGCAGACATTCGAAGAGCTGCAGATTCCGCTGGCGGTGACGGCGACGGATTTCGTCTCGGGCGAAGGTGTGGTATTTCGCTCCGGGCCACTGAATGAGGCGGTTCGCGCCAGTTGTGCTTATCCTGGAGTTTTTCTTCCGGTGAAGGTGAATGGTCGGTTGCTCATCGATGGCATGCTCGCCCACTCTTTGCCGACCAAACCCGTGCGCGATATGGGCGCCGACAAAGTCCTCGCCGTAAGCCTGCGCAGCAAGTGGACAAACAACGAGGGACCGCGCCACATTTTCGATGTGATCGGCCAGTGCTTCTCGATCGCGCAGGACCTGAACTGCGCAACCGCCCGCCAGTGCGCGGACCTGGTGATCGAGCCGGATGTCACCGGCTACCGCTACGACGACTTCGAGCACAGCTCGGCTCTTGTCGCCATCGGTGAAGCCGCCACCCACGCCGCGCTCCCGGAAATTCGCAAGTGGCTGGAAGTAGATCAGGTTAAAGTTGCTATGCCGGCAGCGATCAAGCCTGCGCTCGAACCGATTTCTCCCAAGTAGAACATTTATTCGTCAGGCGTAAGCACCAGCGCCGTACATTCGCATGTGGCGATCAATTTGTTCATCAGTGACGCGCCACCCCGCGGAAGCATCGCCATAGAACGCGCGATACCACTCAACGGTCCAGGCGATTGCCTCTTCCGATTTCAATAAGTTTGGCGACCCGAGAGATCTTTTCGATGGATCATGGCTCGGCTTCAAAGATTGCGAACGTGCCAGGTCACTCGTGGCTCTCAACAACAGATCAGTCGAGTCCCAAGCCCTCATGAAATTCTGTGCGAATTCACTGGCCGGCACTTCCGGTTCCTCCTCGGACCCAAAATCCCACGCGCCAGAATATTCTGCACCACATTCAAATAATCTTTGCGCCAGCAACAGGTAAGCGTGGACTTCATCAAGCACATGCCAGACTCGAAACTTCGCCGAATCGCCAACCTCGACCGGCTCCCCGGATATCAAGCTTCGGACGAGATTTGGAACAACTCTCCCCGCCCGCCAGTCGCCGCCGCCGATGGCATCAGCCGAGCGGGCAGTTGCAGCCGCCGTTTTCGTCTCGCGCAAAAACGAGTTGCTGAAGGCCGAAGTCGCCAGCTCCGAAGATTTCATGCTGGCCTGGTGAATATCAATCTGCTCACCGCGCTGCGAACGATCATCACTTTCTCCACACCAACTGCCGCTCACGTTTACCACGGCCCGCACTGATTGCGTGAGCCGCGCCTCTTCCAAAATAAAAACCGTCCCCATCACATTTGTCGAGAACGTCTCAACCGGCTCTTGTTGCGCCAGTTGCGGATTCGACCGCGATGCGCAATGAATCACGATCTCCGGCTGAAATTCGGCGAATGCATTCGCCAGGGAATTGCGGTCGCGAACGTCGGCAAAAATCGAAGTCATACCGCGGTCGAGCAAAGTGGCGTCGAAAAAATTTGGCCTCGTCGCAGGAGGTAGGCCATATCCGTACACCTGCGCTCCCAGCAGCTTCAACCATGCCGCTGCCCATCCGCCCGCAAAACCGGTGTGCCCGGTTACCAGGACTCTTTTCCCCTGATAGAAATTCGTGAACGGATGCGACATCACCGTAGCCAATAAATAATCGCCGCGACCAGGGCCGTTACCGCGAGGCTCGCGATCGTATATCCGTGAACACTGATCCAGCTCTCAGATTTTTCGGTCTGGAATAGGCCAGGCGCGGGCGAGGCCTTGCCGTGGCGATCTTCGCAATCGACGCAAATACTGCGGTCTTGCGAGACTGGAAAGCCGCACGATTGGCAGGTGCGCACGACGGCCGCTTCGGGCCGAATAGGCTTTGATTCGCGAATCGGGTTGACCAGCGCGCCGCCCTCAGGCGCGTGCCACAAAAGCGAAATCTCAGGCTTGGGTGGTTCTGCAGTCGCCGAGAGAATCACATATTCAGAATGCTCGGCAGCTTCCATGTGGTCGAGAGCGGTCACCACCATTTCAGACAGCCGCACTATTGATTGAAGGTCGCGGTCGGTGAATTCGAAACTGCCGGACGTGAGTTCGAAAAATCCCGCCGTTCGCGATTCTCGAATCACGGTCACAATCAGTGCTTTTCCGCCCGATCGCAGCTCATTCGAGTGCGAAACTTCCGCCGCCCTCACCCCGGCTACGCTGCCAATTTCCGGACCCGCGCTTCCGGAGGCAGCGCGATAAATAAATTCATCACCCTCCCGCAATGCGATCGCTGCCCAAGTCGCGCCGGTTATAAATCGTGCCCGCTCAGCCAGGAGTTGCAGACACGCGTAGAGTTCGACCTT
>Ga0335081_10015340_pt1 | contig 12393 bp, 14 predicted proteins | sample Lox_Sample_35_FD_206713 | JGI IMG/M metagenome (GOLD analysis project Ga0335081, IMG submission 206713) | Soil microbial communities from Loxahatchee National Wildlife Refuge, Florida, United States - Lox_Sample_3.5 | ecosystem: Environmental > Terrestrial > Soil > Wetlands | place: USA...
ATCTGCCGACCGCGCCGTCGGCGCCGCGCTGCGCCAGGCTCAGCTGATGCTGGCCCGGCGAGAGCGGCGCGCCGGGCAGCAGCACCCATTCGCCATTGGGATCGGCGGTGACCTTGCCGAGCGGCTTCTCGCCGTCGAGCACCGTCACTTCGGCGCCGGGCGCGGCGCGCCCGGCGATCACGGCATCGCCCTGCGGATTGACGCGGACGACGTCGAAGCTCGGAATCGCGGTGCTCTCCGCTGCGGGGGGCGCCGCCGGCGTCGTCGCGGCGACCGGCGGCGTCGGCGCCGCGACGCCCGAGGGCGGCGGCAGGTTCCGCTCGCGCCCGAACCAATAGCCGAACGCGGCCACCACAATGACCGCGGCGACAATGAGGCCGATCGCTGCGCTTCGCTTCATGGCGCCCTCGCCGATGCTTTGCCAAGCCCGGTCGCAAGCGGCATTCTAGCGCGATCGCGACGGCAGGTGAAAGCGGAGCAAAAGCGATGGCGGTGGTGCGACGGCTCTGCGTTTATTGCGGCTCCGCAACCGGAACCGAGGAGCGATATCGCCAGGCCGCGACGGCGCTCGGCGCGCGCCTTGCCGAAGCCGGCATCGAGCTCGTCTATGGCGGCGGGCGGGTCGGCCTCATGGGTCTCGTCGCCGATGCCGCCCTGGCACGCGGCGGCCGCGTCACCGGCATCATTCCCACGCTCTTGCATGACCGCGAGGTGGCCCATCCCGGCGTGCGGCTCGAGATCGTCGCCAGCATGCATGAGCGAAAGCAGCGCATGTTCGATCTCTCCGACGCCTTCGTCGTGCTGCCGGGCGGCCTCGGCACGCTCGACGAGACCATCGAGATCGTCACCTGGCGCCAGCTCGGCCTCCACGAGAAGCCGGTCGTCGTCGTCGACATCGCCGGCTACTGGGCGCCGCTCCGCGCGCTTCTCGACCACGCCATCGCCCAAGGCTTCGCGCCCCCGCGTGCCAGCAGCTACTTCCTTTTCGTCACCGAGATCGAGGACGTGCTGCATGCGCTGGCGGCGCTGCCGGAGCCGCAGAAGGCGGGCGACAGCCGGTTGACATAAGCTTGCACACAATCGTGCGTCCTTCGACTGCGCGCTTCGGCGCAAGCTCGGGATGAGGCGGTTTTTTGTGCTGCATCGGCGTTTCTGATGCCCCACTCCCCTCTTCCTCAGCCTGAGCTTGCGCGCGTCGGCGCGCCTGTCGAAGGACGCAACACCTCGATGCAGCGCTCCTTGCACCTCGCGGGCGGCGTGACTATGGTCGCCACATAGTCGTCGCAAGGGAATCGCAGATCATGCCGAAGATCAAGGTGAACAACCCCGTCATCGAGCTCGACGGGGACGAGATGACGCGGATCATCTGGAAATTCATCAAAGACAAGCTGATCCTGCCCTATCTCGACATCGACTTGAAGTATTTCGATCTCGGCATCGAGTATCGCGACAAGACCGACGACCAGGTGACGATCGACGCCGCCAATGCCATCGCCAAGCATGGCGTCGGCGTCAAATGCGCGACGATCACGCCCGACGAAGCGCGGGTCAAGGAATTCAAGCTCAAGAAGATGTGGAAGTCGCCCAACGGCACCATCCGCAACATCCTGGGCGGCACCATCTTCCGCGAGCCCATCGTCTGCAAGAACGTGCCGCGTCTGGTGCCGGGTTGGACCGCGCCCATCGTCATCGGCCGCCACGCCTTCGGCGACCAGTATCGTGCCACCGACTTCGTGGCGCCGGGCGCAGGCAAGCTCAGCATGACGTTCACGCCCAAAGACGGCGGCAAGCCGCTGCAATTCGACGTCTTTGACTTCCCCGGCGGCGGCGTCGCGCTCAGCATGTACAATCTCGACGAATCCATCATCGGCTTCGCCCGCGCCTCCTTCAATTACGGACTGCAGCGCGGCTGGCCGGTCTATCTCTCGACCAAGAACACCATCCTCAAGGCCTATGACGGCCGCTTCAAGGACCTCTTCCAGGAAGTCTTCGAAAAGGAGTTCGCCCATAAGTTCAAGGCGAAGAAGCTGACCTACGAGCATCGCCTCATCGACGACATGGTGGCGTCGGCGCTCAAATGGAACGGCAATTTCGTCTGGGCCTGCAAAAACTATGACGGCGACGTGCAGTCGGACGTGGTGGCGCAGGGTTTCGGCTCTCTCGGCCTCATGACCTCGGTGCTGCTGACGCCCGACGGCAAGACGGTCGAGGCCGAGGCGGCGCATGGCACGGTGACGCGCCACTATCGCATGCACCAGCAGGGCAAGGAGACCTCGACCAACCCCATCGCGTCCATCTTCGCCTGGACGCGAGGCCTCTCCTATCGCGGCGAGTTCGACGGCACGCCCGAGGTGAAGCGCTTTGCCGAGACGTTGGAGAAGGTCTGCGTCGACGCGGTCGAGGCGGGCTCGATGACCAAGGACCTCGCCGTTCTCATCAGCCCCGACCAGCCCTGGCTCACCACGACCCAGTTCCTCGACACGCTCGACGCGCGCCTCAAGAAGGCGATGGCATAGCTCCGGCGCAAGAACGCGAATGGCCGTGACGCGCGGCCGTGAAAAGAAGAAAAGAAAGGTGCTTCAAGTGCGGCGCGCCGAAAAAAGGCGCGAGCGATCAGTGCAGGCTGACGGGATCGAGGTCGTATTCGCGCAGCGCCTCGAAGGCGATGTCGCGATCGGTGAAGAGGGTGATGTAAGTGCCGTCGGCGGCGTGCGCGGCGTAAGCGACCAATCCATCCGCTTCGACGCGCTTCACATAGGCGGTGCTGGCATTGCCGAGCGTGAGAAAATCGCTCTGCGACATCTGCTTCAGTTTCGCGATTTCCAGCATCATGGTCGACTCCGCCGGGAAATTCGTCCTGACGAGAGGATGCTACGGCCGCCATAGTTAACGCGCCGTTGATCGCGCGCGAAAAAATCCCGCGCTTCGCTTTACGGTTAATAACCACTGAATCCGGTGAGCTCGTATGCGGCGCCGCAGCAAAGAAAAAAGCACCACGAAGACACGCAAGACCACGGAGAAAGTTGAGGTTGGGCGCGGCGCGTCCAAAAAACTCCGTGCCCTTCGTGTGTCCGTGGTGCGTCTTCTTTGCTATTCCGCTGCCTGCGCCTTCGCCGCCACCGCCTGCTCGACCGCGGCGAGCGCGGCGGCGCCCTTGGCGGCGTCGGGGCCGCCGGCTTGCGCCATGTCGGGGCGGCCGCCGCCGCCCTTGCCGCCGAGCGCCTCGGCGCCGACGCGCACAAGATCGACCGCGTTGAAGCGCGGCACCAGATCCGGCGTCACGCCGACCACGAGCGAGGCCTTGCCGTCCGCGCTCGCCACCAGCGCCACGACGCCGGAGCCGATCTCCTTTTTCATGTCGTCGGCGAGGCTCTTCAATTCCTTCGCCGGCACATTGTCGACCTTGCGGCCGGCGAATTTGATGCCGCCTATGTCCTTGGGCGCCGGCTTCGCCGCGCCGTCGCCGCTGGCGATGCGGCGATGCGCCTCGCTCAGCTCGCGCTCCAGGCGCTTCCTCTCCTCGACCAAGCCGAGGACGCGCGCCGGCAGCTCGCCGGGGGCGGCGCGGAGCGCGCTTGCGGCCTCACGCAGCACGGCCTCTTCGTCCAGCACATAGGCCTCGGCCGCCGCCCCCGTCAGCGCCTCGATGCGGCGCACGCCGGCGGCGACGGCGCTCTCCGAGACGATCTTGAAGTAGCCGATGTCGCCCGTCCGCCGCACATGCGTGCCGCCGCAGAGTTCGACCGAGAACGGGCGGGTGCCGTGGTCATGCGCCTCCTCGCCCATGGCGACGACGCGCACCTCCTCGCCGTATTTCTCGCCGAAAAGCGCCAGCGCCCCCGCTTCGACCGCCTTCGCCGGGGTCATGAGACGAGTCGAGACCTCGCCGTTCTGGCGGATGCGGGCATTCACCTCCGCCTCGAGAAAGCGGATGTCGTCCGCCGTCAGCGCGCGGGGTTGGCTGAAATCGAAGCGCATCCGCTCGGGCGCCACCAGCGAGCCCTTCTGCGTCACATGCTCGCCCAAGCGCCGCCGGAGCGCCTGGTGCAGCAGATGCGTCACCGAGTGATTGGCGCGGAGCTGGTCGCGGCGCGTCTCGTCGATGCGGAGCTCGACGAAATCGCCGACGGCGAGCGCGCCATGGCGCAGGCAACCGAAATGGACGATGAGGTCCCCTGCCTTCTTCTGCGTGTCGGCGACGGCGAAGTCGCCGCCCGCGGACGAGAAGATGACGCCGGTATCGCCGACCTGGCCGCCGGATTCGCCGTAGAACGGCGTCTGGTTGACGATGACCGCCGCCTCTTGCCCGGCGCTCGCCGCGGCAACCGGCTTGCCCCCGACGACGATGGCGCTGACCTTGCCCTGGGCGACCGGGGTCTCGTAGCCCAGGAACTCGCTCGCGCCCAATTGCTCCTTGAGCTCGAACCAGATCCGGTCGGTGGCAGCCTCGCCCGAGCCCACCCAATGCTTCCGCGCCTCGGCACGCTGGCGCTCCATCGCCACGTTGAAGGCATCGACGGCAACGCTCCGGCCGCGCCCGCGCAGCACGTCCTCGGTGAGATCGAGCGGAAAGCCATAGGTGTCGTAGAGCTTGAAGGCGACCTCGCCGGGCAAGGGCTCGCCGGCGCCAAGTTTCGCCGTCTCCTCGTCGAGGAGCTTCAAGCCGCGTCCCAGCGTCTGCTTGAAGCTCGTCTCCTCATACTTCAGCGTCTCGCTGATGAGCGCCTCGGCGCGGCTGAGCTCGGGGAAGGCCTGGCCCATTTGCCGCACCAGGGCCGGCACCAGGCGCCACATCATCGGCTCCTCGACCCCCAGCATATGCGCATGGCGCATGGCGCGGCGCATAATGCGGCGCAGCACATAGCCGCGTCCGTCCTTGGCCGGCAGCACGCCGTCGGCGATCAGGAAGGCGCTGGTGCGGAGATGGTCGGCAATGACGCGGTGCGAGACCGCCTGCGGCCCGTCGGCCGCCACGCCCGAGGCCTCGGCCGAGGCGAGGATGAGCGCCCGCATCAGGTCGATGTCGTAATTGTCGTGCTTTCCCTGCATCACCGCGGCGATGCGCTCGAGCCCCATGCCGGTGTCGATCGAGGGGCGCGGCAGCGGCCGGCGCTCCTCTTTCGTCACCTGGTCGTACTGCATGAAGACGAGGTTCCAGATCTCGATGAAGCGGTCGCCATCGCCGTCGGGACTGCCCGGCGGGCCGCCGGGGATATGCTCGCCATGGTCGTAGAAGATTTCGGAGCAGGGCCCGCAGGGGCCGGTATCGCCCATCGCCCAGAAATTGTCGGAGGTCGGGATGCGGATGATCCGCGACGGCGGGAGGCCGGCGATCTTGGCCCAGAGCACCGCTGCCTCGTCGTCCTCGGAATAGACGGTGACGAGGAGGCGGTCCTTGGCGAGGCCGAATTCGCGCGTCACCAGGGTCCAGGCGAGCTCGATGGCGCGGTCCTTGAAGTAATCGCCGAAGGAGAAATTGCCCAGCATCTCGAAGAAAGTGTGATGGCGCGCGGTATAGCCCACATTCTCGAGGTCGTTGTGCTTGCCGCCGGCGCGGACGCATTTCTGCGAGGTGACGGCGCGGACATAGTCGCGCTTCTCGGCGCCGGTGAAGACGTTCTTGAACTGCACCATGCCGGCATTGGTGAAGAGCAGCGTCGGGTCGTTCCGCGGCACCAGCGGCGAGGACGGCACCACCTCATGGCCATGGCGGCGGAAGAAGTCGAGGAACGCGGCGCGGATGTCGTTGGTGGTCTGCATGAGGCTTATCTGGGCCTTCGAGCGGCGGGCGCCAAGCCGGGCGCTTTTAGCCGCGCCGGGCGGATGCTGTCCAGGCCGAGCGCTCCGGTTGGCCGTGCGGCGGGTTCAACGCGAGCTTCCCTTATGCTACAATAGCGCATCAAACCAACTCCTTCGGTCATGGAAACCGCGATGTCTCGGAAGCTCCTTTCGTTGCTCATGGTCGTGCCCACCGTCCTGGCCGGCGCCGCCCTGGCGCAGGGTTTCGGCACCTTCTCCGGCCATTTGAGCGGCGCCGGCGAGACGCTGGGCGGCTGGACCGCGCAACCCGCCATGTGCCAGACCGGCAAGGAGGCGCCGCGCGCCGACATTGCCGTGCGCTTCACGTTCGCCCAGCCGCGCACCCCCCGGAACCCGCGCGGCGGTCCGGTCTTCGTCGACATCATCAAGAGCCCCGGCAATCCGCCCTCGCTCGAGGTCACGATGTCGATGGAGCCCAACGCGCCGCTGCATTTCGACGACAAGGTCTGCAAGAGCCTGCACATCGCCCTGACGCCGGACGGCGAGAGCGCCACCCCCGTCAAGATGCTGGAGGGCGCGATCGACGCCGACTGCGCGCTCGGCGACGAGCAGCTCCACGGCCATCTCGAATTCAAGAACTGCCGATTCTAGGCCGCCCGTCCTCCTAACGGCCGGCGTCGCCGCCCCACACCGTCGCCTCAGTCCAACCGAGCACGGCGAGTTCCGCGGCACGGAGCGGCGCGTCGTGCGCGGGGAAGAACTCATCGAGCTGCGGCGGCTCCACGCTTGTGCCGGAGAGCATCGCGTGGGCTTGGCCGCGGTGATGGACCTGGTGCTGGAAGAGGTGCAACAGCAGCCGATCGCGGCGCTCGACCTGGATCGGGGCGTCGCCGCGGTTGACGCACACCTCGCCGCTCAACGAGGCTTCGGTCAGCGCCTCGCAGACGGCAATGAGCCGGCGATCGACGGCCGCCTGCTCCCGCTGCAGCGCTGCGACCGTGGCGCAGGGCGTCGGATCGGCCCAGGCGCGAGGGCCGAGCCAACCGCCTTCGAGGCTGTCGACGTAAAACCAGTCGATGACGAGGATGTGGTTCAACGTCGCCTTGATGGAGGGGAAGAAGCTGGTGCGCGTCGCTTCGAGCTCTGCCTCAGTCAGTCGGGCACAGGCGGCGAGCAGGCGATGATTGGCCCAGGCGTTATTGTAGGCCATGGCGCGGAAGGTATCGACGAGCGAGGCGGGCATGGTTCTCCTCCGGGGATGGCACGCACGGCGTCAATAGATGAACGGAACGAGCGCCGCGGTCTCCTGGCGATAGGCCTGGTATTCCGGGAAGGTCTCGTCCATCCATCGCTCCTCGACCCGGCTTTTGACGATCAAGGCAAGAAGCGCGAAGCCGAAGGCGACGGCGTCGCGCCACTCGCCCAGCACCAGGGCGCTGCCGGCAATCGCCAGCAAGAGGCCGGTATAGATGGGATGTCTGACACAGCGGTAGGGCCCGGTGCGGATGAGTTCGTGCCGGACCTTGACCGTGACCGTGCCGCTCCAGTTGGCGCCGAGATACCAGCGCGCCCAGACGGCAAAGCCCAGCCCCGCCGCCACCATGACGACGCCGAGCGCGGCCACCATGGGCGTCGCCGGCAGAAAGCGCTCCATCAGCGGCGGCGGCAAGGGCCGCCGCCAGAACACCAAGACGGCGGCGATGAGCAGCGGGAGCCGGTGCAGCGCTTGCGAGCGCAGCGTCTCGCGCCGGCGCGTCGTCTTGGCGCCGCCCGCGGCGACGAGCCAGATGACCGCCCAGGCGAGCCAGAGAGTGGCGATGATGGCGCGTGACAAAGGTTGCTCCTTTGCGTTGCCGCCCACACCGGCGGCCCCGCTGGTTCTTGATCAAGCCACATGGTGGGGCGTCACCGAGTCCGAGTCCATGTTGACGGCAGCCGAATGCGGTAGCAGTAAGAATGATCGCAGGGAGGAAATTTATGCACCGAGACGCACTGGCATCCAACCTGCTTGAATTTGCCGGGGCAGAGCGGTTCGGGACCCTCCTCGCTGATCCGCCGTGGCAATTTCAGAATCGGACCGGCAAAGTCGCGCCGGAGCACCGGCGACTCGCTCGCTATGGCACGATGTCGCTCGGGGAGATCATGTCGCTCCCCGTCGGGCAGATCGCCGCCGACACGGCTCATCTCTATCTCTGGTGCCCTAACGCCTTGCTCCCCGACGGCCTCGCCGTCATGGCGGCTTGGGGCTTCGCGTACAAATCCAACCTCGTCTGGCACAAGGTGCGGAAGGACGGCGGCAGCGACGGTCGCGGCGTCGGCTTCTATTTCCGCAACGTCACCGAGCTCATGCTGTTCGGCGTTCGCGGCAGGAATGCGCGGACGCGAGACGCCGGCCGCCGCCAGGTGAACTATCTGGCGACGCGGAAGCGAGAGCACAGCCGCAAGCCGGACGAGCAATATTCGCTCATCGAAGCGTGCTCCTACGCGCCCTATGTCGAGCTCTTCGCGCGAGGGACGCGCGCCAAATGGCGAAGCTGGGGCAATGAAGCCCGTGACGGATACGCGCCGACTTGGCCAACTTACGGGCATTCGACGAGCTCAGAGATCGGTGCCAGGTGAGTCGCCGCAAGTCCCATCGACAGGCATGCAGCCGAGCCCCTGACTCGCCTCACGCCGCGGCGCGCGGCCGCACTTGCTTTTTGATCGCCTTACCGGCCTGCCGCTTTGCCATCCCCAAGTCGAAGGCGGCTTGAAGATTGAGCCAGAACTCGGGAGTCGTGCCGAGATACCGCGCAAGCCGCAGTGCAGTGTCGGCGGTGACGGCGCGCTCGCCGTTCAGAATGCCGGTAACGCGATTCGCCGGAACACCGAGCGCCTTCGCCAACGCTCTGGCAGAGAGGCCGAGTTCGTCCAGCACGTCGAGCCGCAGAATTTCGCCGGGATGAACCGGCCGCATGCCGTTGGCAATCGTTGGCATTTTTTTGCCTCCAAGAGCATTCAATGGTAGTCGACAATCTCCACGTCCGAGGCGCGCCCTTTTTCCCATTTGAAGCAGATGCGCCTCTGGTCGTTGATGCGAATGCTGTGTCGGCCCTGGCGGTCGCCGACCAGCAGCTCTAGTCGGTTGCCGGGTATCGCAGCGAGATCGGCGAGTTCCGATGCCGCATCGAGCATGCGGAGTTTGCGCTCCGCCTGAGCCCGGAACGGCTGGAACCTCTTGACGCGCTTCCCCTCATAGAAGGCACGCGTATCCCTGTCCTTGAAGCTCCGAATCACTGGCGGTGCAGCATCACGCTACCCCCAAGAGTGCGTTACGTCAACCGTAACGTTACGTCAGGCGTAACGGAGCCGTCGCCTCCCTCCTTCGCGCGAAAAAAATGGCGCCGGCGGGGAGGTCTCGCGCCGGCGCCTGGTCCGTTTCGTCGGGGGGATTTTGAGGAAGCGGACCGAAACTCCTATTCCTCGGCGGCGCCTTCGGCGCTCGCCACCATCATGGCGTCGGCGACGAGGCCGGCGTTGCTGCGGATGGCGCGCTCGATCTGCGTCGCGACCTCGGGATTGTCCTTCAGGAACTGCTTGGCGCTCTCGCGGCCCTGGCCGATGCGCGTCCCGTCATGGGAGAACCAGGAGCCCGATTTCTCGACGACGCCCGCCTGGATGCCGAGATCCAAGAGCTCGCCGCGCTTGGAGATGCCCTCGCCATACATGATGTCGAACTCGACCACCTTGAAGGGCGGCGCCATCTTGTTCTTGACCACCTTGACGCGGGTCTGGTTGCCGGTCACCTGCTCCCGCTCCTTGATGGCGCCGATGCGGCGGATGTCGAGGCGGACGGAGGCGTAGAATTTGAGCGCATGGCCCCCGGTCGTGGTCTCGGGGTTGCCGAACATGATGCCGATCTTCATGCGGATCTGATTGATGAAGATCACCATGCAGCGCGACTTCGAGATGGAGCCCGTGAGCTTCCGGAGCGCCTGGCTCATGAGGCGGGCATGAAGCCCCATGTGGTTGTCGCCCATCTCGCCCTCGAGCTCGGCGCGCGGCACCAGCGCCGCCACCGAATCTACCACCAGCACGTCGATGGCGCCCGAACGCACCAGCGTGTCGGCGATCTCGAGCGCCTGCTCGCCGGCATCGGGCTGCGAGATCAGGAGATCGTCGATATTGACGCCGAGCTTCCGCGCATAAGCGGGGTCCAACGCATGCTCGGCGTCGACGAAGGCGCAGGTGCCGCCGCTCCGCTGCGCCTCGGCGATGACATGAAGCGCCAGCGTCGTCTTGCCCGAGCTCTCCGGCCCATAGATCTCGATGATGCGCCCGCGCGGCAGCCCGCCGATGCCGAGCGCGATGTCGAGACCCAAGGAGCCCGTCGAGATGACCTCGCTCTCGGTTGCCGCCTCGCGCGAGCCCAATTTCATGATCGAGCCCTTGCCGAACGCCCGCTCGATCTGGCCCAAAGCGGCGTCCAAGGCCTTCTGCTTGTCCATGGTGTCCTTGTCCAACAGGCGCAAAGCCGGCTGCGTCATACCCCGTGCTCCTTATTTCATAGGGTGTCTGAGCTTCTAAATCCAACCCACAATGAACCCTCGAGGCGAGAGAATGTACGTGATTTGTTCTCTGTGGCAAGTTCTTTTTTCGTTCCGCTTTAACCTTGCAGAAAAGCCACACTTGCGAGTTCGGCCGCGAGGGGCCGGGTCGCCGTGGCGCGAAACGTCATCGGCCCTTCATATGGGGGCATTGTTCAGATGCCGAAGACCCCGAGAGCGGCTCCAAGGGCAGCGTCGATGGACCCGGCAAGGCCCAGGCCACATAGGCCGCCGCCACCACCCACAGCAGCAGATGAAAGCTGCCCGGAGAAGTTGAAGTATCCGTCTAGGAGTAGAGTGGCTCTCCCTCTCAGGGAGGGCCGGCGAGAGGCCGTGCTTAGCCCTTCTTGCCGCCTTTGTGGCCCTTCTTGCCGCCTTTGTGGCCCTTCTTGCCGCCCCTATGCGCCTTGCTTTCCTTCTTTGGTTTTTTCTGCGCCACTTGCGTCATAGCGCTCGTCGGCTCCGCCATCGCGGGGGCGACGGTAGCCGCAAGAAATGCCAGGGCAAGGGCAGCAGCAAGCGCTTTCATAGAACTCCTCCATCCGATCGAGCGACCGCGATATCTATAGCATGGGCTGGCGCGATCACGTGCTGCCGACGTGACGCGAACCGCTCGCGCCGTCGCTTACGGCCCGGGCGGACATGCGATTTGTGCCCATGGCGCGCTGGTTTGCTCAGGGTGAAAGCCGGCGCGCCCGGTGCCGGGTCGTGAAGAATCGATGACACCGGTTGGGCTCTCTCGCGGCGACTCGCCGCCCTGGAGGGACGGCGCCCTCAGCGAAGCGAGCGGCAGCGGCGAGGTCCGACCGTGACCTACGTCCCGCGCTCACTTCGGCGGTGTGGTCGAGGCGCCGCCGCTGCCCTTCTTGCTCTTCTTGCCAATCATGGATTTCATGACGGGCTCCTCGGATTCGGGACAAAGCGTGGAGCCGCACGCTCCACCCGCGTCACTCATAGCATCGCGCCGCGTCCTGTGCATCCCGTCTCTAGTGCCGCTCGCCGAGCGTCGCAGCGCTATGACTTCTTGGACCCGCTCTTGCCGCCCTTTTGCGGATGCTTGAAGGCCGGGTGCTTGAAAGCGATATGTTTGAAGGCCGGATGCTTCTTCTGCTTCGGGCCATGCGCCGCGCCTTTGCCGGCACCGCCAGCGGCGCCCAACGCGCCCGCCGTTCCGGCGCCGGCGGCGGCAGCGCCGGGGCCCGGCGTAACACCGCCCGTTTGCGCCATCGCCGGCGGGACGATTGCGGCGAGAAAAGCCAAGGCGAGGGCAGCGACCAACGCTTTCATGGGAGCTCCTTTGCGGCGGAAGACGACGTGCCCACCACCCCTATCACCGAGCGGGTAAAGCTTCGGTTAGCGAATGGCGGGGATCGCGGGCGCGGGCTCACGGATGATCGGAGAGCATGACCTCTTTCACCTTGCCCGCGAGCTGCTTCAGCGAGAAGGGCTTGGGCAGGAAGTGGATGTCGCCGTCGCGGTCCAAGCGCTTGCGGAAGGCGTCCTCGGTATAGCCCGAGATGAAGATCACCTTCATGTCGGGATGGAGCTCGCGCACCTGCCGCACCAAAGTGGGCCCGTCCATGCGCGGCATGACGACGTCGGTGATGAGGAGCTCGACCTTCTCGCTGCCGCTGGTGATGACGTCGAGCGCCGCCTCGCCACTCTTGGCCTCGATCACGCGATAACCCTTGTTGCGGAGCGCCCGGGCGCTGAAGAGCCGCACCGGATCCTCATCCTCGACCAGCAGCACCGTGCCGGCGCCGGTCAAGTCGCGGGTCGATTCGGTGGTGAGGTCGGCGCGGGCGCCGGCCGCCTGCTCGCCGCCCTGATGGCGCGGCAGGAAGATCGAGAACTGCGCCCCCCGTCCCTCCTCGCTGTCGACGAAGACGAAGCCCCCGGTCTGTTTGACGATGCCGTAGACGGTGGAAAGGCCGAGCCCGGTGCCGGAGCCGACCTCCTTGGTCGAAAAGAAGGGCTCGAAGATGCGGATCAAATTCTCGCGCGGGATGCCGATGCCGGTGTCGGTCACCTCCACCAGGACGTATTC
>Ga0335081_10015341_pt1 | contig 12392 bp, 12 predicted proteins | sample Lox_Sample_35_FD_206713 | JGI IMG/M metagenome (GOLD analysis project Ga0335081, IMG submission 206713) | Soil microbial communities from Loxahatchee National Wildlife Refuge, Florida, United States - Lox_Sample_3.5 | ecosystem: Environmental > Terrestrial > Soil > Wetlands | place: USA...
CCTGCTGATCGAGGAGATCAACGCCACCCCGCCCGCGATGACCGGCGACAGCCGCCCCATCACCTACCACCTCGCACCCCGGCCCGGCATTTAACCCCAGACGCACAGCCTTCGCCGGAGATCTGGGGTCAGCTACGACTCTCGCGGCTACGTGAAATCCGGGCACCCGACCGTAATTGTTTACGCGGATGATTTCGTGGCATTGTGCCACAGCCGCGGGCAAGCGGAAGCGGTCCGGGCGAAGCTCAGCGTGTGGCTGGAGGAACGGGGCCTGTCCCGGGCCTGTCCCTCAACAAGGAGAAGACCCGGATCGGCCGGATAAGCGACGGCTTCGATTTCCTCTCCTTCGGCATACGCCGCTACCGGACCGCCCAGGGCGGCAAGGTCCTCACCAGGCCCAGCCGCGATGCGATGAAGAAGATCCGGCGGAGGCTCGCCGACGAACTGCACGCGATGCGCGGTTCCCCGGTGGCCGGGGTGCTCTACGCACTCAACCCGGTCATCAGAGGCGAACTACTACCGGACCGGGGCGTCCAAGAAGTCCTTCCAGGCACTGGACAGCTACCTGTGGCAGCAGCTTTACAAGTGGGCTCGCCGCAGGCACCCCAGGAAGGGCCGGAAATGGGTCACCGCCCGCTACTTCGGCCCGTACTGCCCGCACAGGCGCAACCGGTGGGTCTTCGGCGACCGGGAAACCGGGGCCTACCTCCACCAGTACGCCTGGACGACGATCGTCCGGCACGCGCCGGTCCCCGGCAGGTACACACCTTACGACCCTGCCCTGGCCCGATACTGGGCCGACCGGCGGCGCAAGCAGAAACCCCCGCAACTGGCCCCGTCCTGGCAAACCGCCCTGCGGGACCAGCACGGGCTGTGCCCGCTATGCCGGGAACCGCTGCTGTTCGCCGACCGCACGCCAGACTCCCCCGGCCAGTGGGAGACCTGGTACGCGGCCATCCGCAAGGCGATGACCCGCCAGGCCATCACCGACAACAGCACCGCCCGGACGAAACACCGCCTCGCACACGCCCACTGCGCCCGCCGTCCCCCAGACGACGGACCAGACCGCCCGGACCAGCAGACAGCATTGCCTGACCGCCCACAGGGGGCTGCTTGAGCCGTATGCCGCGACGAGTGGCAAGCACGGTTCTGAGGAGGGGGGCGCCGGAAAACGGCGCCCCCTATCCGACAACCGTGAACACTACGTGACCGGACGTTTGACGAAGATCGTTCTCAGGTCAGGACCGGGGCCTCACCGCAGTTCCTTGCCACCGCCAGGAACATTGCGATCAGCCTGCTGCGCCTGGCCGGCTGCGCCAATATCGCACGCGGCCTGGAGTACCTGTCCCGGCGCCTGGACTGCGTCCTGGCGCTCATCGGCGTCTTAAACGAAGCGACCTGGGAAGGAGGTTGCGCGAGCGCAAGGACTTTGCCGATCATCCTGCAGGCCCGGCCGGCGGGTGTGCGAAGTCCGCTGGCGGGTAGCCGCCAGCGACAAATCCCGGTCCTTCATCACCCGGGCACTGGCCGACAGCTACCGCGCGGAACTGATCCGCGCGGCACGCCGCGGCCTGATGTTCGACCCAGCCACCGGCGAGCCGCAGGCCTGGGCCGGGCCGGGGCTGGCGACCGTCACCTGGTATCAGCACGCGGTGGCGTATGCGGCGATGAAATGGCCGCACCTGGCGGCGCATTCGCGGGCCAGCATGGCCGAGGCGCTGACCACCGTCACGACGCTGCTGACCAAAACGGCCAGCCGCAGGCCACCGGCCCGCGTGTTGCGCGCGGCCCTGTACAGGTACGCGTTCAACCCGCCGCGGCGCTCGCGCGCACCCGAGCCGGCTACCGCCGACGTGCTTATTGGCTGGAGCGCAACTCGCTGCCGGTCAGCTGTCTGAGCCACCCGCAGGTCATCCGGGCTGCCCTGGACGGGCTGTGCGTGCGGCTGGACGGCGCCCGGCGCCACCGCGGCGCTGCGGGAAAGCGCCCGCGCCTACGCCGGGGACCTGATCGTCGCCCGGGTGAACGACAACCACTTGGAGGCCGGCGAGCGCGGGCGGAAGCTGGCCAACGGCGACCTGCTCCGCGTCCAGGCGATCGGCGAGACGAACCTGACCGTCTCCCGGATGATCCGCAACGGCCAGGCCGCCGCCGGCCGGGAATGGTCCCTACCGTTCACTCTCAGCCGGGACTACGCCGCCACCAGCTGCGACCTCGGCTACGCGCTGACCTACTAAACCGTCGAAGGGCAGACCGTGTCGGTCGGTATCGCCCTGGCCAACGACAACCGAGCCCGCGAAGGCCTGTACGTGGCCATGTCCCGCGGCGCCCAGCGCAACGACGTCTGCGCCTACCCATTGGCCCAGGAACGGCGAGAGCGTCATCGGCCAGCCACCAGCCGCCGACCCCGAACTCGCCCGCCAGCGCAAGCTCCAGGCCGACCGCGGCCGCCCCGGCCCGGGCGCCGCCCTCGACGGCCAGGACCCGGTCAGCATCCTGGCCCGGGCCATCCGCCGCGACAGCGCCGAACTGTCCGCGGCCGAGACCCGGGAACAGGCACTGTCGGACGCCGACCACCTCGGCGTGCTGCACCCGGTCTGGATGGAACACTGCCGGGCCGATGCACACACCCGGTACACCCAGGCGGTACGCGACCACGCTTCTCCGGCCGACGCCAAGCAGATCCTCAAGGACACCGAGGCCCTGTGGCGCACCGTCCGTGCCGCCGAACTGGCCCGGCCTCGACGGAGCGGAAGTCATCCGGGAAGCCGTCGCCGGCAGGCCTTTCACCGGCGCCCGATCGCATTCAGCGGTCCTGGACGCCCGGATCCGCGAAAGCACCGGCCACCTTCCGCCCAGGGCACGCGAGTCCTGGGCCGCAGACCTGCCACGGATCACCGACCCGGAACGGGTCCGCTACCTGGCCGAGGTAGCCGCCGCCATGGATGACCGTCAGCGCCGCATCGGCGAGCATGCCGCCCGTGAACGGTCGTTGTGGGCAACCCAGGCCCTCGGCCCGGTCCCCGCCGAATCGCAGGAGCGCGCGGATTGGGAACGAAGGGCCGGGCACCTCGCCGCCTACCGGGAAATCACCGGCTGGGACCACCCCGGCGAAGCGATCGGCCCCGAACCCACGCGCGGCAACACCGAAGCATGGGCGCAATGGCACTCCGCGTTCGCCGTCATGGCCCGCGTGCAGGGCATCGACGTGCGCCACCTCACCGACGGCCAGCTCCTGGCCCGCCGCCGTGCGTATGAGGCCGAGACCTCCTGGGCTCCCAAGCACGTGGCCGAGGAACTCCGCGCCGCCCGCAAACAGGAGCAATACAGCAAGGTCGAAACCACCCGGCACACCTACGAGGCCACGGCGGCCGCCCGCCGCAGCGAGCCCGAGCAGGCCGCCCTGCACGAGAAGGCCGCCGGGTCCTGGGCCGCCCTCGGCCAGCGCGCCGCCCTGGTACGCGAGAAACTCGCCGAAGCCCACGACACCCGCTGCCAGTGGGAAGTCATGACCGACCCCACCCGCCGCCTCGCCCGCGCCGCCGACATCGAACTCAAACGCCGCGGCGCCCTCAGCCCCGACGACCACCTCCGCTCCGCCGAGCCCGAAGGATTCAAGTACGAGCAGCAGGACACGACAGCCGACGTCTGGGTCCAGCCCCGACTCGACGGCAGCGCCGACCTGCCCCGCGAACCAGAACCGGAACCGCTCACCATCGCCGCGCGAGAGGAACGGGCACTCCAGGTCCTCGGCCTCACTCCCGGCAACGACCAGCCCGAGCTACCACTCCAGGTCACCGAAATCGCCGAGTACAACCGCCAGCGCCAGGCCGAGATCGACGAACGCCGCTCCATGCACGTCCCATCCGAAGACCCCGACGAGATCGACCTCGGCGAGGCGTGGAACGTCCTGGCCGAACGCCGCCGCGACGCCGTCATCCAGCGACCGATTACGTCCCGCGTTCCACGGCTTGATGCGCGGCCGAGGCTGACTGGACCGCAGCAATGGATGGGTGGACTGTTGACCGGCTGGCGCTGGAAAGGCGCATCTCGTAGCCTTTGATAGCCGGTTTTCCTGGCTGGGGTTGGGTGAGGAGTCATGGCCGAGTTATCCGCTGGGACTGGCGGGCTGCTGGAGGTCCACTACAGCGCGCTCAGCAGGGCAGCCGATCAGGCCAGCGGGATCTCCGGGGCCATCGGTACGTTGGCGGACATGGTGCCGCCTGCGTGTTCCCCGGTGGTGACGGCTCATTCCGGCTGGCGGTTCGCTGGGGCGCTGTCAGCGCTGGTCCCAGCCTGGGAAGGCCGCATCCGCGGGCAGTCTTCGGCCGTGTCGGCGGCCTCAGCCAAGCTGGTGAGCGCGCACGCGCGGTACGCGGCGGCTGAGGATCATCTCGTGGCCAGTGCCAAGGCTGTCGCCGGCTAGGACGGGGGACGGAGATGGTCGATCTGGCGGCGTTACGGTCAGCGGTGCCGGGCGTGCTGGAGAAGGCAGCCGGTGACTGGCAGGCCATTGGCGACCGATTCGGCAGCCAGGTAACCGCCTTCCGTTCTGATGTCGTGCAGCCGTTATTCGGCGAGGGCGCATGGATCGGCCAGGCGGCCGACGCCGCGAACGCGAGCCTGGAAGGGCTGTCCGGGGAACTGGCCGTCACCCACGAGTACACCGCGACGATGACCTCGCTGCTGCGGGACGCGGTCAGCGGCATCCGTGACGCACAGGCCCTGCTGCACGCGGCCGAGAACATCGCCGCGGCTAACAGACTGGTGATCGGGCCTGACGGCAGCGTGTCTGAGGCGCCGATGCCCCCGCTGGCGCCCGGGGCCAGCTCCGGCGGGCCGGTGCTTACGCAGGCCCCCTCCCCGGCGGCCAGCGAGGTTTCGGATCTGGTCGGCCGGGCGCTGAGCCTGGCAAACGAGGTCGACGCGCGGGTCACCGCGGGCCTACAGCAGATCCAGAGGTTCGCCAGCCGGACCGCCGGTGCCCAGCAGCACGCGGCAGCCCGGCGGCCGGAGTGTTTGACCACGCGGCGCTGCCACCCCCGGGCACCAGCCCAGCCGAGGTGAACGCCTGGTGGAAGGCGATGAACGCCAGCCAGCAGCAGCGGTTCATCCACGAGTTTCCGGCCCAGATCGGCTGGCTGAACGGCCTGCCCGCTACGGCGAGGGATCAGGCCAACCGGATGGTCCTGGCGCAGGAAAAGGCGAGCCTGCAGGCGCAGCTCGCCTCCCTGCAGGGCAGCGAACCGCGGAATCCGGGCGGTGGGCCGGTCCCGGATCCGATGCCCGGTCCTTCCGTCGCTGTCGCGCGTATCGAGGCCAAGCTGGCCGAAATCAGCGCGGTGGAGACCGGCCTGAGCAACGCTGCCGCGGTGGCGGGTGGCAGGAACGTCTTCCTGCTGGGATTCGACACCAACGGCAATGGCCACGCCATCGTGGCGGTCGGGAACCCCGACACTGCCACCAACACCGTGACGTATGTACCAGGGCTGGGGTCGAAGACGACCGGCGCGGTCGGTGACGTCGGCCGGGCCACGGCCCTGTGGCAGCAAGCCACGCACGTCGCCCCACCGGGCACGACGGTCTCCTCGATCTACTGGCTGGGCTACAACGCCCCGCAACTCGGGCTGGATCAGGGGCTGCACAACCTCGATGTCACCTCAACCGCTGACGCGGTGGCCGGCGGGCAGGCGCTCAGCCAGTTCCAGGGCGGGCTGCAGGCCGCCCACCAGCCGGGCATGCCCTCTCATACCGTGGTGCTGGGCCACAGCTACGGATCGCTGGTGGTCGGGGAAGCCGCCGCGCACAGCGGGCTGCATCCCGGCGACATCATTGTCGTCGGCAGCCCCGGTGTGGGCGTGAACAACGTCAGCCAGCTCGGCCTGCCGGCCGGGCATGTGTGGGCCGGTGCGAACATTTACGACCCGGTGCCAATGCTGCCTCCCTCCGACCCTGTGAACGCACTCAGCGACCCGAACGCGGCCCACTTTGGCACCAATCCCGCTACGACGGCTTTCGGCGGGAAGGTCTTCGACGCCACCACCGATCCGGGCCGGTCCTTCTCCGGCATTGATATCAGCGCCCACTCCGCGTACTGGGACCCCAGGTCGTCTTCGCTGTCGAACATGGCCTACATCGTGGACGGACAGTACGGCAATGTCAGCCAGCAGATGCCCGTGCCCACACCTGCACCAGGCCCCCAGCCCACCCCCGGGCCTGCCGCGCCATGACCATTCAGGAGACCGTCGTGAACAAGCGCCGCCTGTTTCGATCCTGGCCCGCGGCTGTGGTGGCAGCCGTTGTCCCGCTGGGCGCCTCCGGATGCACGGGAGGGAGCACCTTGCCTCAGCACACCATCACCGAACATCAGGCCATCACCCAGGCCGAGCAGATCCTGCGCGACACGGCCAGCGCTATCACGCCACGGCCCACACTGGAACTCTCCCGGCTGCTCACCGATACCGGGCCATGCCTAGTGGACCCCACCAACACCGCAGACACGCGCGTGCAGGTGAGTCGTGCGTACTACCTGCGCGGATTCCCCAGGCAGGGCAACGCCAGCGTGGCACAGCAGGTGCTGGCCTACTGGCAGCACAAGGGATACGCAATCTCCGACACCCAGCGCATGAACGGCGACACCCCCGCCATTCACGGCGCCACATCCTCCGGGGACTTCACCATCTCCCTGGACACAGGTGGCGACGGCACACTGACGATCGGCGCGACCTCACCATGTCTCTGGCCCAACGGCACGCCACCTGCCGGAAGCTGACAAACAGGCTCACCCACCAGATGGCATAGACAGAGCGGACGATAGGAGCACCAAGGCGCCGATCACGCTGCCTGCGATCCGTAAAGGCGGATGTGGTGTCAGTTCAGCGCCAAAAAACTGCCTATGGCGTTCTGCTTTGGCTAAGCGGGCACGCTAGCCTTGATCATTCATCGGGATCGGGTGCCGGCCTGGAGAGGCGTCCGGGCCGTGTTGCAGATCTTGATTTTAGGTGGCGGGTATGACAGTGGCCCGGCGGGCGGGCCGGGGTGGCCGGGGGTGCCACTGGCCCCGGGGTTGCTCCTTCGGTGTTCGCAGGGATGGCTTTGCTGCTGGTCAGGGTGCCTGCGGCAGGGCGGTGATCCGGGCCCAGGCGGTGGCTATCGGGTCCGCCCAGGGCCAGTTCGCGGGGATTTTCAGGCGTCGGCGGCGGCCGCCGCTGACCAGCCTTGCGGCGGCGTGCAGGACGCGGTCTGTTAACTGAACTAGTGAAGTGGTCCGGGTGATTCTCCGGACACGGCTCCTGGAGCGGCTCTAGCTTCCGGGGGCATGACTGAAGGTGACAGATCACCGGGGCTGGCGGGGCTGGCGGGCTGACGGTGCCGCTGGTCGGCTCGGTGGTGGAGACAGAGGATCCGTTCCGGCCGTACCAGCTGGTGAATTTCGCGGGCGAGCCGGTCGTGCCGGTGACGGAGTTCCTCGCTGACCTGCAGGCTGCCGGGCGGGCCGCGGCGACGCAGCGGTCGTACTCGCTGGCGCTGCTGCGCTGGTTCCGGTTCTTGTGGGCGGTTGAGGTGCCGTGGGATCAGGCCACGCGCGTCGAGGCACGCGATTTCGTGCGGTGGGTGCAGGTCGTCGGCAAGCCTGCGCGCCGCCACTGGCGCGGGGATGGTGACGGGCCAGAGGTTCGTCCCGGGATTCCGGTGCCCAACCCGGTGACGGGGAAGTCGCCGCCCGGCCCGCAGTATGCTCCGGCGACGGTCGCTCATGGCGAGACTGTCGCACGGTCGTTTTACGACTTCTGCCTGCAGGCCGGGACTGGACCGCTGGTGAATCCCTTCCCGCTGGCCAGGGCCGGACGGGCGCACGCTCACCACAATCCGATGGACCGGTTCGCTGGGCAGCGGGCCGGGCTGTTCCGGCCCCGGGTGGCGCAGCGGATCCCGCGGCAGATCCCGGATGGCAAGTTCGACGAGCTGTTCGCCGCCCTACGCTCGCACAGGGACCGGGCGCTGCTGGCGTTCTGGATCTCCACCGGAGCGCGCGCATCGGAACTGCTGGGCGCGCTGGCCGGGGGCATTGATCCTGGCCAGCAGCTGTTCACGGTGGTCCGGAAGGGATCGCGGGCGGTCCAGCAGCTGCCTGCCTCGCCGGATGCTTTCGTCTGGCTGCGTCTTTACCAGCAGCAGATGCACGGCCTGGTGTCGGCCGGTCCCGCAGATCCGGTCTGGTGGACGCTGCGCCGGCCGTTCCGGCCGCTGGCTTACCCGGCGGCCAGGGCGATGTTCAGCCGGGCCAACCAGATTCTGGGAGCCAACTGGACGCTCCATGACCTGCGGCATTTTGTTCCCGCTTAATTATCGTGTCGCGATTAAATCCGGTGCCCCATGAGAGCTGCAGATTTCGGCTGCGGCGGGCCCTGTCGTGTTTCTATGGTTCCGGTTCGTGATCCTGAGCTTCTTTTCGTCCCGGGGCTGGGAGTCCTGGGACATCGCGAACCGGCCGCTGGTCCCCGAGCGGATGCCGGTACTGGTCGATGACGACCTTCTGTTCGAGGACGGCCCGGGCGCTCCCCGCCCGTCGGTGGCCGTGAACCAGTGGCTGCGCGAACTGCCGTCGAGCGGGGCGCCGTCGCCGAAGTCGTGGGAGTACTACGCGAGAGCGGTCCGGGAGTGGATGGAGTTCCTGGCCGCGCACGACGTGGGCATGTTCGACTCCCGCGACCGGCTGAAGCAGGCCCTCGGCAAGTACGCGGAGCACCGGGCGGCGGGCCCGGCGGCGGAGCGGCTCGCGGCGACGACCTGGGCCCAGCACATGAGCATCCTGTCGCTGTTCTACCGGTGGGCGATCGAGGAGGGCCACGCGCCGGCCGAGCCGTTCACCTACCGGACCGCCCGGGCACTGTTCAACGGAACCGGCCGCGAGGTGAAGGTGAACCTGGCGGTGCGCCGGACGCCGAAGCCGCACGTGACGGTCAAGTACCTGGAGCCCGACTTCGCTGCCCTGTTCCTGGACGGCCTGCGCGGCCTGGGACCAGGTGATTCTTACCGGGGGCGGGAACTGGCCCGCAACGCCGCGATCGGCGAGCTCGCGCTGGCCACCGGGCTGCGCCTGCAGGAGTTCAGCTACCTGCTGTCCTGGGAGGTCCCGCCGCTGCCGCCCAAGCCGGCCGAGGCGCCGCTCCCGTTCCCGGTCCCGGCCGGGGTGACCAAGGGCCGCAAGTTCCGCACGACCTGGATCAGCTACGACGCCCTGGCAGCCGTGCACCAGTACCTGGCACTGGACCGGGCCGCGGCGGCGGACGGCTCGCCATGGCGGCCGCCCCGCGGCTGGGGCGAGCCGCTGCTGGTCACCGACCCCGGCCCCCGGGGCGGGCGGGTCAACGGGACCGGCAGGAAATGGGACTCGCTGACACCCGGCGAGCGGCGGCGCCTGGTCGCGCCCGGCGGCGGGTCGTGCCTGATCGCGGTCCGTTCCGGCGGGGGCCCGTTCACGGCCTGGCCGACGGTGTTCGAGCGCACCGCCGACCGGATCCGCCGGACGTCCGAGCCGAGGTTCCCGCACGTAAACCCCCTCCGGCTCAGGCACAGCTTCGCGATCCGGACCCAAGGGCGCGGAGTTGCATCGGATGCAATATTCCGCATCTGGCGTGAGGACGGTGCCGTAAGGGATTCAAGCTTTGGCTCTCCAGCGGCCAGATCCGACCGGCGGCGCGAAACACCAGGTCAGAGAGCCGTGACGGGAGCCGGTTGCACCAGGCGCCACGATGTTGCATCCAGTTTGGTTGCATTGCTTGACCGCTTGTTGCGGACAACGCAACGGCAAAAACCCATCAACGAGGACAGAAGGTCGCATCTCTCTCTGCCTCAAGCTGAGGTATTCAGCATGGTTGGTAAACCGCTCCCTACCAGTTTTGAGTGGCTGGTCAGCCGGCAGGCCGCCCGGCTCGTCGCCGACACCGGCCCGGACGCCGCCCTGGCGTTCTAACTGTCCAAGGCCGACCCGCTGATGGTGCTCCGTGACCTGCTCGGGCACTCTTCCGTGCTGACTACGGAAAAGTACCTGCGGAAACTGGACACAACGCGCATCTACCGGGAGGCATACGAGCGCGCCGGGGCGGCAGGCGGGCTCCTGGGCGATGCCGACGCTGACGCCGAGCGCGAGGCTGATGAGGAGTTCGCGGGGGCCGGGGCGGGGGGCGAGAACTGATGCCTGCCGAAGTCCTCGATGACCCCGTTGGCATCTCCTGCGTCTTCAGCGACGGCCGCCGGGCCGTAGTGACGCTCGGCGAGGTCGCCAGCGCTCAACTCGCCCGGGACCTGCTGACGGGCCTGGCCGAGCTCGTTCACCCGCACGGCACGGTGAACTCGGCGGGCTCCATCCGGCACTACGTCAGCGCGCTGCGCGTGATGGACGCGGCGCTGGCGGAGCACGGCTTCACCGGCGGGGCCGCTGACCTGCGCCGGAGCCAGGTGGCCGAGTTCTGGATGGGCACCACGGGGGCCAAGGAGGCATGCACCCGGCGGATGCTCCTTGGCCTCGCCGCAGCCGGAGGCACGCTGGACGCGAGGGTCCGGGAGCTGGCCGAGGGCCGCGCATACAACCCGCAGCCCTTCCGGCGCCCGCTCCCGCCCTACCCGGAGGCCGTGTGGTCCCGGCTTACCGAAGCCTGCCAGTCCGTGGTGACGGAGGCATACCGGGCGCACCGGGACGCACTGGCCGGGGCGGCCCGCGGCCACGATCCCGCCGCGGGAGGACGCAGCCTGGACGATCTGCGGTGGCTGCTGGCCCGCAAGGGCCCCATGTCGACTCCCGATGTCGCGGCGCACGCAGGGACGTCAGATAACGCGATCCGCCAGGCCAGCCTGCAGGCCGCAGCCGGGCTGTTCCCGCACCTGGACGTCACCATCGCCTACCTGCTGCTGTTCAGCGTCTACTCCGGCATCGTCCCCGACGGCGTCGATGACCTGGCCACCGGCGACATCGACTGGGCAGGGGACTCATCGGTCCTGCTGTCCTACGTCAAGCGGCGGACCGCGGCCGAGAGCCTGAACCTGCCCCGCCGGGCAGCCCGGCTCCTCGAGCAGTGGCTGGACCACTCCCGGCTGCTGCGGGGCTTCGTCCCCCCGCCCGGCCGGGACCAGCTCTGGCTGGGCGTCCGGCTCCGCGGGCACGCCGACGTCACCACAGGCCCGGTGCACCGCAACGCCATACGGCGGTGGCTTGCCCGCAACGGCGTGACCGGCGAGAACGGCCAGGTGCTCACGCTGCACCGGCACCGGATCCGCACCACCCACGAGTCGATGCGGGACAAGAGGACGTGGAAGGGCAGCAGCCGGGCCACCATCGACCCCAACCACAGCCCCCAGGTGGAAGGCGACCATTACCTGACCGCGACCACCCCGGCGCAGCGCGACGCCCTCGACACCATCATCGAGGACGCCCAGCACGACCTGGCCCGGCGGGCGGAGCCGCCGTCCGTCATCACCGAGGAGAGCGCCGCCGCCCTGGCAGCCGGCTACCCCCAGCTGGTCGCCTCCCTCCAGCTCGGCAACGGCGTGCTCGCCGAGCTCGCCGGCGGGCAGCGGGACGTGTTCACCGCCGCCTGCGCCGACCAGCTGTCCGGGCTGCACGGCCCCAAGGGCAAGCCATGCCCGGCAAGGCCGTGGGTCTGCCTGCTCTGCCCGCTGGCGGTGTTCGCGCCGCGGCACGCCCCGAACCTGCTGCGGTTGAAGGGCTTCTTCGCACGCCAGTGGCGGCAGGGCCGGCCACTTCATGGCCGTCTTCGGCCCCTACTCCCAGCGAGTCGGCGAGGTCCTGGACCGCTACGACCCCGCCGTGCTGGACGCCGCAGCCCGCCAGGTCAGCGACTGTGACGACGAACTTCCCTTGCGCCCCGAGGAGATCACCATATGAGCCCCCTGGCCAGGCCACCGCTCCTGGAATTCCTCGAGAACCTCTGAACAGCAGCTCCTGAATATGCCGCCGCCAACGGCCCTGCCACGCCAGTGACCAGGGCCGTTGCGCTTCCGTCGGCATAACCGGCGGATCGGCGTAATCCACGTTCCGGTGCGCGCCGAACACGGGCATTCCCGCCCGGGCGCAGGCCCGCCGGACGATGTTCGCCGCCACGTGTCCCTGGTCAGCGGCCGGGTCGGCGCGGTCACCGTCGTGAACACTTTTTTGTGCAGTGGACGTGCGGCCCGGCCTGGATCCGGATGCTGTCGCAGGTCAGGCTGGTGAGCTCGGAGACTCTCAGGCCGGCGGCGATCGCGGCGCCGACGTCGGCCGTTATCTCCAGCCTCAACTGAGGTGTCCTCGATGTTGCTGAAGGCTTCGTAGCGGGCTGGATTGCCCGTTGTGGACGTAGTTATCTCCTGTGCTGTCGCGCACGTGACAGACG
>Ga0335081_10015342_pt1 | contig 12392 bp, 4 predicted proteins | sample Lox_Sample_35_FD_206713 | JGI IMG/M metagenome (GOLD analysis project Ga0335081, IMG submission 206713) | Soil microbial communities from Loxahatchee National Wildlife Refuge, Florida, United States - Lox_Sample_3.5 | ecosystem: Environmental > Terrestrial > Soil > Wetlands | place: USA: Florida...
TTCTGAAGTTGATGCGCCTCCGAATCCCTTGTGTGGCGGCTCTCGTCTTAGGCTTTGCGGCCACCGCAGCGGTCGCTCCCATTGCCTTCGAGGAGATCGCGGACCGCGCCGGCGTCCGCTTTGTCACCGAAAACGGCGCCACGCCGGCAAAGCGGCAGCCCGAAGGACTTGTCGCCGGTGTTGCGCTCCTGGACTACGACGGCGACGGCTACCTGGATATCTACTTCGTCAACGGCGCCGGCATGCCTTCGCTGACCAAAGAGGGGCCGCGATTCAAGAACCGCCTGTATCACAACAACGGAAATCTGACGTTTACCGATGTCGCCGACAAGGCCGGTCTCAGTGGCGCCGGCTACGGGATGGGGGTCGCGGTCGGCGACTACGATAACGATGGCCGTCCCGACATCTATCTTGCCAGCCTGACCGGCAATCAGTTGTTTCACAACAACGGCGATGGCACGTTTACCGATGTCACACAGAAAGCCGGCGTGGGCGGCGGTACTTATGCCGGCAGGAAGATGTGGTCAGTGGCGGCGGCGTGGGTCGATTACAACAACGACGGCCTGCTCGATCTTTTCGTCTCGAACTACTGCCAATGGGATCCTGCCGGAGAGCCGGAATGCAAAGCCAACGGCCAGCCCACTTACTGCAGCCCGAGACAATATAAACCGCTTCCTCATACCCTCTACCGCAATAATGGCGATGGAACGTTCACCGACGTTTCGAAGGAGACGGGCATTGCCGGCTACCTGGGCCGGGGCATGGGCGTTGCCATTGCCGACTATGACGGCGACGGCTACACCGACATATTCGTCTCCAACGACGACGCTCCCTTCCAACTATTCCACAACATCGGCGGAAAGCGATTCGAGGAGGTCGCCATCGACGCCGGCGTGGCGTTCCCGGAAAACGGCAACGTGATCTCGGGCATGGGCGCCGATTTCCGGGACTTGTTCAACAAGGGCCTGCCGAGCATCTGGGTCACCGCCATCGAAAAAGAGACCTTCCCCCTGTTCGTAAACGTGGGACGCGGACAGTTCGAGGAGCGGACGGCCGTTTCGCGCTTGGCGATGGATAGTTTCGAGATGTCCGGCTGGGCCAACGCGATCGTCGACTTGGATAACGACGGCTGGAAAGACTTGCTCGTGGTTCGTTCGAACGTGCAGGATAACATCGCGCTGTATTCCCCGCGGAAGTATGAGGAACCGGCTTCGGTGTTTCGAAATCTGGGCGACGGGCGATTCGAGAACGCCACGGCCACTTCCGGTGACCTGCAAACACCGGCAGCCCACCGCGGACTGGCGGTAGGGGACTTGGACAACGACGGCCGAATGGATGCGGCCGCCACCGTGCTGAACGGGAAGGCCCAGGTATTCCACAACGTGACACGAAACGGCAATCACTGGCTGCTGCTGAAGCTGGAAGGCGTAAAGAGCAACCGCATGGGAATCGGGGCGAAGATCCGGGTGACCGCGGCCGATGGATCGGTGCAATACAATCACGTGACCACGAGCACGGGATATGCCTGTTCCAGCGACTCGCGAGTTCACTTCGGACTCGGGGCGTCGCAGACGGCCCAGCAGATCGAGATCACCTGGCCGAGCGGGATCCGGCAGGTGCTGAAAGACGTGGCAGCAGACCGGGTCGTGACCGTCAAGGAAGCGGCGAAGTAGACGGCGTCACTTCTTGTCGCCGCCGAACGTGAATGGACGCATGGCGGGCACGCCGAGAGGATCCTGCTGCACCTTCTGCTTTTCGAACTCGGCAGTTTCCCGTTGGGCGTCGGCTTTTCTTCCGGCGCGGCGATAGGCCTGCGACAGGATGAAATGGACCTGGGCGTTCGAGGCCATCAGGCGCTCGGCGGTTTCCAGTTCGGTGATGGCCGCGTCCAGATTGCCGGCGGTGAGATGGGTGCGCCCCAGCTCGGCGTGACCCAGCCAGCGGTACCTGGTGGGCATCGCTTTCATAGCTTGCCGCAGCGACTGGATGGCCGCTTCGGTGTCGCCCTTGCGAGTATGCATGGAAGCGATCAGGATGAGGGCCGGCCAATGCTGCGGATTGATCTCGACTTCCCTGCGAAACTCGGCGAAAGCGGCGGCGAGATCGGTTTCCATCCAGTAGAGGCCGAACGCGTAGTGGACGCCGGGCTGGTTGGGGTAGCGATCAAGCAGCTCGCGATACTCGGCGGCCGCCTCGGTGGGACGCTGGCTGACCAGATCCCAAGCCGCTTTGCCTGCGAGCGCGACCACGGCCCGCCGCTCCGGCGAAAGCTCGGAAATGGCTTGCGGAACTGCCAGCGCGCACAGGCCCATGGTTTGCTGCACCTCGGCCGAGTTTTCGTTGCGCTGGGAAAGCGGCACCAACTGCGACAGGGCCTCGTCGAACGAAGACAAGCGGACCAGCACTTGGGCCGCTTTGACCCGCACGGCAACTTCGAATTGCCAGTTGCTGCCAAGCCCGAGCTCCTCGCCTTTGCGCATGTCGGCGATGGCCTGGTCGGAGTTGTCGAGTTCCGCTTCCGCCAGGCCCAGAAATGCCCAGCCCGCGCCTTTTCCGGGAGCGAGCGCGATGCCCTTCCGAAACGCATCGGTGGCCTCGGCGTAACGATCCACCTGGTAGAGAGCGGCGCCACAGTAGAGCCAGCCCTCAGCCCAAGCCGGCTGGAGCGCGAGCGCCTGCTTGAATAGCGCGGCGGCTTCAGCGGGCTTGCTGTCCAGGAGAGCCTGCGCGCGAGCGGCGAGATCCTCGAAGCTGGGGGTTGCGGCCTGCTGCGAAAAGGCCAGTTGCGGCGTCGGTACAAATACAGCTATGACGATTGCCGCTCGGGCCAGGTAGCAGGCGCTAGAGACTGGGGTCCGCACTCCGATTACCCACTACATTAACCCAAAATGTGGCTATGCTGGGAGTGATGCGCGCCTGGGCCATATTGCTGCTTTCCGGTTGCCTCGCGTTTGCGCAAACCGCCGGTCCCGAGCAGCTCTTTCACGACGCGGTGGCGGCACAGCAGCGCGGCGACGATGCCACGGCGATCCGGAAATATGAGGAGTTGTTGCGCCTCCGCCCGGATGTGGTGGAAGCGCGCGCCAACCTCGGAGCTGCGCTCGTGCGCCAGGGGCGATTCGACGAGGCAATCGAGCAGTACCGCGCAGCCCTTGGGAGAGAGGAAAAGAACTTCGCGCTGCGGCTGAACCTGGCGCTGGCCTATTACAAGAAGAGCGCCTTCGCCGACGCGGCCAAGCAACTGGAGACGCTGCTCGCGGCGGACCCAGAGAACCTGCGCGTGGTCACCTTGCTGGGCGATTGCTACGCGCAACTGGGGCAGGACGAAAAAGTCGTCGCGATCCTCCGGCCGGCGGAAACCGCTCACCCGGACGATCTCGGGATGGCGTGGCTGCTGGGCGCCGCGCTGATTCGCGCGGGCAACCGGCGCGAAGGCCTGGAGCGCGTCGAGAGAGTGGCGAAAGCCGGCAACAACGCGGAGGCATACCTGCTGTCCGGCCAAACGGCACTCAAGATGAATGAATTCGAACGGGCGCGCGATGACGCGGATGCCACGTTGCGGCTGAATCCGCAGCTCCCCGGCGCTCTCACCCTGCGCGGGATGGTGCTGCCGTACCTCGGCGATGACGAGGGCGCCATCGCCGCGCTGAAGAAAGCGCTGGAAGCCAATGCGGACGATTTCGACGCGCATCTGAGCTTGGGCGCAGTTTTGCACACGCAGCGGAGACTAGATGAGGCGGCCCAACACCTCCAGCGCGCCCTGGAGCTGAAACCCGATTCCAACCTGGCCCGCTACGAGATGGCGCGCCTCGAACGGACGGAGGGCAAACTCGAAGCCGCCATGGCGGACTTCGAGAAAGTGGTCCAAAGCGATCCGGCGTGGCCGCAGCCGCACATCGAGCTCTCCGCCATCTACTTCCGCCTGAACCGGCAGCAAGACGGCGAGCGCGAGCGCGCCATCTTCGACAAGCTCAACAAACCGTAGGGCGGGATGGCATCCCGCCGGCGGTTGCTAACCGCCGACGTGGCGGTGAGAGTAGCCAGGCCCGACAGGTCAGTCTCACCCCCATGCACCAATCATCGGCCCGCGCCAGCCGCCTCCTTCACCGCCAGCACCCGATCCCCGCGAACATCCCTCAATGTCTGCACGATGCCGGACGGCCAGTGAATTTCAATGGATTCCGCAACGGCGTCCGATCCGAGGCCAAAGTGCACCGGCCCGTCGCTCGAGGAAGCATAGCCCACGCTCGTAGTCATGTGGTTGTACTGGACGCCGCTCTTGGTGGTCACCTTGATGCGCGCGCCAATGCCGTCGCGGTTGCTTTTGACGCCTTCCAGGGCAATATCCAGCCAGTGCCCGGATTGCGGGCTCCGGTTCATCCAAATCTCGGCTGGACGGCCGATGGCGCTGGTCGCCACGTCGACACGGCCATCGCCATCCAGATCGCTGAAAGCCAGCCCACGGTGGCGGGCGGGCGCCGCGGCATCCAGGCCGGCCTCCTCGGTCAAGGATTGCCATTTTGCGGACCCGGAGGGCGCTCCGCCCAGGTTCCGGAAGACCGTGTTGAGCTGGTTGGTAACCGTGCCCGGCATTGGCCTGGAGAGCACGTCTCCACGGCTGACGAAGATATCCTTCCAGCCGTCGTTATCCAGGTCATAGAGCCCTACTCCGTAGCCCGCTTTGGACATGCTGGCGGTCCGCAGTCCGCTGGCGGAGGTCACCTCCCGAAACTCGCGGCCGGCCATGTTCTTGAACAGCGGAAAAGTCTGCCTTTCCAGCGCTACGAAGACGATGTCGGGGTACCCGTCGTTATCGAAGTCGCGGAAATCGGCGCCCATCCCGGAGATGAAGTTCCCGTCTTCCACCAGCGCAACACCCGTCTGAAAGGCCACCTCCTCAAATCCGTGGCCGGTATTGTGAAACAGGAAATTGTAGGTGGCGTCGTTGGTAGTGAAAAGGTCGGGAAGGCCGTCGAGATCGTAGTCGGCGACGGCCACGCCCATCCCCTTTCCAACGTGCTGGCGGATGCCCCATTTCTCGGATACATCCTCAAACGTGCCGTCGCCCTTGTTCAAGTAGAGCTGATTGGGGAGCCCTTTATAAGACCGCGGAGCGCAGTAATCGGGAACGCCCTTATACTCGCACAGAGGTTCGGTGGCGTAATCCCATTGCAGGTAATTGAGGACGAACAAGTCGAGTAGCCCGTCGTTATTCACATCCACCCAGGCGGCCGCGACCGCCCACATCGGCCCGAATTGCGGGTCGGGAGCATTCCTGATGCCGGCTTTGGCAGTCACGTCGGTGAACGTGCCGTCGCGATTGTTGTGATACAGCGTGTTGTGGTGGACACCGGCAACGAACAGGTCGGGATAGCCGTCATTGTCATAATCGGCAACCGCTACGCCGCAATCGTATCCGGCGCCGCCGAGGCCGGCTTTTTCAGTCACGTCGGCAAAAACGCCATTGCCGTCATTGCGGAACAGCCGGTTGCGGAACCTGGCGTTGTCCTTCTTCAGCGTCTCGAGGTTCGCGCCATTGGTGAAGAAGAGATCGGGACGGCCATCGCGGTTGTAGTCGAACACCGCCACGCCGCCGAGCATGGTCGCGGGAACGTGACGCGCCACAGCCTCCCCGTTCTCCAGTTGGAAAGCAATCGGCCTGAGTTCGAAGCGGATGGGCGAAACTTCGCCACCAGGAAGCGGCGCCAGTAATCCCAGCAGAATGGCAACACGAGAGACGCTGCCCATAAACAAGAGAATAGAATAGCGCCAGCAATGCCAACAGGCCAGGAGATCCTACAAATCCCGCGCACCACAAGCACAAAAAAAAGGGCGGCCGAAGCCGCCCCTTTCTCCGGGATTCCCGGAAGCCTTAGAAGTTAAACTTGGCCGCGAACTCGATCACGCGGCGGCCTACCTTGAACAGCGGGGCGCCGCTGGTGGACCTGTTCTGGTTGGTCTGCGTCAAGAATCCGGTGCCGGCCTGCGCGAAGTTCAGCGTGAGATCGCTGCTGCTGCTATCCGCGTTGAAGTTCCATAGCGGATGGTTCAGGAAGTTGAAGGCCGAGAACCGCAACTCGAGCCTCTTGTTCTCCTTGATGGCGAACCGCTTATAGATCGCCAGGTCGCTGTTGAAGAACGCCGGCCCTTTGATGTACGGCCACACGATGTCGCCGTCTTTTCCCGCCAGTGGCGGCGCAAAGCAACTGGGGTTGAAGTACATGTTGCCGCTCAGGCCGTGTCTCGGGTCGCAAATGAGCCGTGGCGTCAGCCCTCCGCCGACGCCCAGATTCGTGCCAAGTTGATTCTGCCCGCTGGGGCCTGCGCAGGTCGTTGTCCCATCCGCGAAGGTGTGGTTGATGCAGCCGTACTGCACGTTCATGTCGGAGTTATTCGAGTTAGGCTGCAACGGCGGCCCGCTCTGCCATTGGGTGATTCCCGAAAGTACCCAGCCGTTCACTACGCCGCCTGCGAACTTATTGCCGTGCACCGGGCTTGGCAGGTTAACAACATAGGCTGCGTTGAAGATGTGGGTATGGTCAAATTGCACTACGCCATAGTTAGCGCGCATGCTGTACGGCCAAAGCGTAGGCCCGGTGTTGCTGCCGTTGTCCGACTCGTTGTCGCGCACGCCGAGGACTTTGCTGAACGTATAGTTCGTCGTGAACGTCACGCGCCCGGCCTGTTTTTGCCAGCTCGCGATGAACGCATTATAGTTCGAGTAGCTGCCGTGCCCAACCAAGGTCATTCCGGTGTAGAACGGGCCGTACGGATAGTAATCGTTGATTGGGAAGTTCCCGGACCACGGATCGTTGATTACCCCGGTCTTTGGATCGGCCTTAAAGAACGCTCCCAGGGCAGGCGTGTCGACGTTGCTTAACGGCCCCTTCAACTCCATGTCACGCGAGCGGTTGCCGGAGTACTGGAACTCAGCCACGGACCGCCACGGCACCCGTTGCGAAACGGTGATGTTGTAGGTCCAGGTGTACGGCGTCTTGTCATCGCCCTTCGCCAGGATGCTGCCGGGAGCAGAGCCAGACCCTGCAATTCCCAGCGAGGGAGAAAAGTCGCTGAAGTTGTTCCAGCCGACGCAGCACCCCCAATTCGTGGCGTAAATCGGGGAGCCGACCGGATCGGCAAAAGCATCGCCGCTGACGGTGTTATAGGCAAACTGATAACGGTACATGCCAAGGCCGCCGCGCAGCACCGTCTTGCCATTGCCGAATAAATCGTACGCGGCGCCGAAGCGCGGCTCGGCGAAGAACAGCCGCGAGGGATAGCCGGACATCGGAATGCTTGGATCAATCTTGTTCCAGAGCAGCCCGTTCCAGGCGGACTTTCCATCGAACTTCGATGGATCCCAGACCGCTAAACCAGGCCCGCTGGCCGGCACCCAGTTGCCCATGTGCTCGGCGCGCACGCCCAGTGTCAAAGTCAGCCGGCGGCTGGCTTTGATCTGGTCGCTCACGTAGAACGAATATTGGTAGTATTTGAAGTCGGCGACCACGCCGCCGTTCTCCTGCAGGAACTGGGTCGCGTGCCCTACAACGAAATCGCTGATCGGATTGCCGGTGGTCGTGGCCCCCCAGTTCTCGTAATCCGCAGTACCCTGAGGCGGGTTGTTTTGCCCGCCGCCAGCCACTTGGTTGTTCCGCGCGAAATCCCAATAGAAACCCGCTTTCAAGGTGTGTTTGCCTTTAAGCCAGGTAAGGTTGTCCGATATGTTCGGCGTATTGGACATCTTGCCGAAGGCATTGTTGCCGGCAAATGGGATGCTCTCGCCATATGGATAGGCGAAATAGCCGACGGTGGCGTTGTTCCAACCGAAAACATTGGGAAGCTGGGGCGTAAATGGGTCGCTAAACAGCCCAGTCATTTTGAAACCTAGCTTAGAGGGGTTCACGGCGTCCGGGTTGCCTAAGATAATGGGGTTCGTGAACTTGGCATCGGCAAAAACCACCTCGTTGGTCAGGGTCGGGCTGAACACGTGTACCAGGTTCGCGCTGTAGACCTGAGAAATCTGAACGGCCGATTGAGCGGACGGATAAGGTAGCGATGACCCGCCCACCCACCACCAGACGCTAATGGGGCTTTGATCTTCCTCATGCTGGTGGTTCCAGCTCACAAACAGCTTGGTCTTTTCACTGATGTTATAGTCCAGGCGAATTCGCGATTCCCACCGGTTCTGCGGCGTCCCCAGGTAGAATGAGTAGTTGGCGCCGCTCGGATCCGTCGCCGGGTTAGTATTGGGCTGCGGGAAGGTCTTCCAGTAGATGTACGAATTGGGATCCAGGAGGGTCTGCGGAATCATGCCTCCGGGGATATTCATTGTGCTGCATCCGTTCTGGTTGTTCCCGCACGCAACGACGTTTCCTGCGCTATGGGACGAGGCAAAGCCGGGACCCAGGCTAGCCAGATAGGCCGGGCTGAAATTGCCCTGCATCATCTGCTGGGTTGGAATGAAGTACTTAAGCAGGCTGCCCGCGGGCTGCTGCTTCATGTATTCGAAGCCGCCATAGAAGAACAGCTTGTCGTGGTTCTTGTTGAACCGCGTGCCGGGAATAATAACGGGCCCGCCAATATCGCCGCCGGGGTAATAAAAGCTGTCATTGATCGGCGATCTCGAGTAGGCATCCTCCGAGTTGAACTCGCCGTTACGGGCATAAAGATAACCTTGCCCGTGGAACTGGGCGCTGCCGCTTTTGCCGTAAGCCTGGAACGTGATCGGGCCTTTAGCAAACTCCGCGCCGTAGGCGGAAGTCAGGATGGAAACCTCGGCAACCTGATTTTGGTTGATGTTAGCGGTCTGCGTTCCCTGATTCCCCGGGTCAAGCAGGTTAGCGCCGTCCGATGTCATGGTCAACGCGCCATAGGGTTGCGTGCCATTGGCGCTGAACGACCCGATCGGCCCGGTGTTGCTCGCCGTCGTGTAGCTGTTCCACATGCTATTGGTAAGCCCGCGGTTCATTCCCATGCCGGGCATGATCTTCATCAACTCGGCAGCGTCGCGGCCCACAATAGAGAGGTCTTCGACCAATTTTTGATTGAGGGTCTGGCTCGACTGGGGAGTGTCAACGGGAACCAGCACCTCGCTGGCCCCGACCACCTCGATTTGCTGCTGGGTACTAGCCAGTTGCAGAGTAATCAATCCCAAACCGACCGGGGCCCCCTGCGTCACGACAATGCCCTTGCGCTCATAGGTCGCCATGCCGGTCGAGGTAATCGTCACGGTGTACGTGCCGGGCTGAACTGCCGGGAAAGTGAAAATACCGGAGCCGGTTGTCGCCATTTCGCGAGTCGTGGTCGTGGCCTCGCTCTTCAGGACCACCTTCGCGTTGGGCACCACGGCGCCCGTCTTATCGACAACTGTCCCGTCGATCGAGCCGCTGGCCGTTTGGGCAAGCGCGGCCGTTTGGGTAAATAGGAGAATCAAGCCGAGAGCGAGGAGAAAACCCCACCCCAAAATCCTCTTTCCCGGAGCACTTTCTGACGTGGAAACCACCGTCGGATGCATACGAGACCCCTTTCTCTGCTTCGGTGAGCTGACAACCCACCTTTCAATCCAGCCCGTTCGCACGCCGCGCAAACCAACGATACAACTCCGGCGCAGGGCGCTACACGGCGCCTTCTCACGGAGTAGAGTAAGTCGGCGCACTTATGCTGTCAATCAGTAATATGTTTCCATTACTAAAGTAACCGTTAAAGCTGAGCCGATCGTCACGTGAACGCAGGCTACATTCCCGTATTCCATTGAAAAAAGGCCTGTTAACCTGGAGTTCAAGTAACGCCTTAAGTTCACGTTAACGCCAGATTTTTTGCTATTCAGACCCGTTTTGGGCGATGATTGAGCCAGCCTGGAGACCGGTCATGCTTAGCCGTTTCCTTCCATTTTTCATAGTGTTAGCCAGCGCGGCGCTGCCCGCCCAGACCACCAGCGGCTGGAAGCTCGTCTGGAGCGATGAATTCAATGGACCTGCGGGCAGCCCGCCCGACTCCACCAAATGGAATTACGACTTGGGCGGGGGCGGTTGGGGCAATGGCGAAGCCGAGGTGTACACAAACTCCACTCAAAATGCCTTCCAGGACGGGCAGGGCAATTTGGTGATTCGCGCCATTCGAGACGCCTCCGGCAACTACACTTCGGCCCGCCTGCAGACCGGCAGCCCGGGAGCGTCAACTCACACGACGGATGGCAACTGGCAGTACGGCCGGATCGTCGCCCGCATCAAGCTCCCCTTCGGCCACGGTGTTTGGCCCGCGTTCTGGATGCTGGGTGAGAACATCGGCGCCGTCGGCTGGCCCACCTGCGGCGAAGTCGACATCATGGAGAACTTTGGCGTGTACAAGCCGCAACCGAACCTCGTCGTTGACAACACCTCGGTCAACAACGGAACTGCCCACGGTCCGGGATATTCCGGCGGCAGCGGCATCTCAAAGTCCTACATGCTGCCCTTTGCGGAAAAGGTCGCGGACGACTATCACATCTATGCGATTGAATGGTCGCAGGATTCCATCAAGTTCTTCGTGGACGGCGGCTTGTACCACACGGTCACGCCCGCCTCGCTGCCCGCCGGCGCCTCGTGGGTCTTCAACAACTCGTTTTTCCTTCTGTTGAACCTGGCGATCGGCGGCCCCAGCACTTTCCTGGGCACTCCAGATCCCAGCGCACCGTTTCCGCCCCAGGACATGCTCGTGGACTATGTGCGCGTCTATCAGGCCACTCCCATTGGCTCGTCCACGCCGGTCATCACGCCCGGCCGGGTCGTGAACGCGGCTTCCTACCTCGGGGATCTGGCTCCAGGCGGTCTTGCCACCATCTATGGCAGCAACCTTGCCGATTCCATGTACACGCTTACCGGAGCCAGCGGCTTTCCCCGCTCCGTTGCGGGAGTTTCGGTATCGGTTAACGGTGTAACCGCTCCGCTACTCTATGTTTCACCCACCCAGATTAACTTCCAGGTCCCATGGGAAGCCACTTCGGGCTTGGCCATCGAGGTAAAAGCGACCCGAAACACCGTGGACAGCAACATCGAGCCGGTCACCATCGCCGCGCCGTTGGCTCCCTCCATGTTCCTGAACGACTTCACCAACGGCGTCGCCTGGGTCACCGGCAGCGCTTGTCCTACCAGCGAATGCGTGGTCCAGGCCGGGAGTACCTACCGGCTGTGGGCCAACAGCTTGGGACCGAAGAACACACCTCTGCAGGACGGCGCGCTCGCCCCATCCAGCGGCTCTTCGACTCCCCTGCAAGTGCCCGGCAGTCCGGCAAGCTGTCAGCTCACCATCGGAGGCCAGTCCGCCACGGTCGCATTCTGCGGCGCCGCCCCTGGAGAAATCATTGATCAGCTCCAATTTGTCTACCCGATGGGGGTGACCGCCACCGCTCCCTACGTGGATGCCACCCTCGCCATCAACGGCGTAACCGGCAGGTTCCGGGTTCCCGCCCCCGCGACGCCCAGCCAACTGGCCGCGCAGTTGCTCGCCCAGATGACGCTCAGCGAGAAACTGCAGCTCGTCCACGGGGCAGGCGGAACGGTCACGAACATCATCCCGCTGCCGCGCGGCGCGGGCGGATACATCCCCGGGATTCCCCGGCTTGGCATTCCGGACCTTTATTTCTGCGATGGCAGCGCGGGCGTCGCCAATGGTCAGGCGCCGGCCACTGCCCTGCCCTCCTCCATCGCCAGCGCCGCCACTTGGGATCTGGACCTGGCATACCAATACGGCAAGGTGATCGGCGCCGAGATGAGCGCGTACGGCTTGAACGTGAACCTTGGAGGAAACGTCAACCTGGGCCGCGAGCCGCGCGACGGCCGCACCTTTGAGACCAAGGGCGAAGATCCCATCCTGGCGGGAAGGATCAACGCCGCCCACGTGCGCGCAATCCAGGACCAGCATGTCGTCGGCGGCGTCAAGCACTTCGCCCTGAACGACCAGGAAACCGGCCGCACCCAAGCCAATGTGCTGGTGGATGAACGCGCCGCGCGCGAGACCGACCTGCTGGCCTTCGAGATCGGCGTGCGCGACGCCAACGTGCAGTCCGTCATGTGCTCCTACAACCTGATCAACGGGACCTATTCCTGCGAGAATTCCCACCTGCTCAACGACGTTCTCAAACGCGACTGGGGCTTTCAGGGCTTCGTCATGTCCGACTGGTGGGCCACCCACAGCACCGCGGCGGCCGCCAATGCAGGCCTCGACCAGGAGCAACCCGACAACGAATTCTATGCGAACCTCGCGGCGGCGGTGCAAAGCGGCGCCGTACCGCAATCGCGCCTCGACGATATGGTGACCCGCATTCTGCGCGCTTTGTTCCAGGTCGGGTTAATGAATACGTCCGGTGCGGTCACACCCGTGGATACCGCTGCCGGGCAGGCGGTAGCGCAGCAGGT
>Ga0335081_10015343_pt1 | contig 12391 bp, 14 predicted proteins | sample Lox_Sample_35_FD_206713 | JGI IMG/M metagenome (GOLD analysis project Ga0335081, IMG submission 206713) | Soil microbial communities from Loxahatchee National Wildlife Refuge, Florida, United States - Lox_Sample_3.5 | ecosystem: Environmental > Terrestrial > Soil > Wetlands | place: USA...
CCGATGCGAGGAATTTTTCCGGCCTGCTGCGCCCATGCACCGAGTGGCCATGTCGCCGCAGCACTACCGAGTAGCGCTATGAACTTCCGTCGCCTCATGAGGCTCCCTCAGACCCGACGCGGCAGCCGCTTGAGGGTTGTTGTGCGGCACAGCAATTGATCCAGTTGAAACGACGCAACGGGTCAAGACCGCCCGAATCCGCCCTTCCACCCATGTCCGCACTTGCCCCGATAGCGCCCGCGAAAGCGACATGCCGGGCAGTCGCTCCGTGCCAAACGGTCGACATCACCCCCTTTCCGCGAGAGTAAGAATGATCTAAGCTTTGAGCGAGAGTTGCACTGGGAATGCCACTTGTGGAGGCGCTTCCGTGAAACTTTCCCACCGACGGCGATTTTTGCATCTGGCCGCGGGCGCCTCCGTGCTGCTGGCATTGCCGCGTGTCGCCCGGGCGCAAACCTACCCGACGCAGCCGGTGCGTTTGATTGTTGGCTTCCCTGCTGGTAACGCGTCCGATATCTTAGCGCGCCTGATAGCCCAATCGCTGTCAGAGCGGCTCGGCCAACAGTTCGTTGTTGAAAACCGGCCAGGCGCCGGCGGCAATGTTGGCACCGAAGTCGTCGTAAGAGCGCTGCCGGACGGCTACACGCTGCTCCTTGTGTTGTCGTCGAATGCCTACAGCGCGACGCTTTATACCAACCTCAATTTCAACTTCATCCGCGACATCGCGCCCGTCGCGAGTATCGTCGACGCCCCTTATGCCATGGCGGTCAATCCCTTGGTTCCGGCCAAGACGGTTCCCGAGTTCATCGCTTACGCCAAGGCCAATCCGGGCAAGCTCAATATGGCATCGGCCGGCATCGGGGGCGCGACCCATGTCTTCGGCGAGCTGTTTATGATGATGGCCGGTGTCAACTTGCTTCACGTCCCATACCGCGGCAATTTCATTCCCGACTTACTCAGCGGACAGGTGCAGGTCGTGTTCGCTCCAATAACTCATTTGATTGAGTACATCCGAGCCGGCAAGTTGCGCGCCCTTGCTGTTACCTCCGCGTCGCGCTCCGCGGCGCTGCCGGACGTTCCGACCATGGGCGAATTTGTACCGGGCTACGAGGCGAGCGGTTGGTATGGGATCGGCGCGCCTAAGAACACACCCACCGAGATCATCGACAGGCTCAACAAGGAGACCAACGCGGCTCTCGCCGATCCCAAGATGAAGGCGCGGCTTGCGGACTTAGGCGCCGTGCCGATGTCGATGACGCCCGCTGAGTTCGGCAAGTTCATCGCAGGTGAAACTGAGAAGTGGGGCAAAGTAATCCGGGCGGCGAACATTAAGCCGGAATGATCGGCACCGCCGTTCATAGGTTCCGTAACCCAAATGCGCGGTCGCTTCGCCTTCAGGTCTAGTCAGATCGGTTGGTGCAGCACAGACATTGTCAAGCTGCCAAGCGTGCCGGGTCAGATATTGAAGGACATTCCCCGGCCGCCAAATTCGGCCAGCCGCGACGATTGAGCCGCGACGGAGAAATCAGCATGACGGATAGTCTGGAACTGGCGCTCTTCGGTGTTGTCCTGATCGCGTTTGTGTTCGTTGGCGTTCTGGCGACGCGGGCTCGGAAAAAGACGCCCGAAACGGGTCCGCGGAAAGAATAAGCCCCTCGACGAGGCGTGGGCGCATCGCGGCCAAACATCCCCACGCTGCCAGACCTCTGCGCGGCAATAACAAAAAGGCCGCCCAACAAAGGCGGCCTGAGTGAATGTCAAGCGACCAAGGCCGGAGCTGAGCAGGTGCCTAGGAGCCGTTCGGTTCGGTCATGGCCGCCCGATATGGGAGAAAGCCCACACATAAATAAATTGACACTTGACCAAACAATCGCGTCTTTGATGCAGGTCAAAGGGATGTCCGAAGGCCTTGCCCGCGAGGTGGCGAAGAACTGGCCGTCATGTCGCGTGTCCAATCGCAAACTGGTCGCAACTCGGCCTATCACATTCACTTTCGTTGATGGTACCCTAAGTGAATAATGAGCGGAGGGTTCGTCGATGTCAATCTACGAGCGGCCAACGAAATCGCTCATGGCCGAGTGGGCGAAGGAACATCTCGCGCGGGGACAAACCTTTAAAAAATCAGCCGCGGTCCAGTGGTTCGCTGAACACTATCCGAAAATTAAAGGCAACACGGTCGACATGCATGTCGAGGGGATGTCAGTTAATAACCACGTGCGGAAGCACCATCCAAGTATTAAACCCGGCGCCGGCTACGATCTTTTTTACAAGCTCGGACCCAATCAGTTCCGATTGTGGAACGCGGACAGCGATCCCGCGCCACTTTATAAGGAGGATTTTGAAAGGCGAGCGTTAGAAACACCGGAGGGTATAGCGACCGCGGGCGAGCCGGAAGATAGCGAGTCTAGTGTCGAAGGCGCGCGTGAATTTGCCTTCGAGCGGGACCTGCGAAACTACCTTGTGAAGAATCTTGGACTTATCGAACAGGGCCTGAGACTTTACGAGGAAGAAGGAATCATCGGCGTAGAGTTTCCGGTCGGCGGACGTTTCATCGATATCCTCGCCGTTGACAAAAGCGGCCGTTACGTCGTCATCGAGTTGAAAGTTTCGCGAGGATACGACCGCGTCGTCGGTCAGCTTCTGCGCTACATGGGTTGGGTCGCGCAAAACATGGGAACGTCCCAACCAGTGCGGGGGATCATCGTCGCTAACGAGATCAGTGCCGATCTGAAACTCGCCTCATCGCGCGTCCCCGATATTCGGCTTATCGAATACGAGATTTCGTTCAAGCTGCGTCCAGTATAGGGCCACCCTTGGGCGCCGACATCGAGGCCGTGCTCGCGCGCCATGACGGGATCTCACCGCCGCCCGCGCGCTCCACAACAGCGAGGTGGCGCAGCATCCCCGGCCGACTTGTCATGCTGTGTGATCGTGCGCGCGTGCTGGCGTGGAGCGATCGGCCGGAGACGATGCCGTATTAAATGGCCCGTGCCGATGGTCAGCGCCCGCGCCTAAGTGCGATCAGGTCCCAAAAAGGTCGTTCTGGCCTGTGATAAATTTTCCTGACCTAATTGGGTGTACCATGTTGGGCGTGATCTTTCTCGACTTGCTTGTGATAGTCGCTGTCGACGAATGCTCATAATCACCTTCTCGTTTCAGTTTCTTGCGGCAGGGCGGTATCCAAACAAGTCGTGGCTCCGTCTTGCGTTTCCCTTTTTTCCAAACAAGCCAACAATACCCTGTCGCGGTTGAAGCGCTCTTATCGAGCCTACCCTTCAACATTGGCACGCGTTCGGTGAATTGCGCGACGATCGTGGGTGGATTGCGGCTGAATATCCTTTCATGTCGACCAACACTTTCGAGAAACACCGTACGCGCCAGGATGGCGACGCCCCCACGCGCGAGCCGTATCGATTTCAAAATAAAATCTTCGGCAAGTCTAAATGGAGGATTGGTAATCGTCCAATCAAAGCCATTGATCTCGTACGGATGCTTTAGGTAGTCGCGAGTGGCACCATACCCGTAGTCGTAAACATCGGAGCACTGAACGTCGCCAAAGTATTGTTTGAGACCCACTGCCGCTGATCGATAGCTGTCATCTCAGTAAAAAAGGCGGCTGTCGTTTTCGGCAACCGCACTTCAGCAATCATGCCGAGGATTTCGATCGAGCGCGATAGATTATTCGCCGTACCCGTGACCAGTACGACCGTTCGGTCCACGAAAGTCACCGTCTGCTCTCCGACGGTCAGGCCGAAATGTTCGGCATAGCCGCGAAGCCGCGCCAAGTGGTTAACCCCGCGATCGCGGCGAAGCCAGACTTCCCAAATGACGGGGGTGTTACGGTCGGGAAACGGAAGGCTCTCCTCGGTCCAGAGAGCCTCAAGTGCAGCCAACTGGATGTCGCTTACGCTTTCGACCAAAATCCTGATTTTTCGGACGAGCGACGCCGCGTTCGTAACGCGGCGTCGTGTCTTCATCTCTGTAGGTCGTGACTTTTTTGAGAAACAGTTCAAGCTTTCCGTCAGGGACAAAAACGGTGGCCTGCATCGTGTTGTCGGCGAGGGTTTTCACGTTGCAGAGTTCGACCCCGCTTTTTGTCAAATCGAGACTCTCGAACTTAAGCGGAAAATTCGGCTCGCTCACGAACATTAGATAGATGCCTAAGCCATCATCTAGCCCGAGCGCCCTTTGCTCCTCAGCGCGAGCGGCTGCTTGGGGGGTTAAGGTCTCCAATTTGGCAATGAGATTTTGGGCGTGCTCAGCCCGCCCGCGTGCAGGCAGATTGATGCGCTCGCGCGGACCGGAGCTCGGGCTCGTGAAGCGCCTCGGTTGGCTCGTCGTCGGAATGATGAGATGAGGATGTTGAGCCATACGTCCCTACCGGGACAAATCTATGATTGAACCTTGTGAGTTACCGCAAGTTTGCGATCTGCAATCGCATGAATGATCTCGCTTTGCGTGACGCTTACGCGGTCTTGAATAATCGCGTCCTTGATGGCGTCCTCGCATGCGCGCGTGATATCGGCAAAATTGAGACCCTGGGCCGAGACGGCAACCTTAGCCCACTGAATCTTGTCGGCCTGAAACGCGCCGAGTTTTGTCTTCAGCGTCTCGATAATTCGCGCCTTGTCGGGCAGGTCATATTCGATCACGTCATCGAACCGGCGGAATAGCGCCCGGTCGAGAATGCGGACGTGATTGGTCGCGGCAATGACAAGGCTATCCGAATTGTCCTGCTCAACCATTTGAAGAAAGCTATTCAACACGCGGCGGATTTCGCCAACATCGTTGGTGAGGCCGCGCGCCGAACCGATGCTGTCGAATTCATCGAACAGATAGACGCCGCGCGTCTGGTTGAGCGCTTCGAAAATCAGACGCAGCTTCGCCGCTGTCTCGCCCATGAATTTTGTGATGAGCCCGTCCAGGCGAACGACGAAAAGCGGAAGGCCCAATTCGCCTGCCAAGGCCGAAGCGGTCAGGGTCTTGCCTGTACCGGGGCGCCCGATCAGAAGCAATTTTCGCCGCGGCGAAAGCCCGCGATTGCGAATGAGATGAATTGCTCGGTGCTCTCTGATAACCCTCTCAAGTTTTTTCTTGGTTTTTGCACCGAGGACCATATCCTTCAGACGGACGTTCGGATAGGAGACGCTCAATAATTCTGCGACTTCGCCGCGCGGCCGTGCCAAAGGAATGGGCTCTTTGGACGGAAGGCGTACTCTCGCTTTGGCCTTGTCGATGAGCGCGCGGATTTCCTCCGCCAGCTTGCCGTGCCCCATGCGCGCTTCGTGCGCGGCGATCTGCATCGCAATTGAATAGAAATGCGCCTCGTCCCCTTCCGTGAGGGATGAGATCAGGGCTTTGACTTGATCAGCGCTAGGCATGGATACCGAGGTCCCGTACCAACTCTAATACAGAATCGCTGACATGATAGAGGATAACGCTTTCATCAACTTTAAAGTTTTGCGGCGGCATTGATGCGGGCGGCCGGACGGTGAACCGGAACAGCTCTTTCGGGCAGAGGGATTTTCACCAGATACGGCTTTGCGCCGCCTCGTCATGCGCATTTCGGCACGACCCGGCAGTTTTAACGGGTCAAAACGCTGTGCGCCAATGGAAAGCCCAAGCCGCCGGTTTCGGGCCGAGATTTATCCAGTGTGCAAGCGATGGATAATAGGCCGTCGGCCCTCGGCGGCCTCAAGAATGCGCACGCTAAACGCTCGATTGCGGGGCTCGGCAGAGAAGCTCGAAACTGCCGGCCCCGCGCCGCGCGGGCCGCGCGGCGCGCCGGCCTGCCTCTCACGAGACACGTCGGAGAAGGAGCAAATTCAATTGCGATTGGAGCGAAGACGGCGGCGAGCGGCCATGGCTCGACTTGCTCGAGCGCGGCGTCGCAATCGTTATGGTTGGGCATTTTGTCTTCGTGGCGTATCACCGCCCCAACACTGCCGCCACATGGCGGGCAATCATCCGTTGCCGGCAAAGCATTCTCGGATACGCTTCGAGGCTTTTGCTACTGGCAGACGGCAGCGCACGGTCGGAGCGGAAGCCGACGCCGGCATCCGCCGGTACCAGGCAAAGCGACACCTCGAGCAACTCCCATCGCACCCCCTCAAATTGCAGATCGTTATCGCGCCACCCTTCGGTATCGGCGACGGGATCAACAATTCGGCCGTCTCCGTCTTTGATCTGCCATTCCGAGACGCGATAGCCGGCCGAAATTCCGGTCAATTCGCTGCGCGCGACCATGCCTTCGGCGCGGCGACCTTCCTCGGTGTCATTGAAACTCAGTTCGCCAACTAACGCAGGACCCAGGGCATCGCGTTCGACCCAAGCATGGCGCACCACGCCTAAAGCGTTGGTCAATCCAATTTGTTGGTGCGAGTCGAGAACCGGGACTTGATTTTCGAAAACGCGCTTTAGATCGATCGCCGCGGCGGAGATGCGTAGCACTTCGACTCCATAAAAGCGTTGCACGGCGCTACCTCGTGAGATGACCGCCCGGATCGTTCGCGAAGTCTTGTCGTAACTTTCCGGCGCCAATGACAACAGCCGCTTCTCGACTGCCATTGCGATGTTTCGCCGTTGGTCAAATGGGATCGTTTCTGCGGCGCACGGAAGCATTTTCATGACTGCACCTGTCGCGGTGCGCGAATCACGAACGACGGCCCGCGATTGAGCGGCTCGAACCTGCTATGCCTCACCGCCGGCTGCTCGTAATTCGGAGGCTCCGCCGGCTCTTCAGGCGGCGGCGCCGGTTCGACGGCATCGAGGGCTGGCAGCGCATCAAGGTCGGCGCTGTCGAGATCGAAACATTGCTCCGCGCTCGGCTGACGTCCCCACGTTCCTTTGTGCTGCCGCCGACGCGGATCGTCCATCCGCGTCGCAGCGCTGCATCGCAACGCGCGCTCAGCGGCCGGGGGCGGCATTTCGGCATCTTCGAAACGCGGCCCAATCACGATCGCGCCGTTTTCCGGATTGGTCCATCGCACGTGCCTCAAAAGCCAAACCTTCACCATCGGCGGCGGCGGCACGACTTCAACGACTGGCTCTGGCGCCGGAGCATCCGCCGGCAGCCCCTCGGTGCCCTCGCGAATCGCGATCGAAGCAGCGCGAATCTCACGCACGAGGACGGCTTCCGCGAGTTCGGCCTCGCCGCCGGCGTGGAGCAAATATGCGCCGAGCGCGATCGCATCGTGTGACCGCACCGTGCCGAACTTTTTTTCGAGGTCGTAGGCGAGCGTCCGGCTAGCCTCAAGCCACGCCGCGAACCGCGGCTCGAACTGCGCGAGGCTCTTCTCAATTTTTTCGCTGACCGCCGTTCGCGCAGCGCGATCGCGCGCGGTCGTTAGCTCGCTTTCGGCACCGGTGAGTTGCCTCTTCACCTCAGAGATCGCGACATCGAGGCCGCTCGTCGTCGATGTCGCCGAGTCGACCGCGGCTTGCAGCCGGGCCATGTTAGCATCGGCATCGGCGCTATCGATATCGCCCTCGATCGCGTAGGTTTGCCTCGCGTGGACGGCGCGCTCAAGCTCGGCCTGCGCAGCGGTACGCTTTGCCGTAAGCTGCTCGACACGTCGCCGGGCTGCCGCGACGTCCGCTTCAATTTTTTTCATACCTGATCTGCCAAACAGTTTAAGCCTCATGTCCCGCCCTTAGCATGCCGGGTCGAATCCGCGTGCCCGCTTGGCTGCAAATTTGTACGCCGCGACCGGCATTCCCGCAGTTTTTTTGCACGTTCTTCGGCCGCAATGCGCCCCGGCCGCCCCTTTCGGCGCTCGATCCAGGCCAAAAGGCGCGGCAACGAGATCATCCAAACTGTGCCGGCGATCAAAACGCCGAGCGAGTCGCCGGTGTCGGCGCCCGCGGAGCACCACCGGCGCACCGTATCGACAGAGACGCCCGCAACGGCGGCAGCCTCGTCAGACATTAGAACCTCGGCGCGCTTAAATGCGGCGACCCAGTCGCCAGACGTGGATTGCGAGCGCGACAAACGAGCGTACAGTTCCGCGACCAAAACATCGTCGCCGATATGGTCGAGCGCATCAGGCAATTCAATTGCTCCCGAGCGTCTGGTGCGGCGTGCCGTGGCCGTTGCCGCAGTTTAGTTTATTCCCTGCCTGCGCAGCAATTTTTGCTGGATCGCTTAACGCGCTTAGAATTTCGCTAATGATATCGGTGAGCATCTCCATGATCGCTCTCGTGGCTTCCTCAAGCGAGGCTGCCCGTTGCGCCGCGAAGGCCAGCGCGTGCGCGTTCGCACCGGGCGCACCTAAAAAAAGCCCCCGAATTTCCGCGTACTCCGCCATGACGATCCGCCCCACCGCAGCGACGGCCACCAACTCGCCTTTCGCAAGCTGATTTTTGATTATCGCTGATTCCGTTTGCGCTTTGGCCAGCGAGGCGCGCGCTCGGGAAAGATCGGCGTCGCCACCATGCCCGGTGCGACCGCTGGCGCGAGCCCGCAGGTGCCGCAACACTCGTTTTCGACAAGCATCAAGATCGTAAAAACCATCTCGCCTGCGCTCGATGACGCCGGTGGCGACATAGGTGCCGATCGTTTCTCGCGTCGTGTCGAGATGGATCGCTAATGCAGTTGCTGTGACGGATTTCATGCAGTTTTGCCTCTTCAGATCATTCGTCGATCAAAACCCCTATAGAAAAATGCATTCCTACACCGCAAAAACGGTCTGCGGCACCGGCGCCCGACAGGTGGGTTTAGAAGAACCTTTCGCGAAATCCTATTCCCTCGGACATCGACAAGCTTTGTTTGCCGCGCTTCTGTTGAAGTTCGCGCCGTTTTGTTCGTTTGATCGCCGATAAGAGCCGCACCGCGCGTGTCATCATCCACACCGCGATCATGGGATTGAGCGACACCGATGATCGGTTGTCCATTGTTTTGCAGATCGCTACGCATCGGCATGCTCATCGCGTGATGTTGGTGTCGGGCTGTGATCGAGATGCATGCTTTAGCCACCGAACGCTGGGCGGTGATGACGCCACCGGCCGTGCGTCGGTGCGCTTAAATAATTCTCTGCCTTTGCATTGCGAGTAGGTGAGCAAGGCGCGGCAGCGCTTCGCCTGCGACAAAACCCGCCTTGGCGAGCTTCCGGCGCGCCAGATATTTTCCGGCGCCGAAAATTTGGCCTTAAAAGCAAGCCGCCGAACGCCTGTATTGATATTACTCATGTTTTTCCAATTGGTGACGCATGGTGACGCTTTCTCTACTTATCGACGTTCCGCGCGCGCACATGTGACGTCAATATAGAGGCAATGCGTCACCATGCGTCACCCGGCACAAAAACTGTCTCCCACCAGTCGCAAACCACGGAAGCCACGAGCGCGCTTGCTGCGCTCGTAGATGAAGCCTCGGTCCTCTAAATTCTGAGCAAAGCGCCGCATACCTCCATCGTATTCGCCGGCGGCTTCGGCCCATGCCTTCCATGCCCTGTAGAGCGTGGCTGTTCTTTCCCAAGCGTTGGGGTCACGAATGCAGGCTTCGTCAATCCAGGCGGTGAGCGCGTCCTCGGATTGTAGATAGGCCTCGGTCGCGCTGGTCACGGCTTGCGGCGGCGCTAGACCTATTTGCTGCCATTGTATGCAACCTTCAACCATCCAGGCAAAAATGCCGGGCCATTCGCCGTACAGTCGCTCACCAAGTTTATCGTCACGCTCGCTAGGCGGAATAATAACATTGAAGGGAACGAGATGAAGTCGGCGGCGGATTGCTTCATCGACGCTGCGCAGGCCGGGCTTGTGGTTGCCGGCAAGCACCAGCTTAAAGCGGGGCACAAATTCAAAATTATCCTGCCGCATGAAGCGGGCCGACAGCTTGTCGCCGCCGGTCATAGCTTTGATCTTGCTTTCCGCCCATCGACGTCCTTCCTCAGTTTCAACGGCGGTCACAAGTCTGGCACCATGCAGACTGGCTAGATCGGTCGAATGATGTTCAAAGCGAGAGGCCGTGAAGGTCTCAATCGGCGCCGTCGTGTGATAGTCGCCGACGATGCCGGTCAGGACATTAAGGAACGTGCTCTTGCCGTTCGCTCCGCTGCCATAAAGGAAAAACAGCGCATGCTCCCGTGTTGTTCCGGTGAGCGCGTAGCCGCACATCCGTTGTAGAAAGCCGACAAGATCACGGTCGTCGTCAGTGACACGTTTTAGAAAAGCGAGCCAGACCGGAATTGGGCATTTGCTGTCCGCCGCTACGGCCGTGATCTTTGTCATGTAGTCGGTTGCACAGTGCGGGTGAAGTTTTCCAGTGCGTAGGTCGATCACGCCGTCGGGCGTGTTTGAGGACCACAGGTCGGTGTCCCACTGCTCGATGGTTGCGGCGAGCCGCCGGTCGGTGCGGGCAAGGGTGACGACGGCGGCGACGGTCTTCGCCTTGGCGTCTTCGGCTTCGCGGCACAGCGCGCGGGCAATATCGAAGGCACCTAGCGTGTCTTCATGCCGCCAGCGCTTACCGTCCCATTGCATCCAGCGATTCCAAAGGGCGATGTAGCGCAGATCGCCGGCGTGCTTGCTGGCAAAGTCGAGAGCGACGCGGTCCTCAAGGTCGGCTATTTTATTTTGGCTGTTGGCCTTGCGCGCGCGCTTAAGGATGGCATCGATGTTGATGGGATCAGCCATGGCAGCCCGCCCATGCCAGGACAAAATATTCGATCTCCTCCGGTTTCCACGATCTACTAGCGACGTTCGGATTACGGTTTAGTAGCTGTGTGCATGCTGTCCTCATCTGTTCTTCATCGAGTAGAGCTAGACGCTTTTGCACGTCATCTCGACCAAGTGCGACAGCGCCTTGGCGCAGCGAATACATCAAGGCGTCGACGGTGCTGGACGCGGCCGGAAGATCATGCTCGCGTTTCATGTTGCTTCCTCGAAATAAAGGAGCGGGCCGCCTGGGGCGGCCCGCGTCTTTGGTTAGAACGGAATTTCGTCATCGAAGTCGTCGCGTCTTGATCGGGACGGCTCTTCGATGACGTTGTCAGAGCCGGGCTCAACCTTGATTTGCGGCCGATCGGTCCAGCCAACAAGTTCCAAGGTCGGTACCGGAATGTCGCCGCGCTTTGTCGACTGTTGCGCGACACCGAGTTTGACGATCGGGTATTCGTCGGGATGTTGCGCGCCTTGCGCGGCGTACTTTTTTAGCAAGCCATAGGCGGCTTCGCGGCCGTAGAAGTAGTGCGTCGAAAAGGTATAGATTTGCGTACCATCGAGCGACACCATCGGTACCGAAATGACGTGCTGGTAAGGGTCCTCCGGGCGGCCGGTCATTTCCGAGATTGGCCATTGGTTTTCCTCGGTCTCGCCCATTTCGTTCCGGTCCAACAGCGGCCGTTCGGCAACTCGCCAGATCGCATTTTTTACAATCTTCCCGTTCGACCACTTCACATAGCCGTGGCGCGTCTCGGCGATGATGGCAATCAACTCGGTGCCGAGCGCCATTTCGATCTTTTTCTTGCCGTATAGGAACTTGCCCTTTTTGAATGTCAGCAGCGGGCCGAGCCTGCTTGAGCTAAGGTTTTGGTTTGCCGCCGCAGCGAAGGCGGCAAGATCATCTTGCAGATCGTTGTTAATCGGCGACGTCGGCGCCGTGGTATCTTTGTTGGTTGTCAGTTCGGTCGACATTTTTGATTTTTCCTGTTTGCTATTTTCGCCGCTGTTAAAAGACGCGCGCCGTTGGCGAAGAATGCGGCGTGCGAAACGTGTCGGTTTTCATCTTCACGTCAATTGTCGTGGCCTCTTTCGGGCCTTCCCTTTGGTCAAAACGGTTCGGGATTTCGTGATGGCTAGAGCGGATTACGGTGACGCGCTCCCGGCGACTTCACAGCACACACCGTCGGCGCTGGTCACCGAGCGCCATCGGCGATCGGCGAAAAGCTCGGCCTCGATCACCTCGCGCGGGGCGGCATTAATCCGGGGGTTCGACTGCGTTTTCGTGAGCCGCAGCGCATTGTGTTTGTCGGCTTTTTTAGGGGGGTTCGTCCCAACCGGGCCATTGCGACCGCCGGTCGGGTTATAAACGCCTCGGCGGACGTTTTCCGCGTATAGGCCGCGCTTGCGGCAACGCGTGCTGCAATAGGTTTGCTGGCGCGATTTACGCAGCACGCGTCGACCGCAGCTCGGGCAAACGACGACCTGATCGCGACGGCGAGCGGCGCGGGTGCGAGTCGTCAGTTGACGATCAGCAAGAGGCTCACTATTAGAGAGGCACATCACTGTTCCTTTCCTTTGGACCGCGTGTCTGCGCGGGTTGGTGATGAGATCGTGAAATCCTTCTGAACTGGCGTTCCGGCCGGGCGCTCCCATCGCCCGGCCGGGTCAGGGGTTACCGCTCAAAGCCTCATCCACATCCCGGCGCCGAGCGGCGTTGCGCCTCGGAACAAACAAA
>Ga0335081_10015344_pt1 | contig 12391 bp, 19 predicted proteins | sample Lox_Sample_35_FD_206713 | JGI IMG/M metagenome (GOLD analysis project Ga0335081, IMG submission 206713) | Soil microbial communities from Loxahatchee National Wildlife Refuge, Florida, United States - Lox_Sample_3.5 | ecosystem: Environmental > Terrestrial > Soil > Wetlands | place: USA...
TCGGCTGCAATTGGTTTACACATTCTCTACACATTGTTTACACATTTAAAATCGTGTAAACTATGTGCAATATTATATGGGACTTTTTACACATTTTTTACACATTTAATGGCCTTGGCTGGCCAGCCAATATAAAATAGTGGCAGCATCAACATTCCGTTTTCACAATGGTCATGGGTCCTGCTATTGCTCTTCTAGCATCAATTTTCTTCTGCATCGCCGTCCAAGCTGATGATGCTCCCGCCTATTCTTACACCACTCCCAACCTTAGCATCATGTCCGGCACTTGTCTCCCCGTCGGAAGCGCACAAATCGAGAGTCAACACCCTTGCAAAGGCCTCTACATAACGAACATTTGCTCTGATCCTTCGGTAGGTATCTTGATGTCGGCATTTCCTGACGGAGACTGCATGTCGTATCAGCATACCTTGTAAAACGGGGCACGGAGGAGACGGAGTCTGCATGGTGAATAACGACCCAAGATGTCAGGGTGGAATCAGTGACAATGGTAACGAAAGCGCCATTTGCGATAGTGTTGATCTACCATGTATCACCCGCTTCATCTCTGGGACTTACCCTAGCTTTGGTGTGTTGTTATCCATGAGTAAGCCTAACCATCATGTATACGACTTTTCATTCCCCCATATTCGACTAGCGTCAAATGTGGAATCTGATGCATATTAGCCACAAAAGTGCCTCGACTAGTTCTTCTTCGAATTGAGGGCCACTTAAGTATAGGTTCAAATACACAAATCAATCACATGCAGCACCGCTTCCCTTAACTAAGACGGGCACCTCCATCCTTGACCAGCCGACTCTTTCATTTCGCATACTCGAATAATCCATTTGGCATAATACCTATGGGATAATCGATACCGGGGCTGTTCATATCGCATCCATACCCGATGACACAGCAGGTGAGCAAAAAAAGTGGAACTTGCATGCATTGCCGAGTCGAAATCGCTCTTGGGTTGTAGCTTCATCATACGTGATACTCTCGATGGTCGGTTGCTCAAAACTTATGTCGATGACAAGATAACATCACCAAAGATTCGCGGCGTTGACTTGTCCTTCATGCTCGGAATGCTCAATGGTCGAGCATAAAAATTCGAAAATGGAGAACCAATCGATCTTCGTGTTTCTGATTCGCGTTCAACATTGCACAGATTTCGATTGTAGAGATGCATAGCTCTCGACATCCTCGGAGGTGCAATGAACAGAGGTGCGCTGAGCTCTCTCAGATATGCCACCGGAGATTTCACTATACCAGCATGTGGATACAGAGAATTAGGGTAGGACTTGACGGTGAAGAATTATGCAATTCCCATGACGTGGGGAAACGGTGAAGTGGCCAGGATAGGTAACGCGGCATAAAGGTTGCGCCAACTGGCATTAAAGTTGGAAGACAATTGAACTCGTCAATTTGACACATCGGATTACACGTTGAATATACGTGGCATCTAAATATTCTCAAGTATTTAAATAGGTCGAATATCCTCTTGTTGAATCTCAATTCGTTGAATCGAACACTTCGTCAGACGTGACGGCTAAACTCTGTAGATCGGTTTAATCGAATGAATTAGACGACGGTTTTATCAATGCTATTTTTCGGTCCGGTATCCGCAAGGAGGCGATTTAGGGGAATCACATCGTATAGCCCTATCAAGGGTCGAGCCAGGGGACTTTGGAGGATCAGGGGAACCAGAGCAGTGCTTTGTCTAAACAGAGCGTTTGGGGACGAACGCGGGGAACAATGTCCGACGCGGATATATTGTAGGAGTAAGGTTGATTGCTGGAGGCACATCCACATGCGGGAACTAGTAACCCTAGACCACAGCGTGCGTGATGACCGTGAGAGAAGGTTGTTGACGCATGGGCAAACTAGTGCCGGACGGACGGCATACCGCCACCCTGACGTCCGACCCGCCTATCTCCCCCTCGGAGGAGGGTTTTTTGCCAAACCCAATCACCCGCTGTCGCTTGTCATTCTGTGTGGAATTCTTTGCCGAAGAGCCCTTTGTCGCCAATTGTGGAATGACGAATCGCCGATTTCGGAAGATATGAAACTCGATCACAAGATGCCAACCCGGGCAGCCGGAGGGGAAACATTGAGGAGGAACACGTCCTTCAAGCATCGTCTTTACCGAAACTGGCTTCGATTGGACATAAATACCGTGGTATAGTCGCTCCCTCGCTTCCAACTCCATTCAATCACGAGGTTCCACCAGCGAAACATGCTTTTCCACTCGATTTCCTTGATTTTTCTCCTCACATTGGCAGTTTCGGCATGCACCCATGCCGACGGTGACCCATGTGATTGGGGAGATCGGGCATGTTGCGTGGATAGCGACACTATTGCCGGCTGTGAGGCTCATATCGGCGGTCAAGGGGCTTGGCGGTTATCAAAATGTGGAGGATTATTAACGAAGAACTGCGTAGATGGAAATAGTTGGGAAGACGCCGAGTGCGGCTGAAACCGGTCTCGATATACGCGGGCAAAGGTGAGCCGGACCCGAGGACTTGGTGCTAATGAATCGCAGGGCGAACCCCTACTTTCATTGTTACCCGGTGTTACTTGTGGTTGTTCTTTAGAAATCTTGGTATCGATTAGAAACAGATGGGATTTCTGTAGTTTACATTAGAGATTACTTCCCCCTTGCTACAATTCCACCCCGAGATTTGAAGGCGACCTGTCCTTCTGTAAGGAGCTTGATGGGATCTGCGAGGACGCCCGATATTGCCGGTGCAGCGGAGAGGACATTAAAACTGTTGACAATCAAATATAATTCGTCCGTTCCAGAAAGTTCCTATGCATAACAGTCAGGCATAGAGCATGGAAAAAGAGGCACATTTCGAAACTGAGAATCAATGAGATGGAAGAAGAATCTCTCTTCTCCAGCGCTTGAGTTGACCTCGATGTACACCCTTTTCAAGACTTTATAGGTATCGAGTGATAGAGACCCGAGGAGCGTTCTCATTTGATTGCCCTCATATTGGAAATCCGCCAAGCCGTCTTGACAAAACGGCATCTCAGCGTATTGTCGAAGTGAACTGGTCCAATTGCAGAATGTGAAACCTGGGATTTGTTTCTCTAGAAACTTGTAAACCTGGTATGTTAATGACCTCGTACATCGAGGACTTTACAAAGTACTCTCCTGCAAACCCAGAGCCACGATTCGCTGGTTCTTCAGCATCGTCAATTTCTTGGAATCCGGGACGACGAGGAACCGACGGGGGGAGAGCTGTGAAATGATTGGGTGTGCTCCAAGGGGCCGGCTTCATCCGACGAGGCAGTTCAGGACTCCCCGTCACGTCTCGAGGGAGCTGTAGCTGCAATGGCTCATCGCGTCCATAAGATAAGGCAAGCTTGGTCGGCCGTGCCCGAGTCTTCTTGGACGGGGTTCGGATGGATTCACGTCTCTCATCTGAGGGACATCTGTCAGTAGTCACCGGATCATTGGCGAAGCATTTGTCAATTACTTCCATTACTGAAAGAGCCTCAGCATCCGAAATTTCGGTAATCAGGTGGTTGCTGACTGCATGTTCGATAACTGCATGGGCCGAGATGAGTGACCCTGACTACCTGACGGCAACAGTGCGGATACTAATTCTGTGGCCGGTCGGCTAGGATTTGCTGGGCTGTCTTTCCACGAATCTAGAAGGCCGGGAATCTTGAAGGGATCGGTGAATAGCTGGGTGATATATTCGTCTGGGATATTGAGAATCGCTCGAATATCGTGTCGTGCCGATTCGGGTTGGGCTGTATTTAAATATTTGTATTTGTCGGGATCACGCAGATACCGAGACAAAACGAATTTAACCACTTCTAGTGACAGTTCCTTCCCCCACAATCGACAGTTGCAGCTGAGACCCCAAAATATGTCGCCCATGGCTCACTGAGATAGTTTAATGACACAGCGCTGGTAACAGAGGTCCTGGAAATGTAGATGACCGGGGATTCCGGCAAATCGAAAAGGTAGGTTGGTCGAGAGAGGATTGATTAATCTGAAACTCTGGGAGGTCAATGTGCTGCACCAACCTTTCACACAATATTGTCTTCAGTCTGTCGAACCGGCTTTCCATATTTTCACGACCGTCCTTCGTAGCCGAACCCTGCGTGTATAAAAGTCTGAATTGGCAATATTGTTAGAAGTCAGCACCTTTTCAAGGCACTTTGTTTTCCCCGAATGAACCGGTTTTGTTTGGCATCTTCCTCCTGGGGTGGCATGACTCTGATCTCCATCTCTTCTGACTTGTTGTAGTCTGATAGGTACTTCAATCATGCAGTTGAACACCGCAGAAGTGGCAGTATGTCCCATATATAATTTCTCTTAAAATCAAATATATCAACCTTTCCGGTGAAGTGAGGATTTAGAAGCTCAGAGTCCGGGACGAAAATACTCCCGGACAGGGTTCTTGTTGTCTGTGAGCCATCCCAGGTTGTAACTGGAAAGATGGAAGTTGTAAAATAGATCAGATCCAGGCTGAATTGGAAAATTCGGGGAGCATTGGGAGCATGCTTTCTAGAGCATTGAACACGTACTGCTGTATCAGTTCTCAGTGTTCTGAACCCTTTTTCATCTCTGCGACTCCACCTTCGAGCTCCACATCGAGGTCCTTTTTGTTATCCCAAACCGGAAGTCGAAATTCTCGCCAAGCCAATGAAAATACAGCGATTTGGATTCGATAAGTTGAGGGGTAAACTGGGCAAATGTTGGACACTCTCGCAACACATGATCGCATGTGAACCATCCCATACGACCACCTTTGCTTTTTGCAATGAGCAAATTCTCGTTTCGAAACGCAGTTTTAACGATCTACTACTTAATACCAAAGCCAGGCGTAAAGGATATGTACTCAAGTACCCCTGGATCCTTCGATTTTTCCCAACAGAAGTGTATCGGTTCCCTATATAAACGGTGCTCAATGCCCACATGATCTGCCAGAGAAACTGCTTTTTCTGCTTCCGAAGCTGGTGCAAAAATAGCTCAAGGTTTGGCTCCAATGGAACTGCAAGGCTTTTGAGAAATAACCATTCGTCATCATTGGGAGATTGTATCCGAAGAATGTCCATCTCATCGGTCAAGAACTTTTCAAGGCTTGTCGTATGGAGATAACAGGACGAGGGCACCGAAACGATTCAGTTTTGCATAGAAATGGTAACCATCGTATGGCTGCAAATAATACGGCTTTCCGAAGGGCGAATGGCAACTTATCCCTTTGTCGGCGAGATAGTAGAGCAGTAAGTTCTTTCCTAACCGCTCAGAGGATAAGAGCTCTGACTAGAAACGAGGGGCGACCTTCAATCTGTTGCTATATCTTCATGGTTGTGTGTTGGTCTCCTGAATGAACGAAGCGATATTCTGAACGTCGGGAAAGGACTGTAAGAAGTCCCTTTGAATGGACGAATACTTTGGACTGGAATGAAAAGCCGCTATTCGAACCACAAATCTAAGATAATGTGCACTGTGCGATATGGCCGTTTCCAGCGAACTTCCAATCCTCGATGACTTCTTCACTGAACTTCAGCAAGCTGTGGTGATCGACAACTCGAAAAAAGCTTCGAATATCCTGTTTCTCTGAATGTTCAAGGAGATGTTGATATCGGGTAAGATATTCAGTTTGGTTTAGAGTGTCTCAAACTCAAAATCGCCTTGCGATATTTGACCTTCTCGACGCACTCGTATCATCTCTTTGATCAGAGTCCGCTCGCTAAGATCACTGAGCTTGAGATTTATCGTCAAGAACAGATTCGCCGCACATGACTTCCTCAATTCCTGATAAAATTGACCTTCCAGGACAGACAGTTCAATACCCCCAGGAACCGGGTCCGCTTCCCTTGAGAGAGGAAGGTACACCTTGTTGGGCCCTGAAACCGAAGTCCAGCCTCCTGTAGTGATTCGTAGAAACTGCGCACCGTTGTAGAGGCCACAATAACATCTTTTTGGATTTGGTCTATGCAAGTCCTGAAATAGATGGCTGATCCATTCATAAGATTTCTCGGAGAACTGAAATGAAGATGAGATGACGGAGCAAACGATATTGCAGTCCAGCCCAATGCAACCAGAATGTCACGATCATGCTGCAATTCGGAGTCGACGTATTCAAACGTTTGGTGCATTCCAACTTCTACCTCGTTCTGTAAGAAAAGCGGCGCATCTCGAAAGATGAGGGAAGGAGGGTAGTCTCAGTGCTCGAGTCGGTTTGACTCAGTCCCGGTAACGCATATAAATAATGGCTGTCTGTCTGATGCAGGTCATTATGCCATCGCGTATAGACACGATAACTTTTGTCACTGCCATGTATTAGACGCGAAGGTAGGAAACGCATGAATTTCTTATATAAAGAAGGATGCTGTTTAAGTTCATCGATAGCGTCTGTAAAACAGGGACCGATTGCATTGCGCAGTCTGATATTCCACGGATCTCGCTCCAGCAGACTCTCTCGGCTCGTTTGTGTCAGGAAATCGGCATGTACTAGAAACTAGCAATTTAATATAAGTCGCAAGTGGATTTACACGCAGCAAGGTCTCGCGAAGAGGCATAACAGCAAAGATGTATTGGTTGACGATTATTCGGCGGTCTTTTTCAGTGAACGACAACGCAAGAATGAGGCTGGATTTTCGTACGGCTGGCCGACTTAAATGGTCTGGCATGTCGTCCACGTCCATTTTATGTACAAAGTAGTTCGTGGCTTGCTTCGAATTTTCCCCTTGGATAGCGTATACACATGGGAGCTCTGAGTTCGGTGCGTACACACATACTCAGTTGTTTCAAACTTCTTTGAAGCCTGCCGTTCCAAGGAGTTATTGATCTTCTGAAGCCGGCGGGTTGATTTCTGAGCGGAGGCCACCGGGGGATGGAGGAGACGGATCGTCAAATGTCGACATCATGGCATCAATGTCTGAGGTTTGTTGGGTTGTTTCATTGTTTGTGGTGACGATAAACGTGGTGGTGGGATCCGGCGGCGCGGAAGTGTGGATACACGGCAATTTGAGAAGCGTCTGCGGGCGGCTACAACATATCTAGGGCTAGCCCTAAGAAATAAGCGACGCAACCACAGAAGACTCGCTGCTTGTCATGATATTTTAGGGTTAACCCTCGGGTATTTCGTCGCGTGATCGTCTTTTCTCGGTTAGCCGCAGAACCCCAAAGACGGATTTGTGGCCTGCAGCCTGGCAAGGAGGCCAACCCCATCCTGGTTTCCATCAGAAGCCATTTCGGCATCATCAAATCTGTCCTCCGTTCAAGCCGCACAGCAGTACGGCCAGTGTTGGTAGAGAATCCATCGAGTGAAAAATTTTCACCGGCTTACTGAGCGCCCATGTTCGCCAACTTCACGAGACTACGCTCTCCATCGTCAAGGCCCTCCTCATGTCGAGCCGTTCCTTGTCTCCTCTCGTTCACCTGAGCCGCCTTCCCCATCGTTCTTGGTTTCATGGTGTCCCTTCCATTCCTGCCCGCAGAAACTTCTGGACCGCTCCGAAAATCTTCTCTGTGGGTCAAGGGAACCAAGGAACAACCGCCCCCTTTTCGAAGATCGACTTGGGAGCCTTCAAACGTTATCTCGAGGGCCACTATACAGAGCCATATGGCGGACAAGGCAAAGAATCTCGCGATCGTTTTATTCAACTCCTCGCCAATACTTTCGTATCCGTCGCCGAAGCCGATCGCTCTTCCTATCGAGACTCGTCCGATCCAGACAAATCGATTGATGTCGTTGAATTCCTCTGGAATGTGTTCCACCAACTCGGGCATGCACTCAAGCAGCAACCCTCTTTGTTCGGCCGGCCGGTCTACTCTTCGTTGTTGCATTGGATTTCAAGGTTCATTTCCGATGCCCTGTTTACCACTTCCGCTTCGGGCAGCAATGTGCCAACTGGCCTACTTGAGGCCTCATACGATACTATCGAAAATTTCCTTGACGACTACTTCCATGGAAATCTTGATCAATCTGAGTTGGCGACTCGCACCAACCCAATCGTCGATGATCTCGTTCGTTGGATGGAAGAGGTTTTGTCTCGTCTTGTGAGCGAGCAGGGACTACGGGATAAATCATCTGGGAGAGTCTTTCCACGACCGGTGGACATGAGACGTCAGGATGGATTGGGGCCAAAGCTCACACCCGAGGAGTGGCAAAACGCCTGGAGACAACCGTTCCGTGGAAGCTCACTGATGTTTCTCAAGCAGAAGCTGGCGCTCAATGTCGATGCCTTGCAGCGAGCACCACCGCCATCGGCTAACACAGATTCAAAACTTGAAATGTCTCGTCTTATTCCCATTGTACAGTCGTCCGGGTCCGGAAAAAGCCGTTTGGCTGAGGAGTACGGCTTGTCTGATACCCTTTGTAATGCGTAGGTATGTGAAAGATCAATTTGCAGTGATGCTCAGTTTGAAAAATGGCCATGGCTTCCCGTTTTGTGTATCTTTGCCATTTTCCTTCCTTGCTGATGAAATGGATAAATACGTCTCTGAGTATTTCAAGGACTTGCTGAGGCTCAAGTCACGATTTGATGATGAGACTCCTGCCGATCCAAAAGCTCTTCCCGGCTTCGACTCTGAAGATACTAAGACCTCGATTTCGAGATTTAATGATGGCTTCTACGAATATCACAATTCCGTTTATTACGGTAGCTGGGCGCATCAGGTATGATCTTGATCTTCATTATTTGATCATGACAGAGGCCTGGCCTGACTTCTATTCCAATGGCCTGGGCAGCGGCTGGGCGATTGCGTGTCGCTTGTTTCCTTGCCGGCTTCTTCGAGGTGATGGCTATGCAAATGGCACCTGGCAAGTTTGACAATCTGGAACACTGGCGCGCCAACTTTCTACATTCTCAGGATGTAGAATTTACAAAGAAGAATCGCGACCAATTTTGGTTTGAGGTTGTCAAAAAGGCGCTCTCGAAACTCCGAGAAAATGATTGTAAACAGTTGAAACAGTGGATATTGTATGGACGAGCAACCGAAAGTGAACCCAAATTAGCCAACCACGAAATCGGTGCTGCTCTTCAGAAAATCCTCAGGCCCTCTATGCTGAAATTCTTCGAGTCTCCAATCGTCACAGAATCACTTCGTCATTGTTCCGTCGAGTTTAACGGTCGCAAGTGGGACCTTCCGTTCTTGTTCATAGTCGACGAAGCTGCGTATCTCTATCAGACGAACTATTTGCACAGCTTTATGTGGGTTTTGGATCAACCAGTCGTCCAAATTTTATACCAGGACATCCTCGGTCCCGCTGCGAAACGGTTTTTTGTTCTCATGCTCGGAACACATTCCCAAATCTCGCACTTCACGCCTCACCATAATTTCCCGTCCGAACGATATTTCACCGGAAAACAACATATTCCAACTGTGTTTGCCACATTGGATTGGGATAGTGGCGTACAGGCTCCACCTAGTAACGCTGGGTTCGAATCGAGTGCGGATATCGGGCGCCTAGTCCGTTGGGGAAGGCCGTTGTGGTTGTCATACTACAACGGGTGCAGCGAATTAAGCGACGTTGATCGCCTCAGAGTCTGCGTCAATTTTGCAATGAAGAAACTAACAGACGGTTTGCCAATCACAAGCGGGGACCACAACGAAAATGACCATGAATATCCTCGAAAACTGGTCGCTTTTGCAGTTTTGGCACTTCGCATTCACCTTGACCTCGATTTTGTACATCCGGCTCGTGCGAGTAAACTCGTGTCTTCCAAGATGAGGTGGCTCGTGGATGTAGATCCTCGTAGGAGATATATCACAACTACATACGGCAGTGAGCCTCTTCTCGTTGAAGCAGCAGCGTCTCTTATGAACAGTCATCGTCTCGACCCCACCCTCATCCCCAACGATCTCAGCCCCGTATCCTTGTTTCTTCAGGAGCTTGAAGACGATTTGAACAGAGGTCATGTTGACAGAGGCAGAAACGGGGAGCTGACTGCACGTTTGCTATGTACTTTTCTATTAAATGCTGCTGATTTTAGTGATCATGGCAAAAGATCAAGCAACGCGGCAAGTATGGTGGGAGGATGAAGCATTTTTGACACATAAACAGAGGGACCTCGGCCGCAAAGACTTCCAACGGGGAACGGAATTGTATTTCTGTGAAAGTGATAAGTTTTATGAAGACCCTTGCTCCTCCTCTGCCTTTTATCATCGCGCTGTCAAAGTCAAAGGTATATCCTGATATGTTCGGAATAACACGGCAGAATTCCTCAAAGTTCTTTTACAACCAGAGGTGTACAACCAACTCCAGACCCATTTTGGGGAAGCGGAGAAATGGAAGAGTCTCGATAACGCTTACGTCAACTTCACGCATTTTGCACCTGTCGCAAGTGGTCCTGATAGCTTCGCTTTCACCAAGGACGGCTTTTTTGCCGGCTGGCAGAGGCACGTTGCGTATTTTCTTGACAAAAATTTTGAGGCGTTTGATATTGCCATCCCTATCGCGTTTCGGTCTCACAACGACGACACCATCGATCCTAACCGCCTTTCATTCATGGTCATTTCTATTAAAAATAGCGAAGGAAATGATATGATCCGTGAACCGGTTTTGCCCAGGGAATGCGTTGAAGGAGTTATGTCGGACGGTAAACCATATACAAAAGACGTAAATGTCGCATTGACCCTCAATAAATTCAAGTTCATCAACCCAGACGGCATTCCAGGCCGGGTTGGTACTTCGGATGATGCGTGGGTTCAAACGGGCCCTGAAAAGCCGTTTATCGCTTTTGCAATGAGTCTTGGAGACACTGAGCGACGAGCGAATCTCTTCATAGGAGAAAAAACCGTAACACCTTTCATTGGCATTGTATAATTCATAGGCGGATTACAACACGAATCGCATCGCTTTTGCCTTGCGGGGCCTCACTAACACGTACAATATGTATGACGCGGGAATCAAGAGAACGATTACCGAGATCAACGTTCGGCATGATGTCTCCGGGCGTTATCCTCAATCTAGGCCGGACTATCCGTTGGAAAAACAAGTTGTGGAGGAATGTCGCAAGCCGCTTGACAACGTCTTTGCCTTTACATCGTATTGGAAGTCCGGCGAGAAAAGCGATGGGGATAGTTAGTTGTCCGTACGTCTTTTCTGTGCCGTGTGCGAGTATGCAGGTAGTAGAGAAATTATTTTTGGGATTTCGACATGACAAAGTGCACACCATTCGAGCATGTAATCCCATCACAACGCCACTAGATACATCAGTCAAACACACCTCGATCACAGAAGCCAAAGCTCTGGCTGTTGAATAATGGACATCGTGAAATGCCTCAGAAGATAGTTGTTATGACAAAAATATGGTGATACCTTGTTGGTAAAACCCTATGAAGTTGGATATGTCCAACATTCCACTCAAGGGATCCGGTCATCCTGGACCCACTGAAAATATGCCCGGGAAATTCAGCGGTGGTGACATATATTCTATCGTGATGTAAGCCAATCAAATGGACCTGGTTCCATTAGCATTAGGCAGCAGGCCAAAAAGATACCTCTCTATCCTTTTCCTCCCAATTATTCTTGACATATCGATGGCGAGTATTTCACCGAATTCCTGGGCTTGGATAAGTCCGTTTCGGGTATGTCTCTTGCGTTTGCACCAGAAGGCAGCGTAAGTTTGATACAAGAGTAGAAGGGTGGTGCGGGATATATACTTCGAGAGATGACCCTGGGAAAGAATCATGGGATACCCAATCTGTCGGACGGCGGGTGTTGAATTGAGTGAATACAGCTTAATTTGACAGCTATGAAAGTACTGACTTACTGTAAATACAAATTGCCACATGCATCAACACATGCATCACCGCTTATGTTGACCAAAACAGGCATTCTCAACCTTTACCAGCCCCTCTTCATTTCGCATATTCAGATAATCTATATCACATCCATAACCAATGAGTTACACAGCATAGGGGACGCGTAATTCGACAGCGGGTGCCACGTCGCTCAATGCCAAAGCTTCCATCGTTGTACCTTCGTACGACCTGTCCGTGGATAAGCAAAGCCGGCTGCATGGCCTCACGACTAATTATACTAAAGATGACAAACGAGGAGGCAACCTGAATCGAATGCGTGTTGAGGAGTGCCGAAAAACACTCAGCGGAATGTACACAAAAGTTCTAGGAAAGGTACACCGCTTCGGTTGACACCTCTTCAATCTTGTCCTCTTCTAGAGTGGACATGGTTTCCGCAGGCGTCCGGGAATCCGAACCAGTGCGTGTGGCACGTGCGCTTTCTTGGATATCTTGCATCGAAGACGTCGATGGATCTCGGCCGTGTTTCGGAGGCGACAGCGGATACGGTTCGTCGGACAAGGATCCTTGGGATTCAGGGATGGGAGGATCGACTGTAGCAAGCGCGGATGGTCGAAGGGAACGAGAAGGAATAGAAAGGGGCTGCCGGGGAAGGG
>Ga0335081_10015345_pt1 | contig 12391 bp, 12 predicted proteins | sample Lox_Sample_35_FD_206713 | JGI IMG/M metagenome (GOLD analysis project Ga0335081, IMG submission 206713) | Soil microbial communities from Loxahatchee National Wildlife Refuge, Florida, United States - Lox_Sample_3.5 | ecosystem: Environmental > Terrestrial > Soil > Wetlands | place: USA...
ATAAAGGTTGCCGACGTGGAATGCCTCTTTTACCTTTTGTATTGCAGCGGGACTGCGCGAGAAAAGACCTCCGGTGAGTGCGTAAACACTTTCAGTAGCTATCCCGATTGCTTCGTCGAGGTTTTTTGCTCGAATGATCGTGAGTACGGGCCCAAAAATCTCCTCAGTCGCAACGCGGGACTGGGGTGGCGCATCAATGAATATGGCAGGACCCACAAAATATCCGACCGAGGAGGCTTTTTTTTCGAGGACTGCTTTCCCTTCGTTCTTTCCAAGCTCTATATATGCCTGGATTTTTTTTAGCGCCGCATCATCGATGACGGGACCGAGGATATTACCCGGGTCTTCAGGTGGGCCGATCTGCAAACTATCAGCCGCTTCCACGATACGATTGCAGAGCGTGTCAAATATATCCCCGATAACGATCACCCGAGAACAGGCTGAACACTTCTGGCCCTGATATCCGAATGCCGATTCAATAATGCCTTTCACAGCCTCATCAAGATCGGCGGTCTCGTCCACAATGACCGCATTTTTCCCTCCCATTTCGGCGATTACCTTTTTTACGTTCCGCTGACCAGCCTTCGTATCCCCTGCGCGTTTTATAATCCTAAGGCCGATATCCTTCGATCCGGTAAAAGCGATGAAATCGACCGCAGCATGGGAAACAAAATATTCTCCTACTTCACTCCCCGGCCCGGGAAGAAACTGAAGCACGCCTGCGGGGAGGCCCACAGACCTGAACGTGTCAACCAGTTTGTATCCCAAGACCGGTGAAAGTCCAGAAGGTTTGAACAGTACGCAGTTTCCGGCCACAATGGCCGCGGAAGCCATCCCCGTCGCTATAGCCAATGGAAAATTCCAGGGAGCTATGACGACGCCGATCCCTTTTGGCTGATAACGGTATTCATTGTTCTCGCCCGGATAATCCTGGAGGACCTTCGGCTTGGCGAGCCGCCTCATCTCCCGGCCGTAGAATTCAAGATAATCGATTGCTTCGCACACGTCTCCATCGGCGTCAATCCATGTTTTCCCGACCTCGAGAACCTCTAGCGCCGCTAGCTCAAAACGTTGTTTTCGCATGGCCTCGGCTGCCTGGAAAAGATATTCTGCCCTTTTTTCAGGATCGATCTTTCGCCACGAAGCGGTGGCCTTGCGGGCCTCGGCGATCGCCGCATCAGCCTCCCGGATCCCTGCAGAGGATACCGTTCCCACAATGTCGTGGGCGCTTGCCGGATTGTATGACAGGATTTTCCGCTCCGTCGTGACCTCGCGTTCACCGATAAGAAGGGGATACTCCCGGTCTTCCCTCTCCTTGGTAGCACGGAACGCCTCGGCCATCTTTCTTCTATACAGAGCGATGGAGAAGTCAATGGGAGGTTCGTTCCTAAAAGAGCTGTCAAGTGCGTACTGATTGGAAGCTTTTCCGGGCGCTTGGGGGGCCTGGATCAGTTCGTCAAAAGAGGTCATCTCGCTGAAGGATTTTCTGAGAAACGACTCGTTGGACGTATTTTCTAGAAGCCTCCGAACCAGATAGGCCATGCCCGGGATCAACTCTCCCACCGGAGCATACGTCCGGACATTGAACCCGCGTTTACGCAACACTTTCCGGATAGGATCAGCCATCCCGTAGAGTACCTGGAATTCGAAGTCCTGTTTGGAGATTTTCAACGCATTGGCTACGGCCATTGCGTAGCTTATGCTTCTCAGATTATGTGTGGCGATTGCGGGACGAACCGCATAGGTGTGCTCAAAGAGGAGTCTTGTAAGCCGTTCAAAGTTAAGGTCCGTTTCCTCTTTATTCAAAAAGACAGGCATGGGCCATCCCTTCTGACGATTCACGACCATCTCATAATCCCAGTAAGCGCCTTTTACAAGACGAATTAAGATCTTCCTTGATTGTTCCCGCGCCCATTTTGTCAGGGCCGATATATCCTGTTCAGTATCTCTTAGGTATGCCTGGAGAGCTATGCCTGCCACTGGAAACTCTCTGAAATCCTCTTCCCCGAGGATGCTTTTAAAAATTGCAATGGTGAGGTCTTTATTATAATAGTGTTCCATATCAAAGGTCACTGATATGCCGAGGGCCTTTGCTTTTCGGAGGATCGGCCGCAGATTCTCGACAGTCCTGACGAGGGACCCCTTCTCGTCAAGAGGGTCGAGCCGGGAATCCAGCGAAGAGACCTTGATCGATACATCCGGTCCTGTGTCGTCCGGGAAGCTCTCGTGGATGAAATCCAGGAGTGCTAGATAGCGCTTGGCGTACTCCGCAGCCTCCTTGTCGCTCACAACAGACTCGCCCAAAAGATCTATGCTGAAAAGGCTGCCATCTTTCCGCAGTGTGTTGATGGCGTTCTTGATGTCCTTAGCGTCTTTGCCTGCGATGAACTGAAAGGCCATGGACTCAATGCTCTTTCTGATCACCGGGCCAGCAATGGCGGGGGCGATCCCTTTTCCGAAGAGCACGCCGATACCGCCGCTGATAACCTTTGGCACATTGGCCTCGCTGGAGAAATATTCCTGCAGTATACGAACCACCTGTTCGTCGGACATGAGCGATGGCAGTACATCGATGAACCGGAAGAGTCTGATCTTAAAATCTTCATGCTTCATGGACCAATCCATGATCCTGCCAGTCCATCTCTTCCTGTCGAACACCGGCGGGACCTCCCGCACTGCAGACAATAGCTCAAGACCCGTCTCGCGTATCTTTTCCTCAATATTGATTTCCGTATCCGTAGTCATAATCACTCACTTATAAAAACGCTCAAACTACTACCGTGAATCGAATAACCACTTCACGTGCTACTTTATTATGCCTCACTCCATTTGTCAGACACACGCGTTCAAAAGCCCTTTGCGTGTTCCAAGCGGATAGCGAAGCATCTACGCATTCTCAGAGCTGTTCCACTGGTGCAGATGCCATTAATCGTCACTCTTGTTTTTATTATATCTCGGCGGGGGTGTTGTTTCTTTAATGCCTGAAGTTCCGGGATTGATTAAAGAGGGCAGGCATTTATTGCATCGAAGTTATTTAGGTTAAACGTCGGGGTTGGATACCACTAAACAACGGACGAGCCGGATCTGCGCCCGAGATCCGGCAAAAAGGCGGTAAATACCCCGAGCAGAGGCAGGTAGGAACACACATGATAAACGAATTCGATGCCATAGTGGTCAGCAAGCTTGCCGAGGACAGCAGCTCCGATTCCAGCCATGCCGAAGGCGAGGCCGAAGAAGAGGCCGGACACGGTCCCCACTTTACCAGGGATGAGCTCCTGTGCGAATACGAGAATAGCCGAGAAAGCAGAAGCAAGGATGAGTCCGATAACGAAAGCGAGGATGCCTGTCCACGTGAGATTCGCATAGGGCATGGCTAGCGCAAAGGGCGCCGCACCCAGGATCGAGAACCAGATCACACGCTTTCTGCCGATGCGGTCGCCGATGGGCCCGCCCAGAACCGTGCCGACCGCCACCGCGAACAAAAACGCGAAAAGGTGCACCTGCGCGGCTTGCACAGACAGGTGGAAGCGTTGCATTAGGTAAAAGATATAATAACTGCTGAGACTAGCCAAGTAAAAGAACTTGGAAAAGATCAGTACCAACAGAACCAGCATTGACAGGACGATCGTGCGCATCGGAAGTACCGGGTGCATGACCTGACGCGGCCTTGCCCTACGTACAATAAGCTGTCTGCGCAAGTATAAGTGGCCGACTTGCCACAGCACCGAAATAGCGAGCAAAGCGGCGAGGGAGAACCACGCGACACTCCGTTGCCCACGGGGGATAATGATCCATGCGGCGAGCAGCGGCCCCATCGCGCTGCCCATATTTCCGCCGACCTGGAAGATCGATTGGGCCAACCCGTGTTGCCCACCCGAGGCCATTCGGGCTACACGCGACGACTCAGGGTGGAAGATCGAGGACCCGGTGCCGACGATCGAGGCGGCGAAAAGCAACATACCATAGTTTTGTGCATTAGCGAGGACAAGCAGGCCGATGAGCGTGCATCCCATGCCGAACGCCAAGGAGTACGGCTTGGGATGATGGTCCGTGTAAAGCCCGACAATGGGCTGAAGCAGCGATGCAGTGATCTGATAGGTCAATGTGATCAGACCGATCTGCGCGAAGGTGAGTTGGAACGTAGTCTTGAGCAGCGGATAGATCGCAAGGATCAGCGATTGGATCATGTCGTTCAGAAAATGGGAAAAGCTGATGGCGCCGAGAACCTTAAAGACGGTGCGTTGAGCTTCGTCCGACACGCCGTTCGCTATTTTATCGATTTGTGCCATAAAACCTCGTATCTTCAGGGTGGGGATATAAGACACTGGTTGCAAAGAAACCAAATCCGTGCCGTTTTTGTGAAATGAGTAAACAAATATTCACCTATTTGCTATCATTAACAATGATGACTGACTCTTCTAAAAAACCTGAGTCCCAAACAATGACTGCCGTATGTAAGGTGTCGGTAAAAGACGACAGTGCTGCTATTTTTTGCTCGGTCTCCTTGGTTTTTCTTAAACAAAGCTCTGGAACACTGCCATGTGGTATGCCCAAGAAATCTGGAAAACCACTGTCAAAAACCCTTCCTTGAATGACCTCGATGTTTTAATGAAACAGGAGCATCCCCTTTGGGACCGACGACTGCATTTCACAAAGTGCCCTGGCAGTATTGGACGACCTTTGGCAGTCATATAAATCGTTGTATGCTGCCCGAAAAAGGGTGATAAGAGAACCAATATGGATACCAGATTACAGATAACAACATATAGATAGGTCGTCTGGTATACCTTAAAGACGAGTGATATATCCACCTCATCTATAATATTATGCTTCCCGAATTAAAAGGATTCGGGGCAACAATGGCCGTCGATCTAGGAATGATGAACCTCGCTGCCACCGCTTGTACAGATTGTACAACATCCCTCCGGCTAGGCGGAGAATTAGCTGCTCTTGAACGATACTTTGAGAAGCAGAAAATCTAAAACCACCAAAAGCAGGTCCAAAAAATCGCGTGCACCGAACCAAAAACGGTCACGTCAGCATACCCCTCTGCTCCACAGCTTTGCCAAATATCCTGTCCGCGATGCAGAGGCTCGCGGAGTCTCCACGATCATCGTGAGGACCTTAAGGACATTAGAACAGGCAAAGACTGGGGTGATAGCAGGAACCAGAACCAGCATAAGTGGCCATTCGACCGTATCGTCAAGATGCTTGCGTATAAAGCACGTCTCAAAGGCATACTCCTTGTAGAAGAGGGCGCTGCGCCACTGTTTGTTACTGCTGCGGTACTCCGTTTTTTTATAATGCTCTTATCCCCAGCGACTTTAACAAGACGCCAATACACCAGTCTCTTCTTTCGATTATCCCATACCATCATTTCCCGAGACACTCGCTTCCTCGGCTTCAACAGGGTCATCACGCTCGCGATTGTTCTAAAAGTTAATCTCGAGGCATCTTCACATCCGCCTTTCTCACGCACAAGAAAGGCCCCGAACACGTTCGGGGCCTTTCTTTAGGAGGACTAACAAGAGGTCAGCACTTTTCAGATACAGAATCAGCAAGCGGCAGCAATCCTTGTACTTCGTGATACGTTACTATTGCTTTGTGGTTGACTTTGATGTCCTTCTCCGGTTCGCGTTCACTGCAGACCTTTACCGACGTAGTTTTATTCATGAAGATGTTCAGCTGATCGTTCGGGAATTGGCCAATTTTACTAGATTGTAAAGTCAGCATGCCTAAATGGTGGAGATTATCAACTACGACAACTTCTCCGGTCAGCGTGTCTTTCTGTATTGCCTGACGGCTTCCGATTGCAAATGCACTATTAGTAAAAGACGTGCTGAAACTCAAGACAATAAGTAGGGCAACGAGCCCACTCAGGAGATTGAACGCTTTAACATGTTCTCTCCTGGTTATCGATTTTTTGATCATAATACACACCTCCTTTTTCTTATAAAAGTACGAGGTGAAAAACATGTCGTACTCTCTACATCTTATAATAGCGCTGTCGTACTCAATGTTCAATCAGTCGAAACTATCAATTCTGCGTGATACAACCAAACTCCTAGAAAAAAGGAATTCGCGATATGGTCCGTAACATGATTGACAAAGGGAAATTTCAATTTTTCAGAAACAGGTAACATGGATTTTCAAATTTAACGACCGAGATAAGCGTTGGATGGACGTGTAAGATATTATTAACGGAGAGATCATCTATTTTTCTGCTCATGGAATGGTAGCGACCGTACAAATCGGTTCTGTCGAACTGCATCTGATATAACCTCACGGCAAATTATTATCATGCCATTCATGAGGACCTGAACAACCGAAACGACACCGCCCTTTTCCCATATATGATAGCCTCGTTTACTGGTCTGCAACACTTGAGCTCTATCACGTGCACCACACCAAAAGAACTGATTTCCTAAAAAATCAGTCCTTTTGGCGACGATAATTCCCCAGTATGAGAGTCTAAAAAGCTCGCTTGTATACCATTTTTGCTTCTTGATGTCTTCTGGCAAGAAAAACATAACAGTAAATCGTTTCATCTCTAAACATAAAAATTGCCATAAATAAGTCAAAACTGCTGTATTTTAACATCGAATTCTTTACAAATCGTATTTTATGCGTTCATAGGTCTAAGACAAAGTGGATATCAATGTCGGCGAACACAGGACTGATGACGCGGCTTTAGGATGTGACTCGATCCATCTCGAAGCCTCTGCCCTCTTCCAAGAGATGTTGCTGAGAGCACTCTGGCAGCATTGAGCTCGTCGTAAACGAACAAAATTGTTTTGCTCTTTATCATCATAATCGCGGAGAGTCTTGCCGACAGGGGATGAATAGCGTTATTACCGTTCCTTCATTTTTTTTGCTGTCTATCTCCATATAACCGTCGTAGTGTTTGAGAATTCCATTGGTTATCGAAAGCCCGAAGCCCCTTCCATTTCCGTTACTGCTCGGAATGATGTCATCGGGATCCTGAACAGCCATCCCGGGACCGCTATCAGAGATTGCAATGACGACAAAAGGATGGCTCGAGCGTATTGCAGTATCTGTTTTAATGCCCAGTTTTCCGCCCCCCTGCATTGCTTCGATTGCGTTATTCATGACGTTGAGGATTGCCTGCTCAAGATGAAAGGAATTCATGGTGATAGGAGGAATTTCACCAAACTCAAACCGCGATTGGATATTACGCGTATAAATCTGGAGAGAGGTGAAGATTTCTATTTTTTTCAATAACGCATTGATGTCTGTTGCGCGTTGCTCTGTTTCCGAAACCGATGAACTCAGAAAATTCGTGATAAAATTCTCAAGACGCGTAATCTCATCTTCCATGATCTTGGTGAATTCAGTAAGTGGCTCCTCGGAATGATATTTCTCTCGCAGGTAAACAACAGCGCCCTTGATCGCATTCAGCGGGTTTCGTACGCCGTGAGCCAGGGTGGAAGCTATTTTGCCGATGTCAATCAGGTTTTGCGATTGATGCAGTTTTTTTCCCGCCGTGCATACTGAGTAGGGCAGGATCAAAACTTTTACCTGTTCGACTTGATTACGGCCGACATGTTTTATGGGCGTAATTTGGATATCAGCTTTCGTGCTTCCCAGCAGGCAATTGAAAGAATATCCCTTGCATGTTATCACCCTATTTTTTTTAACTGCTTCAGCAATAGCGTCTTTATCATCCACGATAATTCTCGGCAAAATATCGTAGTATTTACTCCCGATAGCCTGTGAAGAGGGCCGTGCTGAATATCTTTCGATTTCCTCCTCCCACGAGCATATGCGCAATTTATTATCAGTATGGAATGATAACCTTTTATGGATTATACAATTACGAATATGACCCCTTTCCTTGGAAGTTTGAATGTTCTGGGGTGTGATACAACATTTTATATTGTCTCTGGTCGCTGTCAAATATTCTGTCATACCGTTGTCCTCGTTATATCTGCATGCCATTTCATGCAGTCAATTCAATAGGTAAAGAATTTTGCATGTTATGTTTTTCTATGTCTGAAAAAAACGTTCGGAATTATTCTTCTTTATCAATCGTAAGTGGCTGTCCGACACCCCAACTAGCAGAAACTTGCCCTGGCATGCCCCTGCTCAGTGCGACTTTCACGATCCTGAGGAGTTCGCCATTGCTCACTGGCTTGCTGATATATTCAAAGATGCCCAACTTGAAAGCCTTGAAATAGCTGTCGATGTCGCCCTGAGCGGTAAGCATGATTACCGGAACATCGGGTAGCTGACGTCTCAGAACTTCAATGAATTCAAGTCCGTTCATACCCGGCATGCGATAGTCAGTTATCACGAGATCGATCCCGATGTCGTTGCGGATCGACAAAAGAGCTGACGGCGCATCGTGAAAGGATGCTATATCGTAGTCGCTCATCCGCAGGACCTCACATATATGCATCAGGTGTGCATCGTCGTCATCGACAAGCAAGATTCTCAGCTTCTGACTGCGTGCTGGCGATCCGTATAATATGTTCGTGCTGTTGTGGTAATCCTTCATTTGTTCCCACCTCCCACGTCCTGGAACTGCAACGATGGCTGGCCGGGAAGCATCGGCAGGCATAACGTCGCTAACTCGGGCATACGCCGCCCGAATATAAAAAATTTGAACAGCTGCGCTAACGTAAACTCGAAGCCTATCGTAAAGATCCCTCTGATATCATTCGGTTCCTTGTAGGGGGCGGAATGATCGCTCTTGTTATAGGAAGAATAAAGTATTAATTATTAATAAGCAAATTGTATGCCATAGAGAATTAACAATTATAACCAGTCGAAAATATAAATATTTTAAGTTATTTGCTGCAATAAAAAAAACAGTATTTGATGTCTAATTGATCAATCTGACTAGGTTAATGTGAATGGGTATCATTTTGAATAGTTGTTGGATTAGCTCAATCTGAACAGTCTCAATCTTATTTTGATGGTAAGGATTGAGATCTCGGAGTTATGGCGGTGTACACGCTGTTTTCCTTATAAGTGGGATGACCTTTTTTGACCTTTGCATGGGTGCTATCCTGGCCTGTGGTGAACTCCTGAATATCTGCAGGCGTTGCAGATCCTTTCGCGGAAGTCATTGGGGTTTAAGGGGAGAGTGTAAGTTCGATCTATATGGTGCATGTTACGGCATGAAATCCGCATGTTCATATTTATAACAATTCTTTGAAAAAGGGACCGAATGATTGGTAATTGCCAACTACAGAAGGCCACTTCCTTTGGGAAGTGGCCTTCTGATTGCTATGGCTCATCGGCGGAGAATCTCATCACTACTCTTTGGCATACCCTTTCGGATAGATAGAAAACGCCTCAGGAGCAGGTGGTGAAATTTTGCTGAGATTCTGTGCCTATCCTTGTCCTACTGGATAACGCCACAGGCCATCCTCGCACCGCCTCCTCCCAGCGGTGCAGGCACATCAGAATAGTTATCTCCACCTGCATGGATCATGAGCGAGTGACCTTTTAGATCAACTGTCTTGAGCCGTGGAGCTAGTATCGGCAGTGTTGCCTTACCATCAGTTCCGACGTATAACGCAGGCAGATCGCCAAGATGCCCCTGACCATAGGGCCCCTCATGCTTTCCCGTTCCTGCAGGGTCATAATGACCGCCCGCTGCCATGCCTACCATAGGCTTATTGTCCTTCATCATTACCGCGCAGTCTGGATGCTGATGCACATGAAAGCCATGCAACCCCGGTGTCAGATCAGTGAGTTGCGGAACAAGTAAAAGACCATACTGAGTATCTTTGATAGTTACCGTACCGATGTTCTTGCCTACGCCCTGATCGTTCAGCAAATTCATTTGTACAACCATGTCTTCAGCATATACAGACCCGATCGCCAGCACCAGCAATATTCCGATTACCTCTGCGATGAATAGTTTTTTTGTCATATTTTCCCCCTTTCAAAGTGGTTTATGCGCAGCGCTCCATGTCTGATATACAAAGAACGGGAATTCGTGTCGCCTTTCGATAAAGTTTATTGGCCAAGTAATGTCGTGAAAGTATCGTGATGACGCTCTTCAGCGGCAAGGATCTCCGCGAATAGATGCTGAGTGGTATCATCGCCTTCAGACAATGCCTGCTTGATGATGTCCTTATAGAGCGTTATAGCCTCTTCCTCGGCTTTCACGTCGGCCTTGAGCATCTGCTCTGGTGTGCCGCCCACAGCGATCGGGCTGGGCTTGGTAGTGGGGTTCACGTCAAAATAGAAGAGCCGCTCCGCGATCTTCTCTGCGTGTTTCATTTCCTCCACGGAGACATCCTCGAACACATCCATGAGAGAAGATGAATTCAATCCTTTCACCATGATATGGTGCCACATATACTGGACGATTGCTTGGAGTTCACCTGCTATCGCTTGATTCATCATCTCCGTCAACTTCGGACTCGCCTTCTGTACCATAATGATTCTCCTCTCATGTTATAACTTATAGAATCTACCGTTATTTAACAATTTCTAAAAAAACAACGTTGCGCTCCAATCAAAATTGAGACGCATCTTCCCTGGCAGCATACACGGTGCCACGACAAGAACACCTGCCTGCACCGCATAGCTGTCTATCATTGCTTTTTCTAAAATGCTGTCTAAACAGCAACCTCCTCCCGTTCCTCATGAGACAAATTTGCAAGGAGATCAACTTCCTTCATATCAAGCATGAGACCGTTGGCAACCCGCCGACCATAATCAGGGTCTGCCTTGTAAAAGAGGGCTATCTGGCGGAGTTGAATCCGCTTTTGCGCACCGCCTAAATGGTTAATGATATTACCAATTAAGTGCTCTCTGTCCATGTCCGTCATTGCCTTGCGGTACAAACACCGGCTTGTACGAAGTCGTCATTGGGTGAGTATATTTCTGGCGTGTGGACCTGCCGGTGACGTCGAAGGGCGGCTCCCCTATTTGCGGATCGGGTTCGGGGCCGCCAAAGCTGTTGGGGTAGTAGTTGGGACTGTCGCCGCCGTTGTTGTCAAAGCGCATGGCACCATCGCGATGATAATTGTTCAGGACAGGACCAGAGTCATCAGCAGATATGGAATTCTGATCATCATCGACCGGCATACCAAAATTGTCCGTAAAGATGTTTTTGTCCTTTGCCATAACGATCTTCTTTCCTTATGTTTACCGCTGAACTGGATGGAAAATGAACTCGACTCACTCCTGGCAGTAACAATACCCATCGCTGCCGCTTAATTTGGAACCAAACCTAAATGGGGAAAATCTACCGCTGCGTTTCGCGTCTGCACTCTTTGCAGTAGCCGTAATATTCAAAACGCATTTGAAAAGGCTGAAAACCTGTTTTCTTCTCTACTACTTTTTTTTCGACGGGCAATTCTTGCATAAAATCTTCTATTTTTCCGCACTTCGTGCAAATAAGATTGAGATGATTTGACACATTGATATCGTAGCGGTTGTCTCTGTCGTAAAATTCAAGTTCCTGTATCAATTTTTCTTTTTTTAAAATGTCCAAGGTATAATACACTGTTGACATGCTGACCTGTGGCGCCCTTTTTCGTACTTTTTTAAATATATCCATGGCGCTAGCATGGGTCGTATCTTTCGATAAAAAATCAACGATCTCAAGTCTCTGCGGGGTCAACTTATACCCTTTCTCTTTAAGATCCTTCGTCAGCCTTCTTTTTCCTTCTTCGGCTTCTTTTATATCTTTCATAATCGGAATGATTCCTAAATAGATAAATTTTAGAGCCGCGCTTTTCGTTTGTCAAGAGCCTTTAGGATTACGGATATATGGATTTTTGGGTTGATAGCCGGGAGATCTGGGTAGTCGATATTTAGTTAGCTGGCTCAGATGTGTATTCTTGCAAAGAGGTCACGACAAATGACGTACAATCTAGTAAATTATCTACGAATGAACATGCAATATGGATAGGTGAAGACGACTTGCGGTTGATGAGTGCTGGTGAAATTGGCAGAAATAGTAACCCCGTCCAAGAAGAACAAAGAACTGGAGCACGAAGTCAAGAGGAAGGGTGGCAAAGTCGAGCATCCGCACATTTGATGCGTCCGGCTCGCTCGAGGCCAGTTTTGCCTACTTGACTTGCCAACATGGCAACCTTCTTGTGAGAGGAGCCATTAGCTGCTGGCAGTTTTAATATCAGCGGTAGCTCTGCCCAGCTCCGCGGCGATATCCGAAAGATGCTGCACTTCACCGGTTACGTTGTCTGCCATTTTTTCCATGTCCCGAGAAATGCTTGAGGTTGATTCAATATTTTTCGCTATTTCCGCCGCCGTTGCCGATTGCTCTTCGACTGCCGTCGCAATCTGATCGATCTGGTCCTTCACCTTTGTAATCGCCTCCGCGATGATTTCGAGAACGTTGTTCAGGTTCTTGATATGCCCCCCGGCCTTTGTCACCCCTTTT
>Ga0335081_10015347_pt1 | contig 12390 bp, 11 predicted proteins | sample Lox_Sample_35_FD_206713 | JGI IMG/M metagenome (GOLD analysis project Ga0335081, IMG submission 206713) | Soil microbial communities from Loxahatchee National Wildlife Refuge, Florida, United States - Lox_Sample_3.5 | ecosystem: Environmental > Terrestrial > Soil > Wetlands | place: USA...
GCGGCGAACGCCTGGCGCAGCGTGTCGTCGGTCATCGCGTTGCCGCCGTACTTGACCACGACGATCTTGCCGTGCAACGACTTCAGCCAGGGCAGGGCCTCGGCCAGCACCCGGGCCTTGACATCGCGGGACACCGTGGTCGTCATGAGCTGTAGGCCGAGTTCTCTTCGACGTAGCCGTGGGACAGGTCGGTGGTCCGGATGCCCGCCCGCGCGTCGCCCACGCCGAGGTCGACGGCCACGTCGATGTCGGCTCCGGTCAAGTCCACGTCGCGGGCGCCGGGCGCGCCGATCCCGGCCACGCACACCGGGGAACCGTTGAAGGACACCGTGATCCGGTCCGGGTCCAGGCGCACGGGAGCCATCCCTACGGCGGCGACCACCCGGCCCCAGTTCGGGTCGGAACCGAACAGCGCGGTCTTGACGAGGTTGTCGCGGGCGATGATCCGTGCGGCGGCCAGCGCGTCGTCCTCGGTCGTCGCGCCGGTGACCGTGACCGTGACGCGCTTGGTGACGCCTTCGGCGTCGGCCTGCAGCTGGGCGACCAGGTCATCACAGACCTGCAGCAGCGCGTCGTCGAGATCGCTTTGGCTGGGCCGGATCTCGCTGGCCCCCGACGCCATCAGCAGCACGGTGTCGTTGGTCGAGCAGCCGCCGTCGACGTCGAGCCGGTCGAACGTCAGCGCGGCGGCACCGGTCAGCGCCGCGTGCAGCGACCGCGCGTCGGCGACCGCGTCGGTGGTGATCACGCACAGCATCGTCGCCAGCGACGGCGCCAGCATCCCGGCGCCCTTGGCCATCGCGCCCATCGTCCAGTTGTCGGCGCGGTGCAGCGCGACCTGCTTGGGCACCGTGTCGGTGGTCATGATCGCGCGGGCGGCCTCTTCGCCGCCGGTCAGGCCACCGGCCAGTTCGTGCACGATCTCGGTCACGCCCCGCAGCACCTTGTCCATCGGCAGCCGGTCGCCGATCAGCCCGGTCGAGCAGACCGCGACCTCGATCGCGCCGGTTTCGGTGCCCCAGTCCGACAGCGCGGCGGCCACCGCCTCGGCGGTGGCGTGGGCGTCCTGAAAGCCCGGCGGGCCGGTGCACGCGTTCGCGCCGCCGGAGTTCAGGATCACCGCGCGCAGCCGGCCGGTCGTCATCGCCTGCCGGGTCCACAGCACCGGCGCCGCCTTGACCTGGTTGCGGGTGAACACCCCTGCGGCGGCGTAGTCGGGGCCCTCGTTGAACACCAGCGCCAGATCAAGCGCGCCGGACGGCTTGATGCCCGCGGCGATGCCGGTGGCGCGGAACCCCGCGGGTGCGGTGACGCCCTGTGTACGCACCAGCCGCGTCCGGGTGGACCCCGGGTACGCCCCGGCTGCGGGGGAACCGGTCACGGTGCCACCCCGACCACGGACAGCCCCTCGGTCTCCGGCCAGCTCAGCGCCAGGTTCATCGACTGGACGGCGGCTCCCCCGGTGCCCTTGACGAGGTTGTCGATCGCGCACACCGCGATGAACATGGCGGCATCGTGGTCGACCGCGACCGCGAGGTGCGCCGCGTTGCTGCCCAGCACCGAGCCGGTTCTGGGCAGCTGGCCTTCGGGCAGCAGGTGCACGAACGGCTCGCCGGCGTAGGCCTTCTGGTAGGCCTCCCGTAGTCGCGGCAGGGTCGTCGCGGCGCGCGCGGTGCAGGTCGCGAGGATGCCGCGGGACATCGGTACCAGCACCGGGGCGAACGACACGGCGACCGCCCGCTCGGTGACGGCCTGCAGGCCCTGCGTGATCTCGGGGGTGTGCCGATGGGCGCCCGCGATGTTGTAGGCGCGGGCCGACCCGATCACCTCCGAGCCGAGCAGCTCGGGTTTGGCGGTGCGGCCGGCGCCGGAGGTGCCGCTGACCGCGACGATCGTCACCGTCGGCTCGATGAGGTTCTCGGCGACGGCCGGCACCAGCGCCAGCAGCGCGGCGGTCGGGTAGCAGCCCGGCACCGCGATCCGGCGCGCCCCGCGCAGCCGGTCGCGCCCGGAGGGCAGCTCGGGCAGCCCGTATGGCCAGCTGCCGGCGTGCGCGGACCCGTAGAACCGCTGCCACGCGCCGGGGTCGGTCAGCCGGAAGTCCGCGCCGCAGTCGATGATCAGCGTGTCGGCGTGCAGTTTTGCCGCCAGCGCCGCGGAGTGGCCGTGTGGCAGCGCCAGGAACACGACGTCATGGCCGGACAGCACGCGCGCATCGGTGCTCTCCAGCACCCGCGACGCCAGCGGCAGCAGGTGCGGGTGGTGTTCGCCCAGCGTGCTGCCGGCGTTGCCGGCCGCCGTCAGCACGCCGATCGTCAGGCGCCCGTCGGCGTAGGCGGGATGACCAAGCAGCAGCCGAAGGATCTCCCCGCCGGCATACCCGCTCGCACCCGCCACCGCCACGGTCGTCATGGCCCGATTCTGCATGGTTATGCAAGGGTTTGCAAATTCATTCTTGACGACTTCCGCGCGGCGGTTCAGCGGCGCTGGACCGCGCCGAGCGACTCGGCGGCCTGCCGCACGGCGGCGTCGCGGGCGGCACTGGCCTCGTCCTCGGTGAGGGTGCGGTCCGGGGCGCGGAACCGCAACGCCAGCGTGAGGGACTTGCGGCCCTCGCCGGTCTGCGGCCCGGTGTAGACGTCGAACAGCCGGATGTCCTCGAGCAGCCCACCGGCCCCGCGCCGGAGCGCGTCGATCACGGCCTGCGCGGCCACGTCGGCGTCGACGATCAGGCTGACGTCCTGGAACACCGCCGGGAAGGGCGACACCCGCAGCGCCGGCAGCGCCTCGACGATCGGTATCGCGTCGAGGTCGAGTTCCACCGCGCCGGTGCCGGGCGGCAGCCCGCTGCGCTCGACGACCGCCGGATGCAGCTGGCCGGCGTGCCCGACGACGGTGTCGCCGTAGAGCACCTCGGCGCCCCGGCCCGGATGCCACGGCAGGTACCCGGCCGCCCGCAACGTCAGCTCGACGCCGCCGGCCCGTCCGATGATCCGTACCGCCTCGAACGCGTCGGCCGCCTCGACCGGCCGTCCCGGCCCCCACGGCCCCCGCGGTTCCCGCAGCCCGGACAGCACCACGCCGACGTGCTCGGGCTGGCGCGGCAGCGAGTCGTCCATGCTGGCGATCTGGTCATCGGTCGGGCGGCGGTCCACCGGCAGCGGATCGATCGGGCGGGTCCGCCCGGTGGGCTGCACGACCTGCTCGATCGAGAACAGCGCGACGTCAACGGTGCCACGGGACACGTTGCGCGCCAAGGCTTCCAGCAGACCCGGCAACAGCGTGGTCGTCAGCGCGGGGCGATCGGCCTCCAGCGGGTTGAGCACCTTCGACGTATGGCGGCGCGGGTCGTCAGGCGGCAGACCCCACTGGTCGAACACCCCGGCGGGCAGGAACGGCGAGGGCAGCACCTCGACATACCCCGACAGGGCGAGCGACTTGCCGATGGCGCGGCGGCGCTTCTGCGCCGGGGTCAGCCCCCGCCCGGGCGGCGCCAGCGGCAGCACCGACGGGATCATCTCCAGGCCCTCCAGTCGCATCACCTCCTCGACGAGGTCGGCCGGCTGCAGCAGGTCCGGACGCCAGCTCGGCGGTGTGACGGTCAGCCGGCCGGCACCGCGGACCGACGCGCCGACCTGTTCCAGCCGCTTGCGGGTGGTGCCCTCGGGGTAGTCGACGCCGGCGGTGCGGTCCGGCAGGTCGGCCGGCATGTCGATCGGCGGCATCGACCAGTCCCGCCGCGGCGGATCCCCCGTCCAGTCGGTCAGCTCGGGTTGCGCGGTGCCGCCGGCAATGTCGGCCAGCAGCGTCGCGGCGCGGTCGAGCGCGGCCACCGAGATCGCCGGGTCGACGGACCGCTCGTAGCGGCGCCCGGACTCGCTGGTCAGATGCAGCCGGCGCTGCGTGCGCGACACCGCGGCCGGGTCCCAGACCGCCGCTTCGAGCAGCACGTCGGTGGAGTCGTCGCGCATCTCGGTGGTGCCCGCACCCATCACACCGCCGATCGCCGCTGTTGCGACATCGTCGACGATCAGCACGTCCCCGCGGTCGAGCGTGCGTTCGACGTCGTCCAGCGTCGTGACTTTCTCGCCCGGCCTGGCGAACCGGACGTGCAGCGCGCCGGTGATCCGGCTGCGGTCGTGGGCGTGCATCGGGTGGCCCAGCTCGAGCATCACGTAGTTCGTCACGTCGACCGCGGGCGAGATCGCCCGGATGCCCGACAGCAGCAGCCGCCGCTGCAGCCACCACGGCGACACCGCGACGGGATCGATGCCGGTGACCGGGCGAAGCGCGAAGCGCCGGACACCGGTGCGGGGGTCGACGGTCAGCGGCCAGGCCTCCGCCGTCGCGGGCAGCGGCGACACGTCGGCCGGGTCGACGAAGTCGAGGTCGTACGCGCAGGCGATCTCCCGCGCCATCCCGCGCACGGACAGGCAGTAGCCGCGGTCCGGCGTGAGGGCCAGGTGGAACACCACGTCATCCATGCCGAGCACCGACGCCGCGTCCTCGCCCGGTTCGGCGGTCCCCGGCGGCAGCACCAGGATGCCGGAATGGTCGGTGCCGACGTTGAGCTCGGCGGTCGAACAGATCATCCCGTCCGAGACCCGGCCGTACGTGTTGCGCGACGTGATCGTGAAGTCGCCGGGCAGCGTGGTGCCCGGCAACGCGACCACGACGAGATCACCGGCCGCGAAGTTGCTCGCGCCGCAGACGATGTCGCGCGGCTGCCGGTCACCGACGTCGACCTTGACGGCGCGGATCGGCTTCTTGAACTCGGTCAGCTCGTCGATCGCGGCGACGCGGCCGACGGTCAGCGGCCCGGTGACCGGCCCGACCGGGATGACCTCCTCGACCTCGTGGCCGATCCGGGTCAGGGTCTGCTCGAGCTCGTCGGGCGACACGTCCCAACCCGGGGCGCCGGCGGAAATCACTTCGCGTAGCCAGCTGTAGGGCAGCCGCATCAGGCCCCTACCCCGAACGGCAGCGAGAACCGGACGTCGCCCTCGACCATGTCGCGCATGTCGGGGATTCCGTTGCGGAACTGCAGTGTGCGTTCCAGACCCATCCCGAACGCGAAGCCCGAGTATTCGTTCGGGTCGATGCCGCTGGCACGCAACACGTTCGGGTTGACCATGCCGCAGCCGCCCCACTCCACCCAGCCGGCACCGCCCTTGCGGTTCTCGAACCACACGTCGACCTCGGCGGATGGTTCGGTGAACGGAAAGAAGTGGGGGCGCATCCGGGTGCGGGCCTGCGGGCCGAACTCGGCGCGGGCGAATGCGTCCAGCGTGCCGCGCAGATGTGCCATGGTCAGCCCGCGGTCCACCGCCAGGCCCTCGACCTGATGGAACACCGGGGTGTGGGTGGCGTCGAGCTCGTCGGTGCGAAACGTTCGCCCGATCGACACGATGTACACCGGCAATTCGCGTTGAAGCAGCGTGCGGACCTGAACCGGGGACGTGTGGGTGCGCAGCACCTGCCGGGAGCCGTCCGGGGCGACGTGGAAGGTGTCCTGCATGCTGCGCGCGGGGTGGTCGGGCAGGAAGTTCAGCGCATCGAAGTTGAAGTGCTCGGTCTCCACCTCCGGTCCCTCGGCGACCTCCCAGCCCATCGCGACGAACGTGTCGGCGATGTGCTCGGCCAGGATCGTGATCGGGTGCCGTGCACCGACCGGCTGCCGGGTCGAGGGCAGCGTCACGTCGATGCGTTCGGCGACCAGCACGGCGGCGTCGCGCTGCGCACGCAGGCCGGCCAGGCGCTCGTCGAACGCGCGCTGGACCTCGTCCCTGGCGACGTTGACCCGACGGCCGGCGTCGGCGCGGTCGGCTTTGGCCAGCGTGCCGAGCGCCTGCCGGGCCAGCGCCAGCGGCGAGCGGTCGCCCAGGTGTTCGGTCTTGGCGCGGGCCAGTGCGTCGAGACCGGCGGCCAGAGCGAACGCGTGACGGGCCGCGCTGACCGCTTTGGTCAGCGCTTCAGTGGATAAATCGACGGGCTGATCAGCCACCCGGCGATCATAGGTGATCGGGGCGGGCGCACCCTCAGTCGGAGAGCAACGGCTCCGGGATCAACTCCGGCGCATTCGAGATTGACCTGCGCGTTCGCCGGTCCCGGTGGAGTCGCACCGCCCAGTGCGCGGCCAGCGCGCCCACCGCGCCGGCCAGGGGCGCGGTGACCGCCGTCGCCGCGATGTTGACCAACATCAGATAGCCGAACGACCCACCGATGGCCAACAGCGCCACCCGCAGCCGGGTCCACCGCACGGTCGTGCTGAACCGGGTCGACAACAGCATCCCGAGCACCATCGCGACGAAGTGGCCCCCATCGGTGAAGTCGTCGGTGATCGACAACACCAGCAGCCCGACGGCCAGCCACCACCCGATCCACGCCGGTCGCCACCGCGCCGGTACCGCCGTGGTGAGCGCACCCAGCACCGCCGCCGCGCCGTAGCTCATGCCGACGTCGCGGGCGTGCTCAACCGAGAGCGGCAGCCATCCGAACCGGATCGCGGCCGTCAGCCCGACCGCGACGATCAGCGTGGCGCCGATGTGCCCGAGCGCGAACGTGACGACCAGCCGGCCGCTGTGCCACAGCAGCTCCGCCAGCGCCAGCAACGCCACCAGGCCCGGCAGCCACACCCACATCGCCCCGGTGTCGGTGACGAACGCGCTGCCGATCAGCGTGACCAGGTGACCGTGCCAGAGGTTGTGCAGGTTGGTGCTCATGTGGCGGATGACGACGTCCTGCACCCGTGGGCCCAGCGCCAGCAGCGTCGCCGCGACCGCGACGAGCATCAGCGCGTAGCCCACGGTGACCCGTAACCGCGTCACGGCGAACAGCATTCGGGAAACCATCGCCCTCCACTATGCCTGAGACGGACCGTCCTGGCCCGTCTCACGCGCTGCCAACCGTCTGCGAGTTTCCAAACGATACATCGTGATGTCGGCGGGCACGCCGCTGGGACGGGGTGTGAACACCGGGCGGCGGACGCGTTTGACATCGACACCGAGCTCGTCGAGCTGCTCGGGCGAGAGCCGCTCGACTGTCGCGCCAGACAGCAGCAATCCCCCTTTGCCGGCGGATTCCATCACGCGCGCGGCGATGTTGACGTCGACGCCGAGCCAGTCCGAGCCGATGCGCTGCGGGCGGCCGGTGTGGATACCCACCCGCATCCGGGGGGTATAGCCGTCCACCTCGATGTCCTCGAGCGCCCGGCGGGCGGCCCGCACGGCGGCGATGGCACTGACCGGGTCGGGAAAGCACGCCATGAGCCCGTCACCCATGCGCTTGACCACCTGACCACCCGCCTCCAGCAGCGGTGGTTCGACGGCCTGGGCGACCCGGCGCAGCAGCCGCAGCGTGGCGCCGTCGCCCGCGCTCAACGCCCACCGCGAGAAGCCGACCAGATCGGTGAACACCAGGGTGACTTCCTCGTGCTGGGGGCGACCGTTGACCCGCTCCCGGAACGCGTCCCACACCTGAAGGGCGGCCAGACTCACCTCCCGCGAAGCGGCGTCGCGGTCGCCCAGCAGACGGTCCGCGGCGCGGGCGGCCGCCTCCGGCGCGCCCCGGCCCGACGCCGACAGGCGATCCCCGAAATGCGGATCACCCGGCAAGGCCCGGCGGGCACGACGAAGAAAGCCGATCACCTCGGGGTTGGTGTTGGTGTTCGTCAGCCACGACAAAGCGCCCGTGCGCCGCTCTGGCCGATGATCCGGTGTGCGGGCAACTTCCCCGAGGCCCCCGGATCGCTCGCCGGACGGCTCGACCTTCACAACGACAGGGTAGAGGCCGGTCAGGTCGCCGGGAAATCCCTTGTTGAACCCGCTGGCCACGTCCCTGCGGCGGGCCGATAGCCGGTCGATAACAGAGCTGGGTGACACGCCGCGGACTGATAGACAACGTTCGTTGTCAACATTATCGTGAGGGCAGGAGGTTGCGATGAGCCAGGTCGCGCGAGGCGAAGGGCCGGCGACCAGCCCGCTCGGGCCTGATTCCCTGACGTGGAAATACTTCGGCGATCTGCGCACCGGAATGATGGGGGTGTGGATCGGCGCGCTGCAAAACATGTATCCGGAGCTTGGCGCGGGCGTGGAGGAGCACTCGATCGTGCTGCGCGAACCCCTGCAACGGGTCACCCGCTCCGTTTATCCCATCATGGGGGTGGTCTACGACGGTGACCGCGCCACCCAAACCGGCCACCAGATCCGCGGATATCACACCACCATCAAGGGCGTCGACTCCGCCGGCCGCCGCTACCATGCGCTGAACCCGGAAACGTTCTACTGGGCGCACGCCACCTTCTTCATGCTGGTGCTCAAGACCGCAGAATATTTCTGCGGCGGGCTGACCGAGGCCGAGAAGCGGCAACTCTTCGACGAGCACGTGCAGTGGTACCGGATGTACGGGATGAGCATGCGGCCGGTGCCCAAGACGTGGGACGAGTTCCAGGAATACTGGGACCGCGTCTGCCGCGAGGAACTGGAGATCAACCGCGCGACGCAGGACATCTTCTCGATGCGGATCCCGAAGCCGAAGTTCGTGCTGGTGCCCACACCGGTCTGGGACCAGCTCTTCAAACCGTTGGTGGCCGGTCAGCGCTGGATCGCCGCGGGCCTCTCCGACCCGGTGGTGCGCGAGAAAGCCGGGCTGCGATGGACGCCCGGCGACGAGGTGCTGCTCAGATTGTTCGGCAAGGCCGTCGAAGTGGCGTTCCTGGTGGTGCCCGACGAGATCCGCCTGCACCCGCGGGCGCTGGCCGCCTACCGGCGGGCGGCCGGCAAGGAGCCCGCCGACGCGCCGCTACCGGAGGCGCCCGCGTTCACCGCTCCCCGCGCGAGCGCCGCGGCCTGCCGATGCACTACTTCCCGCGGCGCAAAACCCTGGTCGAACGGGCCGGCTCGCTCGTGCACACGACGTTCTCGCTGGCCGGGCTGCGCCCGGCGCGCGGCCGCGGGCATGCGGCTTAGCGTCGCTGCGCCAGGAAACTCTGATACAGGCAGATCGCCGTGGCGGCGGCGACATTGAGGCTGTCCGCCTGACCGGCCATCGGGATGCGGATGCGGTGCGACGCGATCTTGGTCACGTCGTCGGGCAGGCCGTGGGCCTCCGGCCCGAACAGCCACGCGGTGGGCCGGCTCAGGATCGGCTGCGCCTCGTCGAGGTCGGTCTCGCCGTCGACCATGGTGGCCAACACCTGAAGACCGGCGCGCGCCAGCGTGGCGACGGCAGCCGCCGCGTCCGGCGCGACCACGACCGGAACGGCGAACACGCTGCCCGCCGACGCGCGCAAACACTTGGCGTTATAGGGGTCCACGCTGTGGCCGGCCAGCACCGCGGCGTCGGCGCCCATACCGTCGGCGAGCCGGATCAGCGTGCCGGCATTGCCCGGCTCCGACACGGCCACCGCGACCGCGACCAGGCGCGGCCGGTGAGCAAGGACCTGCTCCAGCGTCACGGCGGGCTGCTCGCAGACGGCCACCAGCCCAACCGGCGTGACCGTGTCCGAGAGCGCCTTGGCGGCCCGCTCGGTCACCCGGTGCAGCGGCACGCCGGCGCCGGCCAGCACCGCGCCGAACCGCTGCATCGCCGCGTCCGTGACGAAGACGTCGCGCACCGCGCCGCGGCGCAACGCCGCCTCCACCAGGTTCGGCCCTTCGACGAGGAAGCGGCCGGTGCGCCTGCGGGCGACGTGGCGATGCAGCTTCGCCGCGGCGACGACCCGTGACGAGCGCTCGGTGAGTGGCGGCGCCGCGGCCAGCGGTCAGGCAGCCTCTCCGGAGTCTGACGGCGCGTTGACGTCCTCGGGCAGCGCGGCCCTGGCCACCTCGACCAGCGAGGTGAACGCGGCCGGGTCGCTCACCGCGATCTCGGCCAGGTTCTTGCGGTCCACGTCGACGCCCGCGGCCTTGAGGCCCTGGATCAGGCGGTTGTAGGTGATGTCGTTCGCCCGGGCGGCCGCGTTGATCCGGGAGATCCACAGCTTACGGAACTCGCCCTTGCGTGCGCGCCGGTCACGGTAGGCGTAGTTCAGCGAATGCAGTTGCTGCTCTTTGGCTTTGCGGTACAGCCGCGACCGCTGGCCCCGGTATCCCTTGGAGGCCTTCAGGATCGTCCGCCGCTTCTTGTGGGCGTTGACTGCGCGCTTCACGCGTGCCATGAGTGGTGTTCCTATTCTCGTTCGTACAAGTTGCTATGCGCGACCGGTCAGCCGCGACCGGTTCGTTGTGGGCTCAGCCGTTCAGCATCTTCCTGATGCGGTCGGCGTCGGGGGTCGACACCGTGGTGCGGCCCGCGAGCCGCCGGGTGCGTGTCGTGGGCTTGTGCTCGAACAGGTGGCGGCGGTTGGCCTTCTGGCGCACGATCTTGCCGGTCCCGGTGAGCCGGAACCGCTTCGAGGCGCCGCTGTGGGTCTTCGCCTTCGGCATCTTTCCTCAGTTCTAGTTCGGTGAAGTTGGTGTCGAGTCTTGCTGGCCATTCGGATGCCCGCTGGCCTGCTGCGCCGCCCGGGCGCGAGTCTTCGCGCCGCGGTGAGGCGCCAGCACCATCGTCATGTTGCGCCCGTCCTGCTTGGCGGAGGTCTCGACGAAGCCGTAGTCGGCGACGTCGGCGCCCAGCCGCTGCAGGAGCCGGTAGCCGAGCTCGGGCCGGGACTGCTCGCGGCCGCGGAACATGATCGTGACCTTGACCTTCGACCCGGCTTCCAGGAAGCGGATCACGTGACCCTTCTTGGTCTCATAGTCGTGGTCGTCGATCTTCGGCCGGAGCTTCTGCTCCTTGACGACGGTCTGCTGCTGGTTTCGGCGAGACTCGCGCGCCTTCTGAGCCGTCTCGTATTTGAACTTGCCGTAGTCCATGATCTTGCAGACCGGCGGTCTGGCGTTCGGGGCAACTTCGACAAGATCGAGATCGGCGTCCGCGGCGACGCGAAGGGCGTCTTCGATGCGCACGATCCCGACCTGCTCGCCGCCGGGTCCGATGAGGCGGACTTCGGGGACTCGGATGCGCTCGTTGACGCGGGTCTCAGTGCTGATGGGGCCTCCCTGGGTTGTAGGTCTGTTCGGTTCGACCGGCGCCCCGCTCCAGCAAAAGGGCCCCGCTGTGACGCGGGGCCCGATACCGACCGATCGCGGCGTTTTCGCCGCCCGCGCTGTACGCGGAAGGGCACCCGACGGTGCCGATGACCGGACCGTTGAGCCGTTGTGGCCAACGGTGGGAGCGGGACTCCACTTGCTGTCCCTGAACCAGTCAGGAACGGTCGCGCATGCCAGTCTAACAGGCATGACCGACGTCTCTGGCATTCGTGGGCCGGCCGACATTCCCGCGGTGACGGCGGTGAATCCAATTCAAAGGCGGCGACGGGTGCGGTGACAACCAATTCAAAGGAGTAGCGAATATCCTGGGCAACCTATGACCGTCACCACCACACGGCAGGCGTCCGTCTTATCCCGGGTGCCGGCGATCGCCGGTTGGACCGTGGGCATCATCGCCACGCTGTCCCTGATGTCGAGCGTGTCCCCGCTGGTGCGGCACATCATCAGGGTCCCGCGCGAGTTCGTCAACGATTACCTGTTCAACTTCCCCGACACGAGCTTTGCCTGGGCATTCGTGCTGGCGCTGCTTGCCGGGGCGCTGGCCGCCCGCAAACGCATCGCGTGGTGGGTCCTGGTGCTGAACCTGCTCCTGGCCGTCGGGTACAACGTGGTGTACCTGCTCGCGGGTGACGAGACACCGTTCCAGACGTTCGGTGAAAGCCTCGGCCTGGTGCTGCACCTGGCCGTGATCGCGGTTCTGCTGCTGGCGTACAAGGAGTTCTACGCCAAGGTGCGCCGGGCCGCACTGCTCAAGGCGGCGGGCGTTCTGGTGGCCGGGATGGCGATCGGGATCATGGTGGCCTGGGGGCTGCTCGAGATGTTCCCCGGCACGCTGGCCCGCGAGGACCGCCTGCCGTATGCCGTCAACCGCGTGATCGGTTTCGCCAGCGTGGATCCCCAACTGTTCACCGGCCATCCGCACGTGTTCCTCAACGCGGTTCTCGGCTTGTTCGGTGCGCTGGCGCTGATCGCGGCGGCCATCGTGCTGTTTCAGTCGCAGCGCGCCGTCAATGCGCTGACCGGTGAGGACGAATCCGCGATCCGCGGCCTCCTCGAGGTGTGGGGCAAGAACGACTCGCTGGGCTACTTCGCGACCCGGCGCGACAAGGCGGTGGTGTTCGCCGAGAACGGGCCGGCGGCGATCGCCTACCGCGTCGAGGTCGGTGTCTGCCTGGCCAGCGGCGATCCCGTCGGCGATCCGCGCGCCTGGCCATCGGCAATCGACGCCTGGCTGCGGCTGAGCCAGGCCTACGGCTGGGCCCCGGGCGTGATGGGCGCCAGCTCCCAAGGGGCGCAGGCC
>Ga0335081_10015348_pt1 | contig 12389 bp, 8 predicted proteins | sample Lox_Sample_35_FD_206713 | JGI IMG/M metagenome (GOLD analysis project Ga0335081, IMG submission 206713) | Soil microbial communities from Loxahatchee National Wildlife Refuge, Florida, United States - Lox_Sample_3.5 | ecosystem: Environmental > Terrestrial > Soil > Wetlands | place: USA: Florida...
GCGGGTGCAGGCGCGGCGCCTGCGCTCCAAGCTGAGCCTGTATTACGAGACCGAGGGCCGGGCCGATTCCGTGGTGATTGAGTTGCCTTGCGGCGGCTATGTTCCCGTGTTCCGATTCCGGACCACGACTGCGCCTCAGGCGGCGCGCACGCCGGTCCAGATGAACGGCGCGTGCGCGGAAATGCGCCGGTCGGTGGTGGTGCTGCCGTTCGTGAATATCGGACCTGGCGAAAATGAGCGCTTCAGCGATGGTCTGACTGAGGAGTTGACTCACGTTTTATCGCGAGACACTGACTTGCGTGTGATGTCCCGCACTTCGGCGTTTCATTTCAAGGGCAAGACCGATGATATCCGCAGCATCGGCGAACGGCTGGGAGTGGACGCACTGGTGGAAGGCAGCGTACGCTCCGAAGGCAACCGGCTGCGTGTTTCGGCGGGGTTGATCGATGTGGCCGACGGCGGATTGCTCTGGTCGGAAGTCTACGAGCGAACCACCGATCAGATATTCGCGGTGCAGGAAAACATCTCAGCGGAGATCGCGAAAAGAATCGCGGCCCATCTCAAGATCAAGACGCATCCCACGAACGACGTGCCGGCGTGAGCGGTGACGGCCGGGAGCCGACGGGTGCAAGCCAAGCCGTCAGAAACTCTCGAACGCCTGACCGCCGCCTTCCACTAACTCCGGGCAAGCGCAGACGATCAATCCTTTCTTCTGGTGTGCCCCGCGGCAGCAACTCGTCAAAGGAATTCAACAGAGAACGTCAACTGAAAAAAATCTGGAGGGGCTCAAGGCACGTTACCTTTGGGACCGGAATTTTACTTTACCTTTTGCAGTATTGCTGGTATGCCTGTAAACCGTTAACCTATCCTTCGGTGTTGTTGCCAGCGGTCCGGAGATCTCGACCGTAGCAGCTCTTGTACACCAATTTAAAGCTTGAGAGCAGAGAAGCACGTGCACAACAAATGGTTTTCATCCTGGCGCGCCCAGGACAACTCAAGTGAGCACATTAACGGCGCCCCGAAGCCGGCTGGCGGCGTGCGAACCGAGCCTGCGGCAGCCAGCCCAACACCTGCCGTTCGCTCGTCAGATGACAGAATCGCGGCGTCTCGCATGGACCTGCCGGACGTAGATGAGATCTACCGCGCGGCGGGAATCAAGGGCCCCCGGCTCGGCTACACCATCGAAAAAGTCATCGAGATGCTCCAGAGTGAGCACATCAAGGCCCTGCGGGCGGAGACAAAACGCGCCTCGCTGCTGATGGCGCTCGAAGCTGCCGGTGTGCAGGTCGATGAAGTTCTGCACGACGCGACTCTCCGGCAGCATGCCCTGACATCCCACGAAGCCGCGCAGCGGAAACGCCTCGAAGAGTACGAGGCACGCAAGGCGCAGGAAAACGCCGCCATCCAGGCAGAAGCGGAGCGTGTGGCGGCTGAATACGCAGCACGCATTTCTCACAACCTCGGCGAGGTGGCGCGCGCGCGTGAGAGCTTCCGCAATTGGCAGGCGAAGAAGCAGCAAGAGGCCCAAGGCATCGTCGCTGCGGTGGCGTTGTGTTTCTCTCAGGGTGGCGCGACCGCCGACAGCACCGGCAAGCCGCCAGCCGATCGGATGGCCGCATTTCGTGAACTGGCGGCCGCATACAAAGATCCGGACTTTGTGGACCGGAGCTAGCAGGCGCGATGATGGCGATCCGAGTACTGGTTCCCGACGCACTTGGCCAGCCGGTCTTCGCCCTTGGAAACGAATTGCAGAGAAGTCCGAGCTCGCCTTGTACCGGTACAAAGCCTGGCGCGAAGGGGCTCTCTCGATAGCTTAACCCGCTAGGGTATAGCCCGCGTTTTGGAGGCGCGGTGGAGAATCTATGAAGACGACGGAACAAATACCAGTGCTCGGTCTCGACATTGGCACCAGCCACATCGTTGCCGCGCGATACCTCGATGAAAACTTTCAGTACGAACGGCAGCTCAATGCGTTTGTCAGCATTCCTTACACCAAGCTGGCCGAGAGTCTGATGACGAAGGAAAACATCAATCACGCGGTCAAGGGCAAGGAGATTCTTGTGTTCGGTAATGAGTCCCAACAATTTGCCGAGCTGTTTCATGTCGAAACCCGTCGCCCCATGATGGATGGCATACTAAACCCGAGCGAGTCTGACGGCGTCATGGTCATCCGGCAGATTATTACGCGCATGCTAGGCCGCGCTAAGAAGGCCGGGCAGCGGATGTACTTCAGCATTCCGGCGCCATCCCCTGGGGTGACCGATGACCGATTCACTTTCCACGAGACCACACTGAAGGAGTGTCTGCGCGAGCTTGGTTACGATCCGCAGAGCATCAGCGAAGGGCTGGCGGTGGTTTATGGCGAATTAGGAGATTCCAGCTTCACCGGAATCGGAGTGAGTTGCGGCGGCGGGATGTGCAATGTTTGCCTGGCGTATCTGTCGGTCCCCGTGATCAGCTTCAGCGTCCCGAAGGGCGGCGATTATATCGATGCCAACTCCGCTGCTGCCGTCCGCGACCTGGCTACCAGCGTCCGGGTGGAGAAGGAGAGGGGATTTCGCTTTAACGGCTTCTTCGACAACAAAACCTACCAGGCATTGAGCGTTTACTATGACGACGTCATCCAATCACTCGTCAAGTCGATGCACGACGCCTTCTGCAACACCGCGAAGCTGCCTAAACTCAAACAGCCGGTGCCGCTGCTGTTAAGCGGTGGCACGGCGATACCTCCCGGATTCCAAGAGCGCTTCGAAAAAGCTCTTCGCGCCTCCGATTTTCCGATCGAGCTGGCGCAAATCCGCACGGCCGCCGACCCCCTGCACTCAACCGCCAAGGGCACAGTCATCGCGACACTGTGTGAGCAGTAGCGCAACCACGAACCAATCCCTTCAGCTCAAAAATCCCGGACTCAGCGAGCTCCTTTAGGAGCTTTCTGAAAATTTCCGTCGAGATATTGTTGGACTACCGGCTACAGCCGGTCAGCTCCCGCGGCCTCCTGAGATGCACTATCCTGTTCGGACTTCCAGGCGTGAAATCTTTGATGCAGTGTCCTCTGGTATAGGGTGAGTGTGGTACCGTGTGCCGCTGCATCACGGACAAGTTCTTCTTGAGCCGCAACCAGCCCATGCCAGACGTGTCGCCCGTTGGCGTTCAGAAAGGCGGAGTCGTAATCAAAGCCAAACAAAGTTAACGCGGCGATGGGCGTATCGTATCCGTCGCCCAAGCCGACTTCACGGAACGGGAAGTTGGCGGCCCAGTCGGTGTGGTAACCCAGGCGCATGGTCTGCGGGCTGACCGAAACCTGCGCGTGCGTGACGCAGTTAGCCGCGGCAATGCGGTACTTCGCCCGCAACATCTCCGTCAAGACGCGCGCGGCATCGATCTGCGCTCGTGTGGCAACGTCATTAGAGTCGCTGGCTTCCGCTTCCGTTTGCGCTTCGAATGCCACACCGAAGAAGCTTTGGTTCAAGCCCCAGTAGATGTTCCTTTCGTCGGCCCAGATGGACTGCCCGGCGTGATTCGCGTAGTCCGTCTCCGCCACCACGCGATAAACCCGGCCGAAGCGGTCGATCACGAAGTGATAAAAGTGATGTTGCGCGATGTAAGCCAGCAGATTGCGCTCATTCCGTTGCAGGCGTAAATTCTGGTCGGGCTCAAACGGCACCATGCGGCTTTCGGTGGTGTGAAAGACAATCCCCACAGGCTGGGTTTCGGCTGCAGATACGCGCCATCGCGTCCGGTCAAAGGGATGGAAGGAGCGGGGTCGCGTGGCGGTAAGAAATTCGTTGTCCACGCGGAGGCCGTTGCTGTAGATCTCGACCGAAGCCTGGCGCGCTACCAGCCAGACTTTAGGGGCGGCAACTTCGGCTACGCTCTTGCGGGGAACCGTAAGCGGCGGGGTCCGAAGCACCTTCCGGTGTGGCGCTTGAGGGACCACAGCCACGGCAGACAACACCGCGACAAACAGGACGCGAACCGCAAGGTAGAACCGGCGACGCGTGGATTGGCGCAACGCCAACAAACGCCGGGCGCGGCGTCGGAGGGCGGCTTCGTGCGCCTCAATTGACCGGCGCACGAATCGAAGACGCTCCACATCGTCGTCGATTACGGCGGCGCGCCTCTCCACCCTGCGCAGCGCAGCGTCGTTCACCAGTTGTTCGTGTTCATGGGAAACGGGATGGGTCAGCGGAGTCCTCACCAGGCAAATTCAGGCCATTCTGGCCGCCCGTACACGTTTATCGACGTTTCGTTTCACGAATTTGACGGCAAAACGTCGACACCGAAAGACAAGGTTAACGGTTTAAAGCCGTAACCGGCAATACTGCCAAAGGTAATGTAAAATTCCGGACTCAATGGCATGGTACGGTAAAATTGAGAGCAGCCCACATCACACAGCCGCGCAACGCTCCCCAGGAGATCCGCGAAAAAGCGCCGACAGAAGCTGAATTAGATCGTCGCCGGGTCGGAAATCGGCCGCACGCCCGTCAGCACGCTAAAGCTCATGGGGTTCCCACGCCCGAGACGCGAGTCTGGACAGATGTCACGGATCCGACGATTCGAGCGAAAACCTGGGGCGGAACCGGTCGCCACGTTCATCCGGAATGCCGCATTACTTTACGGGACGCTCAGTTTAGACTGAATGACCTGCTTCGAGATCGGAAGCGCTGGCAGCCCGGTGGAGGTGGGCAGTGGCATCGCCAGAGGTCAATCGCGATAGTTAACAGACAACCTTGCTTGCGGATGATGTCGCGCTCGCGCTGAGACACCTGATGCCAGCGTTGGGGTGTCTCGCAGCCTACTTAGGCCACCGCAAGCACAACTCGAAAACGGGCTTTATTAGAAAGCATGTGCGCGTACGCTTCAGCAGCGCGCTCAAGGGGGAAGGTTTCGATCATCGGCCGCACGCCGGTCAGGACGCTGAAGCTCATGGCGTCCTCTGAATCCTTCGAAGTACCCGCGGGCCATCCGGCGATGGAGCGCCCGCTGAGCAGGTGGGTAGGGACGAGCGGAACGGGATCGTTGGCCGCAGCCACAATTACCATTTTGCCTCTCTGTTTCAGGCCGTCGATCAGCGGAGCGATGGCTTTGCCGCTGGGGGCAGTACAAAAAACAACGTGCGCGCCTCGCATTTTCCGGAGTTCCTCGGCGGGATCGGCGGATCCCGCATCGATGTAGGCGTGCGCTCCCAGCTTGCGAGCGAGTGCTTCCTTGTCTTTGCCACTGGAAATGGCGACGGTGCGGAATCCCATGCGGCTCGAGAACTGGATGGCCAGATGCCCGAGACCACCCACACCCTGAACCGCCACTAAATCACCCGGACGCGCGCCGCTGTTGCGCAGAGCGTTGAACGTCGTGATGCCGGCGCAAAGGAGCGGAGCGGCGTCGACCGCGCTGAGGCCACCGGGAATGCGCGCCAATGCTTCTTGCGGCACGACCAGGAATTCGGCATAGCCGCCGTCCAAAGTCAGGCCGGTGATTTGTCCACGCTCGCAGTTGATGAAATCGCCTGTCCGGCACGACTCGCACACAAAGCAGTGTCCCGCATGCCAGCCCACGCCGACGCGGTCCCCCGGTTTCCATTTGGCGACCTCGCTACCGGCTTTATCAACATTTCCGGCCACTTCATGCCCTGGAACTCGCGGGTAGGTGATGCCGGGCCAGAAGCCCTCTTTGGCGAGGAGGTCGCTGTGGCAGATGCCGCACGCCTCCACGCGGACTCTCACCTGGTTCGGTCCAGGCTCGGGAATCGGACGCTCCACCATCTCGAACGCGCCGTGGGCCTGGGCGACTTGCACAGCTTTCATGTTTGCCATGGGTCTGTCGGATTACTTTCTTAGCAGTTTGAATGCATGGTTCCAGGTGTTCGTACGGATGCCGTAACTCACCCAGAGGATGCACATGGGCTCGAGCAGACGCGCCCCTTCGATGCCGCCGACATCGATCGTATTCCAGCCGAACGCAGTTAGGACCTCAGTGACCGTATTTTTCGCCGCGCCGTCATTGCCGCAGATGAACATGTCCGGGGGACCGCCGGGGAATTGCGGATGCACCATGTGACCATGTCCGACGGTATTGAATGCCTTGACCACCTGCGCGCCGGGCACCCAGCGCTGGACCTTCTCCCCGCCGGAATCGGTGTGGCCGAGCGCGAGAGAAGGCGGCGCGCCGGGCGTGAACACGAGGGGATTGGTCGCATCGATGAGAACTTTGCCCGCGAGGTTTTGGGCGCCGGCCAGCCGCAGAGCGTTCTCAGTGCCGCTCCACAGCGTGGCCAGCACCACCAATTCTCCGAACTTTGCGGCCTCCGCAAAAACTCCCGCTGAGGCACGCGGTCCCGCTTGCGAGACCCATGACGCGGCCTTTGCGTTGCCAGGCTCGCGAGAACCCATTCTCACTTCGTGGCCAAACTTCAAGAAACCATTCGCCAGCGAGCGGCCTACGTCGCCCGTTCCTAGAACTCCTATTCGCATTTTTACCCTCCCGGCGCTCTCGGCTCGCAAAAGCCAGGTTATTGAATTTTCTGAAAGTATTCGATCGTCTGGCGCAGGCCGTCCTCAAGCGCGACGCGCGGCTCCCAACCAAGGAGGCGGCGCGCTTTAGTGATATCGGGCTGCCGCTGTTTCGGATCATCCTGCGGCAGCGGGTGGTGGATGATGCCGGATTTCGAACCGGTCAGACGCCGGATGCGTTCCGCGAATTCGAGAATAGTCATCTCCTGCGGGTTTCCGAGATTCACAGGATAGCGCTCATCCGATTGCATCAGACGATAGAGTCCATCCACCAGATCGCTAACGTAACAAAAGCTGCGGGTTTGGGATCCATCGCCGAAGACGGTGATCGGCTCGCCCCGCAAAGCCTGGTCCAGAAACGCCGGAACCACACGGCCATCATTCAACTTCATGCGTGGGCCATACGTGTTAAAGATGCGCGCGATGTTGGTGCGCAATCCATACGTGCGGTGATACGCCATGGTGAGCGCTTCCGCGAAACGCTTGCTCTCGTCGTAGCAGGAACGGGGGCCTATCGGATTCACATTGCCCCAGTAAGTTTCGACTTGCGGATGCACGCTGGGATCGCCGTAGCATTCCGAAGTTGAGGTAACCAGAAAGCGCGCCTCGCGAGCCCGAGCCAACTCGAGCATGTTGCGTGTACCGATGGATCCGACATCCAGAGTTTCTATGGGGTGTTCGAGATAGTCCTTGGGGCTGGCGGGGGACGCCATGTGAAGAACGGCATCGATAGCGCCGTCCAGCTCGACCGGGCTCGTCACATCATGACGGATGAAACCGAATTCCGAGTTACCGGACAGATGAGCCAGATTCCGCTCGGCGCCGGTTAGAAAATTGTCGAGTGCCACTACCGTGTGGCCTTCCGCAAGCAGCCGGTCGCACATGTGTGAGCCGACGAACCCAGCGGCTCCGGATACGACAATTCGCAAGTGAGAAGATCCTCCGAAGTTCTTCATTCTAGCAACAGGGTATGTGCGCGCATTCCGGTGGTAGTCTATTCAAGTAAAGATGCAGCCCTCACTGGCCGAAGTGGTGATCCTCACGGTGCTGTTGTGCGCATCAGCATACACTTTCTGGTTCCGGTTCCGCCATGTCGTGCGGACGATTCGATCAGCCAAGCCCGACCAAACGTGGAATCTCCGTCCTATCGCGCCCCGCACTCGGCGATTTATTTGGGAAGTGATGCTGCAAGGCAAAGTCATCGTGGACCGCCCATTACCGGGAATTGCGCATGCGTTCGTGTTCTGGGGTTTTTGCGCATTTTCTCTCGTGACAATCAACCATCTGGCGGCTGGTTTCGGCATAACCCTGATTCCGCGCGACAGTGTCCTGGGCGAAATTTACTTCGGATTTGTGGCAGCCTTCGCCTGTCTGGTCGCCATTTCGATCGCGGGGCTTGCTGCCCGCCGGTTTCTGGTGCGCCCCATCTGGCTGGGCAAAGTGTCCGCAGAATCCGGCGTGATCGCTCTCCTGATATTCATCCTGATGGTGACTTATCTGGCGACGTTCTGGTTGGACGAGGGCTCCATTGGAGCGCGGATCGACTGGTGGTTGCATACGCTCACCTTGCTTGCGTTTCTGCCGCTCATTCCGCATACCAAGCACTTGCATCTGGCGCTGAGCCCGGTGACGATTTTCACGCGCCGCGCTGGATTCAGCCAGATTCCGCCGCTCGCGGGGGATGAAGATTTCGGCCTCGATGCAGGGAAAGACGTGACCAAACTGGTCGCTCTACAGGCCTATAGCTGCGTCGAATGCGGACGCTGTACCGAGTTCTGCCCGGCTTACAACACCGGAAAGATCCTGAATCCGAAGGAAATCATTCTGGGCGTGCGCGAATATCTGAACGAGTTTGGCGCGCGTTCGGAGCAGCCTCTGCTGGGAGCGCACATCTCCGCTGAAGCCGCGTTTCAGTGCACGACTTGCGGAGGGTGCGAGTACGCCTGCCCGGTCGGGATTCAGCACCTGCCTGTCATCATCGGCCTGCGCCGTGGCGCGGTGAACACGGGCAAATGGGAAGACGAATACGGAACCAAGCTATTCCTGACGCTGGAGCGCAACGGCAACTCGCTGGGCTTTACCTCAACTGAGCGACAGAAGTTCATAGATAAGCACGAACTGCCGCTTTACGACGGTTCGCAAGAATACTGCCTGTGGCTCGGCTGCATGGGCGCTTACGATCCGCACGGCCGGGAGATCGTTCTTGCGCTGGTTCGTGTGATGCGGCATCTTGGCGTCAGTTTTGGCGTGCTGAGAAAGGAAAAATGCACCGGTGATCCCATCCGGCGCCTCGGCAATGATTATCTGTTTTCTCAGCTCGCGGAGCCGAATATCGAGCACGTGCGCGAATCCGGCGTGAAGAAGATGGTTTCGATCTGCCCCCATTGCGTGCGCACGATTGGTGAAGATTGGAAGGAGTTCGGGGCGTCAATCACGATCGAGCATCATAGCGAGCTGCTGGCGCGGCTGCGCGATCGGTTGCCGGCGGCTGACGGCGCACGGAAAACGGTTGTATTCCACGACCCGTGCTATCTCGGCCGTTATCGGAACATCTACGAGGAACCCCGCGCCGTTATCGGACAATTCGCGACGCAAACTGACCCGCCGCGAGCCCGCCAGCGCTCGTTCTGCTGTGGCGCGGGTGGCGGCCAGATGTTTCTCGGTGAGGAAAAAGGGAAGCGCATTAATCTGGAGCGCGCTGAAGAATTGGCGGCCACGGGAGCCGCTACAGTCGGCGTGGCCTGCCCGTTTTGCCAGTCGATGTTTCGCGACGCACTGGCAGCGGTTTCGGAAAAGCCGCCTAAGCTGCTGGATATCGCGCAAATCGCCGCGGCGGCGATCCGGGATTAGGCTGGCACGTCCTTCACTGCAAACGCGTACCGAAATCCGTTCTCCACCATCTGAGCCAGCTCCGCTTCTGAGAACCCGAACTCACGCTCCGCGAGATCGTACTCGCGCTCAAGCGTCGTGTTGAACAGCCCGGGGTCATCCGTGTTGAGCACGATGGGCACACCGGCGTCATAGAGCCGCCTCACGGGATGGGCGCGGAGCGATTCCACGGCGCCGGTTGCCACATTGCTCGAAATGCAGATCTCCAGCGGAATGTTGTGATCGCGCAGGTGCCGCACCAGCGCCGGATCATCCACCGCGCGAATCCCGTGTCCGATGCGCTCAGCGCCCAGCCGCAAGGCTCCCCAAACCGATTCCGGACCCGCCGCCTCGCCCGCATGCGCCGTCACGTGCAATCCGCTGGCTTTCGCGAACTTGTATACCTCCCTGAACCATTCGGCCGGACCACGCACCTCATCACCGCCGATCCCGAACGAAACCACGCCATTTCCGATGCGTTCCGCGGCCAATTCCGCCACCTGCATCGCATGCTCCCGACCGAAGTGTCGGATCGCGTCCAAATTCCACCTGACGGAAACGGAAGACGCAGCGGCTTCCCGCTCGACGGCATCATAGATCGGTGCGAACTCCTGCTTCTTCCAGAGGATCACACCCGCCGACAACGTGATCTCCGCGTAGCGCACATTCTGCCGCGCAAGAGACGCCAGCAGCCGCCGCGCCACTAGCGCATAGTCCTCCGGGCGGCGCAGATGCTCCACCACCCACTTGTAGCACTCCAGGAATCCGGCGAAAGTGCGGAACCCAAACCGCGCTGTCGTCTCCTCGGCGGACAGGGCAGGTGCGAGTTCCCGCATCAGGTCGGGAGTGACCGACCCCTCCAGATGCAAGTGGAGTTCCGCCTTCGGGAGCTCGTGGCGCCCTGCCATCCCTGACATAATATAAGGCTCGCATGACAGTAGCGGATATCGAGGCAATAGTCGGGGGTTATCACGGAGACGCGTTTCGGGTGCTCGGGCCGCATATCGTCCAGAAACGCGATGCGCAGCCGCGCTGGGAAGTGCGCGCGTTCCTGCCGCAGGCTACGGCCGCCGAGGTCGTCATTGGCGGCGCCACATTCCCGATGGCCAAGCGGCACAAGGAAGGCTTCTATGTTGCGCTGCTGGAGGGAGAGCACCAGCCTTACCGCATCCGCATCAAGCTCTATGACGGTGAATCGGTCGAGTTGGAAGATCCCTACCGGTTCCCGCCCTTGCTTTCCAGCTTCCAGCTTCACTTGCACGCCGAAGGCACGAACTACGAAAGCTATGACATGCTGGGCGCACACAGCATCGAGATCGAAGGCGTGCGCGGCACCCGATTCGCCGTGTGGGCTCCCAATGCAGAGACCGTAACGCTGGTCGGTGATTTCAACCAGTGGGACACGCGCCGCCACCCCATGCGCGTGCGTGATGGCGGCATTTGGGAGATCTTTTTTCCGGGAGCCGGTGAAGGCTGCGCATACAAGTACAATGTCCGCTCGCGAGTTCGCGCCTACCGGCAGCTCAAAGCCGATCCCTACGCCTTCCATTGCGAAACGCCGCCGAAATCGGCTTCGATCGTTGCCAATCTCGACAAATACCAGTGGAGGGACCAGGCGTGGATGGAGGCGCGCGCTCACAAAGACTGGTTGCATGAGCCCATCTCGGTTTACGAAGTCCACCTGGAAAGCTGGCTGCGCGGCCCTCATGGCGAAATTCTGAGTTACCGCGAGCTGGCGCAGAACCTGGTGGAGTACGCCAAAGGCATGGGTTACACGCACCTGGAATTTCTGCCGATCATGGAGCATCCGTTCTCGGGCTCCTGGGGTTACCAGCTCATCGGCTACTACGCGCCCACTTCGCGCTTCGGCCCGCCCGAGGATTTCATGTACCTGGTCGACCGCTGCCATCAGGAAGGGCTCGCGGTGCTTGTCGATTGGGTGCCGGCCCATTTCCCCAAAGACGCGCACGGATTAGCGTATTTCGACGGCACCGCGCTTTATGAACACGCCGATCCGCGGAAGGGCGAGCATCGCGACTGGGGTACGCTCATCTTTAACTACGGCCGCAACGAGGTTCGCGAGTTCCTCATCTCCAACGCCCTGTTTTGGCTGAAGCGATATCACATTGACGGCTTGCGTGTCGATGCCGTAGCCTCCATGATCTATCTCGATTACTCGCGCGCCGCCGGCGAGTGGATCCCCAATCAATACGGCGGCAACGAGAACTTGGAAGCCATCGATTTCATCCGGCGATTTAACGAACTCGCGCATCAAGTACCCGGCGTCGTCACTGTTGCCGAAGAGTCCACGGCTTTCACAGGCGTCTCGCGCCCGGTTTATTTGAACGGGCTGGGTTTCACCATGAAGTGGAACATGGGCTGGATGCACGACATGCTGGAGTATTTCAGCAAAGACTCCATTTACCGAAAGCACCATCACAACAGCATCACGTTCAGCATGCTCTATGCATTCACGGAGAATTTCGTGCTCCCCATTTCGCATGACGAGGTGGTGCACGGAAAGCGGTCGCTGCTCAGCAAGATGCCCGGCGACGAATGGCAGCGCTTCGCCAACGCGCGCGCGTTTCTGGCGTACATGTACGCCCATCCGGGTAAGAAACTGTTGTTCATGGGATCGGAGATCGGACAGTACGAAGAGTGGAACTACGCCTCGAGCATTCCCTGGGAACTTCTCCAGTTCGATTACCACCGCAAGCTGCAGGCCTTTGCGCGCGCTCTGAACGGTTTTTATCGCCAGAACCCGGCGCTCTACCAGGTTGATTTCCATTACTCCGGTTTTGAGTGGATCGACTTTCACGATGTCGAGAACTCCGTCATCGCTTTCCTGCGCAAGGCGACCGATCCCAATGATTTTCTGCTGTTCTGTTGCAATTTCACGCCGGTGGTGCGAAATGGGTACCGGTTCGGCGTGCCCGCCGCCGGCGTCTACGACGAGCTTTTCAATACGGACGCGGAGTGTTTCGGCGGCGGCAACGTACGGAACGAGGGCGG
>Ga0335081_10015351_pt1 | contig 12387 bp, 10 predicted proteins | sample Lox_Sample_35_FD_206713 | JGI IMG/M metagenome (GOLD analysis project Ga0335081, IMG submission 206713) | Soil microbial communities from Loxahatchee National Wildlife Refuge, Florida, United States - Lox_Sample_3.5 | ecosystem: Environmental > Terrestrial > Soil > Wetlands | place: USA...
CTTCTTCCGAGGAACTGCGGTTGATTGAGAAGTTCCACGGACATCTGGCGGTGGGCACAATCCGGTCGAGCCGGCTGGTGGAAGTAAAATTCGATAGCACGAATCCCAAACAGGCGGCCGACGTCGTCAACACGCTTGCCGACCTCTTCGTTGAAAACAATTTCCGCAAGAAATACGAATCGGCCATGCAGGCGTCCGACTGGATGGCCGAGCAGATGCGCGAGCTGAAAGTAAAGATGGAACAGTCCCACGAGGCGCTGATCAAGTACGAGCGGGATAATCAGATCTTTGCGCTGGATCAGGGACAAAACGTCACTGTAACCAAGCTCGGCGACCTGAACAAGGATCTGACGGAAGCCGAAGCCGACCGCATTTCCAAAGAATCGCAATATGAGCTGGTGAAGAGCCACCGGCTTGCTGATTTGGCCAGCGTTGCTCAGAATCCGCTGATCCAGGACCTGCAAAGGCAGCGTTCCTTGCTTTCGAATCAACTGGCCGATGCCCGGGGTACTCTGGGGCCGAAGCATCCTAAGGTGGTGCAGCTCGAGCGCCAGATTCAGGAAGTGGATGCCCAGATTCCGGCGCAAGAGCAGGTGATGGCCAACAGGATTGAGAGTGATTACCTGGCCGCGCAGAACAAGGAACAATTGCTGCGAAAGGCGTTTGACCAGCAGAAGAACGAGGCGAACTCGTTGAATTCGAAGCTGGTGGAATACAGCCTACTGCGACGAGATTATGAAACCAACCAGCAGCTCTATGAGGGTCTGCTGCAGAGGCTAAAAGAGGCCGGGATATCGTCCGGCCTGCGGTCGAGCAATATTCACGTGGTGGACCGCGCGCGGCCGCCGATCAATCCGGTGCGTCCGAGGAAATCGCTGAACATCATGCTCAGCTTGATCGTAGGCCTCGCGCTCGGATGTGCGCTGGCACTCTTCAATGAGTATCTCGATAACTCCGTGAAGATCCCGGAGGAAGTGGAGCAGCTCGTAAACCTGCCGGTGCTCGGAATCATTCCGGCTGTTTCGAGCGTGATGTCGTATGCGGCCAGGCGCAGGCCGTTGCCGCAGTCCGCGGCGACCACGGGAACGACTTCAGAGCTTGCCACCGTCTCGCAGCCGCAATCGGTTGTTTCGGAGGCTTACCGTGCGCTGCGAACCTCCATCCTGCTTTCCACTTCGCGGCACGCGCCGCAGCTCATCCTCATCTCGAGCGGCCAGCCACGCGAGGGGAAAACCACGACGGCGTTGAATCTGGCGATCACGCTTGCTCAGCGCGGCGACCGAGTGGCGCTGATTGATACGGACCTGCGTCGGCCACGCATTCACCGTTCGTTCCAGATGGACAACAACCGCGGGTTGAGTACGTTTTTGACCAGCCAGGCCACTCCCGAAGATCTGGCCCGGCCGGTGCGGCAGGTGCCAAACCTTTACGTCATCACATCCGGGCCCACGCCGCCGAATCCGGCCGAACTGCTGAGCTCGGAACCGCTTGAGGCACTGTTCGCGGAGCTGCGGCGGCACTTCGATTTCATCGTACTGGACTCACCGCCGGCAATCAGCGTGGCCGACAGCATGATCCTGGCGGCACACGCGGATGGCGTGATGCTGGTGGTGCATGGCGGGGTGACCACACGCGAAACGCTGAAGCACACAACGAAATTGATGAACAGCGTGAACGCGCGAATGCTGGGAATCGTGCTGAACAACGTGGACGTGCGCTCCGTGGATTACAAGTACTACTACACGAACTACTACGGAGACTATTACCGCCACCTGCTCGAAGGGCAGGGATATGGCTACGGTCATGAAGAGAAGGGGAATGGCCGGGGAGAAACTCCGGCTAGGTCCTGAGGCGGCACAAGAATTCCCGAGGATGGCGTAGGCGACCGGGGCTCCGGCTTCCAGAATGAGATCCGGCCCCGCGGTGAGATGTTTTTCCGGGAGCCACCGCGGATATCGCAAATATCCTATGCCACGCTCCGTCCAGAGCGGCCTCGGAAACCTTTGACGAACGATGGAACTGGTCCTGGAAAGTTGGCCCAGCAGAGTCCTGGCCGCTGCGCTGGTCGTGGCGGCGACCGCAGCCCTGTCTCTTCAATTATGGAAACACCTGGAAGCGGACCGGCTTACACAGGAAGGGACCGTGGATAGTCTGACGCGGGCCCTTCGGCTTGAGCCGCGGAATGCGGAGATTTTCTGGCGTCTGGGTCGCGCCGAGCTTTATTCCGAGGCTGGAAGTCCCGCAGCCGCAGTAGCCGCGCTGGACGAGGCTACGCGCCTCGACCCGCACTCCGGCGCCTACTGGGTGGATCTCTCGGAGGCGCGTGAAAACGCGGGTGACGAAGCCGGCGCGGCCAGCGCGCTCGCGTCTGCACGTGCAGCAGAACCGCGCACACCGATGATGATCTGGGAGGCCATGAGTTTTGCTCTGCGCAACAACCAGCCGGAGCGCGCCATGGAACTTGGACGTGAACTGGTGGCTGCGGCGCCTCCTTACACCGCCCGGGTGCTTCCGCAACTCGCGGAATTCACGGACCTGAGCGCGCTGATTGAAACCATCCTGCCTGCCGATCGGGGGGCGGTCGACGACGTGACGGTCTATCTGTCCGACCGCCTGGAGCTGAAACCGGCGGAGGCGTTATGGAACCGGGTGATGGCCACGGGCGTTTCGCCCAGCAGTTTTTGCCTGCAGCGGTTCATCGAGTCTCTGATCGGGCACGGGGATGGGGAGTTGGCCTGGCGTGTGTGGGCGGATTCGATCCGCCGCGGCTGGATTGCGGGAGATGCGGATGCTCTCAGCGAGCCGCTCTACAACAGCGATTTCCGCAGGCCAATGCTTGGATTTGGGTTCGATTGGAAGGTCGTTCCGCAGCCGGATACTTCGGTGTGGGTGAGCGATGAAGGGCCACAGCCCGGCGAGACTTGCCTGTGCGCAGATTTTGCGGGGCGTGCGCGTGCGGACTTTTATCACCTATCCCATCCCGTAGTTGTCGAACCCGGTGGGGAGTACCTGCTTACCGCGAAAATGCGTGTGCGCCACCTGGGCACTCGTGCGGGCTCTTACCTCTCCGTCATCGGCAGCGATTCCGCAGGCCAGCAATCCGCGGCAACGGACCATCTGGTAGGAACAACTGGATGGCAAGACGTATCCACTGAGTTTGCCGCCGGTCCGGAGACGCATCTTGCGCAGGTCGTCCTCTCACGCCCGGGCGTGCCCGCGGACGAGCCGCCGGCGAGTGGCCAGGTGTGTCTTGCCGGCGTTCAGTGGCGCCGGCTGCAAGCGGATGCTTTCCCGCGTACGGCGGCGGGCCGTCCGAAAGCCACGAAGGGTAAAGGCCGATGAGCGTGCTCATCAGCCACGCGGAAGCTTGGGCCGTACGCGAGAGGTCTGCGGTGACGACTTTGGCAGGGCGGATCGCCGCTGGAAGTGTGTGCGCGGTATTGATTGCCGCTCCGCTGGCGTTTGGGGCAACTTCGCGATTTGCGGCGCTGGTGTTGGTCGCCATCTCCTGGGGAATCTTTGCGCTGTGGTCGCTGGACGAAATCCTGCGAGGCCGCCTCTCGCTCCTGGGACATCCCATGGCCCTTCCCGCCGTGGTGCTGCTGGCGTTTACCACGGTGCATTGGGTCACGGAAATTTCTCCAGCTCCCGTCGCGAGCGAAATCGAATGGCTCCGTTGGGTTGGCTACATCGCATTGGCTATGGCCGCGGCGGGGAGTGTGGATACGCCGCGGCTGCTGCGAACCTTCTGTGCCGCGTTGGCCGTCGCGGGGTTTCTGATTGCCGCGATGGGCATTGCACAGTACCTGACCGCCGACGGTCGGCTGTATTGGACCTGGAAACTGGAGAATGGCGGGCGGATGTTCGGGCCGTACGTGAACCGGAATCACTTCGCCGGTCTGATGGAATTGCTGTGTCCTCTGGCTTTGGGACTGGCGGTCGTTCCGGATTACCGGCTGACGCAGAGGTGGTTCTGGAGCGTGCTTGCCGTGGTAATGGGCGGCGCGGTGGTGCTCTCCGGATCGCGGGGAGGAACGATCGCATTGGGGTTGGCCGTGGTAGTGTTCGCACTGCTGATCGCCGCGCAGCGCGCTGGAAAACGCGCCGTTGTGTGGCTGCTTGCTGCGATGTTTCTTACTGGGGGGTCTGTGCTCGCCCTGGACCACGGCGAACTGCTTGCGCGGTACGAATCGGTGCTGCGGCCAAATCGGTTCCAGCAGGAAGATGCCGCGGCATATCGGATCGCAGCGTGGAAGGACACGTTGCATCTCATTCGCGAGACCCCGCTGATCGGCAGCGGGCTCGATACATTTGCGACGCGGTTTCCGGCGGCGCGCTCGTTCGCGACAGATCTTTTTTGGTCTCACGCGCACAACGATTTTTTGCAGTTCGTGGCTGAGGCGGGACTAGTGGGCGGCCTGCTGGCCGCATGGATGCTGTTCGCGGGGGGACGCGAGACCATACACAACCTCAAGCGAACCAGCGGCACAGCCACAGGGGCACTGCTTGCGGCGATTGCCGCAGGCTGCATCGGGTTCATGGCGCATGGCTGGTTGGACTTTAATTTTCACATCCCGGCCAATGCGTCCTGTTTTGCCGTTCTAGCGGCGCTGGTAGCGGCGCGGGGCTGGGACGAGGCGTAACAGTTTTTGTTTCAGTCAGTTACAGCATTTCGGTGATGTAACTGACAAGGGCGGAGCTTTGTTTCCAATCGATCCGATCGAGAGCGCGCCGTTGCCGGTGATTCCGGTCGGATCGCAACCTATGCTTGCGAAGGAAGCGGCAACGCCGTGGTTTGCCATCCACACTCGCTCACGCTTCGAAAAGCAGGTGGCCGAGCAGCTTGACCGAAAACTCTTGTCTGTGTTCCTTCCGCTGCGAATGGAAGTTCATCGCTGGCAGGACCGCTATCAGAAGGTGGAAGTTCCAATGTTCCGCGGATATTTATTCGCACAGTTCGGGCCAGACTCCGCGGAGAGAACAGCGATTCTGCGGACCGTGGGAGTTGTTCGTATCGTGGGATTCGGACAGAACTATGCGCAGGTGCCCGCGGAGCAGATTGAGGCGCTGAAGCGACTGGCGGATGAGCGCGCACTGCTCTATCCGCATCGCTATCTCCGCATCGGCCAGCGAGTAAAAATCGCTACGGGCGCCCTGGCAGGAGTTGAAGGGATTCTGGTGCGTGTGAAGAAGCACGAACGGCTCGTGGTTGCAGTGGAAGCGATTCGGCAGGCGGTGGCCGTGGAGTTGGCAGGATACGAGGTATTCCCGGTCTAGCGCCTCTCGCGAGATAGACCGAGCCTTCTCGATGAGCACGAAATCAAATCCCGTGAACGAAGCGCTCGCAGTTGCCGCCGAGCGGGCGGCGCTGGGTGCTCGAGTGCAGTCCGCGGCCCAGCCGGTTCCTGTGAAGTGGATCGTGCCCCCCGGACGCTTTTGGGCTCTAAATCTTGGCGAACTTGCGGACCATCGCGAGTTGCTCTACTTCCTGGTGTGGCGGGAGATCAAAGTCCGCTACAAGCAGACGCTGATCGGCGCGGGATGGGCTGTGATTCAACCCGTCGCCACGATGCTCGTCTTCACCTTGTTTTTCGGCCGGCTCGCCAAGATTCCATCCGGCGGCGTTCCCTACCCGCTGTTCTTCTACGCTGCGCTCCTACCGTGGACGTATTTTGCGGGCGCACTGTCGGGCGCCACGAATAGCGTGGTGGAAAATCAGCGGGTGATCACCAAAGTTTATTTTCCACGCGTGCTCCTGCCGCTGTCCGCCGTGCTCTCCGGCTTGGTGGACTTTGCGATTGCGTTTGTGCTGCTGGTTGGCATGGCGTTGTATTACCGCGTCTCGCCGGGGCCATGGCTCGCGTTTGTTCCAGTGTTTCTCCTGCTGGCCATTCTGACTGCGTTCGCCGCCGGGTTGTGGCTGGCGGCGCTCAATGCTTTGTACCGCGATGTGCGATACGTGGTGCCGTTTCTGGTTCAGTTCTGGTTGTTTGTTTCGCCGGTGGCGTATCCCTCGAGCATGATCCCCGCGCGGTGGCGAACGCTTTACGGATTGAATCCCATGGCGGGAGTGATTGACGGTTTTCGATGGGCCATCACGGGCGAGAATCCACCCAGTACCGGATTGATTGCCGCGTCTGCCGCAGCCGTGCTTGCAATGCTCGTTGCCGGGCTGTGGTATTTCCGCCGGGTGGAAGCGACGGTGGCGGATGTGGTCTAGGGCGATTCACGAGCCGGAATTCTGATGTCGGCCGCTGCAATTTGCGTGGAAGGATTGGGCAAGCGGTTCCGACTGGGCGAACGCGAGCGCTATTTGGCTCTGCGTGATGTACTTTCGCGCGCGATTCAGGCGCCGTTCCGGCGCCGTGCGCCCTCAAACGGGAACGGCGACTCGCATATCTGGGCGCTTCGCGACGTTTCGTTCTCGGTGGGCGAAGGAGAAACGATCGGAATCGTGGGCCGCAACGGCGCGGGCAAATCCACCCTGCTCAAACTGCTCGCGGGCATCACGCTGCCCACGGAGGGGTGTGCCGAGGTTCGTGGCCGCGTAGGCAGCCTGCTGGAAGTGGGCACAGGATTTCACCCGGAGCTCACCGGTCGCGAGAATATTTACTTCGCCGGGTCAATCCTGGGAATGAAGCGCCGGGAAATTGATCGCAAGTTCGATGAAATCGTCGCGTTCTCCGGCGTCGAAACATTTCTCGATACGCCGCTGAAGCATTATTCGAGCGGGATGCAGTTGCGGCTGGCGTTTTCGGTTGCCGCGCATCTTGAGCCGGAAGTGCTGCTGGTGGATGAAGTGCTCGCGGTGGGCGACCTGGAATTTCAGAAAAAATGCCTGGGGAAAATGGAAGAGGTGACGCGCGGTGGCCGGACCGTACTGTTCGTCAGCCACAACATGGGCGCGATCCGGCGCATCTGCACGCGGGGCGTATGGCTCGACGCTGGCACCGTCCGCATGACCGGCACCGCGGCGGAGTGCGTGGATGCCTACACAGTCAGCGCGGAAGCCTCTGCGGAGGGTGGGAGCGGACGCTTCGACCTGCGCGGGCGGAAAGATCGCAACGGCACTGGAGCCGTAAGAATTCGCGAGCTCCGTCTTCTTAATAGCGAGGCCCGATTGGCTTCCAGCGTGGAGTTCAACGAACCATTCACTCTGGTTTTTGAAATCGAGTGCTCGCGCCAGACTCCTTCGAGCTTCGTCGGGCTGACGATACTTTCATCCGATGGCGCCAGCGTTCTCGGATCGCACCATTGCGACGCGGCGGAAATCCGCACCCTCGCAGCGGGGCAGCGTGGCGTGATTTCTTGCCTCGTGGCGCCAAACCAGCTAAAGCCGGGCCGCTACGCCTTGCAAGTGGGGGTTTTGGATTACGCCTCCTGGGAATGTCATGACTGGATGTACTCCGCCGGCGAATTCTCAGTCACGGAAGGTACCGGACGATTCGGACGGCTCCCGGATGCTCGGCCTGCGTACATCCAGCCGGTGCTGGAGTGGAAATGGGAATGAACGGCCAGCCCGCAGAGTTTCACTGCTGGCATGCCGCGACGCGGGAAGAAGCGTTGAGGAAGGGCGAGCTTCTTGCTGCGCAGTATCGTCCGTATCTGAAGGATGGGCCGATCGTAGATCTGGGATGCGGCGAGGGCGCGCTGCTGCTCTGGTTCAAGGAGCACGGCCGTTCGAGCGTCATAGGCGTCGAATCCAATAAGGAGCTCTGCAAACTGGCGGAGTCCTGGGGTGTTCCGCTGATCCGGTCGGACCTGCTCGATTACCTTCGCGGAAATGGCTGTGAGCCGGCATTGTATTTTTATCTCGATGTAATTGAGCATGTGCCGTTTGAAACCAATGAAGCGGTCTTCCGCAGCTTGCCCGTTGGCAGCCGCGTGATAATTCAGACGCCAAACACGAACTCCGTGCTCGGGCACCAGTACTACATGCAGGTGCCATCGCACGTCGCACCGTATTCGCCCCACGTTGTACGCGGCATTCTGACGAAGCTTGGATACAGCATCGTGGCGGAGGGAGGAATAGGCGACCGGCCTGACACCTGGAAAAACAGGCTGCGCGCAACAGTTCTCCATCGCGTGTTGGGACTTGACCCCAGGTTGCTCCTCGGCGGCGGGAACTATTTTGTAGTTGGTGATCGAGTGCGCGAAGGCTAACGCGATGCTGGAAGGGATCACTCTTTACATTCCCTGCTACAACGCCGAGCCGTACCTCGCGCGAGTGCTGGACGCGGTGTTCAACCAGTCGTTGCGGCCGGCGGAGGTGATCGTGGTGGACGATGCGTCGAGCGACCGCAGCGCAGAGACGGCCTCGCGCTTTCCCGTTCGCGTTATTCGCCACGAGAGCAATCGCGGCCTTTCCGCAGCGCGCAACACGGCAATGCGGGCCGCGCATTGCGAACTGGTAGCGGCGCTCGATTCCGATGTGGTTCCGGACAGCGCGTGGCTGGAACGGCTCACGCGGCATTTTGATAGCCCGAGACTCGCGCTGTGCGGCGGCAAGCTGGTGGAGTCGGTAGATCGGCGAGTAGCCGACCGGTGGCGCGCTGTGCATCTGTGCCAACACTGGGGTGATGCACCTATCGAGAATCCCGGATTCGTTTTCGGTGCCAACACGCTGGGACGCCGATCGGCATTGCTCGATGCCGGAGGATACGACGAACGGTTGCGCACGAACGGCGAAGATGTGGATCTCTCCAAACGCCTTGGCGCCAGAGGATGGAATACCTACTACGACCCTGCTGCAGTGTGCCGGCATCTCCGCCAGGACTCGGTACTTTCCGCACTCACAACGTTTTGGCGATATCGCCGCGATTTCTTCGGCCCCATGACGCCACACACGATCTGGCGCCAATTCCGGTACCAGCACATTGGCAGCGCGGGATCAATGTTTGTGCAGGATTGGCGGGCCCATCGCTATGAATTCCTGGGCATGGACGCACTGCTGCTCCCCCTGTGTTCGTGGAACGATGCGAAATTGTGGCGGTCTGCCGCGCCGGCACCGCAACAAGAGGTCGTGCAACCTGCCAAGCCGTCAAGGGAGGTATCCTCCTGACATGCGAATGTTAATCACCGGCGGCAGCGGATTCGTCGGCGCTCAGTTGGCGTTCTATTTTGCCGCCCGGCGGCATCATGTGACCGTGATGGACAACCTCGTCCGCCGCGGAAGCGAACTCAATCTCCAGCTTTTCCAGCGCGACGGCATCACGTTTGTCCACGGCGACGTGCGTAACCGCGAGGATTTCATGAACCTCGCCGGGACTTTCGATGTTTTGGTGGATGCGAGCGCGCAGCCCTCACTGCTCTCCGGCTATGCAAATCCCGTCTTCGATCTCACTAACAATGCGTTTGGCCTGATCAACGCGCTCGAATTTGCCCGCTCGCGAAATTGTCCGGTGATTTTCTTCAGCACCAGCCGAGTCTACAGCGCGGACCGCGTGAACGCTCTCCCGCGCCGCGAAGAGGCCACACGGTTTACCTGGGACGCCGCGGCGTGGGCCGGGGCGGGCAGTGAGCGCGTTCCCGGATTCGATCCCGCCCACGGCATCGCGGAAGAATTCAGTGTGGATGGCGGCCAGCACGGAATTTATGGGTTGAGCAAGGCGATGGCAGACTTGGCGTGCCAGGAATACGCGGATGCGTTTGGCGTGCCCACCGTAATCAATCGTTGCGGCGTTCTCAGCGGTCCCGGCCAGTTCGGCAAGTCTGAACAGGGATGGGCGTCTTGGTGGGCGGTAGCTCATCACTTCGGGCTGCCACTGCGTCTAATCGGCTGGAATGGCGGCAAGCAGGTGCGCGATGTCCTCTTCATCGAAGACGTGTGCCGCCTCGTGGATCGGGAAATCGGAATGGTGGACCGCATCCAAGGCCAGGTATTCAATATCGGCGGCGGGGCGGCGCGATCCATCTCGATGCTGGAAGTCACTGACTTGATGCGGAAAAAGTTCGGGCGCGGGGTTCCCATGAACGTGGAGGCGGATCCGCGAAAAGTGGACCAGTGCATTTACATCACGGATTCGCGGAAGGCAGAACGGGTGATCGGATGGAGACCACAGATCGGGCTCGAAGAAGGGTTTGACCGGATCATCGCCTGGGTGCGTGAAAACGAGCACGCACTCCGCGGCCTTTACTGCGGCGCGCCGCAAGCGATGGCTGCGAAATGATGCTGCAGCGCTGACTCAACGATGAAGTCCCTACGCATTCTCGTCACAGGCTCGAGCGGCCTGATCGGCTCGGAAGCTGTGGAGCATTTCGACGGTCAGGGCCACCGCGTGACTGGGATCGACAACAACATGCGGCAGGTATTCTTCGGTCCCGCTGGAGACACGAGCTGGAATCTCGCTCGGCTCAAGAGCGTGACCCGCAATTTCCGGCCCGTGGACGTGGACATCCGCAGCCGGGAGAGGCTCTTCGAATTGTTCCAGACGGAGCGCTTCGAACTGGTCCTGCACTGCGCGGCCCAGCCCTCGCACGACAAGGCGCGTGAAATTCCGCTGCTCGATTTTGAAGTCAACGCGCTCGGAACCGTGAATCTGCTGGAGGCCGCTCGCCAGTATTGCCCTGAGGCGCCCTTTGTCTTTCTCAGCACAAACAAGGTGTATGGCGACGCGCCCAATGAGCTGCCACTGGTCGAACACGAATTCCGCTATGACTACGCGCGCCCGGAGGATTTCGAAGGAATCAACGAATCTTGCCGCATCGATCGCACCCTACATTCCCTGTTTGGCGCATCCAAAGCGGCCGCCGATCTTGTGGCGCAGGAGTACGGCCGCTATTTCGGAATGCCCGTAGGGATCTTCCGCGGCGGCTGCCTAACCGGGCCGAATCATTCGGGCGTCGAGCTGCACGGATTCCTTTCCTATCTTGTAAAAGTGGCGGTCAGCGGGAAGACGTACACGATCTACGGTTACAAAGGGAAGCAGGTCCGCGACAACATTCACAGCCACGATGTAATCCGCGCCGTTGAGGAGTTTGCGCGCAGCCCACGTCCCGGCGAGGTCTACAACATTGGCGGCGGCCGCACGAACAGTATTTCGATTCTGGAGGCCATTGCGCGCGTCGAGGAAATGACGGGACGCACAATCCGCTCCGAGTATCGCGAGCAGCCGCGCATCGGCGACCACATCTGCTACATATCGGACCTCGGAAAGCTGCGGTCACACTTCCCCCACTGGGGGCTCACCCGTTCACTGAGCCAGATATTGAAAGAAATCGTCGAGTCGGAGATGACGCACCGAGAATCCGCTGCCCGGGCCTGAGAAGGAATGAGCAAGCCCTACATCTCCGCGCTGATCGATACGCACAACCACGAACGCTTCCTCGCTGAGGCGATCGAAAGCGTGCTGGCCCAGGATTTCCCGCAAAGCGAAATGGAAGTCCTTGTGGTGGACGACGGCTCGACCGATTCCACGCCCCAAGTTGCCGCACGCTATTCCGATCGAATCCGCTATATACGCAAGGAGAACGGCGGACAGGCATCCGCCCTGAATCTGGGATTCAGCGAAGCGCGCGGCGAAATCGTCGCCATGCTCGATGGCGACGATCTGTGGGTGCCTAACAAGATTTCACGCGTGGCTGCGGAGTTTGCGCGCTCAAGCGAGATTGTCGTTGTCTACCACCCCCACGAGGCTTGGATCCCCGGCACGGATATTGTCGCCGAAGACCACACTTTTTTCCCGGTTCATGGCCGCATGCCTCTCGGAAGCGAAGCGCTACTGCGCTATGGGAGCTACGGTACCTCTGAGATCTCGATGCGAAAGTCCCTGGCAGCGCCGATGTTTCCCATCCCTGATCGGCTGTGGATTTATGCGGACACGTATCTGGTTTTTCTTGCCCCCTTCCTGGGGGCAGTGTGGGGAATCTCCGAGTCGCTCACCAAGTATCGTTCTCATGGGGCGAATCTTGCTTCCTTCACCCATTATGACGAGCAGAAGTCAAAGCGCCGATGGGAGTGTTTTGCCGCTGCCGTCGATGGGGCCAGACAATGGCTCGCCGAACAGAAATATGATCTCGCGCGGCCGGACATCGCGATCTACCTGCAAAGGCATGATCTAGTGTCGGAGATGCTGCGCCATATGTACACCGCGCCTGCGCGCCGCGAATACGCGCGCTACCTTGTAACCTTTCATAAGCTCTATCAGCCGCTTTGGACCAGGCGATATCGCGCCTATCACTACTTGCTCATGCTGGCCGGACTTTGCCTCGGCTATCAGTCCTTTATGAACCTCCGCGCCCGATACCGTGGCTCAACCCGTTCTGTCCGGCTGCGCGAGGGGTTGTTACCGGTGCGTGGAGAGGAGGCCGCACTGTCGTGAACGTGAACGACAGAAAATTCTACGAGCGCCTGTGGCGCGGCTTCGAAAGTCCGCGCGCCTTACAGCT
>Ga0335081_10015352_pt1 | contig 12387 bp, 11 predicted proteins | sample Lox_Sample_35_FD_206713 | JGI IMG/M metagenome (GOLD analysis project Ga0335081, IMG submission 206713) | Soil microbial communities from Loxahatchee National Wildlife Refuge, Florida, United States - Lox_Sample_3.5 | ecosystem: Environmental > Terrestrial > Soil > Wetlands | place: USA...
AGCGCGATTAGCGCTGCGATAGATACGTCGAGGCATTTACGAAAACGGTCCCTCGGGGCCGGGTTTTCTCTTACAGGAGTAAAGATGGCAGAACCGCGTCGGCCCTACTGGACTGAAACCAGCCGCGCAGCGGCGGAATGAATTTAGGCGGGGGCGCAAGCCCCGCAAAGTTTCGACGCGATGGGGAGACTTTCCTTTCCACAATATCCCTCAAAATCTTCCCGAACTTTTTGCCTTGACGCGCGAATGCCCGGGGGGGAGAATTTCTCGAATCCGGGAGGCCATTTCCGGAAAATCGAGAGTAAGGAGAAGGAAATGGACACGCAGTCAGTATCTCCTCGGAAGTTTCGCCTGACAACAACTTGGTACGTGAGTAGGATCGCGTTGTCATTTGCACTCGGCTTCGCGCTGACGGTCTTCGCGAACCGAGTGGCAAACGCTCAGACATACAGTGTCCTCCACAACTTCACATTAGGGGGAGACGGCGGAACCCCATATTTCGGCGTAGTCCTGGATCACGCAGAGAACCTTTACGGATCCACGATAGCGGGCGGCATTGCCAATTCCTGCGGAGGGCTTGGCTGCGGGGTTGTGTATAAAGTCCCCCATCAGCACCTCACCATTTTAAGTCCGTTGTACAAATTTGCCGGCGGAAGCGACGGTGCTAATCCGACCTGGTTGACCTTCGGCGGAAACGGCACGATTTATGGAGTGACCCTCGCGGGCGGAGGCGCAGGATGCGGCGGCGGTGGTTGTGGGACGGTTTTCAATCTACGTCCCCCAAGCCACTCCTGTGCCAGCATATCGTGCCCTTGGAGCGAGACCCAGCTCTATAGCTTCCAGGGACAACCTGACGCAGCCACACCTTTGTCGCTTGTCTTTTCCAACGGGAACATTTTTGGTGTCTCTGAATACGGTGGTGTCCACAACGGCGGTGCGATTTTCGAACTGATGCCCTCTGGCTCCGGCTGGACAGAGCAGGTGATATACAGTTTCACAGGAGGCCAAGACGGCTACTATCCCAATGGTGCGCTAGTCATCGACTCGCTCGGGAAGCTCTACGGCACCGCTTTCTTTGGTGGTCAGTACGGGTATGGCACCATCTTTGAGTTAAGCCCCTCTGGCTCAGGATGGACGGAGATGACGCTTTGGGCTTTTGGCATGCCCGGCACCACCGGAAAAAATCCTGCGGGGGGCCTGATCTCCGATTCGACTGGCAACTTGTATGGCAGCACCGAGTACGACACGCTCGGTGGGCAAGGGGCGGTTTTCGAACTCTCGCCGTCCAACGGCGGTTGGACCTATCAGGAACTCTACGATCTGCGGCCAGGCAGCGGCGGGGACGGTTCGGGACCGTACGCGCCCCTTACAATGGACGGTGCAGGCGACCTCTATGGCACGACCTACGGTAACTCTGGGAGCGGCGACTTCGGTACCGTGTATGAGCTGACACCCTCTGGCGGGAGCTGGCACTACACTTTGCTGTACCAATTTCGCAACGGCTTTTTCCCCGAGTCGGGGGTTACGTTGGACGCGCAGGGCAATCTCTACGGTACGACCACCATCGGCGGAGATGGTGGCTATGGTGTTGTCTGGGAAATCGTGCCAGTTTCAGGCCGGTAACGGCGCGAGCAGGGGAATACGTCGCCGCGGTTCGGCCAAGGCCGGCATCGCCGCTCTGCGCAGTTCATAGTGTGAGTTAGTTATGCGGGGGCGTAAGCCCCCACAAAGTTGGCCGAAACCCATTCCGCCGCTGCGCGGCTTGTTTTGGCTCGGGCCGAAACCCGACACGAAAATTCCGTCACCTGACATCTGCCGCCCTGGCGCGTCCGTATCATAAGACGTAGGCTCTATCGGAGCGGTCAACCGCCGCGCGTGCCAAATTGCGCGGCACAACAAAAATCATCCCGGTTTCCCTGAACCCGGTTCCGAATGGGTAAAATAGGGCAGGGCCGTTGTGTTCTGGGGTGTAAAATCCTGAATCTGCACAAACATGGGAACCATCCAACCAAAAGTAGCTGAACCAGTTTCCGAAGAATTGGCGTTGGTTCATGCGGCCAAGGCCGGCGACATGGGCGCCTTCGAGGAGCTCGTGCGCCGCTACGACCGCAATGTTTTCCGGATTGCGCAGCACATCACGCAAAACCGCGAGGACGCCGAAGATGTAGTGCAGGACGCGTTCCTGAAGGCTTACCAGAATCTGGCGAACTTTCAGGAGCAGTCGAAGTTCTACACCTGGCTGGTGCGCATCGCGGTGAATGAAGCGCTGATGCGGCTGCGCCGACGGCGTCCCGAACGCATGGTGTCGCTCGACGAGGACATCAAGACGGAAGAGGACTCCATGCCGCGCGAGGTCGCGGACTGGGCGCCGAATCCGGAGCAGCTTTACACGCAGGGCGAACTGCGGGAGATCCTGGGCAAGACCGTTCAGGGTCTGCCGCCGAGTTTCCGCACCGTGTTTGTCTTGCGCGATGTTGAGGGCCTCTCCACCGAAGAAACGGCGGACGCCTTGGATTTGAGTATTCCGGCCGTGAAGTCGCGCCTGCTTCGCGCCCGGCTACAGTTGCGTGAGCGTTTGAATAAGTACTTCCGGAATCGTACCGGTGGGGATGGGAAAAAGTGACCTGCTCTGATTTTCTGAAGGAGCTAACCGATTATTTGGACGACTCGATGGACGCCCAAACCCGGGCGGAATTGGAAGATCATCTTCAGTGGTGCCACAACTGCTACGTCGTCTGCAACACCACCAAAATGACCATCGAGATCTACCGGGACTCCCACCTGTACGAACTGCCTGACGATTTGCGCGGCCGGCTGCGGACGGCGATCATGTCCAAGTGCCACGGCCACAAAAGCGGATGCACGGAAGCGCAAGCGCCAACCGTCACTAAACCGGCGGATGCCAAGATGGCGGCGAGCCCCGGCGACCCGCGATCTCCCAAGTGACCAGCCTGATGCTGGCATTCCACCCTTAAGCCTCGCAGCAACTCTCCGTACAAGCCTGGGAGTTGCCTTCTCCTCGCGAATGCCTTGCAATTTATACCTTAGACGAGAAACCGCCGGCCGGATAAACCTCGTCTAACAGTTAGGCGCTCTCCCGCCTGTGAGCGTAACTCGCCCGACCTGGGGGCGATCATGAACACAGTGGCCTATCTCACCACAATGGCCCTGCTGGGAATTGGACTTAACCTGGCGCAGCAGAACGCCAAGCCCAGCTCCGATCCGAGTAACTTCAGCAACGCTTCGGCCCAAGAGCAGAGCGGACCTTCGACAGCGGGGGCAAGCGAGCAAGCCCCAAGCGGTGCGCCAAATCATCATCACCGAGACAGAAAGCAGTCCAGCGTCCCGGATGCCACCGTTCGCGACCAGCAAAGCAGCACGACCTCGACAACCGGCATCAGCGGCCAGGACAACGCCCAGCCGTCCACCTCGACTATGGGGACCACGGGCAGCACTCCGGGCAGCTCGGACCAGCCTCCTCAGGGAAACACAGGCGCTGCAACGCCGCAAACCGGTACTCCTCCCGACCAGCAGCCAAACTTTTCCCCGACTCCGCAGGCGACCCTGATCCAGGGCCCCGCCGCACGCGCGGTCGCGACGCACTCTCCCGACCCAGGAACGTGCATGGACCCGGCAGCGCTGGAAATCGCGCACGCCAGCGATCAGCCGCCCGCGTCTCCCCCCTGCCGGTGATTGTGCGGTTTACGCTCTTCGCTCTTCGTTTCTCGCGTGGGCAACCTGAGTTGCACATTCTTCGCATTTCTATATAATTTCCGCCGCAACTACATTCCCGGAGGATTGAGATGAGGAGAATCTATTTTGTTGCGGCCCTTGGAATTTTGCTGGTCCCAATGTTGGCGAGCGCCCAGAGTCCATTTGAGGGCACCTGGAAAGTCGATATGAACAAAGTCGATTTTCCCAAGAAGCCGGATGTGTACGTGCTGAAGGGCGGGATGTACGAATGCAAGACCTGCGTGCCGTCCTACAACATCAAGGCCGACGGAACCGACCAGAAGGTAACCGGGCATCCCTATTACGACACGATGGCAGTCAAGGTCATCAGCGACCACGAGATCGAGGAAACAGACAAGAAAAACGGTAAAGTCGTAGCAACCTCTAAAACTATGCTTTCTCCCGACGGCAAGAAGCTGATGTTCGAATTCAGTGACAGCAGCAACAGCAACGCCGCACCCGTCACCGGGAAAGGCGAGGCGGTGCGGGTCGCGCCAGGTCCAGCGGGGTCCAGCCCTCTCTCCGGCTCCTGGCGGATGACCAAGATGGAGAGCTTGTCCGACAACGCCATCACCTGGACTTACAAGGTCAACGGGGACGAGCTGACCATGACTAATCCGACCGGCCAGTCCTACATGGCGAAGCTGGACGGCACAGAGGCTCCGATGAAGGGCGATCCCGGCGTGACCACCGTTTCCGTAAAGAAGATGGGCAAGAACATCATTGAGGAGACGGACAAACGCGACGGCAAGGTGGTCAGCGTGATGAAGGCCACCGTCCAGCCCGACGGAAAGACCATGAATCTCGTGGCCGAAGATAAGCTGCACGGGACCACGACAAAGTTCTCGGCCATGAAGCAGTAGCTGCTACGAGGCGCAGTAACAGAGAACAGGAGCGGCCTTCGCGGTCCGCTCTTGTTGCCTTGGATAAGCTCAATCGTCAGAACCGACAGCTTGGAGGAGACTCGGGTACGGACGCGGGCGATTCCGGGTGTACTTCCCAGCTCTGGATTGCCGACAATCCACCCAGAGGCGGGTCCTGATGCCGGTCGTGGTAGTTGAGCCACAGCCTGGTCTTGCGGCCGACCGCCCTCTTCGAGGTCAAAGGTAAACGTCAGAGGAAGCACACGGTTGACAGGTTGTAATCGAGGTCGCTGCCAGCGTCAACAGGCTGTGGGGTCTGAAGGACCCACGCTGAGTCAATGTTAAGACATGGCGACACCAGCCGATTCTCAGGTGCAACCCGTGGTTTGGCCAATCGTCTCCACTCAGCCGTCTGGAAACGGTAGCTGATCCGGGCACGAACCTTATGCGTCCATGGCACGCAGAACCGCCAGTACTTCCGACTCTGCAAGAACGCAGGGAAATGCCCCTTCTTTCCTGTCTCGACCAGACAGGTTGTCAAATCATCAGACGCTTTCAGGATTAGACTTTGCGCGCTCACCCTCATGAGGCAACGCTTTATGCCAGATTCCGGCCAGCCACGCAGTGCCCCCGGTCGCCACTCGCTGTGAGCGGGATCGGGTACCACCTACTTACGAGCGTTGCGAGGTAATGTCCTACAACGTGGTATATACTTCAACGTCGCCGGCTGTCAGCCGCTGCTTCGTCAGTCCTGCTGAGCTGCGGGAAAAGTGCTGCTCTACACTGCGAATCGGTCCCCTATGGCGTCCTGGTATTTTTATTAATCACAGCCGCTGGTGATTGGCATCACAGCCTGGCGTGAATCGCGAATGTTATTTTTGCCGCTACCTTCAACAAAACGTTCGTTCGAAGGGTGCTGCCGTTGTTCTTCTGGATGCGGCAGGGTGAGGCCGTTCGCAACGGTATTCCTTCGTAGCAGACGGCGGTGAACCTCAATGAGTGGTTGGCTCTACGTCTGCCGGCAGTACGCCATAGTCTCAGCACCATTATCTATCCATCGACAAGTCACTGTCCTTAGGAGGAGTGGAATGAAACGGATACTGTCCGTGTTACTGCTCTTTGCAATTAGCGTCTCCCTTAACTGCCTCGCGGATTCCACCGACGCCGCGGCTCTCTTCAAATCAAAATGCGCCATGTGTCACGGGCCGGACGGCACGGGAAACACGACGATGGGACAGAAGCTCGGCGTCAAGAGTTACAAATCGCCTGACATTCAGAAGCAGTCGGACGCCGACCTGAAGAACGCCATCGCTAACGGCAAAGGCAAGATGACTGCCTACAAGAGCCTTACGCCGGAACAGGTAGATGGGCTGGTGAAGTACATACGCCAACTCGGCAAGTAGCAGGAGGTTTTCATGTCCACGGCATCGGGCGCGAGCGCCACGGGTCCTCAACCAAGACCCGCGGACGCGGGGCGCCGCCGGTTTGTAAACATTTTGCTGGGAACCGGTCTGCTGGCTTCGGCGGCTTCATTCCTCTATCCCATTCTGCGCTACCTGGTCCCGCCCAAGCTTCCCGACCTGGGAGGCGACGCCGTGCTGGCGGCCAGCGTTTCGGAGCTTAAGCCGAACACCGCCAAGACGTTTCGCTTCGGCACACGCCCCGGGCTGCTGGTTGAGACGGCCTCGGGTGAGTACCGTGCGATGTCGGCGACCTGCACTCACCTGGGCTGTACGGTCCAGTACCGTTCCGACCTGCGCCAGATCTGGTGCGCTTGCCACAACGGCACGTACGACCTGAACGGCCGCAACATCTCGGGGCCGCCGCCGCGTCCGCTGGAGGCCTTCGAGGTGCAGGTCCGTGGCGACCAGATCTTCGTACGGCGTAAGCAGGAGGCCTGATGGCAAGCCCCGCTACCAGCGTTCGCGCCTGGTTCCACGAACGGTTCCCTCTGGATGATCTCAAGGCCCTGGCGCAAAAAAAGAAGGTGCCGCTACACCGTTACTCGTACTGGTATTTTCTCGGCGGCATGACCCTGTTCCTCTTTGGGGTACAGGTCCTCACCGGAGCGCTGCTGTTGATGTACTACCGTCCGGGCGCCGACGAGGCTTTCGAGAGCGTGCAGTTCATCATGACCCAGGTGCAGTTCGGATGGCTTATCCGGTCGGTGCACTCGTGGTCGGCGAATCTGTTGGTCTTCATGGCGTTCGCCCACCTGTTCAGCGTCCTCTTCCTGCGGTCTTACCGAAAGCCGCGTGAGCTGACATGGGTGAGCGGCGTACTGCTGCTGTTCCTGATGCTGGGGTTTGGGTTCAGCGGATACCTGCTGCCGTGGAACACGTTGTCGTATTTCGCGACCAAGGTGGGCACCGAGATACCAGCGCAAATTCCCCTCATCGGCCGTCCCGTTCTGCTGTTCCTGCGCGGCGGCGAAGACATTACCGGCAGCACCCTGACGCGGCTCTACGGGTTTCACGTAGCGATATTGCCGGCGTTGGTGACATTGCTGATCGGCGTGCATCTGGCACTGATTCAATGGTTCGGCATGAGCGTGCCGCCTGGGGTTGAGAAGCAGTGGCAAGCCTTTCCACAGCAGAAGAAGGAAATCCGCTTCTTCCCTAACTTCGTACTGCGCGAATTGATGGCGTGGTATGTGGCGCTTGGGCTGCTGGGCGCACTGGCGGCCTTGTTCCCCTGGGGCCTGGGGGTGAAAGCCGACCCATTTGCTCCGGCGCCGGCGGGCATCAAGCCGGAATGGTACTTCCTCTTCATGTTCCAGACGCTCAAGCTCATCCCCGCGAAGGTCCTCGGGATGGACGGCGAGATGTTGGGCATTCTCGCATTTGGGCTGATTGGCGCCGTGGCATTGCTGCTGCCGTTCCTCGACCGTGAAAAGCCGTTCAGCACGCGGCGTTGGATCACCGGCTTGGCCTGCGTCTTTCTCGGTTACATGGCGGCCATGACTGTCTACGGCTGGGTGGCAAAGTGAGGCTGCATGGTTAAAGTTCGCGATTCGGTGGCATGTCTGCGAAGCGTCGTAGTTGTTGTGGCGGCGTGGCTGATTTGCAGCGGGCTGATAGCTTTCGCACAAACCAAGAACTCCTGCCTCGATTGCCATTCCAACTTGCCGGAGCCGCTGGGGGTCAGCGTGGAGACTTACGGCCAGAACATTCACGCGCAAAAGGGGCTCACTTGCGCGGCCTGCCACGGCGGTGACGCCAACAGTGATGACCCTGAAAAAGCGATGAGCCGGGCATCAGGATGGAAGGGCAAGATCGAGCGTAAGCAGATTCCCGAACTTTGCGCGTCGTGTCACGCCGATGCCGAGCTGATGAAGAAATACAACCCCGGCCTGCGCGTCGATCAGTTCCAGCAATATAAGACCAGCGTACACGGCATGAAGTGGGCCAAGGGCGACAGCAAGGTCGCGGTGTGCACCGATTGCCACGGCGTACACGACTTGCGCGCCCCGTCCGATCCCCGCTCGAAGGTGCATCCCATCAACATCGCGACCACGTGCTCCCATTGCCATGCCGATGCCGAGTACATGAAGCCCTACGGCATCAAGACCGACCAGTTCGCCAATTACCAGCAGAGTGTGCACCATGAGGCCATGGTGGTGCGCGGCGACCTGAGCGCGCCCACCTGCACCACCTGCCATGGCAACCACGGAGCGACTCCACCGGGAGTTGCCAATGTGACAACGGTCTGCGCCAACTGCCACGTCTTCCAGGCGCAACTGTTCGAGACCAGTCCGCACAAGGACGCGTTCGCCGCGATGGGCTTTCCGGGTTGTGTCACCTGCCACAGTAATCATGCCATCCAGCATCCCACCGACGAAATGATCGGCAGCGGCGCGAAAGCCGTGTGCAGGAAGTGTCATACCGAGGGGGATGCCGGGGCCGTGCAAGCGGACGCTATGCACGCTCAACTGACGGACCTGGCCTCTGCGATCGCCGCATCGGAGGGGCTACTGGGGCGGGCCGAACGGCAGGGCATGGAAGTCAGCCAGCCCAAGCTACAGGCGGCACAAGCGCGCGATGACCTGTTGAAGGCGCGGGTAACGGTGCATGCTTTTCGTGACAGCGAGTTGAAGAAGGACACGGATGCAGGGCTTGTGGTCACGCGACAGACGCATGCTGCTGGAGAGAAGGCGATGCAGGAATGGAAATTCCGGCGTATCGGGCTGGGCCTGTCGCTGATAGCAATCGCTCTCACCTTGCTTGGGCTGGGACTGTACATCAGAAACCTGGAACATAACTGAAGGTTCCATATCGCGATTGTTCATCTTCGACCCGCCGCAACCCGGTTGGTTCGCAATCTCACGCGGCGAGTGGGCGAAGAGGAGGTTTGTATATGGCAATCCTGAGTGGACGCAAACCGCTTCTGTTTTGGATTCTTGCCGCATGGCTGGCCGCGGTCTTAGTGGTCGCGGTATACCTTCAGGTCCGGCGAACTCCCCTTACCCGTCGCGCCGTCTATCTTGTCGGGGTACCCGAGAACGGTGCGGCGATGTTTTTTGGGGACAAGCAATGCGGCATCTGCCATTCCGTTAACGGCTCCGGAGGGCGGGTTGCCCCTGATCTGTCCGGAGAGCGTCCCGGCGTACCTGCCATGGGCTGGCTGGTGGCCGTAATTTGGAATCATGGACCTGGTATGTGGCGGCAGATCCGGCGAAAGAACCAGCCTTTTCCCCAACTGGACTCGCAGGAAATGGCGGACATGCTTGCCTTCCTCTACCAGGCGAGCAGCATTGATCACCCCGGCGATCCCACTAAAGGTCAGCAGATATTCAACGAGAAGGGCTGCGTCCGCTGCCATTCCGTGGGCGGGAAAGGCGGCAAGGCGGCGCCAGAGCTGTCGGCAGTCGCCGCGGGCGGCGACTCGAACGCCTGGACGTCCGCCATGCTGAACCATGCCGGATCGATGGTTGCTCCTATTACCAGCACCATGGGGCAATGGCCGCAGTTTTCCGGTAATGAGATGAGCGATCTGATCGCGTATGTGAGCTTCGGCGCTCCCCGGCCAGCGACCAACCCACGCGCCATACCCGGCAATCCTAAGCGGGGTTGGGCTGTGTTTCAGAGCCGATGTATCCAGTGCCATTCCGTGCGCGGGCAGGGTGGCAGCCTGGGTCCGGAGCTGGGGCCCGATCACGATCTTCCACTCGCCACCGCGCAGTTCGCCGGCGTGCTGTGGAACCATGCCCCCACCATGCTTCGCGCCGGCCACAAGAGCGGGATACCGAGTCCCCAGCTTCAGGACAAGGAGATGGCGGACCTGATCGCGTTCCTCGCCAGCCTGCGTTACTTCGAGCCGACAGGTTCTCCCCTGATCGGCGAAAGCATCTTCTCCCAACGCGGCTGTGCAGCCTGTCACGGGCAGATCGCTGAAGGTACCGCAAGCGGGCCCCGGCTCAGATCGGGGGGAGAAACCTTCACGGTGGCTTCCTTCACTGCCGCGCTCTGGCAGCATGGCCCCCGCATGTTCGATCGCGCCGAGGAATTGGGCGTACCCTGGCCGACGCTGAAGGCCACCGACGTCGGCGATCTGGTGAGTTTCCTCAACGCACCGGCGGGCTCGAAGTAAATTGGAGAGCGGCCGGGAAGGGGACAGCGGCTGGACTTCTGGTCAGTGAAAGAACAAGATGGACAGTCAGAACACATTGGCTCGACTCAGACGGGAAGGATTTCGGTTGACATTGCTCTCTATCGTTTTATACTTATTCTTATTCGATAATCATGCGCCTTACCCATGAACAGTTCCGTGAGCTGGCCGCGAAGCACGGTTTGGCGGTCACCCACCAGCGCCAGGTGGTCTTTGAGGCCGTCATCGCTTCCCACGGACACTATTCCCCAGAAGACGTTTACGCCACGGTGCGGCGCCGCATTCCATCCATTTCTCTCGCCACGGTCTACAACAACCTGCGACTTTTCATCGAGTGTGGGATGCTGCGAGAGGTCAGTCCTCATGCATCCACGTTGCGCGTGGACGGCAATCTCAAACCTCATCACCACGTGGTCTGCTCCCGCTGCAAATCGGTGCAGGACATCGAAGGAGAGTTCATCGATTTCAAACGGCTGTCCCGGCATGTGCCGGACGGCTTTGATCTGACGCAGCCGTTGATCGAGGTCTTTGGCCTCTGTCGCCGCTGCCGTGCAACCCAAGCGAAACATTCTGTACCCAATGGGACCTGATCCCCGATTTCCGAAAGCAAGAACCTTGATAAGAGTAGCGATTGCGCGAATGGGAAAAGCCAGGATGCGCTCGTAGTTTGTCATAGGCTTATTAACGAATTCGAAGGAAGAGGACATTATGAATAAAGAACTCGCATCGGCAGTGGGGGCGACTGTGCCCCATACTCAGGAGCAAACCTCGTCAACCGAAGCAAAGTGCCCGTTCACACACACCGCAGCTGGGGCCACGGCGAATGCCGACTGGTGGCCGAATCAGCTGAACCTGAAGATCCTGCACCAGCACTCCCCTCTGTCCGATCCGATGGACAAGGAGTTTAATTACGCTAAAGAGTTCAAGAGCCTCGACCTGGACGCCGTGATCAAGGACCTGCATGGCCTGATGACGGACTCGCAGGAATGGTGGCCGGCCGACTTTGGCCACTATGGGCCGCTGTTCATTCGGATGGCGTGGCACAGCGCGGGTACGTATCGCATCGGCGACGGCCGCGGCGGGGCCGGAGCCGGTCAGCAGCGCTTCGCGCCGCTCAATAGCTGGCCGGACAACGTGAACCTCGACAAGGCGCGCCGGCTGCTGTGGCCGATCAAGCAGAAGTATGGGCGGAAAATCTCCTGGGCCGACCTCATGATTCTGGCCGGCAATGTCGCCCTGGAGTCGATGGGCTTTAAGACGTTCGGTTTTGGCGGCGGGCGCGAGGACACCTGGGAGCCCGAAGAGGACATTTTCTGGGGGCCTGAGGGCAAGTGGCTGGCGGACGAGCGCTACAGCGGCGATCGTGATCTTCAGAATCCGCTCGCTGCCGTGCAAATGGGTCTGATCTATGTGAATCCGGAAGGGCCGAATGGAAAGCCGGATCCAATCGCTGCGGCCCGGGATATCCGGGAGACTTTCGCCCGCATGGCAATGAATGATGAGGAGACCGTTGCGCTCATTGCCGGCGGCCACACCTTCGGTAAGACCCACGGCGCTGCCGATCCGAGCAAGTATGTCGGTCCCGAGCCCGAGGCCGCCCCGATCCAGGAGCAGGGCCTAGGCTGGAACAACAAATTTGGCACCGGCAAAGGGGATGACACGATCGGAAGCGGCCTGGAAGTCATTTGGACCACGACGCCCACGAAGTGGGGCAACAACTTCTTCACCAACCTGTTCAGCTACGAATGGGAACTGACCAAGAGTCCGGCCGGTGCGCATCAGTGGAGACCGAAGAATGGCGCTGGCGCCGGTACGGTACCGGATGCGCACGATCCGTCGAAGCGTCAGGCGCCATCCATGCTGACCACTGACCTTTCCTTGCGGTTCGACCCGGCTTACGAAAAGATTTCACGGCGCTTCTACCAGCATCCGGACCAGTTCGCAGACGCGTTTGCCCGGGCGTGGTTCAAGCTGACGCACCGCGACATGGGGCCGATCTCGCGGTACCTGGGCCCGCTCGTTCCGAAGGAGCCTCAGCTGTGGCAAGACCCTGTTCCCGCCGTGGATCATAAATTGATCGGGGAGAAGGACATTGCTGCTCTCAAGGCGAAGATCCTCGCATCCGGCCTGTCGATCTCCCAACTCGTCACGACTGCCTGGGCGTCGGCGGGGTCGTTCCGCGGCT
>Ga0335081_10015353_pt1 | contig 12386 bp, 11 predicted proteins | sample Lox_Sample_35_FD_206713 | JGI IMG/M metagenome (GOLD analysis project Ga0335081, IMG submission 206713) | Soil microbial communities from Loxahatchee National Wildlife Refuge, Florida, United States - Lox_Sample_3.5 | ecosystem: Environmental > Terrestrial > Soil > Wetlands | place: USA...
CGCTGATCGGCGACACCATGAACACGACGGCGCGCATCCAGCAAGCTTGCCGCGACACCGGCCATGCCGTGCTCGCTTCGGCGACACTGCTCGACCGCGTCGCCGAGCTGCCGGCCGGCATCGTCAAACGCGCGCTCGGCGCCCTGCAGTTGCGCGGCAAGGAGGCGGCGCTCGATCTCTGCGCGCTCGACGTCGCCTGACGCTCAGCGCGGTGCGCCGCTTTCGATGAGGCGAAGCAGGCTGACACCGGCCGCGGTCACGGCAAAGCCGGCGGCAAGCGCCAACGCGGCAGTGGTGGCGCCGGCGCCGAAGAGGCCGAACATCAGCGCGACCAGCGCCGCGCCGATGCTCTGACCTGAGAGTCGTGCCGTGCCGAGCATGCCGCTGGCGCCGCCGCTGCGCTCGCGTGGCGCCGAGCCGATGATGGCGCGGTTGTTGGGCGACTGGAACAGGCCGAAGCCCGCGCCGCAGATCGCCATGCGCCAGGCGATGTCGGCGATGCCGGGATTGCTCGGCAGCAGCGCCAGCAGCACCAGGCCCAGCGCGAAGGCGCCGAGTCCGAGGCCGCCGAGAATGCCGGCGGAATACCGATCGGCGAGCCGGCCGGCGAGCGGCGCCACCAGCGCCGTCGTCAGCGGCCAGGGCGTCATCAGCAACCCGGTCTCGACCTGGCCGCGCCCGAGCTGATCCTGGAGATAGAAGGGCAAGGCGACATAGGCCAGCATCTGCGCCACGAAGGACGCGACCGACGTGGCGATCGACAGTCGGAACAACGGGATGCGCAGCAGATCGACAGGCAGCAGCGGCGAGGTTTGCGGCAGCTGACGCAGCACCAGCGCGATGCCGGCGACGAGCGCGCCCAACCCCTCTCCACCGCTGATCCACCAGCCCGCGCCATGGCCGGCGCTGTCGATGGCGGTGACGAGAAATCCGAAAAAGAGCGCGTTCCACAGCGCGCTCAGCCAATCGAAGCGGCGCCGCGACGGTCGCGTCACCGGCAGCGTGCGCGAGGCGACGAGCGCGACAATGCCCACCGGTACATTGACGGCGAAAAGCCAGGGCCAGGAGGCGACGGCAAGGATGCCCGCCGCGACCGTCGGGCCGATCGCCGCGGAGATGGCGACGACCACGGCGTTGATGCCGATGCCGTATCCCAGCATCCGGCGGGGATAGATGAAGCGCACCAGCGCGCCGTTGACGCTCATGATGCCGGCCGCGCCGATGCCCTGCAGGATCCGCGCCATGGTCAGCGTGGCGAGCGAGCCCGACAGCGCGCAACTCAGCGATGCCAGCGTGAAAACGCCCAGCCCGACCCAATAGACGCGCCGAAAGCCCAGGATCTCACCCAGTGAGGACAAAGGCAGGAGCAGCACGGTAACGGCGAGCTGATAGGCGTTCACCACCCAGATGGACGCCGCTGGGCTCGCGTTCAACTCGCGCGCGATGGTCGGCAGCGCGATATTGGCGATGGCGCCGTCGAGCACCGACATGGTGATGGCCAGCGCGACGGTGAGGATCGCCCAGCGCCGCTGCGCCAACGGCAAGCCATCGGCTTCCTCCGCCGGGGCGGGCTTGCGGTCGGCGACGTCTACCCCGCGCATGCTGTCATTCTCGTGTGCGCTCATCCCCATGGCCAGCAACGAATGTCAAAACGCGGCAGCACCGGGAACAGCGCCAAGCCGAAAGCGCAACCTGCATGAGGCGGACGCGCGCGACAACCCCGCGCCGGGCAATGGGGATATGTGCGCCGCACAAGACCCTACCCGCGCAATGCCGAGCCGCAACCGGCGCGTGTGGATCGGCCGCCGCCAAGGTGACAAGCTGCGGACCGGCCGCTAAGGTACCGTCTTCTTCGCCGCATCGCCTAAACGACACCAATCGGGAGGGGTTATGACCGAGGTGACGATACGCGCCGCCGATGGCGGCAGCTTCAAGGCCTATCTCGCCACGCCCAAATCCGGCAAAGGGCCAGGCATCCTCCTGATCCAGGAGATTTTCGGCGTCAACAAGGTCATGCGCGACCTCGCCGACGGTTACGCGGCGCAGGGCTATGTGGTGATGTGCCCGGACATCTTCTGGCGCCAGGAGCCGGGCGTCGACATCACCGACCAGACCAAGGCGGAATGGGACAAGGCGTTCAAGCTGTTCCAGGGCTTCAATGTCGACAAGGGCATCGACGATTTGAAAGCAACCTTGGCGGCGCTGCGCAGCCATGCCGCCTGCACCGGCAAGGTCGGCTCGGTCGGCTACTGCCTCGGCGGCAAGCTCGCCTATCTCATGGCGACGCGCAGCGACAGCGACGCCGATGTCGGCTATTACGGCGTCGGCATCCAGGATCTGCTCGGCGAGGCCAAGAGCATCAAGAAGCCGCTGCTGCTGCACGTCGCCAACAAGGACGGCTTCGTGCCGCCCGAGGCGCAAGCCAAGGTCAAGGCGGCGCTCAAGGCCAATTCTCAGGTGACGATCAACGACTATCCCGAACAGGATCACGCCTTCGCTCGTGTCGGCGGCGAACACTACGACAAGGCGGCAGCCGACCTCGCCAACAAGCGCACCGCCGATTTCTTCAAGAAACATCTCGCCTAAGAGGAGGAGCACCCATGCCCCATGCGATCCGTTTTCACAAAGCCGGTGGCCCCGAAGTCCTGCAATGGGAAGAGGTGCCGGTGGGCAAACCCGGACCGGGCGAGGCGCGCGTGCGTCACACCGCCGTCGGCCTCAATTATGTCGACACCTACATCCGCAGCGGCCTCTACCCGGCGCAACTGCCGAGCGGCCTCGGCAACGAAGCGGCCGGCATCGTCGAGGAAGTCGGCCCCGGCGTCAGCGACGTCAAGGCGGGCGACCGCGTCGCCTATGGCAACAGCCCCGTGGGCGCTTATTCCGAAGTGCGCGTCATGCCCGCCGACCGGCTCATCGTGCTGCCCAAAGGCATCACCGATCAGCAGGGCGCGGCGATGATGCTCAAAGGGCTCACCGCGCAATACCTCATCCGCCAGATCTTCAAGGTGAAAAAGGGCGACACGATCCTCTTCCACGCCGCCGCGGGCGGCGTCGGCCTCATCGCCTGCCAATGGGCGAAATCTTTGGGCGCGACCGTCATCGGCACCGTCGGCAGCGACGAGAAGGCGAAGCTCGCCAAGGATCACGGCTGCGACTATCCGATCGTCTACACGCGCGAGGATTTCGTCGAGCGCGTCAAGGAACTGACCAAGGGCGAGAAGGTGCCGGTGGTCTATGACAGCGTCGGCAAGGACACCTTCATGAAGTCGCTCGATTGCCTGCGCCCCACCGGCCTCATGGTGAATTTCGGCCAGGCCTCGGGCCCGATCGGTCCTATCGATCTCGGCATCTTTGGCGCGAAGGGCTCGCTCTTCTACACCCGGCCGACACTCAACACCTACGCGGCCAAGCGCGCCGACATGCTGGTGATGGCGAAAGATCTCTTCGAAGCCGTCACGTCCGGCGCGGTCAAGATCGAGATCCCCCAGACCTACGCGTTGAAGGACGCGGCGCAGGCGCATCGCGACCTGCAGTCGCGCAAGACCACGGGGTCGACCGTCTTTACAGTGTAACAGAGTCGTCAGTCTTCAGTTGTCAGTGATCAGTTCACCGACTGCCCCACTGACAACTGATAACTGACAACTGACAACTGATAACACACCTAGCGAGCGCCTGAGGCGCTCGCTAGGTGTTCATGGCCTCGAAGAAATCGCTGTTGTTCTTCGATTCCTTGAGCTTGCTGATGAGGAATTCGAGCCCGTCCATCGGCCCCATCGGCATCAGCACGCGGCGCAGCACCCACATCTTCGACAGCACGCCCTTGTCGACCAGCAGCTCTTCCTTGCGCGTGCCCGATTTGGTGATGTCGACCGCGGGGAAGACGCGCTTGTCGGCGACCTTGCGGTCGAGGACGATTTCGGAATTGCCGGTGCCCTTGAACTCTTCGAAGATCACCTCGTCCATGCGCGAGCCGGTATCGATCAGGGCCGTGGCGATGATGGTCAGCGAGCCGCCCTCTTCGATGTTGCGCGCCGCGCCGAAGAAGCGCTTGGGCCGCTGCAAGGCATTGGCATCGACGCCGCCGGTGAGCACCTTGCCCGAGGAAGGCACCACGGTGTTGTAGGCGCGGGCAAGACGCGTGATCGAATCGAGCAGGATCACGACATCGCGCTTGTGCTCGACGAGGCGCTTTGCCTTCTCGATCACCATCTCCGCCACCTGCACGTGGCGCACCGCCGGCTCGTCGAAGGTCGAGCTCACCACCTCGCCCTTCACCGTCCGCGCCATGTCGGTCACTTCTTCCGGCCGCTCATCGATGAGCAGCACCAGCAGATAGACGTCGGGATGATTGGCGGCGATGGCATGGGCGATGTTCTGCAGCATCACCGTCTTGCCGGTGCGCGGCGGCGAGACGATGAGCGCGCGCTGTCCCTTGCCGAGCGGCGTGATCAGGTCGATGACGCGGGTCGTGAGATCCTTCTTGGTGGGATCGTCGATCTCGAGCTTGATCTTCTCTTCGGGATAGAGCGGCGTCAGATTGTCGAAGTTGATGCGGTGCCGCAGCCGCTCCGGGTCGTCGAAATTGATCTGGTTGACCTTGAGCAGCGCGAAATAGCGCTCGCCGTCCTTGGGCGAGCGGATCTGGCCTTCGACCGTGTCGCCGGTCCGGAGGCCGAAGCGCCGCACCTGGCTCGGACTCACGTAGATGTCGTCCGGGCCCGGGAGGTAGTTGGCTTCGGGCGAGCGCAGGAAGCCGAAGCCGTCCTGCAGTACCTCGAGCACGCCGTCGCCATAGATCGCCTGGTCATTGTCGGCGAGCGTCTTCAGGATCGCGAACATCATGTCCTGCTTCCTGAGCGAGGACGCGTTCTCGATCTGCAGCTCCTCGGCGAAGTGGAGCAGCTCGGCGGGAGATTTGCGCTTGAGTTCTTGTAGGTTCATGGGGGGTATGGTGGGCCTGAAGGCTGGAAAAGGCAGGGGTCTGGAGGGAGAGCGCCCGCAGAAACCGCGGGACTTCTATCGGAAAGGACGCTCGTCCTTTGCACGCGACCGAACGGGCGGAGTTCCGGATGATTCGTCGAAAACGGGAGACGCCGCGATCGGGCTCTTTCACCCTTAGCGAAAAGCGCTCCGCGAGTCAAATGGCTTTCAGTGGAGCTTTGTGCAAGGGGCAATCGTCGCTGCATCTGCGACAGCCCGCTTGTTGCGGCCGGCGCCCACTCTGTCATCAGCGGGGCGACGCTCGGCGTTCTCGGTCGCGTTCAGCTCCAATTGCGTTTCCTTGCAAGGAGATGCGCGCCTTACAAAGAGCTTCCTTTCCCCGGTGCGGCGCATAATATTGCCGGCCAGAAATGGGAGGGAGGCGATGGCGCGGAGACGATCGTTCTTGGCGCTGGCGGCGCTAGCGCTGCTCGGCGCGATGCCCGGAACATCCGTGGCGCAGACGTCTGCGACGCAGGCCCCGGCGACGCAGACCCCTGTGACGCTCACGATCTTCGCCGCCGGCACCTTGGCAGTGCCCTTCGCCGCGGTGAATACCGCCTTCGAGAGCAAGAACCCAGGCATCCATGTCGAGGCCGAGTTCGGCGGCAGCGTCAAGATGGCACGCCAGATCACGGACCTCCACCGCCCCGCCGATATCCTCGCCGTCGCCGATTACAGCGTCATCCCGCAATACCTCTTCGGCGGCGAGGGCAAGACCGCCTATGCCAGCTGGTATGTGGGCTTCGCGCGCAACGCCATCACCTTCGTCTATACCGACAAGAGCAAATTCGCCGACGAGGTCACGCCGGAGAACTGGTACGAGGTGCTCGCCCGCCCCGGCGTCGAGATCGGCCGCTCCAACCCCGACACCGATCCTTCCGGCTACCAGACGCTGCAGATGCTGGAGCTGGCCGCGAAGCTCTACGACCGGCCCCAGCTCCGCGCGGCGATCCTCGCCAACGCGCCCGAAGCCAATATGCGCGATACGGAAACCTCGCTGATCTCGGCGCTGCAGCTTGGCCAGCTCGACTATCTCGCCATCTACCGCTCCGACGCGCTGCAACATCAGCTGCGCTACATCCCGATGCCGCCGCAAATCGATCTCAGCGACCCCGCCCGCGCCGGTGACTATGCGCAGGCCTTCGCCCAGACCCGGAACGGCTCCATTGCGGGGCGGCCGATCGTCTATGCCCTCACCATTCCTTCAGTCGCGACGCAGGCATCCTGGGCCGAGCGCTACATCGCTTTTCTGCTCGGCCCCGACGGCCAGCAGATCCTCGCCCAGAACGGCTTCGCCACCGTCCACCCGGCGCTCGCGGTAGCCCCCGACGCCATGCCGGCGTCGCTGCGGCCGCTGGTGGCGCCCTGGCCGCCGGCGTGACCGCCATCGCGCTGCGCCGCCCCGCGCGGCCGCCGGCGCAGTCCCTCAGCCTCGTTCTCGTCTTCTCGCTGTGCGGCGGCGTCCTGCTCGCCTTCATCCTGTTGCCGCTGCTGCGGCTCGCCGCAAGCCAAAGCGCCGGCTCTCTCGCCCGCATTGCCGCCATGGCGGATGTGCGCCAGGCGATCGCCCTCAGCCTCGAGGCGGCGCTCATCACCGCGGTGCTGGCGGCGCTGCTGGGCGTGCCCTTGGCCTATCTCCTCGCCCGCGCCCGCTTTCGCGGCCGCGCCGTCGTCGCGGCCATCATCGATCTGCCGCTCGCCGTGCCGCATACGGTTGCCGGCATTGCGCTGCTCTTCGTGCTCGGGCGCCAAGGCATCATCGGCGCACCGCTCGCGGCGCTGTTCGGGCTGCGCTTCTGGGGCACGCTCGCCGGCATCGTCGCCGCCATGCTCTTCGTTTCCATCCCGTACACCGTCAATGCCGCGCGCATCGGCTTCGAGGCCGTCGATCCGCGGCTCGAGATGACGGCGCGGAGCCTCGGGCTCGGCCCGTGGCAGGTGCTGCGCCGGGTCAGCCTGCCGCTGGCCTGGCGCAGCGTCATGACCGGCCTCACCCTCACTTATGCCCGCGCCGTCAGCGAGTTCGGCGCGGTCGTCATTCTCGTCTATCATCCCATGACGGCGCCGGTGAAGATCTACGAGCTTTTCCTGCGCTTCGGCGTCGACGACGCGGCCGGCATGTCGGTGCTGCTGCTGCTGATCACGCTCGGTCTCTTCATCCTGCTGCGGGCGCTGGCTTTCGGCGGCGCCGCGCCGCGCGGCCAAGGCCGGTGAGCACGTCGGGTCTCACTCTCGAACAGGTCGCGCTCCGCCTCGGTGCGTTTCGCCTCGCTTCGGTCGATCTCGCCGTGGAGCCCGGCGAGGTGCTGGTGCTGCTTGGGCCCAACGGCGCCGGCAAATCCGTGACCCTGGAAGCGATCGCCGGCTTTCACCGCCTCGATTCCGGACGCATTCTCCTCGGCGCGCGCGACATCACCGATATGCCGCCGGAACGCCGCCGCATCAGCCTGCTGTTCCAGAATTTCGCCCTCTTCCCGCATCTCTCCGCCGCCGGCAATGTCGCGCTCGCCCTCCGCGCCGCGGGATTGGCGCCAGCGCTACCGCGCATCACCGAGCTGCTGGCGCGCTTCGGCGTCGCCCCGCTCGCCGATCGCCTGCCGGAGCTGCTCAGCCCCGGCGAGAAGCAGCGCGTGGCGCTCGCCCGCGCCTTGGCCGGCCAGCCCGAGCTCTTTCTCTTCGACGAGCCTTTCTCCGCCCTCGACGCGCCGACGCGAGCGGCGCTGCGCGACGGCCTCAAGGAGTTTCTCCGTCAGGCCGGCGCGCCGTCCGTTTTCGTCACGCATGATCCGGTCGAAGCGCTGGCGCTCGCCGATCGCCTCGCCCTGCTGCGCGACGGCGCGGTCATCCAGAGCGGTGCGGCCGCCGATGTCTATCGCGCGCCGGCCGACCGCTTGGCCGCGCGTCTTCTCGGCGTCGAGAACATCCTTCCGGTGCGGCTCGTCGAACGCGCCGGCCTCGGCTGGCGCATCGCGGTGGGCGAGGCGGTGCTCGAACTCCCCGGCAGCAATGCTCCGCACGCGCTGCCGCCCGAGCTTTTTCTCTGCCTGCGCGCCGAGGATGTGGCCCTCGCGGCGGCGGCGGGCGACCGGCAGAGCGCCTCCCCGTCGAACCTGCTTGCCGCGCGGGTCATCGCCATACGCCACGCCGGCGCCTTATTGAAGGTATCGCTCGATTGCGGCTTTCCCCTGGTCGCCGCGTTGACGCAGCGCGACGCGCGCGCGCTCGACCTCGCCTCGGGCATCCCCCTGATTGCCGACATCGACCCGCTGGCGATCCGCCTCGTCGGCTAGGAAAGCCAGCCCCTCGACGGCAGCGCCGGGCAAAATTTTACTCCGCCGCGGCGCCGAACCCTTGATCAGAAGCCGCGTCAAGCGCCCGCGCGCGTTCCAGACAACGCTCCGCCAGCAGCGACAGCTCTTGGGTCACCACCGGCTCGCGCGTTATCGCCATCAGCCGCATCAATTCGGCCGCAATGCGCCGCAGATCGGCCGGCGACTCGCTACCAGGTGCAATGGCCCGGCTGCTCATGGCCAGAGAGGCTGCGTCGCGCGGCGGAAGGAGATGATCTCCGCACCGGGCTGCGGCGCGCTCTCCACGCGACGCGATATCGCGCCACGGGGTAGCCGCGTCACGGCTTGCGCATCCTCGGCCTCGACCGCGGGCGCTGCGCACGATGCGCGCCCGTTCCGAGTCATGCGCGCCAATGCCTCGTCGAGCGCGGCCTGAAGGAAAGCCTGAATGCTTTGCCCAAGCCGGGCGGCCGTCGCGCGTATGTCGTCCCGCTTCTCGAGGTCGACCCAGATCGCCAGCTTGTGGCGCTGGCCATGCGCGGCCTGTCGCGCGGGAGCTTTGCCGATCATGGCGAGGGCCGTTGCGGCGGCGTCCGGAAGCGCCGCGCACTCCGCCAGAAAGCTCTCGACGGCGCTCAGCAGGACCGCCTGGCAGGTCAGTTTCCGATCCGCAGCGGCTTGCTTCAATGTCGAACGGCGCGCCGCGTCGAGGCGCAACCACACTCTGACGCGCTGCGCCGCGCCGACGGCGGACGCGATCGGCGGCTGCCTGTCGCTCAGCGGATCGAACCCATCCGCCGATGCCGCGCCTTTTCCGCAGAACAGCGGCGCCGACCTGTTCTCCGGCCGCTCATCCCTGCCGGCGCGGACGACATGGCCTCTGCTTTGGTTAAGCAGGGAGCGCTCGACGCGAGGGCCGGCACTCCTGGGGTCCAGCAGCGCTGCGCTCAAAGCCGCTCTTTGGCCCGAATCACGCATGGTTAAATTGGCGCGCATTCACCCACCCCAAACGTGCAGCGCGCGCAGCCTCTTACAAACCGCGCTAACTTGCCAGCAACTTCACCTAAAATTTGAAGCGAATTGCGCCGATGACCGCCGGTCACGGCTGCAAGCAAAGAATCGGCCCGACCAGGGGGTCGGGCCTTCGAGGCCTTACGTAATCGACCGGTGTGTTATTCCGCGGCGGCTTGCTTCTTTGCGTAAAGCCGCATGTCGTCGAAGCTCTCGCTCACGCGCCGCGCAATGACGCCGAACACATCGACGCTGGCCTTGGTGCCGAGCTCGTTCAACTCGCGCGCATTGGCCAACCCCTTCTCGAAGGCCTGCTTCGCCATTTCCGTGCCCTTGATGAGCCGCTCTTCGGGAGCGCCGAGCCGGGTCAGATCGCGCAGCAACCCCGACGCTTCCTCGAAAGCCTGTTGCACGATCTCGGCTTGGCGCTGCGCGACGCTCCGCATGCCTTCGAGCGCGAGCTGGTTCGCTCGGGTCAGCGCCTCGAAGTTCTTGCGTTGCACATCGACGATCGCCTGCACATCGAACTCGGGAATGCGAAAATCACCGAACGCCTTGGCGGCGTCGAAGAACCCGTTACCGGCAGTCACTGTCTTTGCCATGATCTCCTTCATCTCGCTGAGTTGGTGCGGCCATTGTGCGCCGCACAACCCCGTATGTGGGCCGCCATACGAGCGATGTCAACGATATTGTTGCACTGCGGTATGCGCGAGCGGCGGCGCTTCGGCAGAAAATCCTCGCGAATCATGACGTTGCACCGCGTGACTTTAACGAAAATCTTCCGCGCGGCCGGAACCCGCCATGCCCCTTAAATGACATTGTCCGTTAACGCGCTCAGATGGGAACTTGCGCAACCCCTGCGCGTTGGCGTCCGCATCCTTTGCCCAGTTTGCCCCGCCACGCCGGCGGGGCCGCTCCGACCACTCGACCGGGAGCGCCCGCGACGCATCGGCCCAGAAGCGGAGGAAACATGCCCGCACTTTTCCTTCGACGGATCCATCGCACACTGGCTCCGCAGTGTTATCGCGCAATGCTGGTCGCCGGCCTCCTGTCGGTCGCCGGCATCGGGGGTTGCACGACGGGCATCGACAGCGCCGATCTATCTGTCATGCCCAGTACGACACTGGCGCCCCCGCCCGCCCCGGACCTGGCACCGGTGGCAGACTCCCTGCCGCAAACCCAGCAGCTCGAGATCGCGCCAGAAGAACAACCGACCGAAGATGTTCAGGCTGAGGATATGCCGCTTGCTGTCGGCGTGAACGAAAAAGTCGAGGGCGCGATCAAGAATGCGACCCGTGTTGTCGGCATCAAAACGAGTTACCTCATGGTGGTCGCCGCGCGCGAATCGAGTTTCGATCCGCGAAAATGCGCCCATCGCACGAGTGCCACCGGCCTCTACCAATTCACCGCGGACACATGGCTGCGCGCGGTCCACGCCTTCGGCGCCAGACACGGGCTCGAACGCTACGCACGCGAGATCACCGTCGACCGACGTGGCGACGTGTCGATGCGCGATGCCGCCGCCCGCACGAAGTTGCTGCGCCTGCGCGCCGATCCCCGACTCTCCGCGCTCATGGCTGCCGAACTGGCTCGCGACAATGACACACGACTGAGCCGCGTTCTCGGTCGCCCGGTGACGCCCGCGGAGCTCTATATGGCGCATCTCCTCGGCGTCATGCAGGCCGCGCGCGTCATCGAGGCCGCGCGCTCCGCTCCGTACACCCCCGGGGCCCGGCTGCTCCCCGCCGCCGCGCGCGCCAATCCCGGCGTGTTCAAGCCGCTCGGCCGCGTCGCCTCCGCCCGCGCCATCGTCCACAAGATCACCGTCTACTACGAGCGCCAAGAGCTGCGATACGTGCAACGCACCACAAAAGCAGCCACCCGCTCGGCGCCACTGGCCAGTATGCCGGGGTAGGCGACGCGCCGCGCGGCTTCAGTCGCTGTTGAGCCGCGCGGCCGGAAAGTAGAGGCCCAGCAAGCGCCGATCCCACCATTGGCCCTTCGCTTTTTCCGCGCTGTCGGCGTAGGTGTAATCGTAGAACTCGGCGCGCACATAGCTCGGCGGCTTGTCCGGAAACGGATTCTTTTCCAGGAGCGCCGTCACCGTCGGTTCGTTCTGCAGCAACCGCTCGAGGAAATGCCAGAACCAGGGCAGGCGCTGGGGATCCTCGAGCGCCGCAAACCACATCTGCCAGTCAAGACGCGGCTGGTGCGGGATGTTCCAGAGCGGGGGGCGCATGACATCGCCGGGCTTGTAGCGGAATGCGTAATCGCGCCACACGACACCGTCATCGGAGCCTTGGATGATGATTTCGTGGCGCGCCGTCGTCATCACCGCGAACAAGCCATAAGCGCTGACGAGGTGTAGCGGCTCGATAAAGGCGTCGATCGCTTGCGCCGGCGCGGGCGGGTTGCCGCCGAAGCGCTCATCCATCTCCACCAGGCTGCAAAACACCATCAGCAGCGCCACGGCGGTGACGACGATCGTCACCGCCCGTGCCGGCGCCCGATCTCCCCTGCGCGACGACACAAGCCGCAACCAGCGGCTTGGCACGATCTTGCGCAGCGCCGCGTCATCGAAGAGCGGCAGGCACAGCAGCATGGTCTGGAGGTTGAACCAGTTATAATTCCCGGTCAGGAGAATGCAGCTCTGCAGGAGCAGGATGCCGAACCCGGCGACAAAGCGCAGCCGGCGCGGGCAGAAGATCAGGAACGGCAGAACCAGCTCGACGACAAACATGCTGCCGGTGGCGACCCTGAGCAGCCCGGGCGACAGCCGCGCGGCGTACCAGGCGAGCGGCGTCGGCAGCGGCTGAGTGAGAAAATGATAGGAGAGCGCCGAAAGATGCCACCAGTTGGGGTCCCCGCTCAGCAGCTTCACCACGCCCGACATGAACATGAAGCGGAACAGCAGCCAGCGCAGCAGCCAGATGCCAGGTTTCGAAGCGATGCTGAGCAGAAGCGCGATGACGCCGGTCTCCAGCAGGAACGTATCCCACTGGAAGCTCATGAAGACCTGCCCGGCGTAAAACAGCGAGAGGTAGAGCGCGTAAAGCAGAAACAGGCTCAGCCGCGGCAGGAGATTGAGGGTCAGCAGCA
>Ga0335081_10015354_pt1 | contig 12386 bp, 10 predicted proteins | sample Lox_Sample_35_FD_206713 | JGI IMG/M metagenome (GOLD analysis project Ga0335081, IMG submission 206713) | Soil microbial communities from Loxahatchee National Wildlife Refuge, Florida, United States - Lox_Sample_3.5 | ecosystem: Environmental > Terrestrial > Soil > Wetlands | place: USA...
TACTGATTTTGCTCAACAACAAAACCACACCAGCAGCCACTGAAACATCAAATTACACGTACTCGATTGTCAAGACATACCCCCATGACACAAGCTCCTTTACCGAGGGACTATGGTATTCGGATGGGATAATGTACGAAAGCAGTGGCAGCGGAAACGGTCCCAATTACGTTTCTACTCTGCGTCAGGTTAATTTGACCACAGGCCAAGTAATCAAAGAGTATACGCTGCCAATTCAGTACTTCGGCGAAGGAATAGCAGTAGTCGACGACAAAGTTATCCAGCTAACGTGGCAAAGCAATGTGGGCTTCATCTACAACAAAGACACCTTCACGCTGCTCGGCAACTTCACCTTTCCCACACAAGGCTGGGGCTTAACTTATGACGGCAAAGAGTTAATCATGAGCGACGGCACAGACAACCTCTACTTCTTAAATGCAACAACATTCCAACGCATAGGAGAAGTTCATGTTCACGACGGAAACTCGAGTGTGACGGAGATTAACTCGCTGGATTATATCAACGGGGATGTTTACGCTAATATCTGGATGACAAACAAAATCGCCATAATTAACCCTGCAACAGGACAGGTTAAGGCTTGGGTTGATCTTACGGGGCTCCCGGCTTCAGTTGCAAGCAAAACAAACGGAAATGCAGTTTTAAATGGCATAGCGTATGACCAGCAAAACGACAGGCTTTACGTAACAGGAAAAGACTGGTCAAGCCTTTACCAGATAAAACTCGTGCCCGAAAACAAATCGTGAGTATGAAAAGCCGTTTTTGAGAGTTGACCAAGGGAAACAATAAGTGTAGGATTTTTCGAAATGATCAAAATTCACTTATGCATAAAGTGAGACTTAAAAGAAAAACCATGGAAAAGACCTAAAAAACGTCTATTTAGACGTTTGCGATTGCAAAGTGTTGCGCTTTTGCTTTAAATTCAAACATTTCTTTGTGCGTAAAATTGTTGAAAAAAGTTAAATACTGATTGCTCCGAGTAATTGGAGCGGGGATTCGTTTGAGTGAGGGAGAAAACACAATACCTAAGACTGAAACAAAGTTTCCTTGGAGCAACTACACACTGAAATTAGGCAGAGGAGAACCTGTCTCAACAACACAATATGTGCTGTACGCAGTTCAAATTGCCGCAGTCATCATTCTATCGTACTTAAGCGTCGCAGTTATTCCACTCAGCTATGCAGGCATCTCAATATTCTATTTCGTGTACCCATTCTTCTTAGTGTTTACCATGTGGTGGGGAGCTTGGGGCATGCTCGGAGCATACGTTGGATGCGTAGTCGGCGCAGGCGTACTTGTTGGCACAGGACCAGTTCCATCGATAGTCTATGCAATCAGCGACTTGGTGCCTCCGTTAATAGCATTCGTGCTTTACCGTGGACTACTCTCGAAGAGAGGCTATGATCCGCTGTGGAGAGATCTGACTGACAAAGAAGTGGCTGGCGTAAAAACCAAGAGAGTAGGCGCATGGGTGTGGTTCATACTGATAAACGGAGTCATACTGAACATAATCAGTGCAGAAATCGGCGTCGGGGTACTCTACAAATTTGGTCTAGTTGCAACAAATGGCTTCTGGCCTTTTTGGATCGGGTGGGTAGTAGGCGACTTCGTAGCGATGGTCATTATCACTCCAGTGCTGGTCAAAGGACTCACAAGTCTCGTCGAAAGGCAAGGACTAGTAAACCACGGCTGGATAACCTGAGAACGCTTCTTCTTTGAAAAATCTAAAGAGGATACCCGTTGTCAGAAACAGACGTAAAAGCACGTGCCTCAAAAAAGTACGTGCGAACCTTTATTTTTTCCATGCGCACTGGTACACCAATCGAGAAACTTCATGTTGTGACCAAGGTTTTCATGATTGTTGTATTATCGACATTAACTCTTTACATGTTTGATATTCCTGTTTCACGCGGCGGCCCAGACTTCATTGGGCTTGGCCTTTTGCTTGTTCTCGTTTTCAGTCTTCTGGCAATCTCCAGAACCGCTAAGTACCTGGTTAACTCGTACTTGATACTTTCCATACCGGTTATATTAGCTCAGTTCTTCTGGTGGCTTTTCTTCAGCGAGTCGCTTCCAGGAGCTAAAATGACGTTTTACTTATGGCCCGGATTCTTTCCGATAGGAGTTTCAACTCTCGTATTTGTCGGAACTTTTGTTTTGGTTTACTTTAAAACCCGAAGCATAACAGTCTCACTTGCACCTGCGGTCCTTCTGTGGTGGTTCACGATCATGCCCAGCGTCCTAGCCCACTCCTCTTTGGCAACATGGATAAAGTTCCCGCTTGGAGGAACTTACTCTTTTTCGCTGCCTCAATGGTCAGCTTACATTGGTTTCGCTAAGTCCTTGGGGTACGCAATTTTGATCTATACATCGTTTCTTTTCCTTTTAACGACAAGAGACGTCGAAATCGGAGGAGCACTTAGGCAGTTGCGGGTGTCTTTCAGAAAGGCTTTCTTTGTTATGCTGATGTTTCGAAACCTAAACACCATATTGCTTGATTATGAAAGCATTAGAATGGCTCAGATTGCAAGGGCCTCCAGCGTGATAAGAAGTGGAATATTGTCGCGGATGAAGGATTTGGCATACGTTTCCATTCCGCTGGTGGCAACAATGATTAGACGGTCTACAGAGATGGGTGTGGCGCTTTACGCTCGAGGTTTCGAAGCGTCAAAAGGCATGACAAACTACAAAGAAACGAAACGATTAAGCGGCGTCGATTATGCAATAATGGTGCTTTTAATCGCTTTCCTAATATACGAGGTAATCCTTGGACACTCCATCACCGCCTTATTTGGGAGATAAAAGGTATGTCGGTCTTGGAAGTCAACGGTTTCTGGTGGAAGTACCGATCCTATGTAGGGGCAGAGAATCCGTATACTCTGAAGGATTTATCATTCAAAGTTAACAAAGGAGAATTCTTCGGGATAATTGGACCCAGCGGCGCAGGCAAAACAACCCTTTGCTATGCCTTGACTGGGATTATTCCTCACGTTTTCAATGTTCCCTACGGCAAAGAACGCGAGCACCTGAAAGGAGAAATCAAACTTTTCGGACAAACGCTTACCAAAGTCGAAGCCGTGAAAGACGAAAAAACGGGCAAAACAACTGACAAAATCGTCGGGATGAAACAAACAGCGCCAAGAGCCGGTTTACTGCTGCAAGACCCTGAGAACCAGTTTCTAAGAATGGATCTGCTTCACGAAATCAGCTTCGGAATGGAGATGCTGCAGCTTCCTGAAAGCGAAATTGAACGAAGAGCTAAGGATGCTTTGGAAGTTGTGGGCCTAGGTAACTTGTGGCCAATAGCCGACCTAGTCCATCCAAACGATTTGTCCGGCGGACAGAAACAGAGGGCTGCAATCGCTTCATTCATTGCCCTGCGACCTGAATTGCTCGTGCTTGATGAACCTATGTCTAACCTTGATCCAGAGGGCAAACTAAGCATCATTCAGGCCATTGACAGAATAAGAAATGATTTTGACATAACGATAATTGTTGTTGAGCATAATCCAGAGGTAATCCAAAAATACGCTGACAAGGTGCTGGCACTTAACAATGGGCAAGCAATCGCGTATGGAACCGCCGAAGAAGTTTATTCGCAGCAAAAACTGTTCGAAGAAAACGGACTTTACGCCTCGGACATTGCAAGGATCGGGTGGCAATCGGGTCTAACCTGCAAGGGAAGGGTGCCCTTCACCGTTGACGAGATGGTTGAGGCATGTGAATGTAAACCTGAACCATTCTTGAAAGACATAGAAGATTACAAGCCAGATGAGACCGCTGAAGAAATAATAAGCATCAAAAACCTTGACTTCTCCTATGAAGACGGGACGCAGGCTCTCAAGAATGTACACTTCACCATCAGAAAAGGCGAGTACGTGGGTCTTATCGGACAAAACGGGGCAGGCAAATCAACCGTATCCAAAGTCATCAGCGGCTTATACAAGAAGTTTCAAGGCGAAGCAAAAGTCATGGGTCAAAACCTGCGTGACAAAAAAGTGATCCAGAAAATCCCTTGCTATGTCGGATATGTTTTCCAGAACCCTGATAACCAGATTTTCATGCGCAAAGTCTACGATGAAGTAGCGTATGGATTGAAGAACCTCAAAGTTCCTCAGAAGGAGATTGACCAAAGAGTCAACGAGGCATTGAAAAGTGTAGGTTTGCTGGCGAAGATTAACGAGGATCCGATGTTTTTGGGGAAAGGCGAGAAACGGCGGCTAACCGTGGCGTCCATTTTAGCTATGAACCCTAAAATCATGATTGTCGACGAGCCCACCACGGGTCAGGATTTCCGCATGTCCGAGGACATAATGACTCTGCTCGAAGATCTCAACAAGTCGGGAACAACGATTCTGGCTATAACGCATGACATGACGCTTGTTTCGGAACATACAAAACGGGTTATAGTGATGCATGAAGGCACAGTGCTCTACGACGGTTCCACAAGAGGATTCTTTGCAAATGAAGACTTGCTCAAGAAATCCGGAATAATACCTCCTCTGGCAGTTAGACTCAGCCACGCCTACATGAAAAAACACCCATCGTCTCCATGCCTTCTAAACGCCAAAGAATGGACCTCAGCACTAGAAAAGATGGATCTTAAATAATTCGAGATTTCAATAGATTTCGCGTTTTTCAGATGAATAAACTAATGCTTTCCGGACGCCGGTAGTTTTGGTTCAGATTGTTTTTAAAATTATATATAATGGTTGTTACAGTGTTGAGACAATAACTTCGACTGTTTGGGGAGATTAGGGTTTGGATGAAATCTTAGATATGTTGGATAAGACCGCTAAAAGAATTCAGAAAGTTGTGGATGAGACTAAAGAGGCAACGTGGAAGCAGTCCGCCATCTATGAGCAGATTATGCAGGCACCAGACGCTTCTGACGATGAGAAAATTAAAGCATTCATGAAAAAAGCCCGTTACTTAGACCAGCTTGAAACCCTAAACTCACAGTTAAGTCTGCTGTATATGCTGCAGATTTTCGCGTTCAAGGTCAAGGTCCTTCAGGTTACGGTTGAAAAGATGAATGAGCAACTAGTGAAGTCGGGTATTCTGCTGAAGACAGGCGAGTTGGATGAAGTCAAAAAGAACATTGACGCACTTAAGATTCTCATAGAAGCGCAATATGAGTCCATGAAGGAAATTCGGGAAAACAAAACCAAAGCCTTAGACTACATAAAATAAGCAATATTTTTTCCATCCTTTTAACCGGAGAAGGATTGGTTGACAGCGCTGTAGATCCTGCACAATGTTAATGTTAAAATAATAAAAAGTGCAGCCTGGTGGTTTTTTCACCACTCATGTCTGCGATAGGTTTTGTTTGGCTTATGCTACTATCTTTTCCCAGCTTGTAACTAAGTCAAGAACTTCTTGGCCTGCTTTGCCGCCGTAGCTTTTGAGGCGTTCGCGAGTGTCCTTTTGAGCGATTGCAGATTTCTGGAACTCAACCATCTGTGAAGCTTTGTCTGTCAAGTAAAGTATTCCATCTACGCCTGCTCTTGCCATGCGGACTGATACTGTTAAGAGTTCATTTGTAGTTGGGGTTTCGCGTGGGTCGTCGCCGGGGCCAATAACGTACAGTGCAATGTTCAGTTTGACGTCTTTGAAAAGTTTCTTGAAGTTGCGTGTTAGCATTTCCCAATACCAAGGCGTAGCATAGTTTTTGCTGAACATGACGACGAGAAATTCATCGGTCAGCGGGGCTAAGTCATCAAAGTTGACGCCGAAGCGTTCATAATTGGTTACTGGGTCTGGAAGGACACCGATGACAAACTTGCTTTTTGCTCTGTCACGTACACGCTCGCTTACCAGCGCCATGTAATCTGTGATTTCTTTTCTGCGCCATTCATACCAGCTCAAGCCGCTTTTCTTGTGTAGTTCTTGGCAGCGTGGGCATATGCAGTGTCCGTGCTCTGCGAAGTGGATGCTGTTCAGCCAGATTCCTGGGCTTTTGCGTGCAACGTCTTCGATGTAGTCAAGCTGCTCAGCGCGATGCTCAGGTTGTGTTGCGCATAATACGTCCCATCTAACGTTAAAGTTATCATTGGTTCTCCATGATGGACCTAGCGCTGACTGAGAAATCCAGTCTGGATGATTTCGAGCTGTAACGTTGTCTCCGAAAATCGCGATGTTGCTGTGCATGTCGGGTTTTGGCGGTAATCGTCTGCCTACTTCGGGTTTAACTCGGAAAAGGTCATAGTCGAAGCCTTCAACTTTCTTTGCTTCAAACATGTATGTACCGAATTTCATCTTGATTCTACCTTTTTAGAATCCAAAACGTTTGGCAATGTTATAAAGTTTTGCTAAATTAGCGCAGAATAGGTTACGAAAGAAAAAAATCCTGCATAAAGATTGTTTAATGTTACAAAGAACCTGATCTAAACCTTCCGTTGGCTCAGTCAGCCAAGTAGTCTGCGTTAAGTGATGGGTCCAGAAGGGTATCGTCCAATGGCCTCAAGTATTTCTTCCGCCGTTGTTTTTTTGCCGACGTTCCGAACCAAATCCGTTGCGACAAGTATCCCCACTAGGTGGTTTTGCTTCAGAACTGGGAGCCTTCTGATTTTGTGGCTTGACATCAATCGCGCTGCATCCCTGATTGAGGCGTCAGGGTCAACCGTGACGAGGTTGGTAGACATTATTTCACATACTTTGACGTCTAAAGAAGCACGTTTCGCCACGATCCGCCTCACGAAGTCCCGTTCCGTGACAATCCCAATTGGAGCAGCCTTTTCTGTCACCACTAGGCAGCCTACGCCTGTTTCAGACATTAGTTCAGCTGCCTCAAAAACGGTTTGATTAGCATCGATGGTGACTACTTTTTTGGTCATGATGTCCTTAACTGCTGGCATAAAGCATCAAATATGAAATTGGGTTCTTTCCCGATAAAAGCGTTGTCATGGAACAATTTGGCGATGAAGCAGTTCTTGTTTATTCTTTGTCTTTTGCTTCTGCTTTCTGCCCGTGAACGTATGTTGAGCCTCTCAGAACAGAGCAAACCGCTGCTATGATGCACATTACCGCGCCGATGATGAATGCTTCTCTTAGCGCAGTCATGAATGGTGACGAAATAGCAGTTGGGAAGAAGCTTGATCCGGTAAGATACTTAGTCGTTGCCTGAGGTATCGAATTTGCCAGTGACGCAGGCAGAGTATGAAGTAGAGTAGCAACGGGGTTGTATCCTAGAAATGAAGCGAAGAGGGCTCCGGAAGCGGGGGTAGAACTCAAAGCAGACGCAAGCTGAGGCGCCCCGGCATTTGTAACAGCAGACGAGAGGGCACCTGGCAAAGTCGCGCTCAACGACACTATGATGATGGTGAAGAAGACGGCTTGGCTTATCGTGCTTGCACTGTTCTGAATCGTCGCACGCATCCCTGACGCGGCGCCCCTATGCTCTGCAGGAACAGAGTTCATTATTGAAGCCATGTTTGGGGAAGCAAAGATGCCGCCGCCAATGCCCATTATGAAAAGTACAGCTCCAAAGGTGATGTAGATGAAATTGACGGGTAGCAACACAAAGCCAACGAAGGCGGCCGCGGAAATCACCATGCCCAAAGTGGCAAGTAACCTTGCTCCATGTTTGTCTGATAACCAGCCGCTGATTGGCCCGGTCAAAACAAACCCGATAGACATAGGAATCATAAATATTCCAGCCCAAAACGGCGTTGAATCAAAACTGTACCCATGCAGAGGAAGCCAAATTCCCTGAAGCAAAATTATAAGCATAATCAGCACTCCGCCTCTTGACATGGAGCTGAAAAGCGAAGCAAGATTACCAGCGCTAAAAGCCCTAATCTTAAACAAGTCCAGCCTGAACATCGGCTCAGCAACGCGGCTTTCAATAAAGGGAAACGCAACCAGAAGACCTGTCCCAGCGACAAGAGAAGCAATAACCCATGGGTTACCCCAACCCATAACCGAGTTCCCGTACGGAATCAAACCGTAGATTACCCCTGCCAAAATTAATGTTAATCCTCCACCAAAAGCCAAGTTTCCCCAGATGTCCAATTTCTGATTCTTTCTAATTGTGCCTTGCTCCTTTAGCTTCAGATACGACCAGACTGTACCTACCACACCAACTGGCACGCTTACCAAGAACACGAGCCTCCAATCGTAAACCGCCAAAATTCCGCCCAGAACCAAACCAATCAGGGAGCCAGCAAGGAAAGATATCTGGTTTATTCCAAGGGCTTTTCCGCGTTCGTTACTTGGAAACGCATCAGTTATTATTGCAGCGCTGTTTGCGAAAAGGAATGCGCCGCCGATGCCTTGAACTATTCTGAAGACTATTAGCTCGATTGCGCCTGCGTTACCTTGATTTGGGGTGATTGAAAGCAGTATCGAGCCCACTGTGAAAATGGCAAAACCTAGGTTGTAGAGCTTTACCCGACCGAACATGTCTGAGAGTCTGCCGAAGGTTACAAGCAGCGTGGCTGTTACGATGCTGTAGCCGAAAAGTATCCACAGCATGTACTGGAAGGATGAAAAAGGGTTGATGTTGATTCCGCGGAAGATCGCTGGAAGGGCAATCAGGACTATAGTTGCGTCTATTGAAGCCATCAGGGTGCCGAGCGTGGTGTTTGAAAGTGCAACCCATTTATAGTCAACCATAATTAGCAAACCTCGACTGTTAATCAGTTTTATTCAGCAAATTCTCTGGATTTGTTTTAATCGCATATGCTTCAATAGAATATAAATATTGTTTTGATGATATGTCAATTTGTCTTTTCCAAATCATGATTCTCGAATTGATTGGAGCTTACCTGGGTTGGCGACTAGAAATCTTCGCGTTGCCATCTGTGCTGGAATTCCAAGTTTTGACTGTGCTGACGTTTATGGCGACGTGTTTGATTCTTTATCCGCGGTTGAAAATAAGGTATGTGAAAAGATAAGGGATAGCCCCCTGTCCATGTCGACTAACTGTGGAAAAGCATTTAACTTCTTAACTCAACATCATGTACAAGCAGGCGAGGAAGAGAGGGAAACAAAGTGCCGATAAAATATTTTGAGGCGCCAGAAATCAAAAAGCAAGTTGACAAGCTAGTTGAAGAATGCGAGTTTTTCCACGTTGCGCCCCAATATGTTTACTGTTTTCGAAGTAGAGGGTCCAAAGCCAAACGCACTATCGCACGCATCCATGGCATTGGAAAAATCTGGCAAGAAGCCCTAAACCTGCCGCCGTCTTACACGATAGAGGTAATTTCGGAGATCTACGACAAGCAAACAGACGAGGAAAAAGAAAAAACGCTCATCCATGAGTTGATGCATATTCCAGGCGGGTTTTCCGGAGGTTTCCGACCCCACAAAGGGTACGTGGAGAGAAGAAACGTTGAAGCGGTTTACAAGAAATTGCAGAGTAATCGGGCAGCTAAAAAGCAGAGACCACTGTTTTTCGGGTAGGAAGCCAGAAAACTTCACGGTTTTCAGCATTAACCTTTTAAACTTTCAGAGGCTGGGTTATGAAAACTTGCAGCTTCATCAGCCTGAAAGCTGTAAAGTTAATTAGTTTGGGAAACGGTTTAAATGTAAAAAGTCCTTTACCGAACAGAAATTGAGGTTTAGAAATGCGACACGTTATGAAAAGTCTGAAACATAACGGCATATTCGTTCCAGCTTACGATTATAAAGGCTTCAGCGTCAAAATCAGGGGTCAATCCATAAAGTTGACGCCTAAAACTGAGCAAATGGCGGTCGCATGGGCTAGAAAAAGCCTATCCGCAGTGTCACCGCCAGACAAAGTTTTCAAACATAACTTCATGAAGGAATTCCTCAACCAACTGAAACAGGAAAACCCCTCGGCAGTCTTCCTGGACTCATTCAACCCAAGCTACCTTGCGAACATCGAGCATCTTTCTGGAACCCTGAATGCAGATTGCAAAGCAGACGAAATCGACTTCAGTCAAGTCTGCACCTTTCTCGAAACAGAAAAAGCAAAAAAAGAAGCATTAACCAAAGAAACCAAAAAGCAGCAAGCTGAAGAACGAAAAGTCAAAAGGTTGGAATTTAAAGAAAAATTCGGATACGCAGAGGTTGACGGCCAGCGGCTTGAGATTGCCAACTGGACTGCTGAGCCATCTTGCCTTTTTGCAGGTCGGGGTGACCATCCGCAACGTGGAAAATGGAAGGACGGCCCAGCCGAAGGAGACATTGTTTTGAATTTGCCGCCTAATGTGCCTGTTCCGGCGGGAAACTGGAAAGGCGTGGTTTGGGAACCCGAAAAGATGTACGTTGCAAAATGGGAAGACAAGCTTACAGGCAAAATCAAGTATGTCTGGTTCAGCGACACCGCTTTTCTTAAGCAGAACCGCGAAAAAGAAAAATTCCAGAAAGCCGAGACGTTGGGGAAGCAAATTAAAACTATCGAGCAGCATATTCAGAGGAATTTGGATTCCAAAGATGAAGACAGACGCAAAGTAGCCACTGTCGCTTGGCTCATTTTTGCCGTTAACATGAGGGTTGGCGACGAAAAAGATCCGGATGAAGCAGACACCGTAGGCGCGATTACTCTTCGGGCGGAACACGTGAAAATTGATGGAAACCAACTGAACTTCCATTTCCTGGGCAAAGACAGCGTTGAATGGGACAAAACCATCGCAGCTCCGCCAGAGGTAATTCGGAACATTCAAAATTACATGAAAACAAGCAAAGAATACCTTTTCGAAGGCGTCGACTCCAAAAAGGTCGCCCGCTTCCTCTCTGAGAAAATGCCCAAACTTTCGGCAAAAGTGTTCCGTACCTGGAAATGCACTACAACACTTGAAGCCTCACTCAAAGACGCATTGGACAAGAAGGAAGTAACCAAGGAATCGCCAGACTACAAAAAAACCTACTACGCAAAAATGGCAAATTACGAAGTGGCAGTGGTGGCTAACCACAAGAAAAAGGTGCCACCGACCTTTGACCAGCGACTGAAGAAGAAAGAAGACAACATCAAATCGCTCCAAACCCAACTCGTAGCGAAGAAGGCAGCAGGCAAAAAAACAGAGTCACTGGAAGCAAGAATCGACAAATCCAAGCTTGACCTGGAATTAACAAAGTTGACCCGAGAATACAATTTAGGCACCTCACTGAAATCATACATTGACCCAACGGCTTACGTGAAATGGGCAAAAAAAGTCAAATTCGACATAGAAAAATTCTACCCCAAAACCCTACGCAACAAGTTCAACTGGGCACTGCAGAACAAAACGCAAGAGCAGCCATGCGAGTGCATAACTGCATGAGCATAAGCGAGACCAAATACGGCGTTATCATCACTATTTTTGTAAAAACTAACTCTTCAAAATTTAGCATAGAACTTGATGGAGAAGAAATCATTGTCCACAGCACTGAAGAACCAGTGAAAAACAAAGTCAACAAAGAAATCATCAAAGAGCTTTCAAAACTTTTGCATTCCAATGTTGAACTTTCATCCGGCGGCACGTCACGAAAAAAACAATTATACGTACCAGGAATCACAAAAAACCAAGCAACGCAACTTTTGAAGTTATAGTAGTTGTGCCCAACGGGATATGCTACGAGTATCGAAATATCCTTTATATGCAAAAAAACGCTTGAGTAAGATGGAAAGAATTGTAGTTCGAGGGAAAGGGGCAAATCCCCAATCACCTTACCCAAAAAACTTTAACATTTTCAACTTCCAAATATTTATAAAATCATAAAATTGCCCAAAATTGCTTGTCGGGATAACTTTTGGAGCTGCAAAATTCTATTCAGAAAGCTTTTCGGTCCCCCACCGTTATTAGTTTATCGTCGACTTATCATTGCGTAAAGTTCTATTTGCAATATCTTGGTTTGCAAATATGTTAATATAAAGCGAACAGTTTTCTCATTTGAGAGAAATTCAATGATGGATGGCTTGGATGCAAGCTTCATCGAAGAGGAGGAAATTGTAAGCAAATTTCAGATGATTGAATTTCTCGAAAGACATTTTGCTCCATATCGACATAGCGGTGGAGTTCACTATTTTTCACGCGTTCAAAAGACACTTGAAAAAATTCCAAGTAGATATCACAATTGTGCATTTGCCCTTTTTGCTAACGCCATTTATTTGCCAGAACCGTTGTTGGACAAGAGTTGGACATATCTCTTGGATGAACTTAATAGGCGGCTAGCACTTCCAGAAATAGAAGTCATTCAAGGAAGCATGTTGTTCGAAATAGATGGTGGTTCCTCAGTATACCGTTTCATCCAAGAAAATAACATAAAAGGACGTCTTGACATTAGTCGCTTTCCTCGTGGGATCCAAACAATTGATCAATTAATTGACGAAATGTGTCAGTTGGTTTCTAAAAAAGATGGCTACGAGGACTTGAAACAAGATATTAAGACTGTTCTCGCAAAAAAATATTGGATCCTTCTTT
>Ga0335081_10015355_pt1 | contig 12386 bp, 11 predicted proteins | sample Lox_Sample_35_FD_206713 | JGI IMG/M metagenome (GOLD analysis project Ga0335081, IMG submission 206713) | Soil microbial communities from Loxahatchee National Wildlife Refuge, Florida, United States - Lox_Sample_3.5 | ecosystem: Environmental > Terrestrial > Soil > Wetlands | place: USA...
TTCCAGGCGTAGCTGATTTCGTCCGGAGTAATCGCGGATGGCCCCCATGGGTTCCGTGGCGCTCCGGGCGCTCCTACGCCACCGCCACCCCGTCGCCCTGACGGGACTGCTCCATTCTCCGCTCGGCTTCCGCCAGCAATTGCTCGGGGCGGTCCCCATCGTGGGGAAAGAACGCCTGGCCGATTCTCATCGTCAACTGCTCGATGCCCGCGGACTTGCGCCCGGCCCGCGCGCCGATTTCCCGCAACTCGGCGATGCGCCGCCCCATGGCATCGCGGTCGCTGGCCGGCAGGATCAGGACGAACTCGTCGCCGCCGATGCGGGCCACGTAGTCGTACTCCCGGCAGCACTCCCGCAGGGCCGCCGCCACCGCCCGCAACACTTTGTTGCCCGCCACGTGGCCGTAGCGGTCGTTGATCTGCCGGAAGCCCACCAGATCGCAGACCAGCACCGTCAGCGGCTCGTTGGTGCGCCGGGAGCGGGCCAACTCGCTCTCCAGCCGGGGAAGCAGGGCGCGTGCGTTGGGAAGATCGGTTATGTAGTCGGTGGTGGCGCTGTCGGCTCGGCGGAAACGGAGCGCGTTGTCGATGGCCGGCGAGGCCTTGGAGGTTGCCGCCAGCAGCAGTTGGATGTGGTCGCGCGAGAAGGCGTCCGGCTCCGTGCGGTAGAGCGTCAAAACTCCTACCGGGCCGCGGTACCCCATGAGCGGAACGGCTGCTGCCGAGTGGAGTGCCGCCAGGTCCGGGGAGGTCGCCGGCCAGGCCGCTTCCACCGCGGGGTTCCCGTTCAGCACCGGCCGGCCCGTGCGCGCCACCCATCCGGAGAGGCCCTGCCCGATGGGAATGTCCAGGAACGAGAGCGACCGGGACCTTTCGCCATCCACGAACTCGGGGACCAGCCGGCCCTGGCGTGCCACGTAGACGGCAATGGCGTCGTACGGGACCAGGCGTCTCAGCCGGTCCGCCACCGCGGAGAGGATTTCTTCCAGGAGGAGCGAGTTACTCAGGTCCCGGGCCATGTCGTGGAGAAGCTCTTCCACCTCCCGGCTGGCGGCGGAACTCTGGAATTCGCATTCCGTCCCCCCGTGCTCGGGCACCGGTCCGGACAGCTCAAAGCCCGCGGCGGGAGCTTCGCCGCGCTCGACTTTGACATCGGTACATAACTTTCTGGGTGGCGTGGAGCGGTCCCCGGAGTCGAGATCCGTATACACCTGCTGCAGCGTATCGACCACCGTGGGGTCGAAGGCCGTCCCGGAAAGCCGCGACAGCTCCGCCATAGCCAGCTCCAGGGGCAGCGCGGGGCGGTAATGGCGGTCCGAGGTAAGCGCATCCAGGCAGTCCACCACCGCCAGAATGCGGGCGCCGATGGGAATGTCTTCGCCCCGCACCCCGTTGGGATAGCCGCTGCCATCCCATTTTTCATGATGCGCGCGGACTATCTCCGCTACGGGGTACGGAAACTCCACGCGCTGCAGAATCTCGGCGCCCACCACGGGATGAATTTTCATCACCTCGAATTCTTCGGGGGTCAGGCGGCCGGGTTTGCAGACGATGTGCTCGGGAACCGCCAGCTTGCCGATGTCGTGCAACAGCGACGCCGCGCGCAACGCTTCCATTTCGGCGCCGGAAAGCCCCATGGCTTCACCGATCTGGACGGCATAGGCGCGCACGCGGCTGAGGTGGGCGTGGGTGGTGCGGTCCTTGGCTTCGATGGCCAGGGCCAGCGCTTCGATGGTGCGCAGGTGCAGGGCGGCCATCTCCTCGATATGCGTCTTTTCGGCTTCCAGGTGGTCCAGGTACCGCCGATAGTAGCGGTAAATGATATAGACCACGGGGAGCAGCACGAAGCCCAGCGGTCTCCACCCCAGCACTCCCGGCGGGTCGGCGGACACTACGCAGAGCAGCGCCACCGCCACCAGGAAGGCGATGTAGGTCTGTATCCGCAGCGAGTTAGAGCGGTTGCGCATACCGGTTGCCGGCGAGCCGCGCGGGCAGTCGTCACCCGCTGGCTCTCACTGTCACTATGTGGCCTGCCTGAATCGGACACAAGCATGAGAAATACCAGTGCCGTACTGCCTACCGGAGTTAACCGTATCGCCGCTAACTGCGGATAACGTTATCCAAAGTGGCACGCTTACTGCGCGAACTCGAAGTTGGATCCGTAGGAGTGCTTGCAGGTGTATCCGTGGGAACGTAGGAGCGCGGTAACCGCGGCCGCGCTGGTGCCCATGGCCTGCAACTGGCTTTCCACGAGCTCCACGACCACCACCGGATGGTAGCGGGTGAGGGTCTCGTCGGCTCCTTTGAGCACCAGGTACTCGGCGCCCTCCACATCGATCTTCAACACGTCCGCCCGCGTCACGCCAGCCTCCCGGATAATGTCGTCCAGCCGCCGGGCCCGTACGCGGTAGGTCGTCACGACGGCTCCGGTCTGGGATGCATTGGCGCGAGAGAGCGAGGTCTCGCCGGTGTTGGACTCGGGCGCCGCAAACAGTTCCAGCGTGGCCTCGGCATCCGAACAGGCCACCGGCGCGACCGCGATCATGCCCGCCGCGCCGCTGGCTGAGATGTTGCCTTGTAGTTTGCGCACGGTCTCCGGGTTGGGCTCAATGGCGATGACGTGCCCGCCGGGGCCCACCACCTTAGCGGCCTTGAGCGAGTAGTATCCGATGTGCGCGCCGACATCCACGAACGTATCGCCGGGATGCAGGTGCTCCCGCATCGCATGCCAGCTATCCGGCTCCCAGACGCCGGTCTCCAGAATCGTCCTGGAAACCAGGTCGTTGGGGTCCAGCAGCATTTTGATCTGCGGCTCCACCTGTACCCACACCGGAACGAAGGGCTCGAACGGCGGCTCCAGAACGGCCGGCAGCAGGATGCCGTGTTCCAGGGGCCAGTGCGCCGCCCAGGCCCTCTGCATCGCAAAAAAGGCCTTGGTGCGCGTGGCGGGGCCCGCCAGCATAGCTCCCGCACCGGCCATCAGGGCCAGCGCTCCGGGCAGGAGCGGCCACAGCAACCGTTTCGCCATGAATACCATTCCAGTACCGATGCCATCCGCGGACAAGATGCCTTTCGATAGCGGAGCATCGCTGTCTGGTCAGCGAAATTTCCCTTGACACACGCTTCATTTAGTACTAATAAATTAGTATGAGACGGCGAAGCACGACCCTGACCGGGCAGGAGCTGGAGATCATGAAGATCGTCTGGGAACGCGACAGCGCCACCGTCCGCGACGTGTACGAAGCGTTGCTGGAGCGGCGCAAGGTGGCCTACACGACCGTCATGACCATGATGAAGATCCTGGAGCAGAAGAAGTACCTGAAGAAGACCCTGGCGGAGCGGGCCTACCTCTACCGGCCGGCGCAGCCCCAGCGGCAGGTGGTGGGGGCCATGGTGCGGGAGTTCGTCAACCGCGTCTTCAACGGCTCGGCGGAACCGCTGCTGGTTCACCTGGTGGAGGACCACCAGCTCTCGCGCGAGGATCTGGAGGAGATCGCGCGCCTGCGGAGGAAGCCATGACCAGCGGCCTGATTCTGGACAACCTGGCGACTTACAGCCTGCAGGTGGGGCTGCTGATCGCGCTGGCGGCCTGCGTGCCGCCGCTGCTGCGGCTGAGGGTGCCGGGGGCGCGGCTGATCTTCTGGCACGTGTTGCTGGTGGTATGCCTGCTGCTGCCGGTGGCGCAGTCGAAGCGCCGGTGGGTGGTCGACGACGGGGGCGTGCAGGTGTCCACCACGGTCCGGGCGGTGGCCCCGGCGAGGACCCCGGCGCGGTGGCCGGTTTCGAGGAACGAGGCCATTCTGCTGCTGCTGGCGGCCGGCGCCGCAGTGAGGCTGGGATGGCTGGCGGTGGGATTCTGGAGGCTACGGCGGTATCGCCGGGGCGGCAAGGTTGAGCGGGTCCCGGAATGGATGGGCAGGTCAATGCCTTGCCCCACGCTGCTTCTCTCCGACGAGCTTTCGAGCCCGGTCACCTTTGGATGGCGTCGGCCGGTAGTGCTGCTGCCGGCCCGGTTTCCGGAGCTGGGCGCGGCCATGCAGCGGGCCATCCTGTGCCACGAGCTGCTCCACGTACAACGCCGCGACTGGCTGTTTACGGTGGCCGAAGAGCTGGTGCGGGCGGTCTTCTGGTTCCATCCGGCCATCTGGTGGCTGTTGGGTGAAATTCAACTGGCGCGCGAACAGGCGGTGGATCGGGAAGTGGTGGCGGCCACCGCATCGCGCGACCAATACGTGGATGCGCTGCTGGCCATCGCGGGAGCGCGGCCGCAGCTCGACCTGGCCCCCGCGCCGCTGTTCCTGCGCCGCAGGCACTTGAAGCAGCGGGTGGTCTCGATTTTGAAGGAGGTTCGTATGACGAAGACGCGTTGGATTTCCGCGCTGGCCGCGGGTTTGGGGATTGTGGCAGCGGCGTGCTGGCTGGTAACGAACACGTTTCCGCTGATGGCGGCGCCCCAGCAGGACGCCGTGGGCGTGACGGTAGAGCTGGGCGGAGCGCCCCTGATGCACCGCGCGCCGGTGAGCTACCCCGCGGAGGCCCGCAGTAAGGGCGTGCAGGGCGTGGTGATGGTGGAAGTGAAGCTGGGCGACGACGGCAGCGTGAGCGACGCCCACATCGTCAGCGGACCCGACGAGCTGCGGAAGACCACGCTGCAATCGGTCTTGCAGTGGCACTTCCGGCGCGAGCTGGCGGGGCTGACGCGGCAGATCAGCATCACGTTCCAGGCGCCCTCGGCCAGCGAGGCCGCGGCTGCGACGCGTGAGCGGGTAGCGGCCGGCGTTGTCGGCGGCGTTCCGGGCGGCGTCCCGCGTGGTGTGCCCGGCGGCGTTGTCGGCGGCATCGTAGGGGCGGCGCCATCGGGCCAGCCGCCGTCGGCCACGGTGAAGAGCATCAACGTGCTGGGCCTCTCCGACCAGGCTCGCGACGAGTTGCTGGCGCGCCTGCCGGTGCACGTAGGCGACACCTTGCAGCCTCAGGACATCCGCAAGGTGTCCGAGGCGGCGCGGGCGTTTGATGAGCACCTGCAAGTCCGCAACCTGATCTCCAAGGCCGGGGGCGACGTGGTGGTGGAGATCGCACCGGTGGATTACCAGCCCCCGCGCGCGGTTCCCACGGACACGCCGGGCCGCCTGAGGATCGGCGGCAACGTGCAGCAGGCCAAGCTCATCAAGCAGGTTCGGCCGGTGTATCCCGCGGAAGCCAAGGCGTCTCGCATCCAGGGTACGGTGGAGCTACGGGCCATCATCGGCCGGGACGGCTCGATTCAGGAACTGACGGTGGTGAAGGGACATCCCTTGCTGGCTGACGCGGCCCTCGACGCCGTGAAGCAGTGGGTGTACGATCAGACCTTCCTGAATGGCGAGCCGATCGAGGTGGAGACCACCATCGACGTGAACTTCACGCTATCCCAGTAGTGGCCGGGCATGCCCGGCCAAACCCCGGCTGAAAAGCCGGCGGCAGCCTGAAAAGGCTGCCCCACTACTCCAGCCAGGCTTCCTGGTGGCGCGGTTTCGGGAGCGGCACGGCTCCGAAGCGGCGCTCGCGGGTCTGGAACTCGCGCACGGCCGCGGCCAGGTCTTCACCGTCGAAATCCGGCCACATGGTGCGCGAAAACACCAGCTCGGCGTAGGCGCACTCCCACAGCAGGAAGTCGCTGAGGCGGCGCTCGCCGCCGGTGCGGATCAGCAGGTCCACAGGCGGCCCCAGCGCCTCCCCCAAGGATTCGCGCGACAGCTCGGATACATCCCGCGCGGCGGCCAGGATGGCGTCGCGCCCCGAGTAGTCCACCGCCATGCGCAGGCGGAGCCGCGTTCCGGACGCGGTCGCCTCTTCCGCCAGGGCGATGGCCAGGCACAGGGCGGGGTCGATCCGGTCGCGGCGGCCGATCACCTCGAGGCGCACGCCCTTTTCCACGCACTTGCCCGTTTCCCGCTCCAGGTACATCGCCAGCATGTGCATGAGGGTCTCGACTTCCTCCGGCGGCCGGCTCCAGTTGTCGGAAGAGAAGGCAAACAACGTCAGGGTGCCGATCCCGGCGCCGGGCGCGGCCTCCACCACGCGGCGCACGGCCTCGACGCCGGCGCGGTGGCCGGCCACGCGCGGCAGCCCCCGCGCCAGGGCCCAGCGGCCGTTGCCGTCCATGATGATGGCTGTATGTAGAGTACTTTGTGATTTAAAGTATCGTGGCATAAAAAAAGACCCCTCACTTGTCCCGCATAGCCTGAATCAGCGCCTCCATGTGATCGAGGTAGCGCTCGAGCGCGCGCCGGCCGGCCGCGGTGAGGCGGTACTCGGTCCGGGGCATGCGCCCCTCGAACGACTTGGTGCAGGCGACGTAGGCCGCCTCCTCCAGTTTCCGGGCGTGGACGCTCAGGTTGCCGTCGGTGGTATCGAGCAGCTTCTTCAGCTCGTTGAAGGTCAGCGATTCATTGACCGATAGCGCGCTCAGCATGCCCAGGCGCAGACGTTCGTGGATGAGCCGGTCGAGCTTGGCCGCTCCACCGGGGCTGCTCCACACGCCCTCGACGCGTTTGTCGCGTTCCCGTCTCGCCGTATTCTGTCTACCCGCCATACTTGACCGCAATCACCGTTCCAAAAACAATGTGGAAGCCGCCGAAGGAGGCCGCCAGCACGACGCTGCCCCACTCGGCAGGCAACAGCAGGGCCAGCGCTCCCGCGGCCATGAAGCACGCTCCCATGAGGGGCACCACGCGCACCGACGCGCCGCCGCCGGAGACCACCGCCGCGCCATAGAGCAGCAGCCACATTCCGGGCAGGATCCCGGGATAGCCCGCGCGGACCAGCGCCGCCGTGAGCAGCGCGCCCGCCACCATCGACGGGGCGAATCCGGCCACGAACTTCCGGCCCGGTCCGGAAAACAAGGGCAATTTCACCCGCCGCGCCTTCAACGCCGCGGAGACGATTCCGATCGACAGCGCCACCAGGCCTTCCGCCAGCCAGACGAACAGCCAGCGCGCGGAACCGGCCCGAGGCCCGGCGATCCAAGCGGCCACCAGAGCCGTGGACCCCATGAGCATGCCGCCCAGCCCCGGCACCGCCGTGAACGACCCGGCCCGCTCGATGGTCCGGCGGATGTACCGCAGGTTGTCCATGGCGCGGGCATGCAGTTCGACCGGCTCGGGGCGCGGGGTCGCCATGCATTCAGGATACGCCGCGGGAACAGGTATTTCAAGTACTTTACAGTGCAAAGGAGTACTGTCGGTACGGATGCCCCTGTTAAAATGAGCGCGTGGCCCCGAATGAGGAATTCTCGCGGGCGGACGTGCGCCGCAAGTTCGGCCTCTCCGAGCGCCAGTTGCGCAGTTGGGAGCGCCAGGCGCTCATCCCCGCGGCCCAATCGTATTCCTTCTCCGACCTGCTGGCCATCCAGACCATCCTCAAGCTGCGCGAGAACCGCTTCCGGCCGCGCGAGATCGGGCAGGCGGTGGAATCGCTGCGCCGCAAGCTCGACGGGGTGAAGCAGCCGCTGGCGGAGCTGCGCGTGGTTTCCGACGGCCGCAAGATCGCGGTACTCGTGGGGGGCCAGAAGATGGAGGCCATCAGCGGCCAGATTCTTTTGGATTTCGACGCGGCGGAGCTGGGAGGCCTGCGCAACTTTCCGGAGCGCAAGGGCGGTGTGAACCGCATCCGGGAATCGGAGGCCTGGTTTCAGAAGGGCCTCGATCTGGAAGAGACCGGCGCGCCGGTCGAAGATGCCATCGCGGCGTATCGGAAAGTGCTGGAGCTCAATCCCGGCGCGGCCGGCGCGCTGGTCAATCTGGGCACCATCTGTTACCGCCAGCGCCGCTACCCGGAAGCAGAGAAGTATTACCAGGAGGCCATCGCCGCCGATCCGGCGTATCCGCTGGCGCAGTTCAACCTCGGCAACCTGTTCGACGAGCAGGGAAAGTCGGAGGAGGCTTTCGAGCACTACCGGCGGGCGTTGCGTCTGAATCCCAACTATGCCGACGCCCACTTCAACCTAGCCCTGCTGTGCGAGCGCACGGGCGATAACCTCAAGGCGGTGCACCACTGGAAGACGTATCTGAAGCTGGATTCGTCGAGCCAGTGGGCCGAAGTGGCCCGCCGGCAACTGGAGCGGCTGCGGCAGGCGGTAATCCGGTGACCGCACAAGAACTCGAAGCGCAGGCCGTCCGCATCAACTGGTGGCACACCATCGACCTGGGCCAGGGAGTGACTACCAAGGGTCAGGATCCCACTCCCGCACGCCTGCCCTGGCTGGGGATCCCCGAAGACCTGCGCGGCAAGTCGGTGCTGGACATCGGTGCATGGGATGGCTTCTTCTCCTTCGAGTGCGAGCGCCGGGGCGCATCCCGCGTGCTGGCCACCGATGATTTCGTCTGGACCGGCCAGACGTGGGCCTCCAAAGATGGCTTCGACTTTGCCCGCCGCGCCTTGAACTCCCGAGTCGAGGACCTGGTCATCGGCGTCTACGATCTCAGCGCGGAACGAATCGGCACGTTCGACCTGGTGCTTTTTTCCGCCGTCCTGTACCATCTCAAGCACCCCTGGCTGGCACTGGAGCGCGTAGCCGATGTGACCGGCGGACAGCTCATCATGACGTCGCACATCGACCTGGTGGATGTGGACCGGCCGGCCATCGCGCTTTACCCCGGCACCGAGCTCGGCGGCGACCCGACCAACTGGTGCGGACCTAACATCCCGGCCCTGGAGGCCATGCTGCGCACGGTGGGGTTTCGCAGGATCGAGGTGTTCGCGCTGCTGGCCGAAGACCACTGGGTCACGCTGCACGCCTGGAAGTAAGGCTATCCTAGAATCTTGGAGCCCTACATTTGAGCCGTATCCTTCTTGCGTTTCGCTGTTTCTTCAATATCCTGTTTCGCGGGGCGCTTTCCGACGCCGCCCTGGGTGAACTGCGTCTGAGTCGCCGCGGGGGCGCACCCTCACTCAAGACCTCGACCGCAACCGCTCCCGCGGCCGCCGCGCCTTCCGCCCCCGGCCCTTCCGATGGCGCGCTGCAGATTCTGGCCATTCTGCAGCGCGATTCCCGCCTGGTGGATTTCGTCATGGAGGACATCTCTTCGTATTCCGACGACCAGGTGGGCGCGGCCGTGCGCGAACTGCACGCCCAGTGCCGCGAATCCCTGGCACGCTACGTGACGCTGCAGCCGGTGATCGACGGCGTGGAGGGCACCTTCGCCAAGGCGCCTTCCGCGGATCCCAACGTGGTCAAGTTCGTGGGCAACGTCCCGGCCACGCCGCCGCCGGGCGGCACCCTGCGGCACAAGGGGTGGCGCGCGGCCAAGATCAACCTTCCCACTCTCGGCGCCAAACAGGACGCTTCCATTCTGGCGCCGGCGGAAATCGAAATTGAGTAAGAAAGCACCGCAGCCCAAGTACGTCATCGGGATCGACCTGGGCACCACCAACTCGGCCCTGGCCTACGCCGAGATGCGGGCGGACGCCGATCCGTTTGCGCCGGCCAACGTGGAGCGGATGCCCATCGCGCAGCTCGCCAACGCCGGCGAAGTGCGCGAGGAGGACCTGCTGCCCTCGTTCCTCTACCTGCCGGGCGGCTCCGATTTTCCGGCGGGCTCGATCGCGCTGCCGTGGGACGCGGGCCGCAGCTTCGTCGCCGGACGGCTGGCCCAGAAGCGTGGCGTGGAAAACGCCGGGCGCCTGGTTTCCTCGGCCAAGTCGTGGCTGTCGCACTCGGGTGTGGATCGCACCGCGGCCCTGCTGCCGTTTCGCGCGCCCGAGGGAGTGGAGAAGATCTCGCCGCTGGAGGCCGGCCGCCGCTATCTCGAACACCTGCGCGAGGCCTGGGACGCCCGCATGCCCGAGGCGCCCTTCACCACGCAGCAGGTGCTGGTGACGGTGCCCGCATCCTTCGACGCGGTGGCGCGCGAGCTGACCCTGGAGGCTGCCAAGCAGGCCGGTTATCAGGGGATCACGCTGCTCGAAGAGCCACAGGCGGCCTTCTACGCCTGGATCGAGCGCCACCCGGACTGGCGTGACCGCGTAACCGTGGGCGACCTCATCCTGGTGGTGGATATCGGCGGCGGCACGACGGATTTCACGCTGATCGCGGTCACGGAATCGAACGGCGAGCTGGCGCTCACTCGCGTGGCGGTCGGGGAGCACCTGCTGCTGGGCGGCGACAACATCGACCTGGCGCTGGCGGGGGCGGTCTCGCAACGGCTGGCCGAGAAGGGCACGCGCATTGACAGCCGCCAGCTTCAGTCGCTATGGAACAACTGCCGGGTGGCGAAGGAAAAGCTGCTGGAGCCCGATTCCAAGGCCCAGGAGCACCCCGTCACCATTCTGGGCAAGGGCACCGGTCTGGTGGGCGGCACCATTAAGGCTACCCTGCTGCGCAGCGATATCGAGCGCGTGCTCATCGAGGGGTTCCTGCCCGCCGTGGCCAGCAGCGAGATGCCCGCGCAGCAGCGCCGCGTGGGTTTGCAGGAGCTGGGATTGCCTTACGCCGCCGACCCCGCCATCACCCGCCACCTGGCGCGGTTTCTGCGGCAGCAGGCGGCCACCGCCGAGCACGGCACGGTGCGCCGCGGCCCCAGCGGCCTGGCGTGCCCCACCCACGTCCTGTTTAACGGAGGGGTGCTCAACGCGGCGCTGGTTCGCGAGCGCCTGCTGGCGGCGCTGAACGGCTGGCTGGCGGAGGAGGGTATGCCGGCGGTGCGGGCGCTGAGCGGCGAAGACCTGATGCACGCCGTCTCGCGCGGCGCAGCCTACTATGGGCTGGCGCGGCAGGGCCGCGGCGTGCGCATCCGCGGCGGCGTGCCGCGCACCTATTACGTGGGCGTGGAGAGCGCCATGCCCTCGGTGCCCGGTTTCCCCGCGCCGCTCAAGGCCCTGACGGTGGTGTCGTTCGGCATGGAAGAGGGCACCGAGGTGCGCATTCCCGGCCGCGAATTCGGCCTGGTGGTGGGCCAGCCGGCCGAGTTCCGCTTCTTCACTTCGGCGGCGCGCAAGAACGACCAGCCGGGCGACCTCATCGAGGATTTCGGCGACGAGCTGACGGAGTTGTCGCCCATGGAAGTCAGCTTCCAGGCGGGCGAAGCGAGCTCCGAGGTGGTGCCCGTGTCGTTCGAGAGCGTGGTTACCGAGACGGGCCTCTTGCAGCTCTGGTGCGTGGCCCGCGACGGCCGGCGTTGGAAGCTGGAGTTCAACGTGCGGGAGCGAGTGGCCGAATGAAGATCGGCATCGACCTGGGCACCACCAACTCCGCCCTCGCTTACGTCGACGAACGCGAAGCCGAAGATCGCGATTTTCCGCCGGTCCACATCTTTGAAACGCCGCAACTCGTGTCGGCGGGCCGCAGCGAGGCACGGCGCACGCTGCCCTCGTTCCTGTTCCTGGAAGACGGGCAGCCCGTGGGTGTCTACGCGCGCGAGCAGGGCGCACTGGTGCCTACCCGCCTGGTGCACTCCGCCAAATCGTGGCTGTCGAACCCGGATGTCGACCGCACCGCCAAGATCCTGCCGTGGGATTCGCAGGAAACCGGGCGAGTGCTGTCGCCGGTCGAGGTCTCCTCGTGCTTCATCGCCAAGTTCCGCGAGGAATGGGACCGCTCGCAGCCGGCGCCGCTCGCCGCGCAGGACATCGTGCTGACGGTGCCGGCGTCGTTCGACGAAGAGGCGCGCGAGCTCACCGTGATGGCCGCGCGCGACGCGGGCCTGGAGCGGCTCACCCTGCTGGAAGAGCCTGCCGCGGCGTTCTACTCGTGGATCGCCAACAACCTGGCGCAATCGCGCAAGAAGCTGTTCGACGGCCAGGTGGTGCTGGTGTGCGACGTGGGCGGCGGCACCAGCGACTTCAGCCTCATCCGCGTCTCCCGCGACGGCGACCTGGTGAACTTCACCCGCACCGCGGTGGGAAAACACCTGCTGCTGGGCGGCGACAACCTCGATCTCACGCTGGCCTGGCTGGTGGAAACCAAGCTGGGCGCGCAGCTCTCCATCCGCCAGCGCAGCGGGCTGCGACGCCAGTGCTCCGCGGCGAAGGAGAGGCTGCTCAACGATCCCAGCCTGAAGGGCGTCGAGATCACCGTGCTGGGCACGGGCTCGGCGCTCATCGGCAAGACGCTCAAGAGCGAGATCCTGCGCGAGGAAGCTCTGGAGCTGGCCCTCGAAGGGTTCCTGCCGTTCACCCAGCGCGGGGAGGCGCCCAAGGAGGAAAAGCGTAGCCTGTTCCGCGAACTGGGCCTGCCGTACGTCTCCGATCCCGCCATCACGCGGCATCTCAACGCCTTCCTCGAACCCACCGGCCAAACCCCCAACGCCATCCTGTTCAATGGCGGCTTCTTCATCCCGCGGATCCTTCAGGAGCGTGTGGCGGACGTGGCCGGCCAGTGGTACGGGCGCCGCCCGGAGATCCTGGGGAACA
>Ga0335081_10015356_pt1 | contig 12385 bp, 13 predicted proteins | sample Lox_Sample_35_FD_206713 | JGI IMG/M metagenome (GOLD analysis project Ga0335081, IMG submission 206713) | Soil microbial communities from Loxahatchee National Wildlife Refuge, Florida, United States - Lox_Sample_3.5 | ecosystem: Environmental > Terrestrial > Soil > Wetlands | place: USA...
TGACTTTGCCCTGCTAACACTCTCCGGCGAACCACAAACGACGCCCTATCCATTCGACAAGTCGATGGACGCTTTGCGCCCGCGGATGCTGGCGATGTGCGACCGCGAGATGCTTCCGCTGCGAGAGACCACCATCTTCGGGCGGCGCGTCCGCCTGTACATGCGCCCCTTGGTGCGCGTGCAACCAACCTACTCCGACTGGCTCGGGCAAGACGGGACGATACTCTATGGTGACGCAGCGGAACTGCGGCAGTTTCCAAACATCACGCTGCAGGGCAACACATTCGGTAACGTGCATTTCCCGGACGACGGCCAGACCGTGGCGGCGACGCTGGAGATGGAAGGTCGCCCGCCATTGCCCGTCCCCGCAACCTACGCCGACTCCAACGGGCGATACACCATCCACTTGTCGGTACCGCCTCTGGACACAACCACCGATAGCGAGGTGAGCATTCGGTTGCATTTCAATCGCTTCTTTGTTCCCAAGGATCTCGGCGTCAATGGCGACACCCGGCATTTGGTCGTTACCCCACCGACTTCGGTGAATCTCGAGCGCCAGTAGGCGCCGTCGTTTCGGTGGGCTACGGAAGAGCCGACACCTGACTGTTCGTCCGCTGGCTTGTCTCGGCGACAGGCGCCATCTTCAAGCAACTGAGCGGGTCTCGCAGCCGCCGGCAGGCGCTGGGATACGGCGGGCCCAGTTTTCGCAGCAGCACGGCAGCGCCGCCCGGGGTCACTTTGGGCGCCAGCGCTTGCAGATTGCGCCAATAGCTGAACGCAAACCTCGTCCAACGCACCGGTGGCGTACCGCCTTTGCGCAACTGTTGTTCCGCGCAATCCCTGGCGTATCCGATGATCCATCGCGGGGGAATCCGCCCGTTATGATACCGCTGCATCATCGCCACGGTGTCGCGCAGGGCCATGCCTGGCTGGTCGAAGGACTTCGCCCGCGCGTGACAGCGGCTGTGCGCGAGCTTCTCACGAAAAAAATAAAACGGGGTCGTTGCGCCCACCCGCAGCCAGTATTCGTAATCCATCGAGTAGCGCATCGATTCGTCAAACAGGCCGTGTCGTTCCATGACCGACCGTCGCCAAAAGCACGCCGGCTGGCAGATGAAGCACGTATCCAGCAGTCGGGTGTAATTCCATTCTTCCGTGGGATAGTCCCCCAGTACACGATCCTGCTCGTCGATGAACTCCGCCTGGCCGTAGAGTATATCGATGCCATGGTGCGACGCAAAGCACGCCGCCACGCGGCGCAAGGCACCCGCGCACAACACATCGTCCGAATTCAGGTAACCGAGAAACTCTCCCGTTGCCTTGCGCATCCCCTCGTTGATGGCCGCCGTTTGTCCGTTGTCCCGCTTGCTCTCCCAGCGCAACCGGCTGCCGTATCGCTTCAAGATGCCCAGCGACTGGTCCGTGCTGCCGCCATCCTGAACGATAATCTCCACGTCCCCATAATCCTGATCGAGGATGCTTCGCAACGTTCGTTCAAGGAATTCGCCCTGTTGAAACGACGGGACGACCACCGAAAAGCGGCCCGCCACCACCTGCGTTGACCCCGGCCAATTCACGGGCCCAGTTTCTACCCTACCGCGCCAGCCGCATCAAGCTGCCAATCCACACGGGCCGGTCCGCGCTTGCCACGTTGACCCAACGCTCTTTACACTTCGCCGTGCTCTACATGGACGTCACCAGTTCCTGCAAATCGCCGATGACCACCGGCGTGCAGCGCGTGGTCCGCGGAATGTATCGGGCCCTGAGTGCCCGCATCGAAGTGACGCCGCTGCTCTGGAGCGACGTTTGGCAGACGTACTGCCGCCTCGGCGAACGGCACCACGAGTATTTGACCGCGCCATTCCGAAACTACCGGACCGCCACCGATCGGCCTGAAGCGGTAGCGGCGCCTTCCCTGTGGGCCGAAGCATCGCGCCATTGGTCGCACCGGTCCCGCCGCGTCCGCCTGGACGACATTTCCACTCCCGACGACGTCTTGCTTGTTCCCGAGATTTTCCAGGACCGCCGCACGAAGAAATTGTCGGCGGTCAAGCAATGGTTTCGGGGCCACCGCATCGCCGTGTTTCACGATTCCGTGCCGCTGCGTCTCCCCGAAGTGACCAAGGAGGCTGAGCGCCGCACGTTTCCCCGCTACGTGCGGGCGCTGGCCGGTTTCGACAGGGTGATTTGTCCATCCCGTGAAGCGGAAAGCGATCTCCGTTTCTACTGGAAAGAGTTTGGTGTCGAAGGCGGGCAAACGTCCGTGCAAATCTGGCCGATTGACTTTGGCCAGCAGCGGCAGATCGTCGCTTCAAGCCGCGAGGCGCGCCGCGCCCTTTGCGTTGCCTCGTTTCATCGTCGCAAAGGACATTCTCCACTGCTGCAAGCTGCCGAGCGACTGTGGAGCGAAGGGTTACAATTCGAACTCGTCTTGATCGGCCGCACGACCGCCCACTGGGGGCTGACAGTCACCGCTGAAATCGACCGGCTCGCTCGTCGAGGGCGTCCTGTACGCTGGCATCGTCACGTTGATGATGACTCCTTGCACCGGGCGTATCGCGAGTGTTTGTTTACCGTGTATCCTTCCGTTCGCGAAGGGTTCGGGCTGCCGATCCTGGAAAGCCTGTGGCACGGCCGTCCGTGCGTGTGCGGGCATAACGGCGCGCTCGGCGAGGTCGCCAAAGGTGGCGGCTGCTGGCTTGTTAATCAACAGGACCCATCGTCGCTGGCGGATGGCATGCGGCAACTCCTGACCGACGAACAAACGTACAGCCGTTTGTGCGAGGAGGCGCGACGCCGCACATTTCGGAGTTGGGAGAACTACGCGGACGTGCTGTTGGACGAATTGCAGATCCGTCGTGTTTAATCGCCGCCCGTCCCCGCTTTCTACAGTCCCAGACGTTGGATCAGCAGAAACATCAGCGGCACCGTGAACAGACTGAAAAACGTGCTGTAGAAAATCCCCTGCGCGCCAAGAGACACGTCGCCGCCAAACCGTTCGGTGAACATGCTGCAGGAAATCGCCACGGGCATTGTGGCGATGAGATAACCGATCATTCGCGGAATTTCTGCGATGGTGATTCCGGCCTTCAACACCAGCCAGCCGACGGTCGCTGTGAGCAGCGGCCCGAGGATGAGGCGGGCGAACACCACGCCCCACAAGGCGCGCGAGGGGCGATGCACGTGCAATTCGAGGTTGCCGAGTTGGGCGCCGATGGCCAGCAACGACACCGGTATCGTCATGCTGCCCACCATCGCCAGCGCCTGCACCACCGCGCCGGCGCCGATCCGCAACGGGGATTTGCTGATGATCGCCGCCGTTTCCCAATCGCGTGACGATGGAACCAGCAAGACCAGGATGATTCCCAGGACGGTCGCGATCAGACCGGGATTGGTTGCGATGTTGCGCCCCGCTTCCCGAGCGGTCACGCCGCCTCGAAGCAGCCACACCCCAAACGTCCAGAGCATGAGCTGGGCCCCGACGTTGTCCAGCAACAACGTCCGCACGCCGGCGTCCCCATACATGGCCTCGACAATGGGCAATGGCAGAAAGATCCAGTTCGGGATTGCCGCCAGAAACACAAACGTCTTCTTCTGATCCTGACCGGAGAACAGCGGGGCGAGCAACAGACCGGCGCCGTAGCCAATCACAATCAGCACGCCGACGAGCAAGGGAGCGAACCAACCTTCCCGCAGTGAGGACAGCGTGACCGTGCGCAGCATTTGCGTGAATACCAGCGCGGGCAGCGCCACGTCCACGACAAACAGGCTCAGCACCCGCGTCGTGTCCGCCGCCAGATAACCCCGCCGCCGCACGGCCCAGCCAACCAGAATCACCAGGAACATCGCGGTGATTTTCACCAGGACGGTTTGCCAGTCAGCCATGCGCTCCTCAAGCGCGGCACTCTAGGGAATCCGGCCGTGGAAGTCAAAGCACGACCGCCGAGCGGCATGGCTGGCGCTGCTGCCGCTCGGGGCTACGCTTGGCGTGACGGAACTGCCTTCAACAAGAAGAGATGCGGTTCGTCCGTCAATGACACAAGTTGCAGGCCCGCGCGGACGAGCGCTTGCGGCCAGATGTCCGGCATCGGCAAGAGGTCGTGGCAAACCGGGGCCGACAGCCGGGCGTGGAATTCATTCACTTGATGGCACCCCATCAAGTGCAGGACGATCAGTTCGCCGCCCGGCCTGAGCAGACGACGGATGTTCTGCAGGGCGCCATGTTGATCGCGGAAGTGCGGAAAGGCATTAAAGCAGAATACGACATTGAACGCCCCTTCCGTTACCGCCCCATCACAGATGTCCATGAGACGGAAGTCTGCTGCCACACCCCGCGCGCGGGCCCGGGCCAGCATGGCGGGCGAAAAATCGGCGGCGACCACGCGCCCTGGATGGACGGTCCGGACAAGCCAGTCGGTGAGCCGTCCCGTGCCGCAACCAAGCTCGAGTACGTCCTGGCCCGGCCGAAGGCCGAGACGGCGGCGCGCCGTCTCCAGGCGTTGGAGTGTTCGCGCCACGTCGTCGGGATCGTCGTCCCAGCGGGGCGCGTGATCATCGAAAAAGGCAATGCGCGGATCCGGCGCGAGCGCTCGTTCACTCTGCACACGATTTTCTCCTTGCGTAATACCGATTCCGTCAGTAATACTCATCGACGTGAGCGTAACACTCGCATCTTGCCGGGGTCAAGCGCCGGGCGGGCACCGCGTCGCCGCGCGGGCCGGCCGGTCAACTCTCGTGGCGGTTGTGATCGGGGCGGCTCTGACGGCCAGCGCGGTTTGCGGCGAAACGATCGCCAATCTGGAGGCCGTGGACTCCAATGGGTTCAGCACGTGGAGCGGGAGTTACCCATTCACCATCACGGGGGTGCTGTTGACGGATCCGGGGGAGATGCTGGATTCGACACCGGATTTCATTCCGTGGAACAACGGCACCGGAGCCTATCAGTTGGGCGGTCAATGGCAGGTATTTGTGCAGGCCGTTTCGCCCGGCGATCGGGGCGGCGTCGAGTGCTGGATGGGACAGAACTACGGAAACCTGCCATGGGAACCGCATGACGGCAGCGACAGCTACAGCAACGGCGACTGGGCGGCGGAAGTTCAGCGCGTCAGCCACGATCCGGTCACCGGTTACGCGTTCCACAAGGGCGATCTGGTTACGGTGATTGCCAACGGGTCGCTTTTTTACGGCGGCATGCAGAACATCAATGAAGAGCACAGCACTGATCCGGCCTACAACTTCACGATTTCGCTTGTGTCGTCCAATTACGGTCTGCCGGCTCCCGAAGTGATTTCGCTGTCTTCGATAATCGGCACCAACCTGAGTCCCACGGGGCATTACGATATTTTCGATCCGACGCGCGCCACCGGGGGGGAGCACTGGCAGGGCATGCGCGTCCGAATCAACGGCCTGACGTTGGTCACGACCAACGGATGGAACACGAACTCCGATTGGAGCTCCCGCTATTGCACGGCGACCGATGGGGAGGGCCGACAATTTCCATTGATCCATCCCCTGTACGGCATTGGCCCGGCGCCCACGAATGCATTCGATGCGACGGGCGTCTTCTTGCAGGAATCGGGTTCCGGCACGGACGGCACATTCGGTTACGAACTGTTCGTTCAGGAGGTTTCGCCTTCGGACACGCCGGCCGTGAACATCGTATTGGAGGGCGGAGCGGTCGTGCTGTCCTGGCCCAGCTCGCTGGGCAACTGGCAACTTCAACGTTCCGACTCGATCTCGAACCCGAACTGGACAGCGGTCACGAATTCTCCGTCCATCATGAACGGGCAAAGCACAGTTGTTTGGCCGACGGCGACGCCGCAGGAGTTCTTCCGCCTCCTGCGGGTGCAATAGCGGGGGGGACCAATGGTTTTCCAAGCCCGGCCCGAAGCCGCGACGCGCGTGATTCCAGAACCACACTTGCTGGACGCATTTACCCTGGTCGAATTGCTCGTGGTCATCGCCATTGTCGGCGTGCTGGCGGGCCTGCTGTTGCCGTCGTTGGCCCGTGCCAGGGAAAGGGCCAAAGTGGCCCGGGTCCACGCCGAGTTGTACGGGATCGGCCTGGCCCTGGAGATGTATTCCTCGGACCACGGTGGCACGTTTCCCCCCGTGCGCGTGAACTGCAACAGTGACCTCGCTTCGCATTGGTGCGAACTGCCGGTCGAACTGGCCCGCGGGGGCTATCTCCCACACGGCAGTCAGGGCGGACTGGAAGCAGACCTGGAAGACATCTTCAACCCGCAACACACCTACAAGTACGCGGCACCCGGCCCGCAACTGCTTAACGGCGCTCCGGCTGGCAATTATGCGCTTTGGGTTCCGACAAACGCCCCAACGAGCATGTCGGGCAGCGGCAAGTATTTCACCGACCCGAAGGCGAGTCCCGTGCGCTGGGTGGTGTGGAGCCTGGGCCCGCGGCCCAACAGCGCAAAAAGTCAGGCCACCTACGCACCGTTGACCAGCGACAGTTGGTATTGTGGCGCTGGTGACAGCGGCGTCATCATTCGGTACGCCGACCGTGATGGAACGCAGTTCACAAGCCCATAGGCGCGGTGTGCCCACGTTTCACCGCACCATTGAGGATCGCGGATGCGCTGACATGGAGTGCACGGCGTCGGCTCCATGAACTCCACGGCGATCCGACGCGTTCTCGGCCCGTTACTGGCACAACTGTTCCTTTGGGGTTGCAATTCTTCCCCGAGCGCTCCGCACGATAACCGGATCGTCACCACCACCTCGTATCTCGAAAGCGCGGCGCTGGATGTACTGGGCGAAGAGGAGAAGATCGTGAGGCTGTCCGAACCCGGAACGTGCCCCGGCCATTTCGACATCCGTCCCAGTCAGGCGGCCAATTTGCGCCACTGCCGCGCGCTGTTGCGGTTTGATTTCCAGAAATCGCTCGATTCCATTCTTGATGGACAAGGGACAAACCAGGCTTTCGTTGTCGAAGTGGTCATCCATGGCGGGTTGTGCCAGCCGGAGAGTTATCTGGCAGCCTGCCGCCAGATTGCCGACGCGTTCGTGACGCATGGCCTGCTGGCGCAAACGGACGCGGATGCGCGGTTGCAGGCCGTGGCCGCGCGTCTCGACACGCTCGCGCAACAGGCGACAAACCGCGTCGTGTTGGCTGGTCTGAACGGCACGCCCGTCATTGCCAGTATACATCAAACGGGATTCTGCGAGTGGCTGGGACTCAACGTCGTGGCGACCTTCCGCGCCGCCGATACAGCAAGCGTGGCGGAGATTGACGACGCCATTAGCGCCGGCAAGTTTGCCCAAGTCAAGCTCGTCGTCGCCAACCTGCCCGAAGGGCGCCGCGCGGCGGATGCTCTGGCTGATCGTCTTCACGCCCGAGTGGCCGTCTTTGGGAATTTTCCGGCACTCGAACATGGCCACGTATCGTTTGACGACCTCGTGGTGGGAAACGTCGATGCCCTTATCACGGCGGCGCGGCGATGAGTGCGCGGGCTGTTGAGATCGAGAAGCTCATCGTTCACGCCGCGCGCCGTTGTGTGCTGGATGTGGACGAACTGCAAATTTCAGCCGGCGAGATTACGGCCATCATGGGATTGAATGGCGCCGGCAAGACCACGCTCCTGCGGACCTGTCTCGGACTCGCGACGCCGACGCGCGGAGTGGTGCACGTATTGGACCGCAACGTGCCACAGCTTCACGGCGGATCACTGGCGCAATTTCGCCGCCGCGTTGGGTATGTGCCGCAACTCCTTCCCGCGCGTAGCGAATTGCCGTTGACTGTCCGCGAAGTCGTCGCCATCGGCCGGACCGGACGCGTTGGCCTTTTTCACCCGTTCAAAAAGGCTGACTGGCGAATCGTGGACGAATGGATCGAGCGCCTCGGCCTTACGCTGCTGTCCGACCGCGTCTTCGGTGAAATCTCCGGCGGTGAACAACGCAAAACCATCCTCGCCCGCGCGATGGCCCAAGAGCCGGAGCTTCTCCTGCTCGACGAACCGACGGCCAACCTCGATCTCGGCTGGCGCGAGCGCATCGTTGCCACGATCCAGCAACTGCACGCGCAAACGGCAATAACCATCCTGTTGATTTGTCACGAATTGGAAGTGTTGCCGTCCATCTGCCATCACGTCGTGCTTCTGGATCAGGGCCGGATACTGGTCTGTGGCGCGCCCGAGGAGGTCTTCACAACGGAACGGGTTGCGGCGGTCTACGGCGCGGGATTGCACGTAACGCACGAAGGTGGACGCCACGCCGTAGTGCCGGGGGGAAGCATCCATGTTTGACCTCGTATTCTGGCTCCCGGTGATGGCGGGAGGCGCCCTGGCGGGCGCGTCGAGCGGATTGCTCGGGACGTTCATCGTTGGGATGCGCATACCGTTTCTCGGCATTTGCGTGGCGCACGCAGCGTTGGCCGGTGCGGTATTTGGCAGCCTATGCGGACTGGAGGGGCCGACTGTTGTACTGGCCGCACTGAGTGGTGCAGTATTGGCCGCTCTCGTACTGGGCTTGCTTGATCCACAGCGCACGCAGTTGGATGACAATGTGGTGCTGAGCTCTCTGTTTTCGGCCACGATGGGATTGGCGTTTCTCGGCATCGGTCTGCACGACAGATTGGGCCGCAGCGACAATGACGTGCGTGGCATATTGTGGGGCAGCCTCAGCTTCTGTCGGTGGCGGGACGTTCGGCTGATGCTCATCGTTGGGGGAGCGTTGCTGGCTTATGTCGTAGTGTTTTTCAAAGAACTCCGCGCGATCCTGTTTTCGCGGAGCGACGCTGCGGCTGCGGGGATTCGGGTCACCATCATCTGGACCGGGCTCCTCATTCTTGTAGCCGTCGTGCTGGCGGTGAACCTGCAGACCGTTGGCGGTTTAATGATCTACAGCCTCATCAGCAATCCCGCGGCAGCGGCGTTTCAACTTGTCAGGGGTTGCCGACGCGCGATGTGGCTGTCGGCTGTTTTTGGCGCGGCGAGCGGCTTGGGTGGCTTTCTCATTTCGGCGGCGACGGATCTGCCCAGCGGCCCGGTGATCGTGCTGGTCTCGTCCGCACTCCTGGCCTTCGCCACGATCCACCGGCGGTACGCCGCCAAACCGATTTGAAGCGCGTCCCCATTCTCCCATCATTGGCATTGTTTTGAGCGCAGTTACGCTGTAAATATCGCGCCACACCATGAAAGCCGAACCTGTAGCCCGCTTCAGCGTGTCCCTGCCGCCAGCCCTGCTGAATCAACTCGACCAGATGTCCAATGAAAAAGGGTACAAGAACCGGTCGCTGGCCATTGCTGACATGATTCGTGACCGGCTCGTCGAACATCGCCAAAGGCTCGGCAATCAGGAAATCGCCGGCACGATCACACTCGTTTACGACCATCACCGCCAGCATGTTCAAGCGACGCTGACGGACATCCAGCACGACCATCACAAAGTCATCATTTCCACGGTTCATGTCCATCTCGACCACCACAACTGCCTAGAGGTGCTGGTCGTGCGGGGCAAGGCGAGTCTGATCAAGAAAATCGCCGACGAACTTATTTCGGCCAGCGGCGTGAAACACGGGAAGCTCACGGTTACGACGACCGGGCGCGACCTGCCGGGGTAGGCGGGCATGGCGTGATGGCTGCGTTTCGACCAAATCGGCGGGACGGCACTCGGAAATCGCCTTCCAGGTCCAAACCAGATCCCAATTCGGTCAAAGGCCTGAACTCGGCCCCCAGATATGCTCTAGGCGGCGATGGTCTTCGACTTGACGATGAGCGTGAGGGCCTTGAGGCCGAGTTCGGTCGCGAGAAATGGTTTGGCGATGAGATCGTTGCCGCCGCTGCGGCACACTTCGGCGCGGTGTCCAAAGTCCGTGGCGCTGGTGACGAACACAATGGGGGTTTTCTTGTAGTTCGCCAAGGAACGCAACTTCGCGCAGAGTTCCACGCCGGTCATACCCGGCATCTCGATGTCGAGCACGATCAGGTCGAATTGCCATTCCTGCGCCACGCTGAACGCCGCCGCAGGGTCGGACAATGCCTGGGATTTGAGGCTGGCTTTCTCCAACGCATTCATGACGGCGCGCAGTGCGATCTGTTGGTCATCGACAGCCAGGGCCCGCGCGGTCACCAGGTCCACATCGCGCCCGTCCCCGTCGAACAGAGTGCACAACAAATCGACGGTCTGCGCCATGGTGCGCTGCACGGACTGGTTGATGCAATCGGGTTTGTCCACGAGCTGTCGGAGCAACTGCTCGAACGCGCCCACCACCCGCGCGATGGTCGCCAGCCGCGTCAAACTCGGATGGGTGGCCAGCGCGTGCACCTTGTCGAATAATTCCTGCAACTTCGGAACATCCGCCGGGTTCTTCGCGACGCTCTGCAGCGCCTGCCGGATCGACGGCATCACCGGGCGCACTTCCTCCAGAGAACTCTTGCGCACCTCGGCGCGCAGCAGGTCATTCCGGGTCGACGGCTGTTCCACAACACTCATTGGCTCTCTCCTTTGGGGCAACTGGTTTGGATTTGAAATTCGAACGCGGAAGGCCAAACCTTTTCACGCGCGATGCCTCGCGAAAAGATTTGATTCTCAGTCGGGATTGATTCCGGAACGAGACGCGGACGACTCGGCGTGAAGATGCGCGGCGGGCGCGAAGTGAGGTCGGGGTGCAGGTTGTGCCGCCCAAACTACCAAGGGCGACGCTGGTGCCGCTAGTGCGGCAATCGCGCGCACAGCCGACTGGGGTGTCTTCGGTTCCGAGCCGCCCACGGTCTCGACTTGTATTATCGGCAGGACGACGGCGAAACATTAACGGCTCAGGGTGTTTTGTGGCCGTGAGTGCGGCTCCCGCCGAGCCGATTGATAATTCATCGTGCATGTCGATGCCAATTTCGGCCTCTTTTTATGCAACATGCGTGCCGGATTCGGTGCCGAGCAGGAGAAAGATGGCCGCACATAACTCACGTGACGGTAGGTAGTAATGGATTAAGTAGTGGATTGAGTCGTCCGCAGCTCCACCAGACCCACACTGGGGGACAATGAGGTGAAAACTGCGTTTGGCGATTGCTATGCGCCGGCGTCCTCGTCACCCCGAAGAACATCGCGTGCGGCGTGAATGGCGGCGAGCACAGTTACGAGCAACCCCACCAGTGCAATGAACTGTTCCATTGCGTTTGACACTCCTGACTGTATTCACACCGTTCAGTGTCTGTGTCGGGATTCTCTTCATGGGCAATCCCTTAACGTGTCACCGCGTTTATGCGGCCACTCCACATTAAGCTGGCAGCTTCGTCACCCCTTGATCCCCGTCATCGAGATGCCTTCGATGAACGTCTTCTGGGTGAAGAAGAACAGGATGATGATGGGGAGGGCGACGAGGGTGCTGGCGGCCATCAGGTAGTGCCATTCCGTGCCGCCGTTCTGGCTTTGGAAGAACTGGAGGCCGAGGGCGAGCGTGTAGTCTTCCTGATTGGTCAGATAAATCAGGGGACCGAGGAAATCGTTCCACGTGTACATGAATTGAAACAAGGCGACGACCATGAGCGCGGGACGGCACAGCGGCAGGACGATCTGCCAGAAGATGCGGAACTCGCTGCACCCGTCGATGCGCGCGGCCTCGGACAGGTCTTTGGGAATTGTCATGAAAAACTGGCGCAACAGGAAAACATTGAACGCGCCGGCGAAGAACGATCCCACCCACAGCGGCTTCAGCGTGCCGATCCACCCCAGCCAGCGAAACAGGCAATAGACCGGCACCATCACCACGGGAAACGGCACCATCATCGTCGCCAGACACACCATGAACATCTTGTCGCGCCCGCGCCAGTCCACGCGCGAGAAGCCATAGGCCGCCAGCGCGCTCGACGAGACCGTGCCGACCACCGTGAGCACGCACAAGACGAGCGTGTTTTTCAGGTACAGTGGAAAATACTTCATGTACCGGATCGCGTTGGCGAAATTCTCCCAGCGCGGCGCGATCTTCTTCACAATTTTGTCGGCTGGATACTTGTTCACATCGGCCTGTTGGATTTGCGTGAGGGCGCCATCCTGTTTGACATAGAGCCGGTAGGGAATCCACGTCGGGGGCATGGACATCGTCTGATCGATCGGCTTCAGCCCCGTGGAGATCATCCACAGCAACGGCATGAGGCAGGTGATGGCGCCGAGCAGGAGCAGGACATAGATGAGGAACCGTTGCAGGAAGCGCATAAGCTATTCTCCCTCGTAGTAGATGAGCCGGCGCGTGGACCGCGTCGCGACCCAGGTGAGGAACAGGATGATCAGAAACAGGATCCAGGCCATCGCGCACGCGTAGCCCATTTGGTGATAGTCAAATGCGTTATTGTACAGGTAGACCGTGTAGAAGAGCACCGACCGATTCGGCCCGCCGCCGCCAAACATCACATAGGCTTGCACGAACACTTGCAGC
>Ga0335081_10015357_pt1 | contig 12385 bp, 10 predicted proteins | sample Lox_Sample_35_FD_206713 | JGI IMG/M metagenome (GOLD analysis project Ga0335081, IMG submission 206713) | Soil microbial communities from Loxahatchee National Wildlife Refuge, Florida, United States - Lox_Sample_3.5 | ecosystem: Environmental > Terrestrial > Soil > Wetlands | place: USA...
GGAAACGAGACGGGTAGGCCATCCGATCTGAACCCCAGCCTCGACCAACTGCTGGGAGAAACGCTTGCCTTCGTTGTCCGCGCACATGAAGATATAGAGGTTCTTCTCCTGAAGTTCGATGGCAATTTTTTTAGCCACTTCCGGTGAGGGCGCGGCCCCTGCAATCGCAGCAAATCCAGGGGCTGTTCCATCCACAAATTCAACGCCGCGTTTTCGGAAGATCACGTCGTCGGCGGCTCCCAGCCAGATATTTTCGGGCAGCGGGTCTTCCTGTTTCGTGTAAAAGTTGGGGCTTTCCAGATACCGGATAGACTCGATGATCTCCTCGGCAAAGAAAGTGGCCATTCCTGCATCCAGAGCTGGTGCCAGGTAGGGAAGGGCGACCTTCTCTTTCACGAGGGGTGGCAGCAGGGTCCGGCAACGATCTAAGACCGGCTTCATATCGGAAATCTTCTGAACGGGGATTCCGAGCATCGCGTAGATCACGGGAAGATAGTAAGCCGTGTTTGGGAAACCCACCTCCTGGTTTGGTCCCCATTTCGCGAGAGCCTCCTGGTATTTCTTTTCAGCCCTTTCCACAATTTTATGAGCGCCTCTAATAGCAGCAGATGCAATGATTTTTGACACGTTCTATTCCTCCTTCCATGATTCGTGACCGTGTCCGACGTCCGTGTCCGTTTCTGTTTTCTACGGACACGTGACACGATGACACGAGACACGTTTTTTTATTTTTTAGGCCGCATCCAATTCGCGGCGTTTGGCCATATCGAAGAGCACGCGCTCTCTGGCTTTGTCAATGCCCAGGGCCTTTCTTTTCTTGTCGATATGTTCGATCATGAGTTTAGCAGCCTTGACGGGGTCGGGCTCAAAACCCCATTTGCCCTTTACGGTATTCTCAAACTCCTCGAAGAGAAGCTTGGTCACCTCTTCGCTGCCTGTGGTGGGCCAAGTCGTGCCGAAAACGGTGAAGACCCCTGACGCGACGAAGTAATGGCCGATGGCCACGGCTTTTTCGCTCATCCACTCCAGGGCCGCACCGGCGGCCGGAAGGTCGCTGATATCGTCACCCAGACCGCCGTCTTTGACGACCGCAGTCGCGGCCATTAGGATCCGGCTATTGTCAACGCAGGCACCCATGTGAAGAACGGGCGGTATGCCCACGGCCTCACAGACCGAGGCGAGACCGGCGCCGGCGTATTGCCGGGCAGCCTCCGGGGTGAGAAGCCCTGCCTTCCCGCAAGCCATGGCGCTGCATCCGGTGACTAAAACGATCACATCATTCTTGATCAATTCTTTGATCAAGGTCAGGTTGGGATCGTCGTGGGTCACGCGTGCATTGTTGCAGCCGACCACACCGGCGATTCCTCGGATACGACCGTTAATGATATTGTCGTTGAGAGGCCGGTAGGACGCACGGAAGACCCCACCCAGCAGGTAGTTGATCGTCTCGTGGCTGAACCCTACGACTTGATCTGCGGTGTCGGAGGGGATCTCCACATTGGTTTTTCTGTTCTTGAAGTTCTGGATGCCCTCCAGCAAAATCTTCTTTGCAACATTAGGGGCGTTGTGTTCTTCAAATTCAATGTGGGTGGCCCCGTCGATCTTCGCCTTGGCAGAAGTGGTGATCAGCTTGGTGTGATAGCACTTGGCCACCTGCGCCAGAGACTGCATCTCGCACTGGACATCGACCACCATGGCATCGACAGCGCCGGTCACGATGGCAAGCTCCTGCTGGAGAAAATTTCCGGCTACAGGGATACCATGACGCATCAAGATCTCATTGGCGGAGCAGCACATGCCGGCCAGATTGACCCCTTTTGCCCCGACGGCCTTGGCTGCCTTCTGAATTTCTGGGTCGTTCACGACGTCGGCCATGATCTCGGGAAGCAGAGGTTCGTGACCGTGAACGACGACGTTCACCTCATCCTTTTTCAACACTCCGAGGTTGATCTGACCGAAGACAGGGACCGGGTTTCCGAAAAGGATGTCCTGGAGCTCCGTGGAGATCATCGATCCTGCCCACCCATCTGCCAAGGCACAGCGAGCGGCAGCCATCAAGATGTCCTTGTAATCCTGGTCCACCCCCATGTGCGTCCGGTGCATGAGTTCGACGACCTCTCGGTCGATCCCCCGGGGGGTGATCCCATACTTTTTCCATATCTCCTGCCTTTTCAGAGGGGCTCTTTTGATGAAGAGGGGTTCCCCCTCTTGTCGTCCAAACTCGGCAACAGCCTTATGACCTACATCGATCGCAATCTCTTGGACGGATCGGTCTCCGATTTCCACACCAAAATCCATGGCAACCTGGTAAAGTTTCTGTTCGTCCTTGAGCTGAAATCCGGGCACATCGCCCTTTGCCGTAGCGAGAAAGACTTCGGATATGCCACGGGCGTGGTCTGAGTGGGCTGCTGTTCCGGCCGCCACCATTCGGGCGAAGTTCCGTGCCGAAATGGTCTCGGCTGTTGCGCCGCAGAGCCCCGTCCGCTTGGCTTTTTCTGCGGCATTCTCTCCTTTTTTCTTGGGAGCGGGGACTCGGCAGGGCCCCATGGCGCAGTTTTTACAACAACTACCCTCTGAACCGATGGGACAGGGTTTCATCGTGTCCGCCCGATCGAAGATCGTCTCGCACCCGTCGGCCTGAGCCTTCTTCAACATTTTAATCGTTGCTGGATCAATACTTTTCTTCTCTAAGTCTGACATTTTTTATCCTCCTTATTTTTCCCTCCCTCTTTATGATTTAGCCGTAAAATCGGCGATCATCTCCCGGACCAGCTTGATGGCCTCAGGATGTCTCATCACTAAAACATCCGCCCCTGCCAAAAGAAGGACGACCGCGGTGACCGCCTCCAGGAGAACCCCTCTCTTTTTGGCGTCGCCGAGAGTGGGGGCGTCTTCCGTCTTTGTCTTGGCTTCTTTCGTCTTCCAAATCTCCTTGGCCATATTACAGAGGATGGGGAATTGAAGCCTCTCGTCCTGTTGCGTGAGGGCAGCCATCCGATCTCGTTCCATGACCGAATAGGTATATTCAATCCCATATCCGAGTCCGCCGGTCGTCGGATCGACGATTATCTGTCCATCCGGGACGCCCAGGTTTCCCAAGAGAATATTGAGCTGTTTGGCCAGGTTGATATCGATGGGAGTGGAAGCGATCGCCGTGTGTTTATATCCGATCGCGCCCGCGCCCACCTGTTTATAGTTTCCTTCCACCACGGGTCCGATGACGAGATTCATCCCATCGCATGTCTCGGCGACTTTTCGGAGGACGTCCGCGTCCTTATCGGCATTCCCGCTTCCCCATACGATCACGGGGACATCCACCGCGCTGGCCACCTTCTTGGCGGTTTGAGCCGCCTCATCGCTTGAACGATTGAGGCCATTTGGATCGGTGCTGATGAGCTGCAGAGCAATCAACTCGGCCCCATAGCTCTGGACACATTTCTTGGCCCAGGCCACAGGATCTTTGACCACATCCTTGAAGGGCTCCAGGGCCGCTTCAGGCCATTCTTCTGGCGGGGTATCATAGACCTCCATGGCAATCCTGGGAGGATGGGGCATCGCTCCCTCGAAGAGGTGAAAAGGGTAAGAGGTCTCTCCACCCACGGTGACAGCCTTTGGTCCTTTTCCCAGCGTGACTTCTCTTATCTTCCCCGTATAAGTAACTTTAGGTATCTCAAATGCCACGACACTCACCTCCCTCTGACTGTTTTTTTAGGCCTTCGTCTTTCGTTTTTCGCTACCGAACCATTCCTCGCTGAACCAGTAACGTTCCCCGGTTTTGAGATAGGCGAGCATCTCATCCCGATTTCTCATCTTCTGCCTCCAGTTGATGGGGGCTTCGGGTTTTCCATCCTCAAATGTGGGGCCCAATACTTTTACCTTCTTGCCGTCGAAATTCGCCTTTTCTTCAAATTGGTCAGCCACGCGGAACCCTCCTTTCTAGAAGAAATATTTTACTCTTATCTCGTAATTCATAATTCATAACTCATAACTCTTAATTCTTAACTTGTTATTCCTGCATGCACCTTGGCAGCCTTTACGGTATTCATCATCAACATCGTAATCGTCATCGGTCCCACTCCTCCGGGAACCGGGGTGATCGCACTGGCCTTCTCCTTGACTCCCTCAAAATCAACATCACCGCAGAGTTTTGCCTTTCCTTCGGGGGTCATTCCGATCCGGTTGACGCCCACATCGATGACCACTGCCCCTTGCTTCACCATATCCGCCGTGACCGCCTTGGGTTTTCCGGCGGCAACGATGAGGATGTCCGCTCTCTTCGTATGAAATGCCATATCCTTTGTGCCCGTATGGCAGATCGTCACGGTTGCGTTGGCCCCTTTCTGTTTTTGCAAGAGGATATTGGCAATCGGTTTCCCGACGATGTTCGATCTTCCCACGACGACGACTTCTGCGCCATCAATCTTTGCACCGGCTCGAATCAGAAGCTGTTGGATTCCTGCCGGCGTGCAGGGGAGATAATCCGCTTCGCCAATCATCAATTTCCCGACATTGACCGGATGGAACCCATCCACGTCTTTTTTCGGATCGATGGCGTAAAGGATTTTCGTCTCATTGATGTGCTTGGGCAGAGGAAGCTGGACCAGGATGCCGTGGATCTTAGGATCCTTATTATATTTGTCGATCAATTTGAGCAAGTCTTCTTCCTTAATGGTGGCAGGTTGGTTATCCTGAATCGAGTAAAACCCCAACTCCTTGGATGTCTTCTGTTTCGCCGTCACGTAACTCACCGAAGCAGGGTTCTCGCCTACGAGGATGGTTACCAACCCCGGGACGACATTGTATTTTTCTTTGAGCCGAGCTGTTTCCTGCTTGAGTTCCTCCCGAATCTGTTGAGCAACTTCATTCCCGTTAATCAATTTTGCCGTCATCTTTTTACCTCCCCCTTAAGATATCGTAATCCGTGTCACGCGCTCCGTGATTCGTAAAATTTTTCGTCTGCCTTACTGAATGTATTTCTCAAAGATGCGTCGGGCGGATTGAACCGCCTTTGACTCCAAGGGCAGTTGAAAAGTCGGTTTGCCCTCAGAATCGTAACGGTAAACGTCTTCGTCGACAGGGAGGACCCCTCCCAATTCGAGACTTTGTTTCTTGACTTCCTCATAGAATTCAGAACCCGGTTCACCCTGAACCCGGTTGACGACCAGAACCTCACGGACGATGCGTAGGTCCAACGAGTGGATGAGGTCGCGAATCCGCGAGGCCGTCAAGATACCCCGCTGGCTGGAATCCGAGACGATAAAAAGAAGATCGACATCCCGGGTCGTCAGTCGGCTGAAATGCTCCATCCCCGCTTCATTATCGATCACGATGTATTGGTAATTTCCAGTCAAGAGATCCAAACATTTTCTCGCTAAGGTATTCGCCGCGCAATAACAGCCGGGACCCTCCGGGCGTCCCATCGCAATGAGATCAAATCCTTTGGCCTCGGTCAGGGCTTCCTGGACCTTATATTCAAACCAGATGTCTTTCGTCATTCCAACAGGGACATCCTTCTTCATCGTCTCACGGGCCTCGCCAATGGTAGACCTTATTTTCACGCCCAAAACGTCGTTGAGGTTCGAATTCGAATCCGCGTCCACTGCCAGAATAGGGCCTTTCCCTTTGTCCAAGAGAAACCGAATGAGCATTCCAGCCAGAGTGGTTTTGCCTGTTCCTCCTTTTCCTGAGACTGCAATCGTAAAGCTCAAAGTCGTCCTTCGACCGTCCTCTCCGATCGAATCTCCCTTTTCATCCGGTAAAGCCTTTCCATCACTTTCGGGAAGGCAGAGACATCCGTGTGGGGGAGAAACATCGCTCCAATGAATTCGCTCATAAACGTGGGGTGGTTGCTCAATTCGAGGTTCGTCATCATCAACGCGATTCGCTCCGTCTCTTTCAGGAGGTTCTTTGAGAAGGAGAGGAGCCTTGCCCCGAGCAAGGAGCCATTGCCGACAAAGATAAATTTCTCGATATCGATCTCTGGCAGGAGGCCGATGAAGATTGCCTTTTCCAAATCGAGATGGCGTCCGAATCCGCCGGCGATGATGACCTGCTCAAGGTCCTTGAAATCCAGGCCGACGCTACTCAACAAGACTTTACAGCCGGCATAGATGGCGGCTTTGGTACGGATTAAATTTTCGACATCGATCTCGGTCAGGACGATGTCCTCGTGGATGAGCGTCTCCTCTTTCCGCGCCAGGACATATTCGTAGCCGTCGGGTCCCATTCGAACACGGTCCGTGGGCAGGTCCCTTCTAAACTTCCCATTCTGGTCAATCATCCCTGTTTCCAGAAACTCCGCGACCGAGTCGATCAGGCCGGACCCACAGATGCCGATAGGTTTCGACCTTCCGATGGTGAGGATCATCGGTTCATAAGTTCGAGGGTTGATGCTGACCTCTTCAATGGCTCCACGAGTGGCCCTCATCCCGAACTTAATTCCTGCGCCCTCAAAGGCAGGGCCGGCAGAGCAGGAGACACTGGCCAGCCAATCCTTATTCCCGAGAACGATCTCTCCATTCGTACCGATATCCATATAGAGGGTGAGGGTCTCCCTTTGAAAAACCCCGGAGCCCAAGATCCCGGCTACGATGTCTCCGCCGACGTAGCTTGCCACCATCGGGAAAATATAGATATGGACATGATCGCCGATATTGATTCCAAGGTGGACGGCTCTCACTGGGGGGATGAAGTTGGCTGTCGGAACATACGGGGCTTCTCGAATATATTTCGGGTCCAGCCCCAGGAGAAGCTGCGTCATCGTGGTATTGCCGGCAATCACCAGATGGGAGACCAGGGATCGGTCGATTTTGCTCATTTGGAGCAATTCCTGGATGATTTTGTTGATGGTGGAGACAACGACCTCCTGCAATTTTTTGAGTCCTCCAGGCCTCTGGGAATAGACGATCCGCGTGATCACATCTTCTCCATAACTGATCTGGGCATTGTAATCCGATGCTTCCGCCAGGGCGAAGAGGGTGGATCCATCACATAGGCCATCCGGGCAGGCATAGACCACGCATCCATTGAGGTCGAGGAGTTGACCAAAGATCGTCGTGGTTCCGATGTCCAAAACGATCGAATAGTTTTGATGGGTGTTATCTCCAGGTTCCACGTTGACTAATTTATAGCCCTTTTTCGTTAGAACCAGCGTAGCCGTGACCTTCCAATCCGATTCTCGAAGGATGCGACTCAACTTCATGATCACACGGAAGTCAGCGGATATCCCTTCAATGCCATGCTGTCGATCCAGCGCATTGACCAGACGGGTCAGATCGCTCGCGTTATTCTTAAGAGAAGGAGGTTCAAGCTCGACATATCTTTTGAATACCGCTGGATCTACATCCCACCCTTTAACCAGTTGGTAGATATCCTGAGGGGAGAGGAGATATTTATGCGCCCCTCGATCACCTTTGAGGGCAAGGACAGATCTGTCAACCTGTGATTCGATGGGGATCTCGACGTCAAGATTATCCCGAATCGGTGTCAGACAAGCAAGACGAAATCCTTGATCATATTCCCACTGCGTGAGTTTTGGATGTTTGGGGGAATCAACGGTTCCCTTCACAATTCTTACTTTACACTTTCCACAGGTTGCGCTTCCGCCGCAAGAGGCATTGATATGGATTCCTGCCTCCATGGCGGCTTGCAGGAGGTTTTCCTCCTCATCTACTGTTATTTTTCTTTCGCTGGGTAGGAAAGTTACGTTATGATTCGGCATCAATCAATCTATTATAATTTACAGTTATTATGTAGTAATTTATTCTAACCCAATCCTTCCCCGATTTCGATAGAGGAAGGATTGAAAAATTTAGATTCCCCGCCTCCCTCGCTCTTAATATCAGCGGGGAGGCAGGGATTGGTCAGGACTGGAGTCTCTTCTTAGAAGAGCCCCATTACTTTGCCAGTATTCACATCGACATCAATTCTTCTGAAAGCAGGGTCAGAACTGGTTCCAGGCATCAAGCTAATGCTCCCTGTCATCGGGCAAAGGAACTTCGCGCCGGCGAAAATCAGGACATCACGAACTGGGAGGATCCAGCCTTTGGGCACTCCCTTTCGAGTTGGATCATGAGTCAGACTCAGATGGGTTTTAACCATCATGGTGGTGAAATCCTTAAAATTAGGATCGGCTTCAAGCCGTTTGGCCTTGGCTTCGGCCTCTGGAGTCCAGGAGACACCATCGGCTCCATATACTTCCTTAGCAATTGTATCGACCCTCTGTCGAAGTGGCATTTCAAGAGGATAGAGGAATTTGAAATTTGGTTTGTCTTTGCAGGCCTCCATCACCACGTCAGCCAGCTCCAGTGCTCCATCTCCACCTTTGAGCCAGTGCTCAGAAAGGGCACAACGGGCTCCTGCTTTCTCGGCATACTTACGGACCATTGCAATTTCGTCCTTGGTATCGGTATGGAAGGCATTGATACAGACAACAGGGCTGATTCCTGATTTTTTGATCACCCCGATGAGGTGCGTCATATTGACAATCCCTTTTTCGAGAAGTTGCAGGTTCTCTTTCGTGTAGTCGTCAGGGAGAGGCCGCCCTGCCACAACAGCAGGTCCGCCGCCATGCATCTTCAGAGCCCTGATTGTACTAGTCAGGATTGAAACGTTAGGAACAAGACCGCTTAAACGGGATTTCACGTTCCAGAACTTCTCAAAACCAATGTCAGCAGCAAAACCGCTTTCGGTGATGTGATAATCGAACATCTTTAAACCCATGCGGTCGCCAATGATGGAGGACTGGCCCACAGCGATGTTGGCAAAGGGGCCGGCATGCACAAGGCAGGGCTGGTACTCGATTGTGGCCATCAGGGTAGGGTTAATGGTGGTTCGCATAAAGGCACACATTGCACCTGCCACTTCAAGGTCTGTAGTGGTGACTGGCTTACCTTTCTTATCATAGGCGACGATAATTTTACCAAGTCTCTCCCTGAGGTCTTTCAGATCCCGGACAATGGAGAGGGTAGCCATGAGTTCGGAACTCACTGTAATGCCAAATTTGGATTGCATGAGAAACCCATCCATCTTACCTCCGAGACCCATCACAATGTTCCGCAAACCCTGGGCGCAAAAATCCATCACCCAGCCCATTTCAATATTCGTAGGATCAATATCGAGACGTTTGAGTTTCCGTTTGGCCAGTTCCGCATCGTCGTAGTTTCTTTCATGCTGCATCCGGGCATTCAGAGCAACCATTGCCAGGTTGTGAGCATTGGTAATAGCGTCAATGTCACCGGTAAGCCCCAGAGAAAATTCAGTCATGGGAATGAGTAGGGCTTTGCCACCTCCTGCCGCCGTACCCTTGATATTCATCGTGGGACCGCCTGAAGGCTGACGGACACAACCACCAACGTTTTTGCCCCTCTTTCCAAGCCCCTCCATAAGACCCATGCTTGTTGTCGTTTTCCCTTCTCCTAACGGAGTAGGAGTAATGGCTGTGACCTCGATATACTTTCCATCTGGTCTATCTTTTAGACGATCAATAACTTTCATGAAATCGAGTTTACATAACCTCCCGTAGGGAATGATTTCGTCCTTCTTAAGACCTAATTTGTCCTGCCACTCGGCGACACTGGGCATGGTTTCTTCTGCTATATCAGCAACCTGCCAATCTGCCAGCTTTCTTGGGTCTGCATCATTATACTTTTTCGAAATGGTGAAACTCATATTCTTTACTCCCCCTTTCTTTTTGGTATGGTTTCCAATTTTTAACTTAGAGATTCCAAGACGGTGAATACGAAGCAATTCGGATTTAAGTTGGAGAATCCCCCCTTTCTATTCCGTTGGCTCTCGAGAGATGCTACCCTTCTATCTCTCTCCTTATCTGGTTTTGAACCACACGGTTGTGCCGTCGAATTATTCTGTGGGTGGCCTCTGGATCCCCGGATTGTAAGGCCCTTAGGATTTGATTGTGATCCCGATACAACTGACCCAGGATGGGTCTTACATCCATATTGATGGGCTGCATTTTTGCTTTGAGAGATTCCAACAATTCCTGAAGGACCGAATTATGACTCATCTTGTGAATGATGGCGTGAAATTCAAAATCGGATTCTGAGTAGGCAACCACATCTCCGTCGTGGATATTTTTTCTCTGATTCTTTATGGTCTCAGCCATCCTTTCGTGAGCTTTTTCATCCATATGGTGCGCCGCTAATCTTCCTGCCAACCCCTCCAACACCTCGCGCACCTGGTACAGTTCTAAGGCTCTTTGCAGTGTCATTTCAGTCATGAAGACACCGCGATAGGGGATGTTGCTGAGCAAGCCCTCCACCTCGAGGCGATGGACGGCCTCCCATACGGGGGTTCGGCTCACGTTGAGTTCTTTAGACAAGCGTTCTACATTGAGCCAGCAACCGGGTTGAAATCGGTGCCGAGCAATCATCTCCCTTAGCGTTTCATAGACCTGACTGCTCAGCACCTTTCTGCTGATCTTAGCCATATTCTACGGGCAGTCAATGAACGGCAGGTTGACGCCGCCTATAATTAAATAGTTTGAGTTTCATGTCAATAAGAAATTCATAAAAAGTGAAAATATTTCCTGTTTCATTCTGAAGATCAGAGCCCAGCCATCCAGATGCTGGAATATTTACTGCTATCACGTATCACCGGGCTTCCGTTTTGAAAATACAATATATCTCGATACGAAGTCAAGAAAAATTTCACAAAATATGAAATTTAGAGCGCCCAGTATAATCCTAACAGCTTGAAATATATCAGCTTTCTATACATAAGTAGAGGGAAAAGATGCCAAATGCAAGGTCAATTATCGCCAAAACAATGTGAAAAAATGCGCTAGGTACTTAGATTCTAAGAAAAGATTGACTAAAGAATCTTTTTGAATGATAATATTTTTAAATGAAGAACTCTGGCGATGAAGTTCGCCATTAAATGTCCCCCCTCTTATCGGGGACCGATGACTTCTACTGGTTACCCGGTAGAAGTTTTTTTATTTTGGGAAGAGAAAGGAGGTGATGTTATGGAGACAAGGAAAGAATTTCTTGAGGCTGTAATGAAGATGGCAGACCTGAAAGATTTAAAGCAGGCTGATGACGCAGCCCGAGCCGTGATCTCGTTGACCAAAGCCATCATTGGGGAAGAACTCTCTCAAAAGGTTGCCGAAGTCTCTCCGCCCGATCTTCGTCTTGGATGGGAATCCATTGGGGCTGCACAGATGGATGACTATGAACGTGATGAGCATCTATTTGAAACCGGAGAGGTCGAAGAAGAAAGAGCATAAAGGACATAATAGCTTATTATTAAGCAATTTTTAATTACGAACAAGCGACACGCCTGCCTGCCGGTAGGCAGGGACACGGTCACGTTGTCTTTTAAATAAGTAGTCAGATGAGGCGATGAAGTTCGCCCGTAACCGTCCTCTTATTGAGATAGGATTGATAACTTCTACTGGGTCACTGGTGGAGGTTTTTTTATTTTTGAGGCAAAGATGGTTTTTCAGGGAAGTGAATTGGCGTGCGAAGTTTGCGAAAAGACCTTTCCAAGAAAGGAGATGATCTTCTCGGTCAAGAACAATATTTCAATTTGCGAGAATTGCTTAAGAAATTGGCGATTAAACGGCGGGGCTTGTGCTATTTGCCTTGAAATGGTCGATAGAAATCAACCCTGGGGTTTTTTTAGGGAAAAGAAAGCATTTGGTCATTTCGAGTGTGGTGGGGTTGAAATAAACTTATCTCCATTTAGTGCTCAGTTCAAAACTGATGGAGAAGCGGTCACCTGGGTCCTTTTTGGAGAAGAATTTATTGAAGATCAGACTTTAAAGTACTGCGAATTTCGGATCACAGATGACCCAAGTAAGCCAGAGGATAGAGGTGAGTGTCGGATTGGAAACCATATTTTTTGCCAAGCAGGTGGGAATTTTTCTCTCGGCACAGTGGGTGAAGATACTGAAAAAATCATAAAGATTTGCCAATCCTGCGATATTCCAACTTCCATGTCAAAAGGGACCTCTCCATGCCTTCATCTCATTCCCTTCCGTGTATTTAATGGGAATGAAGCTCAAAGTTACTATGCCTGCCAGTGGTTCTTTTCTTTCGGTCCGAAAGGAGCCCACAAGAGAAGGGAATCTCAGTGCGAAGGGAGCTGCCTCTTCTGGTTTCAAAGGCCGAAGAATAAACCGAGGTTGTTCGATCCAAAGTGTGAGAAGTTTTTAAAAATGTTTTTGGAAGCCAAACCCAGGACTGGATTTTTTCCACCCGAACCTGAACGCGCAAGAGTCTGGTGGAAGCGATGGTGGACCTCGTGCTTTGGCCGTGATAAATCTTGACAATGGCTCATGTCTAAAATAAAATAGTTTTAGAGTCTGGCGATGAAGTTCGCCTTAAACGTCCCCGTGACGGGATTGATAACTTCTACTGGTTATCCG
>Ga0335081_10015358_pt1 | contig 12385 bp, 20 predicted proteins | sample Lox_Sample_35_FD_206713 | JGI IMG/M metagenome (GOLD analysis project Ga0335081, IMG submission 206713) | Soil microbial communities from Loxahatchee National Wildlife Refuge, Florida, United States - Lox_Sample_3.5 | ecosystem: Environmental > Terrestrial > Soil > Wetlands | place: USA...
GCAGATGGACATTTGCGGACGGGGGATGTAGGGGAGTTTGACTTGGCCGGAGAAACGCTTGTCTCTGCATCCCATCAATGCACACTCAATAGAGGACACAGTATTTTTGTATCGACACAGTATTTTTGTATCGACACAGGAGGGGAATGTACCGCTGGGGGTCGTAGTTCTTCAAGCCGATTTGCAACTCGATAGTCTCGGTGAACTTGCGTTTCTTTTCCTCGGTGGAGTAGGTCAGGAGGTCCTTGATATTCTGTCGGACGTTGGCGACAGAAACTTTGCTGTCCCGCAGTCAGCACACCATTGCCGGACACTGGGGCTAATGTACCTCATCGTGAATGAAGGCTATGCGAGACCGTCGTCGTACTGGGGAGGGAGGGTGATCAACTGTGTGGTGATGTTCCCGCGCGAATTTGCAAGTCACAAACCCTATTTTGTCTTAGGGCAGCCATCATTTGGGACTGCCTTTTCTGCCACCCTGACCGAATATCCGAATTTCGCCCAGCAGCAGCAGCATCACCAGCATCGCCTGAACTCGCAGCAGCAATGCCGCCGAAATTCGATCCCAACGAAGTTAAGATCCTCTACCTCAGAGCAACCGGCGGAGAGGTCGGCGCCTCATCCTCCCTCGCTCCCAAAATCGGACCCCTCGGTCTCTCCCCCAAGAAGGTCGGCGAAGATATTGCAAAGGTACTACCGAGTTGCCCCCCCCTCCTTCCCCATCGAACGGGCAATCCCCCTCTCCTTTCCCCTCATATTTCGCATGGTGTGCTGACACCTATCTCGGCAGGCAACAGGAGACTGGAAGGGTCTTCGAGTGACGGTAAAACTCACAATCCAAAACCGACAAGCTGCGGTCTCCGTTGTCCCATCCGCGTCCTCCCTCGTCATCCGCGCTCTCAAGGAACCCCCCCGTGACCGAAAGAAGGAAAAGAATATCAAACATAGCGGGAATATCCCCCTCGACGAGATTATTGAAATTGCGAGGACGATGAAGTTCAAGAGTCTGGCAAAGACGCTCAAGGGCGGTGTCAAGGAGATTCTGGGCACAGCGTTTAGTGTTGGATGTCGTGTTGACGGACGGAGTCCCAAGGATATCAGTGATGATATTGAGGCTGGTGATATTGAGAGTATGTCCTCCTTGCTTTGTTCTGCTTCTCTATGCGTGGATGCTGACGGTGTTTTGTGTAGTTCCCGACGAGTAGAGGTTTGGGATTTCTAGATGTGTGAGAATTGGTGACTGTGTTGTCTTGGCGATAGCATAGTTAATTGGTGGCATACAAAATTCATGTCTACATAACATTCCCAATGTTGTTTCTGCGTGATTATGTTTTGGCCCATAACGCTTTGTTCCATTCCCAATTACTGTCGTAATGGATCTGCTAAGTATATCGACGTTTCCATACCAATGCCCTTGTTGATATACCAAACGTCTCCACTCACTGTCTTCATTATTCCCCTTGCCATGGCCTCTTCATTCCCCTTGCCCGTGAGTGCCACATCAAGTCGTCCACAGGGATATTGCCATGATACGAGCTCCCTTCGACGTGAGCCTAGCGCACACTGCGGCGACTAAAGTTACGTCAATGCAAGGTTTTCAGGGTAGACTATAGTCTCCCTATCGTTCAAAGGTATGACAAACTTTGTTACAAGATGATGGTGACGATGTTTCCGGAAGCGCCTCACGCAATACTGGATGTCGCTGATACCTTCATTTAACAATGTAGATGTATTTGATGTCACGTTCAGTAATTCCTGCTTCTAGACGGGATTCCAAAAGATTTTGAGATTTTCGCTGCCATTCGCTGTGAGATCGCAATTACTGTGAACTTGTGGGGCAAGGTGTAACCTTCCCATAACTCCCTCGCTGCGACGAACCTTGGCCGGAAGCATCAACAATTTAGGCACATGTGCTTTTCTTCCGAGATGTTGAACAAACAACGATTTCTTTTTGCTTTTATTCCTTTATCTTTTTCCTTTTGTAGTCTGTGTGGAGATTTGTTCACGATTGAGGGGCAACTTCGGCGACCTTCTCTTGCGTCCACCCTCTTGCGTCCACCCTCTTGCGTCCGCCCTCTTTCCATCACCCGCCCTCTTGTGTCCGTCCTCTCGAGTCCTCCTCATTTTGCGTCCGCACTCTTACGTCCCCCGGCTCTCGCATCTACCCTCTTACATCTTGCATCCACCCTCTCTCCCCCTGGCTGGAGCGATATGGTGTGTGCTGAATAATTCGCACAGCGAGAACGTCCGCAGGGCCCCTGTTTGGTAATATAATCAACGGAGGGGGGCCGTGGAATCGACCTGACTCTCCAGCAGCTTCAGCCCCCAAATATGACCAATCGCCTTGCCTCCCACAATTACAATACCCGGCCTGGCAGCCAGGTACCGCCATCAACTGCAGGGATCGAGTGATTGTCGGATGGATGGGCTCGGATTCTGGGAGTCTTGGGGTTCCCGGACATCGCCGACATACGTCGACTCGCCCCTGGCCATCAGAAATGGCCGAGTTGAATCAGTCACCGTGCCCGAACGCCGCCGCACCGAACAACCATGGCTATTTTCCCTGATGGGGTCCCGAACCTCAACCACAATTGCTCCAGAGACTTGCAGCAAAGAAATATAGGCGCTTCTGCCTGCCTATAATGTAATCCATGTTTCAACGGTCTCCTACTCCGCAGCTGCTTCGCCGCCCTATCCGTCATATTAACGAAGCCTCTCTCTCTCTTTCTCTTCCCCGACACGACACACACCCCTCAAGTTCGCCCAAGATACCAGCTTCCTCCTTGAATATCGCAGTCGTATCAGAGTGTAAGATCGGGTTCACGCTAACGCTGGTTTACTGACTGCCGGGAATAAAGGTTCTGTTAGCGCATCAACGTCTCAATAGCTCCCCCCCACACAATTCAGCCGCTCATGTTCACCGCCTCGTCGGCACCATCAACGTCTTGATCGGATTCGCCAATCATTAGGAAATCCACCGAGCGTCAGAATGCCTCGAAACGTATGGCTTTTCACACGTCCCTTAGCCTATCCCATACCCTGGATGGATGTGACTTCGGACGGAAGACCGTATCTGTGTCACTGGGGAGTCCTTGTCAGCGACCTAACGATCATTGACACCAAAGTCATCCTTCAAACGGCCAACAAGGGAAACAGAACGGTTCATCTTGGGACAATGTATGAATTAATGCAAACTGAAGGAAGATCCCATGTGTTCGTAGATACGGAGTTCACAATGAGAGAACTGAACGGATGGTGCCGAATAATACATTGGCGAAACACGACTAACGCATGAACAGATTACGACGCAAGGTATTAATCCCACGGTTCCCTGTTTTCGAGGTTGATTTTGTAGCTGCAAAAATCAGCGCGAGTAGGCCGGAGTACAGGTTGATCCCTAACAATTGTCAGACCTTCGCTGTCCATCTTTTGGAGGTTCTTTGTCCACGGACACCGACAGCGATCCCCGACACAATTCGCTCAAGTGCTCTCTCATAGTGCTCAAGGCATCTATTCTCCTTTTTCTTTGCTCCCTTCATTGAGCTAAACATTAATTGGATGAAAATGCCTCGAATTAGATCAAGTCTTCTCAATGACTCGTCAGGAAGCCGCAAAATAAATCGGCGTCCGTCTCCTCCGAGGCCTCCTAATAGAGGACTCGCACTGCGACCGTAAATGGGAGTCGGTCTGCCAGAGTATCCGCACCATGGGCCACTTCGACCCTGGCGATGGCCAGTTCTCGCTTATTCATGCCTATGCCAAAGGCGGGAACACCGAGGCGCTGCGTTGGCCCTTAGGCAAGGGAATCTTCAGTCTTCTTACCTGTCAGATATACTTACAGTACATTGCAAGAAGTAGAATTACCCGTGAAACCAGCAGCATTTGACATTCCGCAGTCCGTAAAAAAATATTTCCCGGCACCGTGCGTGCTATTTACTTTTTGCAGTTGCTTTTGACGGAACTTATGTAGCAAAGAGCCATGTCTCGGAGCCGGATTGTTTTATGCTGTGTTGTCGGACACTTGGTGCGGAGCTGCGGTTACTTAAATTTGTTGCTATCCAGAAAACAAAAGCAGCTGGATGATTATGAACACATTGTATGTACTCTAAAAGCCATTCTCTTCACAAATGTGGTCGATCCGCCACAATGCTCCAGGAATGTCCCTAAATCTCCACATCCCCCGCCCCCTCCTCCCTGCTGCCATCGACCCTCTCAACCATCTCATACCTCTCATCCTCACCCTCCTCAACCTTCCCGTCCTCCCCAACTCCAGCCAAAGACTCTGCCCTCATCTTCTGCACCTTAATCCAATTATACCACGCTATACCCCCCAACGTAACCAACACGCCCCATACATTCGCGACCGCCAATTTATCCCCAAACACCACGGTGCCTGCCAGCACCGTCAAGACCTCCTTGAACATCCCGCTTACTGACAGCGTGACGACGGACGTTTGGCGAATGAGTTCGAATTCTGTGGAGGTCATGGCGAAGGCTAGCACTCCCGGACTGAGTAAAAGGGGGATATATTTGAAGGAGAAGATAGGGTGGGCGACTAGGGCGGCGGGGGATTCAAAGAGGATGTGCGACAGGATCAGCGAAAGGAACATTATGGGCGCGAGGTGGAAGAGCGTGCTGAACGGGTTTTTAGTGGCGGGGGTATGTTGGAGGAGGAGTTGTGTTAGAGACCATCGGAGACCTGATAATGCAGAGGCTGTGATGACCAGCACGAACCTATAACCATTAGGACCGCACTTTGGGGGAGAATGGGGCCAGGTGGCATTTGAGGGGTGGGAACCCAACGAGAACGAATTCAGTCTCTGTCGCGACCATGAGGATCACGCCAATGGTGATTGTTGCAATGACCGCGATAAGATTAAACGCTGGCCGTTCAAGTCTGAAAAAAAATGCAAAAACAAGGACGAACGCCAGCGTTGACGATTTACAGAGCGCTGCAAGTTAACAACCCCTTCGACAAAAAACGATCAAACAACTAAAGACGGGACAGGAGGGGGATGTACTATAAAATGCAAGGGTAATAAATTGAAGCGATGCATTAGACAATCCAATATCCATCCCCGTCGCCATCCCACAGGGCCCGATCTTCCAACTACCATTAACGCTCGAACAGCCAGAGGTTTTGTTCGTACCAATACTCTTTGGGTGTGAGTAAATCCTCTTTTTGCGGTCGTAACCTGGGAAATTTCCAGAGCACAATTCCGGAAAGAAAGAATTGCACAACCATATGCAAACTCGTCACGAACAACGGAAACGGGAAATTCAAATGACCGGGTGCAAACATCCATTTATTGTACAGACTCAGTAGGAGTGAAAACGTATACCATAGTAGGATCAGCGAGAAAATGTGCACAATCCGTCGTATCAGGGACCTTTTTGCGGCTGTCGGGGAAGGATGCGGGGAGTACGTGTTCGATAGTGGGTCGAGGGAATCGAGCGAGAAACGGGCGCGGGCGGAGGTGTCGTAGAAGGCGATGTCTTCGATGGAGGAGTCTGACTCCACAGAGAACGAGTCCTTTTTGGGATTTGGGGGCGCTGCAGTCGTGGAGTGACGGTGTACGACCGCGCCGTCCGGGGAGGGGGCTTCTGTCATTGCGGTAGTTTGTAGGGGGAGACGGTGTTACAGCCGAACGGCGTTTGTGTTCATCCTTGAGGCCGCAATCCCGTCGGGGCGATGTTGCGTCGAAATCCACGTCCACGTAATATAAATATTGAGACACAAGTGAATTACACATTATCTCAAGGCAGGTCGGACCGTCGGAGTCAAGGAATTATCTCATTGCCGTTGACATCTTAGGCTAACGCTATACCACCTCTTAAAGGGAATCCCATCCTCTCACTCAATGATTACTAAATCTCCTCAATCTCGCCGTATATCCTGTCCCAACCCCCCTATTCTTCTTCTCCCGTCGCGCACACCCCTCCTCGAGGGGATCAAATCTCCATACCCCCTCGGCTACCCGGCGTTCAACGACCCTCCGATACACTTCCGTCGTAAACTCGCCCTCCTGCTCGCGCACCCATTTGACAGCGGCGGCAACAGTAGCCTGAGCATCTCGATCACGCATACAATAACACCAGAACCGGTCCATACTATCGCGTAGTGTGCGTCTGTTCAAGGCGTTATTCTGGGATTGTTCACTAAGGATAAAGAGGAGGATTGAAGGGACGTAATCTCCCTTTCCGAGTTCGACGAGAGACTTCAAAATGCGGGTGATCCGCAGGTAATTATGCCATGATTCGCATAGGTTACGGTACTGCTTTGCACAGACGATCGGATTGAAGTGTCTGGTTATGAGGAGGGGTGTGGTGTCATGTAATTGCATGCCAAAGAAATCAAGCATTAATACGAGCGATTGGAGCAGACGTTCCTGCATTCGTGGATTCCGACGGATGACTTTTGCCTCGTGGACTTGCAAAGGGGCAGAGCGGTGATTCAATCCCTGTTCACGAATCGGAAAAAGCCATGGTATGTACCCGTGATGGACCTCGAGAAGATCATATCGCCGGAATACGTATTCGTGGAATTCGTCGATGGTCAGGTTTCCGGGCTCAAGGGGGATTTGATTTGCATAGAAGGCGACGTTGATGTTGCTGTTAGGGGAGTCGCGGTTGGAGGGGTAGTTGAGGAGGAAAGCGCGGATGTCATGCGGGAGAGCGTCGTAGCAGCGGATGATGACTGGGTTGGGGAGGGAGACGGGAGAGGCGTCGTAATGGGCCGTGGTTAAGGACGAGGTTGGTGAGAGATGGTCGGCAGCGTCTTGCTCTGCGACGGTGATGTCGTGGCTTGTATGTGAAGATGAATCTTCGTTGGCGGTGATGGTGTCAGGGACAAAGGAGGGCCGTGGTGACGTCGCTGTGATGCCACATTGCCATGTCTCCGGCCTTCCGGTCGCTGGCTTTCCCTCCTCCCGCTGCTCATCCAGCCCCTCCGCCGTCCCCACATGACAGCGGCCATCCGGGCCGCCTCGCTCGCTCGAGTCACCACTTCTCTCGCCGTCCGCTGGCGGCCGAATGGTGGTCTGCAGTTGTCGGGATTTCACTCCCCCGTGATCCATCGGCGCGGGCACCGCTGATCCGGCAACGTCCATATCCATCTCCGCCGCCTGTGAAGATGTCTCTTGATCTGCGTTGGCCGTTGGGGACGATGCGGTCAGCGACGAGGAGGGCATTGGGTGGCCGTTCGGCGGTGAACTTTTGTTTCGTGGCTATGGGCGGCCGCAATAACACCGCCTCGTCCCTGATCCCCGCTGATCTTCGCCACAGCGATCTGATGAAAGCCCGGCCCCGAACTCACCATAAACATCATTGCAAATGTCCCCAAAAAAGTTCAAGAAAGGAGCCTGCTAACAACAGCGCTTTGGCAGGACAACAGGGGATGGGGCCATATAGGGCGGTAAGCGTGAGGAGGGAGAGCAGGGTTAGTAAAATCATGAAAAGTTTCATCACAGGCGATTGGGGCGGGATCGCGGCAGTTGCTTTGTGGGTTAAAGGTCTGCGTATGCGGTGCTCGTCTTGAGATTTCCACGAAATCAAATCGATTCTCCAGATCGACGGAGGTGAATGTGAAATTTCGGGTGAATGGTTCCAAGGAATGATGGATGAGAGATCGAACGGCTCTTCTTTCAAATGCGCGAAAAATGCATCAAATTTTGACAAATAGATAAAGCTAAGGAATAGATACTACGCCTCAATTAAACTACTAATTGTTTCATATCAGCCTTTCCTTCCCCAAAATTTGGCCAAAGTATCAATGTGCATTACTCCAAAGGCCCGCTACACCGCCTCCCCTCCCCCATCTCTTGTTAAAACCCGGGTTGCGTGCTACTTCCCCGGGGGTGGTGATCCAGAATACTGTTGTTGAGGGACCCCCTGTGGCGGTGGACCCGTGGGCCAACCTCCCCCTCCTCCCCGCTGCGCAGCTTCAATTTGTTCCAACTCCCCAGGCAGCAAATCTTGATGCCAACCGCAAATCGTGCAGCGCATTTCCTACAAGTCAGTCGTCGCCCGGAAAGAACGGCAAGAAGATGTGAAAGAGAAGGGAAGAGCGGTAGGGAAGGGAAGGGGGGGTAAACCCTGTGGTTGCCGAGAGGGATTATGGGGATGAAACAGAATGTGAACATGGTCAAGTTTTTCTGCGGTTTCACTGCGATATTGTGGCTGCGCTCGTATTAGCGCTGCGATGGGGAAGCCGAGGTGGGAATGGGTACCATCGAGGACAGTAGACTGTCAGGTGCTGTGGGTCAGTCAAGAGGCAGGCAGGGACGGTACTTCATGACCCTTGATCGGGTTTATGAAGTTCTGTGTTCCCCTGTCGAGACCGTTAGTTTCAGACAAAAACACGGGGGTAAACATGATAAAGAAGAACTAGACACGATCAGCGAAGCCAAGAAGAAGAAGGGAGGATACCGCCATATCGACTTATGTTGATTCTGTGGGTGTCAGACGTACAACGCTGGTGGTGATGGGAATTACTTGGCGGCGAGTTGGTGAGGTCGTACCAATTTGGGAACGCGCGCCACCTGGCACAGCCACAATCTTCCGGAGCAGAATCACCGACATCAGTAACTGGAACCAATTGTGCCTAAACTGTAACGAGGTTGTCCAGATTGGATCGTGGTTTTAATTTTCATTCAACAAATCCGGTGCGGCTTTTTGTACACTTGATTGCTGTAACAAGCCGGCGTTTCCTAACGCTAACAGGGTGCAACGCGGAGAAACAAGTAAATATGCAGAAGAAGACGCGGGAAATTAGAGTGGCTACAAGGGCGTTTATGCGTGATTGCACTTACGGCACTGTATAAATAGCCATCTCAGCACGTAGCTGCTCCACTGAAGAAGTTCAGCGCGACTTCGAGATGCGTGGCGCCATCAACATTGCAAACCTGACTACAGCATGATGGCGTTGAATCGGAGCCAACGTGTGCTCGCACGACCAGGCCAGAATGAACTACGACGACCCCTTGTTCAAGGTCCCACCCTTCCCTCGTCTCAATCCTCCTGAGCCAACCGGCTAATTGCCCCTAGACGCCCTCCCTCCCCACCAAACGCAAGGCCCCGCCTGGCCCCGCCACGCCCAACAAACATCCCCGCGTCGAAGACGGCGACTCCCACGTTCCCCTTGTCCCTGACGACGACGACGGCGCAGACGAAGCAGACGAGGAGGGCGGCCGCTTTTACGGCAGCGGCGTATCGTCCACACAAGCTGAAATCCTCTCGTATTTAGACCGGCAGGATGGGGTCGGCGGCGACGGCGAGGTTATTGGCGCCGAAGAATTTGCGGAGAGAGATGTCAGGAAGTTGGCTGCCGCGTTGAACAAGGCAGTTTCGTTTAATGAGGCCAGGAGGTCGAAATATGATGACCCTGCAATGTATCCTCTCTCCCTCTCTGCGAAAAGCCCCCTCTCCTGCTAGAGGACCTGTGTTGGGGATTTTGTTGATTTGACGGCTTATAATGGGGTAGGTACATTGATTCAGAGGCAGATCTATTCGGTGTCGTCACTTCGTTTACGTTCCTAAGCGAACACCCAAATTTATACCCCACCTTCGTCGATTCCGGGGCGCTATGCTCCATGAAAAAATTATTTGCGCACGAGAATGTGGATATCGCTATCTCAGTGCTGGAAGTTCTTGTCGAACTGACCGGGGAAGACGTCGAGTATCAGAGGGAGGAGGATATGGCTGCGCTCATCGACGGTCTATTCAAAGATGATGGGATGGAGGTTATGACGGGGAATCTCGAGAGATTAAATGAATCCAGAGAAGACGATCGAAGAGGAGTCTTTCACACTCTAAGTCCGAAACCCCCCCTTTCTCCAAGAAACCAATTCTTACTATCTATCATTGACCTAACGGTTGCCTAGCAATTCTAGAAAATATCACCTCCTTCCGCGCAACATACGCCTCCCTCCTCCCCCAATCCCTGCTCCAATGGATCCTCCGCCGCCTCCAAAAAAAGGAACGGCCCATATCCCAAAACAAACAATACACGGCCGAAATCCTCTCCATAATCCTCCACCTCTCCCCCTCGCAACTCTCCACCTTTCTCAACCTTCATCTCCCTGATGACCCCCTGGATATCCTCCTCACCGAGCTCTCACCCTACCGGAAACGAGACCCGGACCGCGCCTCCGACGAAGAAGAATTCGTGGAGAACGTGTTTGACTGTGTTTACTCCATCGTTCGGACGGTGCACGGAAAACGCCGGTTTATCGCGTTGGAGGGAGTTGAATTGGTCGTTTTGTGTTTGAGAGGGGAGGGGAAAGTAGTCAAGGCTCGGGCGCTGAAGCTTTTGGATTTTGCTGTGGGTGGGGTGGGGGGTCAACTTGTCGCGACAAAACTTGTGGAGGCGGGGGGATTGAAAATTCTTTTTCAAATGCTTATGAGGAATCCTTCCCCCGAAACTTCGGAACATCTCATTGGAATTTTTGTTTCACTTTTTCGGCATTTACCGCCTGACTCGGCCGAACGCCTACGTTTCCTCATTAAATTCGCGGAAAAGGAGTATGAAAAAATTGGGGTGTTATTAAAAGTTCGGGAGGAGTTTATATCAAGGTTGGCGAGGGTGGATGTTGAGTTGGCGGATGAGGAAAGAGATCCGGAAGAAGGGGAAGAAGAACGACGACAACGATGGTATTTGAAAAAAGTTGATAGTGGAGGGTTTGTAGTGCAGTTATGTGCTTTGTTATTGGCATGGTTGGCCGTTGAGGATAAGGGGATGAGGGAATTTATTATGGAGCGGGTGGAATTGGACGAGATTCGTGACACTATCAAGGGTACTCGTCCCCTCGCGTGTTTGTTCTGTTTTTCCGGTTGTATTTCGGGTTTGGAGGGCTCACGTTTTTAGAGCAATTGGAGAATGCCGAGGATGCCGAGGAGGGGGATGATGATGATACAAAGGATAACGCACGAGAAGAAAAGGAAATCATGCAAGTTTTGATCGACATCCTCAGGAAGGACGAATCGCAGCAAAGTAAGTCGTCTATCCCTGTAAATGGGGATTCGTAACCATACAATGGAATTTGCGTTTTTCGTGAGTAAGATACATATTACTGCCTCTCCGCTTCCATTTAAACCCAATTCCTTTTGTTGTATTCCTATCGTCTACTAATACCGTCTACTTGGATCAATCTGATCTAAAATAATATATGCAAAGCATATGCCACGAGTATCGTTAACGAAATCAACATCACCAAATATTGGCTGATTAGGAATCTTTCATGTCAACAACAACCTTCGTGGGGACATACGCGGATAAGGCATTGAGTTCTGTCTCACCACGTCCTTGAGGCGCAAAAACTTGAGTCATAATTACCTGTGTCGTCGCCGTCGGAGCTGTAAATCAGTTGAGATCCCCGCAGGGTGGAGAGGAGGAGAGGGAATGCACCTCCAGACAAAAGAATCATGATGAATCGAAGCATAATATTTTCTGGATTCACAAGTGGGGTGTGGTATGTCAAAAATTGAGTCCATAAGACACCGATAACAGGTAGCACGGCCAACTTAAGGATTGCCATGAGAATTATGCTCCCCCTATTATTAGCGCTCGTCTGTGAAGGACGGGACCAAGGAGGCAAGCCATGTCGTAAACTCAAACCCGATAACGACCCTCCAAGGACAATTAACCCCGTTGGCACAGAAGCACCACCTACCATCAGACACAACACGGAACCGACTTGCCTCCAAAAACAGCAATATCCAAAATCCAGGCAAGAGGTGGTTGCCCGTCAGGGGCATCAGGCATATTAACGCCCGGCACCGTGACAAAAAGAGCCTTTAATTGCGGAACCAGGGCAATTGTTAAACTCAGGAGACAGGCAATTGCAGGCGGAGACACGAGACTTAAGAGGAACTTTAAAATCGATTTACCGGCGCGTTCGTAGAATGGTTCTGTGGGCATGGGTGTTGTCAGTTGTCGATGTCGAGAAAGTGATGGCGTCGCTGCTAATGAGAGATCTTCCAATTCCCTTTCGGCGGGGTGATGAACTGACGCATGAGACGACGCCGGACGGATAACATCCAACTCTCGTATGGAGTGAGAAATGCTTGGCCTTCGTCCTTCGCGATTCGGCACAGGCTGCAAGCTAATCTTAATGTCTTGCTGTTTTCCCTGAGTCGAAACAGTGTCGTCTGAATTGCGGCTGTCTTCCGTTGGTGTGCAGGATAATCTAAGCGAGGCACTGCATCTCAGCGCAATTCTCTCCACAAGCGAGAACCATTGGACTCCAGTCTCATGTCGGGCTTCTTCCACATCGGGCACGGGACCCTCCGGAAAATCGAAATCACGTTTCACAAGCATCCACCCGCCCAAGGGGAACATTGTGAGAAAACACCAGACCATGATGATGGAAATGTATGCGATTCCAAG
>Ga0335081_10015360_pt1 | contig 12384 bp, 12 predicted proteins | sample Lox_Sample_35_FD_206713 | JGI IMG/M metagenome (GOLD analysis project Ga0335081, IMG submission 206713) | Soil microbial communities from Loxahatchee National Wildlife Refuge, Florida, United States - Lox_Sample_3.5 | ecosystem: Environmental > Terrestrial > Soil > Wetlands | place: USA...
CGCGAAATGCACCAGTCGGGCCGGCCGGCGACCATGTTGGCAATGCGCTCCTCGCCCCAAGCCGGGTCCCATTTCACCTTTCTGATCTCGTCCAAAGCGCGCGTGCGCAGCGTCCCGCCGCCGGGCAGCTTGCCTTCCATCGAGATGAACCATTGCTCGGTGGCGCGGAAGATAATCGGATTGTGGCAGCGCCAGCAGTGCGGATAGGAGTGCTCGATTTTTTCCAGACCGAGCAGCACGCCGTGGCCCTTCAGCAGTTCGACGATCAGCGGGTTCGCCTTGAAGACCTGCTGCCCCTGATATTCAGGCAGGCCGGTGCGAATGATACCCGCGTCATCCACATCGCACCGCAAATCGATGCCATACTTCACGCCGGTGTTGAAATCGTCAGCACCGTGTGCAGGTGCCGTGTGGACCGCCCCTGTGCCCGTGTCCATCGTGACGTAGTCGCCGAGAACGCCGACCAGGGTGCGGTCCAGAAAGGGATGCGCGAATGTCGTGTATTCCAGCTTCGAGCCTGGGAAAGACGCGATTTCTTTCGCTTCGCAGAGGTTGCACTTCTCGATGGTCTGCGGCGCCAGCGCCTTGGCGACGATGTAGATCCACTCGCCGGTGTCGAGCGCGACGTACTCGGCGTCGGGCGCGAAGGTCACCGCCATCGACGCAGGTAGCGTCCACGGAGTCGTGGTCCAGATGATGGTGGCCACGTTCTTCTTACCACCGAGGGCCGCGTCGATCTTCGCCGGGTCGCTGCTCAGGGCATAGCGCACCCAGATGCTGGGACTGGTGTGCATCTCATATTCGACTTCGGCCTCGGCCAGCGCGGTCTTGTCGACGATGCACCAGTAGACCGACTTCAGTCCCTTGTAGACGAGACCCTCCTCGTAGCACTTGTAGAACGTCTCCAGGACCACACTCTCGTACTGCGGATCCATGGTGGAATAGGGCCGCTCCCAGCGGCCCAGCCCGCCGAGCCGAATGAACTGTTGCCGCTGCAGATCGAGGTACCTGGCTGCGTACTTGCGGCACTCCTCGCGCACGGCGAGAGGATCCATTTCCAGCTTCTTGCGGCCCAACTGGTCGTCAATTTTGATCTCGATAGGCAGGCCGTGACAGTCCCAGCCGGGGACGTAGGGCGCGTCGAATCCGCTCATGTTGCGCGACTTGACCACGAAGTCCTTCAGCGTCTTGTTCAGCGCGGTGCCGAGATGAATGGGGCCGTTGGCGTACGGCGGCCCGTCATGCAGCACATAGATCGGCTGCCCCTTGTGTGCCTCGCGGATGCGCTCGTAAATCCGCATTTCCGCCCAGCGAGCGAGCATCTTAGGCTCGTTTTTCGGCAAGTTCGCCTTCATGGGGAAGTCGGTCTTGGGCAGGTTCAACGTTGATTTCAGGTCGAGCGGCACTACGAGATTCTCCCGCGGATGTTTGTGAAATGTCCTACCCGCGCCAGGTATCTCTTCATTATAGGGAGCGGGAAAATGCGCGTCTATCGACCGGAGCGCGCCCCGTCTCAAGCGTCGATCAGTACGGATCCGTGGGACCGGTGCCGCGGCTCGCCTTTAGGGTTGCCATTCGTCTCAGCTATATTGTTGTACAAGCCAAACAACGATGTGGGTCAGTTGGCATCTAAGCAGAGAAGCGGCGACTCACGTCGAGGCAGTTTGAGCGTGGGAAACTGCGTTAATAGAAGTCGCAGAGTGCGGTTTTCGCGAACGACATTGTTGCCGAACAATCGCGGTTGAGGGTTGGAGGTAGCGGCCTTCGCTGGCCAGCGCAGACCGAAGGACCTAGACGAGTATGGCTAATCCGACACTGGTTTCCCCGTCCCAGGATGACCTGAACCTTCTGCTCCAGAGCGACCTGAATGAGTCGCTGTGGAGTTCTCTACGAGACAACATTCGGGCTGCGTTGTTTCCCCAGAAGTTGCCCCCGCTGCAACTGACCTCGCGACCGGTGAAGGTGCGCGAGATTTGGGGCGAGTACAACTACCATAAGCAAAGTGCGAGTGTGTCGCTGCTGGTACACGCCGCCATGATCGGAGGCTTAATCGCCGTCTCCATTATCGGGGCGCGTGTGGTGAAGGACGCCGAAAAGCCTAAACAGACGGTGGACTTGATTGCTCCCGACCTGACGCCGCAGCTGCCGATGACCAAGAAAAGCGATCATAGCGCCGGTGGCGGCGGTGGCGGGGGCGATCACGACAAGCTACAGGCTCCCAAAGGCAAGCTGCCCAAGCTCGCCATGCAGCAGATCACGCCTCCGGCGGTGGTGATTCGCAACGAGAATCCCAAGCTTCCGGTTGAACCAACAGTGGTCGTCCCGCCGCAGATCAAACTCGCTTCGAACATGCCGAACCTGGGCAATCCAATGGCGGCGATTCCGTCCGGACCGCCCTCGAACGGAACAGGTAGCGGCGGCGGTATCGGCTCCGGCGTGGGTGGCGGCGTTGGATCGGGTACCGGACCTGGCGTAGGCCCTGGCCACGGTGGCGGAATCGGCGGAGGAGTTTTCCGCGTGGGCGGCGGCGTGTCACCCCCGAAAGCAATCGATACGCCTGATCCGGATTATTCGGAAGAGGCGCGCAAAGCGCGGTACCAAGGCGTCTGCGTGTTGTGGCTGATCGTAGGACCCGATGGCAAGCCGCGCGATCTGAAGGTAGCTCGGGCATTAGGAATGGGTCTGGATGAAAAAGCGATCGAAGCGGTTCGCAATTGGCGCTTTGAGCCGGCGACGAAGGACGGCAAGCCGGTTGCGGTGCAGATTAACGTTGAGGTGAGCTTCAAGCTCTACTGATACCTCGACGTAGCGCAGATGCACAAGGAGAGGCGGCGACCCGCCTCTCCTTTCGTTTTGTTGCCGAACCCCCAAGAGCAGCTCTGCTGGCACATTCCAGCTACCCTTATCCTCAGAAATTGGGATATACTCGCCGACACTCTGGCCCGCCACACGTGCTACTCGGATCGGGCCATAAGAGAACTGGTACCGGGCCTCTATCTCGAATGTGCTCACTTGAATTGATCAGAGATCAGGAGGAACACCGTTATGGGAACTGAATCGACACGGCATTCAACCTTGCTGTCGATTTGCACAATTTCCGCGCTGGCAGGACTCGTGTCATGTGGCTTGTTGCTGCAGGCACAGAGCCAGAGCAGTGTCGGCATCTATCCTCCCTCAAGCATCGAACACCCTTGGGATGTGGGTGTGAGAATGCACACCAACTACATTTTTTATGCGCCGACGGGAACAGTCGTTCCTGCCGCGCAGCCGGCGGGAGAAACGCCGGCCTCGCTCGGCTGTGTTTATGACATCGTTTCGAATCCGGTGTCGGGATGCCCGATCAACGGCACGACGCAAGTGCCGACTGGCGGTAGCGGCGTCATTGTCATCGTGGACGCTTATGACTATCCCTCGGCGGCGGCTGACCTCGCGACGTTCTCCAGCACCTTCGGACTGCCGCAGGCGAATTTCAGCGTGCAGTATGCCAGTGGCCGCAAGCCGTCGAACGGCTGCAGCTCCGGGTGGAACGGTGAGGAATCGCTGGACATCGAGTGGGCGCACGCCATGGCTCCGAATGCGCAAATCGTGCTGATGGAAGCCTCTTCGGCGAGCAATAGCGCGCTCTATCAGGCAGTGACCGTAGCCAACTCGTACATCGCCTCACACGGCGGCAAAGGCGAAGTCTCGATGAGCTGGGGCGGCAGTGAAACCCGAGGCGAAACCAGCGACGACCATTACTTCACGCAGTCGGGTGTGGTGTACTTCGCGTCGTCGGGCGACTCGCCGGGCGTAATCTATCCCAGCTCCTCGGTGAACGTCGTTTCGGCCGGCGGTACGCAGGTGAACCGTAGCGGCGGCAATTACACCAACCAGACGGCATGGAGCGATGGCGGCGGCGGCGCCAGCCGGTACGAGTCACGGCCTTCCTTCCAGAGCTCGATCTCCGGAATCGTGGGCAGCCATCGCGGCACGCCTGACCTGTCGTTCGACTCGAGCGGCGGCTCGCCGGTCGCGGTTTACAACTCGAATTGCTATGGCGGCTGGTTGGAAGTGTACGGCACTAGCGTGGCCTCGCCGTCGCTAGCGGGCATCATCAACGATGCGGGCCAGTTCAAGACCAGCAGCAATGCGGAGAATACGCTGATCTACAGCAATATGGGATTCAGCAACTACTTCACCGACGTCACCTCCGGCAGTTGCGGCAATCACAGCGCAACCTCGGGATGGGATTTCTGCACCGGTGTCGGTGTGGATCACGGACTGGTGGGAAAGTAGCCTGATCCGAAACGCTAAAAGCCCGCTTCCCTCGAGGCGGGCTTTCTTTATGTGACCGGCCACCGCAATGCTCAGGAGATATCTCGCCGGCGGCTTCTAAACATCTATAGCTTATTCAGGTAAGCAATGATGTCGGGCGAGGTCCAATCCGTAGCGCCGATGAACTTGCGCACGACAGTTCCGTTGCGGTCGATCACATAGGTTTCGGGAAATTTGAAGGTGCCATAGACTTCATTCGTCTTCTGCGCAACGTCGCGAATAGTCAACAAATCGACATTGTGATCGCGCACGAACTGCTTGTAAGCGGCGTCATCCGCGTCTTCGCTGACGGCCAGGATAGTCACCTTGTCGCCTAGCTGCTTCTGCAATTGCACCAGCGACGGCATCTCACCCACGCAGGGCGGACACCACGTCGCCCAGAAGTTCAGCACCACGGGCTTGCCGCGCAGCTGGCTCAGGGTTACGGTGCGCTGCGAGTCGGTGATGGTGAAATCGGGTGCGGCATTGCCGATTCGCGGAGGATGCGAACCGGTGTTGCAGCTGGCCAGCAGCAGAAGCCCAACCAGGGCGACGGAAGAGAGAAAGCGCTTCACCCTTCTATAATAATTCGGAGCGCAGTTGTCTGGCCGGAATTCAGTTGCCTGTGAATACCACTTTCGGTGTTCCCGAAGTCTCGGTGATCGTTCCCGCCCGGAACGAGGAAGCTTGTCTTGCTGATTGCCTGCGAACGCTGGTTGGACAGCGGGGCGCGCGCTTCGAGGTCATCCTGGTGGATGACCACTCGTCGGACGGCACGCGAGCAATCGCTGAGAGCTTCCCGGTCGGCGTAGTAACGGCCGATCGACTCCCGGACGGATGGAGCGGGAAATGCAACGCGGCCTGGAGTGGCGCGCAGATTGCGAAAGGGAAGTGGCTGCTGTTCACCGACGCCGATACCAAACATTCGCCGGATTCGATTGCGCGCGGCTTGCAGGAGGCATACGAATCTGAGGCGGGCTTGCTGTCCTATTCGCCGCGGCAGGAAGTGCGCGGATTTGCCGAACGCGCCCTGATGCCTGCGATCTTCGCGGAACTGGCGGCAACGTACCCGCCGAAAGAAGTGTGCGATCCGAACTCGCTAGTGGCTGCGGCCAATGGACAGTATCTCTTGATCCGGCGCGACGTTTATGAGGCGATCGGCGGACATGCCGCCGTCGCGACTAAGATTCTCGAGGATGTCGAACTGGCGAAACGAGTAAAGCAGGCCGGGTATCGGCTGCGCTTTCGCGTAGGTGATGTGGTGAGCGCGCGAATGTATCGCAGCTTTCCCCAGATGTGGGAGGGCTGGACCAAGAACCTTGCGTTGCTGTTTCCAAATCCGAGACGGCTTGCGGTGAGCCGGCTGATGGAGTTTCTGGGGATTACGGCGTGCGCTGCGCTCGCAATTTGGAAATGGGCAAATGGGGAAAGAACCGTTTCACTGATCGCGGTGGGATTGGCGATCGCGTTTGAGGCTTTCCTTATTCAGCGAGTGCGACGTGCGCATTTCGATTGGCTGTCGAACGCGCTGGCGATCTTTGGACTGCCGCTGTTCGCGATACTTTTGCTGAACTCCGACATCTCACATAAGCGAGGCCTGGTGCCATGGAAGGGAAGGCGGTATCGTGTCCTTCCATCGCGAGGAAATGGGGCGCAGGGTATTGCGCCGCCGGCTGAAGCCGGCTCGGGGAAAAAAGAAGGTGCTGGAACGCTGGCCTGAAGGCCAGCTCTACTCAAACTATGGTTTACTTAACCCGCAGGTGTGAATTTTCCGCATCGCATTATTACCACAATCCGGAATTCTCGGAAGAGGAGAACCGGCGTGTTTTCGGCAAGTGCGCCAATCTGAATGGTCATGGTCATAACTACACTCTGGAAGTCACGGTGAAGGGCGACGTCGATCCCCAGACTGGTTTTGTCGTCGACCTGAAAGAGTTAAAGGAAATCTTGAACCGCGAGGTCCTCGACGCCCTCGATCATCGGCATCTGAACAAAGAGGTGCCGGAATTCTTGCGCAGGATTCCGACGACGGAAAATCTCGCGATCGCAATCTGGGACCGTCTTGAGGACAAGCTGAGCGTCGCAACGCTGCATCGCGTGCGAGTATACGAATTGCCGGACCTGTATGTGGATTATTACGGAGAGGAATGAAAGCCCACCTCACACGCCGGTATATCTTCTCGGCCTCGCACCGGCTGCATCGCGAGGAGCTGTCGGACGAGCAGAATCGCGCGGTGTACGGCAAGTGCAGTAACCCATACGGCCATGGACACAACTACGCGCTCGAGGTCACGGTCAGCGGCCAGGTTGACGCCGCCACAGGGATGGTATGCAATCTGGTTGATTTGGATGAGACGGTCCGGCGCGAGATTCTGGGGCGCTTCGATCATGTGAACTTGAATCGGTGTGGCGAGTTTACCTCGCAGGTGCCGACGACGGAGAATCTCAGCGAAGTGATTTTCCACATTTTGAAGCAATACTTTACGGCCGCTCATCTGGAGAGAGTCCGGCTGGAAGAGACGTTGATGAACAGCTTTGAATACTGCGGCGGGAATTAGAATTTAACAATTAGCATTTAGCGCTTAGCGAAGGCGTTGGGAACGGACGCTTGTCCAGTATGCGGACCCGGACGGGCTTCATCGGGTGACGCGAGCACTTCCCGGCGCCGTGCACTAAGTGCTAAATGCCAAGTGCTAACGGCCGACGCTAACATGAAAAACATCATCGAGACACCGACCCTTACCAGCGCAAGCTTTGAAGATCTGGCGCGCGAGATGCTCGTCCGGTTGGGCGAGCAGCCCGATCGCGAAGGCCTGATCCGGACTCCCGAACGCTACGCGAAGGCGCTGCGCGACCTGACCCGGGGCTATCGCGAGGATCCTGAGCAGATCTTCCAGGACGCGCTGTTCAGCGTGGACTACGACGAGATGGTCATCGTCAAAGATATCGAGATGTTCAGCCTCTGCGAACATCATGTGCTGCCATTCTTCGGCAAGGTGCACATCGCCTACATCCCCAAGGGAAAGGTGATCGGGCTCAGCAAGACGGCTCGCCTGGTCGAGGTCTTTGCCCGGCGTCTTCAGGTGCAGGAGCGGCTGACGGTGCAGATCGCGGAGATCATTCAGAAGGCCATCCAGCCGCTGGGGGTGGGCGTGGTGATCGAGGCGCGGCACCTGTGCATGATGATGCGCGGCGTGGAGAAGCAGCACTCTGCTACGGTGACATCGTCGATGCTGGGGGCCTTCCGCGCGCCGCAGACCCGGCAGGAGTTCCTTTCCCTGATTCATGCCAGGAGTGCCAACGGGATCTAAACCATGACTGCGAAGAAGCCGCAGTCCCGCAGCAAAACCAAATCTCGATTCCGGCAGCCATCGCGATCGGCGAAGCCAGAGCTGCGTCTCGCCGGCAAGGTGGCTGTCGTGACGGGCGGCAGCCGTGGGATCGGCTACGCAATCGCACGCATTCTTGCACGCGAGGGATGCGCTGTGGTCATCACGGGGCGCAACGGGGCGGAGCTGACCAGGAGCGCGGCGAGAATTCGACAACAGGCGGGCGATGAAGCGCGGGTGATTCCGATCACCTGCGATGTGCGCAGTTCCGACGCGGTCCAGGCGCTGTTTGACGCGGTGCGTGAGCGGCTCGGGAAGATTGATGTACTGGTCAACAATGCCGGCATTAGCCAACCCGCAACGCCTCTGCAGGACACATCGCTGGAGTTGTGGCAGGCGGTAATCGAAACCAACTTGACCGGCATGTTCCTGTGCACCCGCGCTGCTCTCCCGCTCCTTCAGCCGGGAGCGACGATCGTCAATAATTTGTCGGCTGCGGCAAAGCAGCTCTTCCCGCAATACTATGCTTACACCTCAGCCAAAATGGGCGCGCTAGGCTTCACGCTCTCCCTGCGGGGCGAGCTCAGCCCGCGCGGCATCCGCGTTTTGGCGCTGCTGCCAGGCGCGACCAACACCGATATCTGGCAGCAGATCATGCCCGACGCTCCACGTGAACATATGATCGACGTGGAGAGTGTCGCGCAGGCGGTGCTTTGCGCGGTGCTTCTGCCGCCCAATGTGAATCCCTCCGAAATCAGCTTGGATCCGATCGGCGGAGCGCTGTAACGTCCGCACTTCTTCGCGTGTGCTCGCTTTCCTTACAACCCGTAGTGATAGCGCCGGGTGCGAGCAGGGAAGAGCTTGATGAGAAAGACCCCGGCGATAAAGCCTCCCACGTGCGCCCAGAAGGCGATGCCGCTGGCGCCACCACCGTGGGTGGCGATGGACGATGCCGCTCCGCTGAGGAACTGCGCCACGAACCAATAGCCGAGCATGACCCAGGCCGGTAACCACAGGAAGAACACAAAGAAGAAAGGCACCAGCGTCAGCACACGGGAGCGGGGATAGAGCACAAAGTAAGCGCCCATGATTCCGGCGATGGCGCCACTGGCGCCGACCGTGGGCAACGCCGAGCTCAGGTTAAACAGAGTGTGCAAGATCGCGGCCGCGATGCCGCAGAGAAAATAAAGCAGCAGATAGAAGGAATGTCCCAGGTAGCCCTCGACGTTGTCGCCGAAGATCCAGAGCGCCCACATGTTGAAGATCAGATGCAGCCACCCGCCGTGCAAGAACATGGAGGTAAGCAAAGGAAGCACGGCAGCGGCAAAGGGGACATAGCGCGTCCCCAGCCCGGAAATGAGATCCCAGGGAACATATCCGTGGTTAAAGAGCACAACGGGAATGCGCGCGGGCACGATGCCGAACTGGATGAGAAATGCCAGGCGCGGTTCCGGGGGAAAGAATCGCCAATCGAGCGACTGCAGGAAGATGAGGACATTCACGATGATGAGGATGTAGTTGACAACCGGGGTGCCGATCCGAGGTGCGTCGTCTTTCAGCGGAATCATATCTAGTGCTGCGCCTGGGGCGACAGGGAAGCGGCTTCCCTCTCTGTACGCTGCAGCCGGCGTTGGACAGCGATTTGACCAAACAACCGTGCAGACTCCACGATAGCAGAACGATGCCGCTGAATGCTTTGATCGTCGTGGATAAGCCCGCCGCATGGACCTCCCACGATGTGGTAGCCAAAGCGCGCCGCATTCTGGGCGAGCGTTCTGTGGGCCATCTGGGCACGCTCGATCCCATGGCAACCGGTGTGTTGCCGCTGGTGACGGGGCAGTTAACCCGCCTGAGCCAGTTCTACACTGCCTCGGCAAAGGCCTACGAAGGCGCCATCCGCCTGGGAGTTGCCACGGATACGTATGACTGCGATGGCGAGGCAATGGGAACGGCGCAGGATGTTCAAGTAACGCTTGAAGAAGTGAGAAGTGCAGCGAGCGGCTTCGTGGGCCGGATTCAGCAGATGCCTCCGCCATTTTCGGCCAAGAAAATCCAGGGTGTGCCAGCCTACAAGCTGGCCCGTCGCAAGCAGGAGGTAGACCTGCGTCCGGTCGAAGTGGAAATCCAGGAGTTTACGATCTACGGGCTGAAGGGAGAGCTGGTGGAGTTCCAGTGCCGGGTTTCGTCGGGGACCTACGTTCGCAGCCTGGCGCACGAGCTCGGCCAGAAGCTGGGAATTGGCGCTCATCTGGCGACGCTGCGCAGGACCGCTGTGGCAGAGTTCACCCTCGAGCAAAGTTACACGTTAGAGCAGATCGCCGAGGCCGCGGCCGAGGGCTGTCTGCAACAACTGTGCATCCATCCGCGTCTCATCCTGCCGCAGATTCCGTGCGTGACTGCGACCGAGGAGGACCTGGGCAAGATCCGGCATGGCCGGGCCGTCAATCTGCCCGAGCTGTCGCGCTCGCCCTGGGTGAAGGTTTTCGCCGGGCAGGCAGAGCTGGTGTGTGTGGCCAGCCGGGTAGCAGGGACGCTGTTTCATCCCAAGGTGGTGCTGATGTAAGTCACTGTGCTGCATCAAAGCTATTTTCGCGAGAAAACTGATCGGCCATCGGCCGTTGGTTTCCAAAGCCGGTCCAGAAACCGCACTCCCAATGTCTTGCGCCAAATTCCTAACCGCAGTTGCCAACTGGCGTGATGTCCGATAACAGATATTATGTTAAGTATAGGAATTACGGAATGAATCGCAGCCGTTACCTACTACTGTTAGCCCAGAATTCATGCCGTTGAGGTCAGCAACCGATCCAGGTCTTCCTTGAAGCGTCGCAGTAGTTCCAGCCGCTCGGCCGTGGCTTCCACGATCTCTGACTTCGCCCGGAAGACTTGCCGGCCATCCTTCTCGATCAACACTCCCAGAACTTCGCCCATGCGCCAGCCGGGCGATCCGATCATCTGCAGCCCGCTGGGAGCTGACCGGAACAACGCAATGCAGCCGTGGCGGATTACGCCGATGGCGTTGGGATAGCGCTCGAAGGTTTGCAGTTCAAATCCGGCGAGATAGATGCGCTGCAGTTGTTCGGCGGGATCGGGCATGAGTTGAGATTAGGAATGTATTCCCGCGGGAAGGTATGCCCCAGCAAAATCCTACATCTTGTATCGGCCCAGATCGTCTTCGCCCAGGTTCTCCAGCCATTTGCGCAGCTCATCCGCCGACACGCGCTCGCTGACACTGTTGGCCACCTTGCTGGTCTTCAGCACCTCATCTTCGACGAAGATGGGACAATCCATGCGCAGCGCCAACGCCAGTGCGTCGGAGGGACGCGAGTCGATGCTGATACTCTGCCCATCGCGCTCCAGCCAGATGACGGCGAAGAAGGTGTCGTCCTTCAGTTCCGTGACGACCACCTTGCGCACGGTTGTGTCCAGGCCAATGAGCAGGTTTTTTAGCAGGTCGTGGGTCATGGGGCGTGGCGTGCTGATCTTCTCGATCTCGAGCGCGATGGCGTGCGCCTCGTAGACGCCGACCCAGATCGGCAGAACCGTGTCACTCCCTTGCTGCTTGAGCACCACGATGGGCATGTTGGTAGCAGGATCCGGAATCATCCCGCTGATTTTCATCTCGATTTCCATCGTGGCCCCCTCCCGCGGCGCGGTTCGCGCCGAGTTGCCAGCTCTCCAGTGATACTCCCTGTGACGTACGCAGCGCAACATACTTGTGGATGCTCAGCCCACCATTTTGCCCAGCAGGCTGTTGGGAAATACTTGCGTGACTTCAGCCTGCACGTACTCCCCGATGGCCGGCTGCGACATAGCATCGGCAACGAAGTTCAGGGTTTTGTTCTGCGAAGTCCGTCCGACCATCTGGCCGCGGGCAGTGTTCTTCCCTTCTACCATTACCTCAAGAACCTGCCCTAAGTGCCTGCGATAGCTGGCGCGCTGGATTTCGCGCTGACGCTCTTGCAGGATTTGCAGCCGCCGCGACTTCTCCTCGTCCGGGATCGAATCGGGATACTGCAGCGCCGGAGTATTTGGGCGCGGCGAATACTTGAACGAGAAGACGCCGTCATAGCCGACTTCCTCGAGCAGGTTGAGCGTCTCGCCGAAATCCGCCTCGGTTTCACCGGGGAAGCCGACGATCACGTCGGTGGTGATGCTGATTTCCTTATGGCGGGCGGCCTTGATCCAGGCAATGCGCTCCAGGTACTGCTCGCGGGTGTATTCGCGGAACATGGATTCCAGCACGCGAGACGAGCCGCTCTGTACCGGCAGATGAACGTGATCGCAGAGCGATGGAACGGCATCGATGGCATCCACAATGTCCTTGGTGAAGTCGCGAGGATGGGAGGTGGTGAAGCGCACGCGGCGAATGCCCGGAAGCTCTCCAACCGCAGCCAGCAGCTCAGCGAAACTCATCTTCCCTGCCGGATCGCGGTACGAGTTGACGTTCTGCCCCAGCAGCTGAATATCGGTGTAACCCGCGTCGGCCATGCGACGTGCTTCGTTCAGCACCGATGGCGAAGTGCGGCTGCGCTCCTTGCCGCGGGTGTAGGGTACAACGCAGTAGGCGCAGAACTTGTCGCAGCCCTCGATGATGGTGATGTAACCGCGGTGCGGATTGCTGCGCGCCGTAAACTCGGTCTCGAAGGTCTGGTCGGTCTCGCGGTCGTCCAATCCAGTGACGCTGCGGGCGCCGGACTCGATCTGCACGAGCATCTGCGGCAGGTTCCGGTAGGAGGCAGATCCCGCAACCAGAGCCACGTGT
>Ga0335081_10015361_pt1 | contig 12384 bp, 10 predicted proteins | sample Lox_Sample_35_FD_206713 | JGI IMG/M metagenome (GOLD analysis project Ga0335081, IMG submission 206713) | Soil microbial communities from Loxahatchee National Wildlife Refuge, Florida, United States - Lox_Sample_3.5 | ecosystem: Environmental > Terrestrial > Soil > Wetlands | place: USA...
GACGAGCGACTTCCAGAAGGATCTTGTATCCCCGCTCGCAGGCCCGGTCGTAAATGCCGCTGACAATCTCGCCGAAATAGACGTCCGCAAAGCCGTGTTTGAGTTGCGGCAGCAGCACGGCCAACGTTCGGGTATGCCGCCAAGCCAAGGTGCGCGCCATGCGGTTGGGTTGGTAGCCGAGGCGCTGGATGGTCTTGAGAACCCGCTCCCGAGTGGCGGTGCTGATGCGGGGATTGCCATTGAGCACGAGCGAAACGGTGGAAATGGACACCCCGCTGCGCTCGGCAATGTCCTTGATGGTGAATCGTTTCTTTGCTGAAATCATCCCGCTTTCGGCCTCGACCCTTGGTTTTAGGAAAATCGTTTGACCAAACCATCTCAGGTTGCCAACCAAGATTCAAGCATGTTATGAGGCCATTCGGTTTGGAGTGCCAGGATTCTTCTCTTAAGCAGAGAACAGATAAGTTGCCGACTACAACAATGAAAATCCGTGTTCGTGCCAGCAGGTCTATCGTACTTCGAGTATTAGGACCGGGGAGGGAAGAACGGCTGGGGTTCGCGCGGCTGGTCTCGTATTGTTGAACAACGCTGCATTATTCGGTGGCGTGACCCTTTGGTTCTGGACCGTATTTCCGCAGGGCAAATCTGCGCTTGCCTCGACAGGAGAGCCCGGTTTTGGTAAGCAAACGACATGACCATGGCGCTCCGAAAAGAGATTCTCAGCAAAGCACGACGGATCGTGATCAAGCTGGGCACCGGTCTGTTGACCGACAGCCAAAATCATCTCGCGCTGGAGCAGATCGAATGTCTGGTCGCGCAGATCGCGGTGCTCCACCAAGAGAAGCGGCAGGTAGCTGTGGTCTCGTCTGGTGCAATTGCTGCGGGAATGGCTGAACTGGCGCTGTCGCAACGTCCGAGAAAGCTCGATGAATTGCAGGCGGCGGCGGCCATTGGCCAAAGCAAGTTGATGGCACTTTATGACGGGCTCTTCTCCAAATTCAACATCGTCATTGCGCAAGTGCTGCTCACCCACGATGATTTGAAAAACCGCGCCCGGCATCTCAATGCGCATAACACGTTGATGACGCTCGTCGCTCGAAACGTGATCCCGATTGTCAACGAGAACGACACTGTGTCTGTTGACGAAATCAAGTTCGGCGATAATGACCTGCTGGGCGCGCTGACCGCCACGCTGATAGACGCCGACTTGTTGGTCATTCTTTCACACGTGGAAGGACTCCTGAGACAAGGGATTCCGCTGTCCGTAGTCGGTGACATTTCAGCCGAGATCGAACAGCTTGCAGGAGGGACTAACCGTGCAACAAGCGTCGGCGGCATGAGATCGAAGATCGAAGCCGCGCGGATTGTCACGCGCGCCGGCATTCCCATGGTGATTGCCAGCGGCGAGCGCAGGCGCGTGCTGGAGGATTTGCTTACTGGTGCGGATATCGGGACGCTGTTTGTTCCGAAAGAAGGCAAATTGGCCAGCCGCAAGCGTTGGATTGCGTTCTTTCAGCGGCCAGTGGGTGCAATCGTCGTCGACGATGGCGCCGCGCGTGCGGTGCGAGACAACGGGAAAAGCCTGTTGGCCAAAGGCATCGTATCTGCGGACGGCAAATTTGGGAAAGGTGACGTCGTCAGTATCACGGATAAGAATCGAGTTGAATTCGCCCGCGGCTTGGCGAAGGTTAGCAGCACGGAATGGAAGTCCATCTCCGGGGTGGTCGTTCACCGGGATGATCTCGTGATTTTGTAATGGATCTCAAAGAGCAAATGCGGTTGCTGGCGGAACACTCGCGCGATGCGGCCCGGGCTTTGGCCCGACTGGATACCGAATCGAAGAATGCCGTGCTGTTAGAAATGGCCAACGGTATTGAGCAGCGTGCCGCGCAAATCAAAGCCGCGAACGCAAAGGACATCGAAACCGGTCAGGCAGCCGGCTTGTCGGCCGCTGTGCTCGACCGATTATCGTTGGACGATAAACGCATTCGCGAAATGGCCAATGGAATTCGCAAAGTAGCGGAACTGCCTGACCCCATTGGGAAGACGATCAGCGAGTGGACCCGTCCGAACGGAATTCGCATCCAAAAAGTGCGGGTGCCTCTCGGTGTCATTCTCATCATCTACGAGTCGCGTCCGAATGTGACGGCGGACGCGGCCTGCTTGTGCTTCAAGACGGGCAACGCCGTGATTTTGCGCGGCGGGTCGGAAGCGATTCATTCCAATCTGGCCATTGCGGAGGCGATGAATGTTGCTGGCTTGCCGCCAAACAGTATTGTCGTGGTCCCTACGACCGACCGGAGCGCGATCGACGAGTTGCTCAAACTCGATGAGTACATCAACCTTTGCATCCCGCGTGGGGGCGAAGGCCTTATCCGCGCCGTCGCAGAAAAATCCCGTATCCCGGTTATCAAACACTACAAAGGCGTTTGCCACGTGTATGTCGATCGCGATGCCGACTTGGAAATGGCAGAGAAAATCGTTCTGAATGCCAAATGCCAGCGTCCCGCGGTATGCAACGCGATTGAGACCTTATTGGTCGATGAGAAGATCGCCCGCCGGTTCCTGCCCCGGATCGCCAGGGCATTGGCGGATCGAAAGGTCGAGTTGCGCGGTGACGACAGAACGCGGCAGGTGGTGGAAGGCGTTCGGCCGGCGACCGAGGATGATTGGTACGCGGAGTACCTCGACCTCATCATCGCCGTCCGTGTGGTGAATGGTGTGAACGAGGCAATTGAACACATCACCAAGTATGGCTCGGCGCATAGCGATGCCATCGTTACCCGGAGCGAGTCCACCGCGCAGAAGTTTCTTCGCGAGGTGGACAGCAGCAGTGTCTTCTGGAATGCCAGTACGCGTCTGGCCGACGGCGGACAATACGGTTTTGGCGCGGAGATCGGAATTTCCACCGACAAGCTTCACGCTCGCGGCCCGATGGGCTTGGAGGAATTGACCAGCTACAAGTTCGTGGTGACGGGCACCGGGCAATTGCGTGAATGAGCTCGACTTCTGCTGCCGAGCGCGCCCGGTACATTCGGGATCAACTCCCTCCGCATGGATTATTCGCCGGTGCGACCTGGCGCATTTCGCCGGAAGCGTTTCCGCTTGCGCCAGATCTCGTCGCCAAACTGGAGGCGCTCGGTTCGCAATTATTGGCTTTTTATCGCGCTTGCAACATCCTCTACCGGCACAGCGTCCAAGGGAAACTGCCGGCGTGGATTGCTGAATATCTGGATGCGGGCAAGCCGAAAGATTTGATCGAGTTCTCGCGCTTGAGCCGATTCAAAGGTGAGATCCCGCGCGTGATCCGCCCCGACGTGATCCTTACGGACGATCACTTTTTTATCACGGAATTGGATTCCGTGCCCGGAGGTATCGGATTAACCGGTTGGCTCGCGAAAACCTATTCTGCCCTAGGTGACGACGTTATCGGCGGCCCGCAGGGAATGACGGAAGGATTCGACGCGACGTTCGAAAAGCCGCTGGTGGTTGTCGTTTCCGAAGAAGCCTCCACGTACCGTCCCGAGATGGAGTGGTTGGGGCGCCAAATCGATTTCCGCGTCATACGACCGGAGGAAACGACAACGTTGGGGACCGTCGCCACCGTTTATCGGTTCTTCGAATTGTTTGATTGGTCGAACGTGCCAAATGCCAGGATCTTGTTCGAAGCAGTGGCACGAGGCGACTTGAAACTTACGCCGCCGATCAAGCCGCATTTGGAAGAGAAGATGTTGTTCGCCTTTTTGTGGATGGACAGCTTGAAGCATTTTTGGCGTGAACAACTCGGTGAGAAAACTCTGGCTGCTTTGCGTGGGGTGTTCCCCTACACGTGGATTATGGATCCGACGCCCTTGCCGCCGCATGCGGTGATTCCCGAGTTGGGCATCCACGATTGGCTTGAGATGGGACATTTTTCTCAAAAGCAACGCGAATTGGTTCTGAAAATCTCTGGTTTTAGCGAACGGGCCTGGGGCAGTCGTGGCGTCTATGTGGGACATGACCTGCCGGCGAACGAGTGGGCGGAGGCAATTCGGCGAGCACTGGAAAGCTTTCCAGAGCATCCGTTTATCTTGCAGCGATTCGAGAAGTCAAAGCTTTTTGACTCTCAGTATTTCGATTTTGAAGCGAATGAGATGCAACCCTTCAAGGCTCGCGTGCGGCTGTGCCCCTACTATTTCGTCGGAGGAGATAGAGCAACGCTTGGTGGAGTCCTGGCCACCGTTTGTCCTGCCGATAAAAAGATACTTCACGGAATGCCAGAGGCAGTGATGTCCCCGTGCAGCATAAGGGCTGAATAGGCCCTGCCTATAACCATTGTTGACTGCGCGGGAAGTGCTGGACAGTCTTCCCCCGGAAAGAAAACGCTCTGCGCGCTGGTGAGCGCGCAGAGCGTTGATAATTACCTACCTTGTTCAGTCGGATGGGTTAGCGTCTACCAACCCCAGCCGCTGCAGATAGTGTAACAAGGATCGTCGTGGTGCCGACATTTATTACCTTTATCATCATAGTCGTGGCGACCATCGTGCCGGTCGCACAGCTTAAAGTGATGACTCTCGGTAAACGTGTCGCAGGGATCTGACGAAACGAAGTTCTGATTGTTGTTGGCCTTGTCCAGTGCGCTATTCAGAGCCTGTTGATACGCACGATTGGAGTCCCCATACTTCGTGAGACCGTCGGCGCACAGAGCTGCACTAGCCTCGCTCACCAGATCGTCAACGGTTATGAAGTTGTTGTTCATACCGGCGTTGCCGCAACCGGGGGCGTACACCAACTGCGTCGCGCTGTTGGTGATGCTGCCTTGACGGATGCTCAGCACCATGGTCGCCAATTCCACCGACAACGAATACGCCATGTTTGCTGAACTCTGGCCGTAAACCCAACTATTATAGGCGGACTTGTTGGCCGATAGACTCGATGATGTAAAGTCGCGATCCGAACCGTCCGAATTGCGCAAGCAAAGGGCGGTCAGAGCGGCAAAATCATTCGAGGTCAGGTTCGACTGACCAAACCACTGGCACCAGGTTGACACCGGAACGCATTGGCCATCGCCCATGCAAATGTTACCGAAACTGAGCGAAATGGTCTGGCCCATCGACAAGTTGGTACGAACGCTGGTGGCGGTCGTCGCTACCCAGGAGTTGTGGCTGGGGAAGACCTCGCAAACGGTATAGTTGCCCGCGGGCAGGTTGGTGAAGCACACGTTGCCGTTGTCGTCAGTGTACCCCTTCTGGGAAATGCAGTTGCCCTTCCCGTCGGTTCCCGTCAGGTTAAACCGCCAGTCGACAACGACTTGACCATCGTTGTCAATTCCATCGGCATTGGCGTCGTAGAATTTGTGTACGCAGATCTGCCCGGGTCCCGTGGGCTTCGCAACCGAAACCTTCTTGTTCGCACTGAGTTGAAAGACATTGCCCGGTTGAATGATCACATCCCATTCATTGCCCCAAGCGGCGTCTCCCGTCTTCGGACCATCTTGATCGTTGAGAGTCGTCGGAGACGAATCGTTCAACAGAGTGAGAACATTGGTCGGATTATTCGAGACGAGATCAGCTTGGTGATGAGTCGGGATCGGTAAGGCTCCGCAGTCGGAAGAGGCGCCATTCGGATTGTTCTGCACCATCTCGTTCGCCGACGGATATGTAACCGTGTCACTTGCCGGATTGGCCGGATCCAGATTGAAATCATTGTACTGATAGAAATGGAAATCCAGCGGATTGGCGCCGGTATTGAGGATGGATATCACCTCGCTGATACCGGAACTGCCGTCTCCTGGCTGTCCACCTGTCAGCTGGATGTGCGCACTGATGGTAAAGGGCGTGGAGGGATCCGAATTGACATACTGAAACACCAGTGTGTCATTGAGACCATCAAAATCCACGTCACTCAACCCGTAGGCAACCGGCCCCGCGGTGTCAATTGAATGCTCACCGCCTGTGGGACCAATGCGATACCAGAACCATTGCTTCTGTAGGGCGTGAACGCCGTCGATCGCCCAGTCGGATACACCAGCCTGACTTCCCAAGTCAACCGTCACCGTGGAGTTTCCGTTGGTCAGAACAACCACGTCCGCTTTGACGGTGGGAATGACGTAACCGACAAGATAGACAAGAACGGACAACCCTATTCCCTTGAGGACTATACGACTTACCAGCTTCATTATGTTACTCCTTTCACCCGTTTCCCTCGCTTTGTCTCGCTGTTCAACCTCACCTGAACCACTGCCAAGGACACAACTACATCGTATACGACTCTGTGTCCCAACTAGAGACAACGCTGACTGCGACCAGAATGTACGACGGTGCCTAGCTTATACGACGACGAAGTACTGCCGCAAAGAAAAGTAACCCGCCAAGACCTAGCATCAAACTGCTCGGTTCTGGAACCTGCAATTGATTATCAAGCTGAATTATTTGTGACGAGTTTGCCCCTATGCTCATATCCCATTCAAATGCCCATGTTGCATTGCCGGTCAAGGGACCGCCCGCTCCGCTCAACGTGGTGGCCGAAGAATTTGTCAGGCTAGTGAAAGTTGCCGGATAAGTATTGGCCTCGTGTTCCGTCGGACTAAGCCCCGAAATCTCCTGGGTCTGAAGAACACCCCCAAAGGGATAAGGCACGTTGTTTGATTGAATAACGGTGGTCGAATTTAGAAACTGAACGATGTCGTTGTCTGAACCACCACCGTAACCCAAATTGAAATCTGAGTAAAGAAAGAGGTGAAAATCTAGCGCGCTGCCATTCAGATTGGTAATTTTGATTGTCGTGTTGATGTCTGAGTTTTCGCCGGCAGGTTGGCCTGCATAACCTATTAGAAAAGACGATACCGAGATGGTGAACTTGCTAGCTGCGTTGGTATAAAGCGAACTCAATGTGTCCTTGTAGCCATCGAAATTTGCATCGGTAGCGTTAGCGCCGACCAACGTCAACGTTCCAATCGACGCCTCGGGATTGCTGGAACCGATCCGATACCAGAACTGCTGCTGGTTGGCAACGTTCATACCGTTAAGCGGATAATTCGCCGTCCAAGCGGTCAACCCATTCGCAGTATCATAAGTCGCAGTTGAGGTTCCATTGGTCAACGAATAAGTGGCCGCTTTAGATGTGGGAACAACCCATGCTAGCGCCACCGTCAGCAACACGCTAAGTACTGTCGATTGCTTTATGATCGTCATCTCCCAAACCCGCTTCGTATTACCCATTTTACCAGCCTCCTAACCCAATCCCGTACTATTAAACATCGCCCCAACAGCGCATACCTCTAACCGCCGCTCTCCAAGTAAGACCAAATAATACCTTGGAGTCCGCAGAATGCAAGCGAATTCTCACAGAAATCTTACCCTGTAAGCCGCCAAATTCAAAGCTTGCGCAAACAGCCTGCCGAGATTATCCAAGATTAAGTGTTCATATTCCGTTTGGGAGTAACTTCACCCTTAATGAGAAAGCATGGTGCGGGTCGGGTGAAGTGGTAACCACCTGGCTTCGTAAACGGCGCAATGCGGATCTCTTCTCCTATCAGCCGTTCCAGCTTTGGTCAGCAAATTGGAGTTGAATTACCCATCAACATGCTAACCGTCAACAAGTTGCGTAGATTCACTCTTACGCGTCGATGCAACAGCATGCGACTGGATGCCAAACATAGGTACCAGCACGGTCGTCCTCAAAATACGAACGGGCAGACGTCGCGCGTGTGGAGCAATCCCCTGATTTCATCCGATCCGGCTTGCGATGAACCTGGCCTCAGCACGGCGTGAAGCCGCCCGCACGGGGATCCAGACGCCATTGTCCTGTTTCAGTAGACGCGAAAAGCAAGGAAAAGCTAATTCATTCATGGCCGCACGTGAATGGCGGAAACTGGGCACGTCCGAACCCGTATATCGTTCCCGTCTGGCTGGATTGCACAAATCGGCCTTTGCCGAATGACCCGTAAGCATTTTGAACCTTATCATAGGTGGATCAAAGTGTATTAGTCCTCTCCATGCGGTGGTCTTTTGCGCTTGCAAAGGGATGCTGCGAGGCTAGTATTCCAACGTTGCTGAAAGAAATCAGGCAACTTAATGACCGCTCCGAGCGTTTCGGGGCACAAAAACAATAAACTCAAATCCAGTCATTTGACGGGATGTCTTGCGTCCTCAGCAGGATCGCCGGGCGCGAGATGCAACAGGGGAGGATCCATTGGCAAACGTAACAGTCGAAGAGTTGTTGGAAGCCGGGGTTCATTTCGGTCATCAGACCAAGCGTTGGAACCCCAAGATGAAGAAATACATTTTCGCCGCCCGCAACGGCATTCATATCGTCGATCTCAACAAGACACTCACCCAAATCGAAGTCGCTTGCGGTTTCTTACACGACATCATAGCTGCTGGGGGCACCGTGCTGTTGGTGGGCACCAAAAAACAGGCGCAACAGGAAATCAAGGACGCTGCCGCTCGCACCGGAATGCCTTATGTGGTTGATCGCTGGCTGGGAGGCACTCTCACCAACCTGCGCACCATTCGCAACAGCGTCAAACGAATGCAGGAAATCGACCGGCTCCTCACCTCGCCCGAAGGCGAGCGCTTGCCCAAGAAGGAAGTCGCCTTCCTGCGCCGCGAACACAACAAACTGCATCGTAACCTCGACGGCATCGTGAATATGGAACGATTACCCGCTGCGGTATTCGTAATCGATATTTTGCGCGAGACCATCGCCCTGCACGAAGCCCAGCGCCTGAAGATTCCCCTCATTGCCATCGTCGATACCAATTGCGATCCCGATCAGGTCACGTATCCGATCGCCGGCAACGACGACGCGATTCGCGCGATCAAACTCGTCACCAATGTGATCGCCAACACCATTGCCGAAGCACAAGCCGAGTTGGGCCGGAAATACCCGGCGCCGCCTCCCGCACCGGAGGCTCAGCCCAGCGAACCGGTTGCCGAGCAACCGGCCGCAGCAACGAGCTGACACGGCTCGCAACGTCTAACAATCTACGATCACGACAACCATGGATATTGACCCCAAACTCGTAAAAGCGTTACGCGACAAGACTGGCGCGGGAATGATGGACTGCAAACAAGCGTTGCAGGAGGCCAAGGGGGATCTGGCCGAAGGGGAGAAGATTCTTCGCAAAAAGGGAATTTCTGTCGCCGGCAAGAAAGCCGGCCGCGCCGCAAAGGAAGGCTGCATTGCCAGTTACATCCACCACGGCAGCAAACTCGGCGTGCTCCTCGAGATCAACTGCGAAACGGATTTCGTTGCGCGCAATGAGACGTTTCGCGAGATGGTGAAGGATATCACGCAGCAGATCGCCGCAGCCAATCCGAGCTATGTGAAACGCGAAGACGTGCCCGCCGGCATCGTCGAGAGCGAGAAGGAAATTTATCGCGCCCAGGTAAAGGACAAGCCGCCCCAAGCTGTTGAGAAGATTATCGCCGGCAAGCTGGAGAAGTTTTACTCAACGGTTTGTTTGCTTGAACAACCGTTCGTGAAGAATACCGAGATCACGATCAAGGATCACATCACGGCCAAAATTGCGCAACTGGGCGAGAACATCGTGATCCGTCGGTTTGTTCGCTGGCAGGTCGGCGAGGAATTGACCGCGGCATCCTGATTCTTTCCGACGGCGGACTGACTTTGGCTGCCCGAGTGCGTTGGACGCGGCTGGCGAAGTTTTCGCCCGCGAAAGACTTGAATAATCGTTTCGGGGAATTCATGCTAGGTTTTGCGACATGAGTCCGAGACCAATTCCAAAATCGCTGCGGACGCCCGCTCGAGGTGGATTCGTTGCGTTTCTTCTAGTCTTCGGGTTGCTTGGTTGTGCATTTGCAGCTGGCGAGACGGGCCCGAAGCAACGCGCGCCGGATTTCACGCTCAAAGACGTGCAGGGCAATACCGTTCGACTCGCAGATTTCTCCGGTCAAGCGTTGATCGTCTCTTTCGTAGTGACCTGGGACAAACCCAGTCTCAGACAGATTGGAATCCTGTCCGACATACGCAAGGAACGCAGCGAGAAAGAATTGGCCATCTTGGCAGTGGCGATTGAGCAGGGAGGTGAGCCGACCACGAAATCTTACGTCGAGCAGAAACACCCGGGCTTTCCATTCTTGGTGGCGGACTATGCGACCATCAGTGCATTTGGTGGATTGACCGCCGTTCCCACCACTTTCGTTATCGATAAGAATCACAATATCGTTCAGAAGTATGTGGGGATTACGAGCAAAGATGTTTTGGATTCTGACTTGAACGGGCAATCGGTCGTGTCCCATGCGGAAGCGAAGTAACCGGCTACTGACGCTCCTGTTGGCGATGTGGGCTTTGCTGCCAGGGATTGGCATCGCCCAGTTGTCTCCAACCCCCGGGCAAGAAGCGACCGTCTCGTCGCTACTCTCGGTCGACCGACTCGCGCCCGGCTCTCCTTTTCGCATCGCCGTGATCATCGACCTGGCAGAGCCGTGGCACGTCAATGCGAATAACGTCAGCACGGAGGGCCTGATTCCTACCACGTTGAACTTTCCGTCTTCGGCTTCCGTAAGCATCGACCGCATCACTTATCCGCTGGGCGAACGAATGAAGGTTGGCTGGGCCGATGAACCCGTCGCACTTTACACCGGCCGGACAATCATCTTGATTGAGGCGCGGACCAAAGCCGACGCGAAACCCGGACCGGTGACCCTCGAAGGCTCGTTACGCTATCAGGCGTGCAACGACCGACTCTGCATAGCTCCCAAAACCGTCCCGGTGACGATCAAAACCGAAATCGGTCCGCCCGGCACCAAGTCGTTGCCAGTTCACCCCGAGATTTTCGGCAAGGCACCAAACGCTGCTCCTCTTCCAGCGCTGGTTACGGCAGGCAACGGTGCGAACGAAAGTTCGATTGCGCATTTGATTCAACAACGCGGATGGCTCATCACCATTCTGATCGTCTTTTTGGGCGGTCTGGCGCTCAACCTGACTCCCTGTGTCTATCCCATGATTGCCATTACCGTCAGTTATTTCGGCGGCCAAAGCGGGCAACGCAGTACCGGACGCGCTTTTGTCTCGTCGCTGATTTACTGCCTCGGCATTATCCTCACCTATTCAACGCTTGGGTTGATTGCGGCACTCACTGGTTCTTTGTTCGGGTCGGCCCTGCAAAGCCCGGTCGTGCTGGTCGGCATCGCGCTCTTACTCGTAGTGCTGGCGTTGAGCATGTTCGGCGCGTACGAATTGCAGCCGCCGCAGTTTCTCATGCAGAAAGCGACGGGCTTATCCTCGAAGGCCGGCTATGTCGGCCTGTTTCTTTTCGGAGCGGTAATCGGCGTCATTGCGGCGCCATGTCTCGCCCCGTTCGTGGTCGCCCTGTTGGCCTTTGTCGGCCAGAGCGGGAACCCTTGGCTGGGCTGGTGGATGTTCTTTGCGCTCGCGTCGGGATTAGGTTTGCCTTACATCGTGCTCGGCACATTCTCCGGATTGTTGACGCGTCTGCCGAAATCGGGAACATGGATGGTTTGGGTGAAACGCGTGTTTGGCGTCGCGTTGATTGCGGTGGCGGCATGGATCGTCAGCCCGCTGTGGCTGGAGGCCACGGCATCCACCACAGGCGGAATTACGTTCCAACCGTACTCCGCTGCCGCCGTCCAGCAAGCTACTGCCGAGCATCGCCCCGTCTTCATCGATTTCTCGGCGGACTGGTGCGGACCGTGCCGCAAAATGGAACGCACGAGTTTCCGGGACAAGCGTGTTGTTGAGGAAGCAAAGCAGTTCGTGACGTTGAGAGCCGACCTGACGCAAGAAGGCACTCCCGAAACGGAAAAGTTGCGCAAAGAATTCGGGATTTGGGGCGTGCCCACACTGGCGTTCATCGGCCCCGATGGACGCGAACACACCGAGTTGCGCAAAGTGGAATACGTCGCCGCACCCGAGCTTCTCGACCTTCTGGAAAAGGCCAAAGGAATTGCTCCCACGAACACTGCCGCTGCCAGCATGCCCAATGTCCCGCCGCAACTGTTGAATCCATTTTAGGGCGCTGTTCCTGACGCTTGTTCACAATGTTTGTCATTCTGAGCGAAGCGAAGAATCTCTGTCTCTTCCTATTCCGACAGCCTGTAGCCGCAGGGTTGCCGTGAGAACATCGTCACGGCGTCTCGTCCGACTTGGCTTACCCTGCGCGCGGCGGAATTCCCCAGCCTGTAGTCGCAGGCTTTAGCCTGCGTGGGGGACCGCCGGGGAAAAATCCATTGTCGTATTCGTATTTCCGGTCCGTCTGCCCGTGCGCGCGAATCGCCGCACCTTATGACGGCTCAGAGCGACCTAGCCCAAGTTCGTCAGTCGGAAACGAGAACTAAGTTTTTTCGCTGGTGGTCGTTGACGTAACTCTTTGATTGGGCGGAGGGGTTCGGTCAGCGGGTCGATGTAGTGCCGAACTGC
>Ga0335081_10015363_pt1 | contig 12383 bp, 6 predicted proteins | sample Lox_Sample_35_FD_206713 | JGI IMG/M metagenome (GOLD analysis project Ga0335081, IMG submission 206713) | Soil microbial communities from Loxahatchee National Wildlife Refuge, Florida, United States - Lox_Sample_3.5 | ecosystem: Environmental > Terrestrial > Soil > Wetlands | place: USA: Florida...
GGGTAGAAATCACTGAAGAGCATGACGTTGATCCCGGGGGATTCAAAATACCCTGCGTCGTTGAGCCGGAGCCCGCCCCGTCCGGGTGCGTTCTGCGCGGCGTATGCCGAAGAGAGGAGGAGCGCCATGGCGCACCCGGCGGCAAGCAACCTATTCATGGAAACCCCTCCGGCGCGCCTCATCGAGTATTGCCGCCGTCGCAGTCGCCCCCACGCGCGTGACGCCGAGAGCCCGCACCCTGAGCACGTCGTCGAGCGTGCGGACTCCGCCGGCCGCCTTGACACCGACCGGGGCCGGTACGTGCTTCCGCATCAGCACCAGGTGCCGGTCGATCGCGCCGGCGTAGGAGAACATCCCTCCCGGTTGTTTCACGAACCCGTACCCGGTCGACGTTTTCACGAACGCCACATGCGCCGCGCCGGAGATTTCCGAGAGGCGCACGATCTGCTCGTCATTGAGATAGTCGTTTTCGAATATGACTTTCAGCGCCGCACCCCGCGCGCGGACCGCGTCGTTCACGGCGGCGATCTCCGCCGCCACGGCATCCCAGCATCCCCCCAGCACGTTGCCGATATTGACGACCATGTCGATTTCCGATGCGCCGGAGGCGACCGCCTCCTCCGCCTCGCGGCATTTCATGGCGACCGTGCTGTTCCCGTGCGGGAAGGCCGCCACGGCGCAGACGCCGACACCCGATCCTTCCAGGATCCCGCGGGCCAGGGGAACGGCGTAGGGCTTCACGCACGCGGTGGCGACGCCGTACGCGGCGGCCAGCCGGCACCCGCTTTCGATCTCCGCGTCGGTCATCGTCGGGTGGAGGAGCGAATGGTCGATCATCTTTGCAATCTCGCGGTACGCCGGGAGCCCGCTCACGGCTTCGTCCCCCGCGGAGCACCCGCTCCCATCGCCCCCCGGAAGAACTCACCCGACTCGGTAAGCGCGTACGTGTCCCACGACCTGAGGAGGGGGGGACCCCATTCGGGGTCAAACACCCAGGCCACCCAGCTGATGCCTCGTCCCTCCAGGTAGTCGACGATGGCGCGGCCGTAGTCGCCGCTATCAGCCATCTCACCCCGCCCCGCCGAGAACCCGATCTCGGTGGCGATGAGGGGGTAGCGATCCGCCGCAAACCCGAAATCCTCCTCCCATTTCGGCACCCAGGGCTTCGTCCGTTTGTGGGGGTAGGGATGCGTGACGTAGCCGATCCCTTCGGCGTCAACCGGGTCTTCTCTCAGCGGCGTCAGGTCGTAGGCCCAGTCGAACCCCGCCACGAGGGGAATTTTCTCCGGGTCGAATGCCCTGATGATCGCGATCAGGTCCTCGTTGATCTCCTTCCAGTCGTGCCAGCTGACCCTCCCGAGCTGGTTGCGGAATGTCGTCGGCTCGTTGAAGAGCTCATAGAACGCGGGCGTGTGATGCCCCCGGAAATGCCGCGCGATCGTTCGCCAGAACGCGTACGTCTCGGGGAGCGAGGTGTCGTACATCGGGTCCTGGAAGAGGCCGCTCTTGAGATTGCCGATCGAGTGCCAGTCGATGATGACGTACATCCCCAGCTCGGTGCACCAGGCGACCGCGGAGTCGAGCAGTGCCAGATACGCCGGGGGCGTCCGCTCCCTCCATGCCACAGGGTGGACCGGGATGCGGACGATGCGCGCACCCATGTCGTGGACGTGAACGAAGAGATCCCTTGACCAGTGCCCCTGGCCGTCGATCTTGTCGGGGTCGGCAATCGAGACGCCGCGGAAGAGGAGCGGCGTTCCCGCAGTGTCGACAAACCGGTTCCCCCTCACGCCGATGGGGGGAAGAGCACTGGCGAGCGGACTCTGCATCGCCCGGGCCGGGGGGCGCCCGTTCCACCAGGGGCGGGCGCTTCCTCGCGGTGAGGCGCCCCGTGGGACCCCCTGGCCGGCAGCAGGCGCGTGCGCAATGAGCAGCGCCACGCACAGGAGAACGACAGTGTGAGACATTCTCACGACGATTCCTCCACGTTCTACAAGAGCTCAACCCGCACACTGAGATTCGTCACCCCCGCAGGGGGGAGGGGAACGACGTCCCCCTCGACGGGCCGGCCGTCGACGATCAGACGGACGCCGTTTCCTTTCCCCGACCGGGCGATCTCGATCTCGTACGTGACGCCGCGGAAGATCCGGCGGACGGTGAACCCCTTCCAGCCGGGGGGAACCACCGGCGCGATCTTCAGCCCGTCGTACGTCGGGCGTATCCCCAGTATCCACTGCGTGATGGCGTAGTAGTTCCACGCCGCCGTTCCGGTGAGCCAGGAATTCTTCGCCTCGCCGTGCGTGGGCGCGTCTTTGCCCGCGATCATCTGGGCATAGACGTAGGGTTCGCAGCGGTGCAGCCGGGCGATGCGCTCGCGGGCGGAGGGGTTGATCCTCAGGTAGTAGTCGAGCGCCGCATCCCCGTTCCCCACCATCGTCTCGGCGATCATCACCCATGGATTGTTGTGGCAGAACACACCGGCATTTTCCTTGTAGCCCGGGGGATAGGACGAGATCTCCCCGAGGCCGAGTTCGTACCGGGAATATGCCGGTTGCTGGAGCACGATGCCGTGGGGGGTCGCCAGGAGCTTCCGGACCGAGGCCAGCGCCTTCCGGGCCCGCCCGTCTTCCGTGCCGATCCCCGCCAGCACGCAGAACCCCTGCGGCTCGATGAATATCTTCCCCTCGTCACAGGAGGCTGACCCGACCCTGGCGCCGGCGGCGTCGTAGGCGCGGAGAAACCACTCGCCGTCCCACCCGTGCTCCTGCACGGTGCGCTCCATCGCGGCGGAGAGCCGCATGTATTCCCCCGATTCCGCTTCCCGGTGCGTGCGCCGGGCGATCGCGGACATCTCTCTCGCGGCAAGCACGAAGAGCGCGGCGATAAACACCGACTCCGCGATCTTCCCTTCCCTGTTCGTGGTCGTCTGGAAGGATTCCCCGGGCGTCTCCGAGAAGCAGTTCAGATTCAGGCAATCGTTCCAGTCGGCCCGGCCGATGAGGGGGAGCCCGTGCGGCCCGAGCCTGTCGAGCGTGTAGCGGATGCTCCGCACGCAGTGTTCGTAAAGCGGCGTCTCGGACCCCGGCGCGTTGTCGTACGGGACGGGCTCGTCCAGGATGGACCAGTCCCCCGTCTCCCTGATGTACGCTCCCACGCCGACGATCAGCCAGAGCGGGTCGTCGTTGAAATTGCTCCCGATGTCGTTGTTGCCCCTCTTCGTGAGGGGCTGGTACTGGTGGTAGGCGCCGCCGGTCGCCAGCTGCGTCGCCGCCAGGTCGAGTATCCGCTCGCGCGCCCGGGCCGGGACCATATGGACGAACCCGAGGAGATCCTGCGTGGAATCGCGGAACCCGAGCCCGCGGCCGATGCCGGATTCGAAGAGGGAGGCGGACCGCGACATGTTGAACGTGGCCATGCACTGGTACGGGTTCCACGCGTTCACCATCCGGTCCACGTGCTTCACGGGAGTCCGCACGCGGCAGATGTCCAGGAGTCCCTCCCAGTAGCGCCGCAGATCCTCCAGGTGGGCGGCAACCGCCGCCGGATCGAGGTAGTGCTCGAGCGTGCGCCGGATCGCCCGGGTGTCGATCCTCTGCGAACCCGGCGGGTCGAATTTCGCCTCCGGGGGATTCTCGGCGTAGCCGAGGACATAGATCACGGTGCGGGTCTCGCCCGGCGCAAGCGACAGGCGGCACTGGTGGGAGCCGATCGGGGCCCAGCCGTGCGCGATCGAGTTGAACGACTTCCCCCGCTCGACCGCCAGCGGGCTGTCCCATCCCCGGTAGGGACCGAGAAAGTCCTCGCGCTGCGTGTCGTACCCGGAGGGGCGTTGCGAGCAGGCGAAAAAGGCGACGTGGTTGCGCCGCTCCCTGTACTCTGTTTTGTGGTAGATGACGCCGCGCTCCACCTCGACCTGGCCCGTCGAGAAATTCCTCTGAAAATTGGTCGCGTCGTCCTGGGCGTCCCACAGGCAGAATTCGACCGAGGAAAAGACCGAGAGGCGCCGCGGCTTCCGGCTCCTGTTCGTCACGGTCAGCCGCCAGATCTCCAGGTCCGCACCCAGCGGGACGAAATAGCAGACGTCGGCGCGCACGCCGCCGCGCGCGGAGCCGATCACCGTATAGCCCATGCCGTGCCGGCACTCGTAGTCCTGCGCGTCGTGGCGCGTCGGCTGCCAGCTGGGAGACCAGAAATCCCCCGTCGCGTCGTCCCGCACGTAGAGGTAACGCCCCCCGACGTCCGGCGGAACGTTGTTGTAGCGGTAGCGCGTCAGGCGCCGGAGACGGGCGTCCCTGTAGAAGGAGTACCCTCCCGCCGTGTTCGAGATGATGCCGAAGTACGCCTCGCACCCGAGGTAGTTGATCCATGGGAGGGGCGTGTCGGGGCGGGTGATGACGTATTCCCGCCGGGCGTCGTCAAAATGACCGTATGTCATTGCCGTTGTTCAAAGAAAAGGCGGCTGACGAGGTGCGTCAGCCGCCTATGAAGACATCACGGAACCCCGTTCGTGAAGGGCAACGGGAAACCGTTACTTCAGGAGGAGCATCTTCTTCACGCTCGAGAAATCGCCCGCCGTGAGCCGGAAGAAATACGTCCCGCTCGCGAGGTTCGTGGCGTTGAACGTGTACGCGTGCTGGCCGGCCGGAAGCTGGTCATGCACGAGCGTCGCAACGAGCTGCCCCAGGACGTTGTACACCTTCAGGTCCACCTGCGAAGCCTTCGGCATCGTGAATTCAATCGTGGTGGTCGGGTTGAAGGGGTTGGGGTAGTTCTGCGACAGTGCATACGTCGCCGGCGCGGAGGTTGTCGGAGCAACGGCCAGTGTCGGCCCGCCGTCCGCCATGTACTTGCTCACCACGGCGTTGAAGTCGGTCGCCGAATTGAAGGCGGCCAGCTTCGTGTCGTCCCAGATCAGGGCGCCAACGGGGAGACCGTCGATCCCCGAGAGGACAGTCGACTGGCTGAAGTTCTCGGTCAGATCCGTGAACTTCGTGATGCCGGCTTTCCCCACCGTCATCGTGTCGGTCTTGTGGCCGCCGGAGATGCCGGGGAGCGTCGTCGGATCGTAGTCGCCGTAGATATAGGGAGTCGCGGTTAGCGCGGTGATATGGGTGAACCGCGAATCGCCCCACTGGTTCTGGTTCCACTGCGCCATCGAGTCGACTTCCGCCGCGTTGACGATGTCGACCGTCTGCGTGTTCGGGTTGGCCGTGGTGGTCCGCTTCTCGATGAACCCGCCGGTCGGGGGACCCCATGCCGCAAAGAGCGCGGTGGTCCTGCTGTTCATCCACATCCCCGGCGTGTTGCCGATCTTCCAGGGGCCCGTGCCCGCGCCCGCCCAGTTCAGCGAGGAGGGAATCGAGCCTGGAGGCGTGGTCACGTACTTGCTGTTGTTGTAGTACCCGGTGGAGAGTATCGGGTTGTAGTAGTTGACGTTGTCGGCAATGTAGACCCGCATGTGCGCGAAGCCCAGCGCCGCGACAAAGTGGGCCGAGTCACCGTTCCAGTACTTCGACTGCGTCGTGAGCCCGTTCGTCGCGTTGTTCGTGTCGACGTTGATCGTGCTCATGAAGTACTTGTCCGGGTCCTGGCCGCTGTTCGTCACGTTGGTGTCTTCGCCGACCCAGTTCTGGTTCATGAAGATGTTGTTCGTGCAGAGCCAGATCCGGTGGTACGGCGAGAGGAGCCAGTACTTCTTGTTGTTGACGATCGTGTTGTGGTTGATGTACTCGAAGTCCGTCAGCTCGTTCTGCTGCAGGAACGTCAGACCGCCGGTGGTCACGGTGCAGTTCTCGACCCAGAGCGTGTCGATCGGGTGCTTGCACTGGAACACGCGCGAACCCCACCACTGGCCGGAGTAGAACATGTTCCGGAAGTAGGAGTTCGTGATGAAGAACGACGCGCCGTTCGGCCAGCCGCCGATAGCGCCCGTCTCGTTCGTGCAGTCGAACAGATCGATGTTGCTGAATTCGAAGAGGCAGTTGTTGATGGTCAGGCGCTGCTTTGCCTTGTTCGCCGTGCCGCAATAGAAGAGCTCGGCGTTGAACGTGCCGGTGACCTGCTGCGCCTGGTAGTGGATGCCGTCGCACTTGATGCTGCCGTACACGGTGTTCGTCCCTTCCTGCGTCGACGGAGAAACCGGCGTGATGATGATGATCGGTTTCGTCGTCCCGGAGGCGGAGGGAACGCCGCAAATGGTCAGCGTGCCGGTCGGGTTGTTGCAGTAGATCGGCGCAAGCTGGAAGTAATACTGCCCCTGGTAGAGGGCATAGACCCGGTTCGGGTTCTTCCGTACGCCGCCGGCCAGCGTGTCGCTGTTGATCGCCGTTTCGAGTGACCCGGCATTTTCGCCCAGCGCCAGCGTGCCGCCCGGGACATACACCGTGTCCCCTGCGGCTTCGATCTTGGCGGGCTTATACGGCACCAGGTGCTGCCCGATGCCGGCATAGCCTGTCATCACGAAGGCGAACAACAAGCAGAGTAGCATTCGCGATTTCATGGTGTTCTCCTGTGGTGGTTGTTGCAGATGACAATCGTGGACCCGCGACCAACTACATGCGTTTTTCCCTCCCGTTCACCTCCTTTCTCGGTCCTGTTTTACTTGTGTGATCCTGTCGATGGTGCAGCTCACCCGCGCTCGCCAACTCGTGCTGCATCCGTTCCGGGACTCAGTAGTTGTACGTCAATCCGACACGCAGCGCCCATCCGTACGTCTCCTTGCTCGTCGGGAGCTGGCCCGGCGCGTACGTGAGGATGCCCGGGTGGTCGTAATAGTAGCTGTCGATGTGTCCGTTCACGTTCGTCGCGTTGGCGAACGCGGCAAGCCCGCCGATGATCTGCTGCTTGAGCGCGATGTCGACGAGCGAGACGTTGTCCGTGTACGGGTTCAGGAGCCCGAGGTACGTGTCGATGCCCGATATGGTCTTCTGCTGGTAGCGGACGGAGAACCGGGAGCTGAATCCCATGTAATCCCACCCCAGGATCGCGTTGTACGTTGCGCGCGGCTGATCCTGCAGGGGGGACTCCGTCGTCTGGTAGAAGAGGTGGATGTTCGGCCTGAAGGCGGTGCCGAGGTTCTTCACCAGGAACGACGGATACTCCTGGGCCGAGCTCATGTAGGCGGCGTTGACGTCGAGCACGATGCCGCTCAGGAGCCCGGGGAGGTACCAGAGGTGCGTCTGCCACGCGATCTCCACGCCGCGCAGGTAGGCCTTCTGCGGGTCGTTCATCGGGATTGCCGCGGTGGCCTTCGTCGTCTGCGTCTGCGCCGCCCAGGTCGCGTCAAAGTACCCGGAGTTCGGGCCCGGGACCCTGTCATAGAAGTCCGCCGGGGCCGTGTCGATCGGGTAGGGATAGAACGGGTAGAAATTCTGCATCGCGTAGATAAGATCCGAAATCTCCTTGTAGAAGAAGTTCAGCGTCACGAGCCCGACGTCGTTGCTGGAGTAGGAGATGCCGAGGTCGTAGTTCCACGCCGTCGAGGGGCGCAGCAGGGGATTGCCCAGCGTGAGCGTCGTCGCTCCCATCGAGTAATCGATGAGGGGCGTGATTTCCGTGAAGCTCGGGAGGGAGAGGCTCTTGTACGCGGCGCCGATCACCTGGATGTTGTCCGTCGCCCGGTATTTCGCGTTCACCGAGGGAAACCAGTAGGAGTTGTTCCTGCGCGACTCCACGAGGACGGGGGGCTGGCCGGTGAGGCCGTTCTGGTTCGAGCCGTTCAGCTGGACGTGGTATGCCCTGATCTCGGTGATCTCATCCTGGTAGCGGGCGCCGGGGACGATCGTCAGGTTCTCCCCCACGTTGAATTCACCCATGACATACGCCGCGGCCGTGTGCTCGTTGTCGACGTAGTTGTTGTCGAAATCCTGGGGACCGTTGCTCCAGTACCTGTTCTGGTTCGGCAGGTTGAAGTAGTACTGCGTCTGCATGTTGATCAGCCTGGCGACGTCGAAATCCGGGCCGATCGGGTACCCGAGGATATTGTTCCGGGTGTAGGAAAGATCGACGAACGGATTGGCGGGGATCCCCGCCTGCCGGTTCGGGTCTGAGCCGGCCAGGAACGGGAACGTGTTGATGAGGTCCAGCCGGTTTCCGGCCCCCGCGCCGTACAGGAGGTAGTCGTGGATCTGCGACTGGTCGCTCGAGCGGCTGACGCTGTGCGCTTTTGCCCCCACGGAAAACGTCCCGGAGAGCAGATCCGAGTACCTGAACGGGATCTTCCAGTCGATCCGGGAATCGAACGAGTTGTCCGTCAGGTGCTGCTGGGTCAGGAGCATATCGTTCAGGTTCGAGTTGGCGGTGCTCGGGTCCATCACGCCCTGCATCGTCATCAGCGTCTGGGGGTCGCCGTAGATGAGCTGCCCCGCGGGAATGGCGTTCAGGTTCGTCTCGATGAAATTGAATTGCATCTGGTTCGGTGACGAGACGATCCCCCGCGTGTAGGAAACGGAGAGCGGGAGCTCGGTACCCCAGAACTTGAACTTCGCGGAGAACGAATGCGTCCACTGCTCTGTTCTCCAGCGCTGGGCGAGGATGTTGTAGTTGAGGCTGTTCTGCGTGAACTGGTCGGCAAATGTCCGCTGGATGACGCTGTCCAGTTTCTGGTCATACACGTCGAAGAACCGGAGGTCGACCACGTCCGTCGTGTAGTCCAGGATCACGGCCCCGCCATACCGGTGGCGCGTCTGGCTCTGCTCGGTCAGCGTGGCGGAGACCGTGTTGTAGTAAAACTGATTGGCGACCTGTGAAAACGTCAGGTTGCCGTAGCTCCCGGAAAACTGGTCGGAGGGGAGCTGCTTCTCCTCAATGTTCCCCAGCGCGATGAGGCCGAGCCGGTCGTCCAGGTAACGGTCGCTCACGCTCCCCGTGAATTTGTAGTTCTTGTATGTGTCCCGGAGGTTGTTGTACCCGCCGTTGCCGGAAGCGTTGTAGTGGAGCCCCGGCTCCGCCGTCTTGAGCGTCAGGTTGACCGTGCCCCCGAGCGCGTCGGCGTCCATATCCGGGCGGAGCGTCTTGGAGACCTCCACGCCCCTCACCAGGTCGTCGGAGAGTATGCTCAGGTCGATGCTCCTGTCCTGGTAGTTCGTGGAGCTTAAGGGGACCCCCTCGATCGTCACTTCGTTGAACTTCGGCGCGAGACCTCGCACGATCACCTGGTCGGCTTCACCGGCATTCCTCACAAGCGAGATGCCCGGGAGGCGCCCGATGGATTCGGCAAGGTTCGCATCGGGGAGCTCCTTCATCTTTTCGGTCGAGACGATATTCACGATCGAGTTGGCGGCGAGCTGCTGGTTGATCGCCTCCATCTGCCCCTTCGCCTGTCCCGTGACGACGATCGTCTCGCCCTGGACCGCGTGGGCGACCATCGACGTGTTCACCTCGACGTTCTGCCCGTCGGGCACCGCAACCTGGACGGAGGCCTTGTCGTATCCCACATAGGAGACGGTGAGCGTCTGGTTCCCGGCCGGGACGTTCTTCAGGGCAAATCTCCCGTCGAGATCCGTCGAGGCCCCGAGCCCCGTCCCCTGGATCTGGACGATGGCCCCGGGGAGCGGATCCTTACTCGCACGGTCGAACACCTTTCCCGTGATGCTGCCGGTCGCTGCGGCAAGGGCGGTGTGGAAAGGGAGCAGCACGACGAGCAGCGCCGCACATGCTGCGAAGGCGCGATCGGAGAGATTTCTCAGACGCATAGTTCTCCTCCTCGGTGATGAAGAGCCGGGTGCCAATTGTTCAGGAAATGACGCAACGGAAGAACTGACCGGGGACAGCCAGAGACTGATCGCAACAAGAGCTCACTCGCCGGACGTTGACAGAAAGGTGAAGTGAGGGGATATCCCACGTTTGAAGCGCAAATATGATGCCATGAGCGGCATGGAACAAATCCCACCTCCCGCTTCGAACTTGCGAACTCCGGGGGGGGCGGGGTTATTGAATTGATAAAAAGTCACAAAATGATAATAAGGGGCTAATGCTCCCAGTCATCCGTACGGAACGAGGGGGAGGGGAGTCCCGCCCCGTTAAAGAACGTCGCCTCGCCTTCGTTCGTAAACGCGTAACGGACCGCCGCCGGCCGGGTGACGTACGGGCTCGAAACGACAAGCGTGCTGCCGCGGACGGTGGCCAGGGCGGGCCTGAACACGCGATCCTCCCCCGCGATCAGGAACCCGCTCCCCGTGCGGGACTGTGTCACGACGAGTCCCCCGTCCGCATGGTCGAATGCCAGCACGACGGTGTTCCCCCGGATGGTCCGTGAGCGGTAGAGGGGACCGGAGTATGTGAGCGGCTTCCCGTAGTGCCGGGCCAGCGCCCAGAGCGCCAGCCGCCGACCCACTTCCTGCTTGTTAGCCGGGTGAATGTCTCTTGTGTCACCGATATCCAGCGTGACCGCCATTCCCGTGTTCTTCACCCCCAGCGTCATGAACTGCGCTTCGCGGAGAAATTCCGAACGGATCGCCGTGCCGTAGGGATAGGGGGCGATCTGGACGAAGTAGAACGGCATGCCGGGAGACCGGAATGCCCCGCGCCAGTCGCCGATCATGAGGGGGAAGAGCGTGCGGTACATCCGCGGCGCATCGGCGTTGGACTCCCCCTGGTACCAGATCACGCCGGCGAGCCCGTAGGGCGCAAGGGGGGCCACCATCCCGTTATAGAGCGCGGTCGGAGAATATCCCGAAAAATCATACGGGAGGTGGGGCCGGCGGAAATACTCCCCGTCACGAATGCCGAACAGGTAGAGCCGGTCGCCGACGTAGTCCGCGACCGGGAGATAGCGCCAGTCTCCCGCGAGCGCGACGCTGTCGTCGCCGCCGGAGGGGTGGATGCGCATCGACGAGGCGCCCCCCCAGATCCCGCCGCCTCCCCCGTAATCGATCACCCTCACCGCCAGCGTCATCGCGGTCGTGTCCACGAGATCCTTCGGCACCGTGTAGACCCTCGGGAGATTCCATGCCCCCTCGGCTTCGTGCGCGCCGACCTGTTTCCCGTTCACGTACGTGACGTCGATGTCGTCGACGGGACCGAGCTCCAGCACGAGGTCGCGGTGGAGCCAGGAGCGCGGGATGGTCACGTGCCTGCGGAACCAGACGACGCCGTCGAACTCACCGACCTCCGTCCTCTCCCAGTACGTCGGCAGGCGCATCGTGTGCCAGAGCGAGTCGGGAAATGCCGGGGACGCACACGCCCCGTCGGCCAGCGGAAGATTCTGCCACCTCGTGTGCGGATCGCGCGTGCTCATATCGATGACCGGGAACGTCCGCAGCCACGCGCCGAGAACTTTCAGGCTCTCGCGGGTCACGCTGATCATGGCGATCGTCGAATCATACTGCGGCACGCGCGCGAGCGCGGGAGCGCTGATCCAGGACTCGATCTTCGTCCCCCCCCAGCTCGAGAGTATGAGCCCGACGGGAACGCCGAGGGCGTGCCGGAGGTCTCTCCCGAAGAAATACGCCGCGGCGCTGAAGAGGGGCGACGTCGCCGGCGAGCACTCGACCCAGTTACCCGCGCAGGACTCCTGCGGGTCCGCCGCATACGCGCGCTTCACCGTGAAGAGCCTCATCGCACTGTCGGTCGAATGGGCAATTTCCGCCCGCGCGTCGAGGACGGTGTCTGTGGCCCATCCCTCGAGCGGCATCTCCATGTTGGACTGACCCGAGCAGAGCCACACTTCACCCGCCAGGACGTTCCTGAGCGTGACCGTCGAATCGGGGGACGCGACGCGCACCTCGAACGGCCCCCCCGCCCCGGGCGTCGTGATGCGGGCTTCCCACGTTCCCCCCTCGTTCACCGTGGCCACCCACCGGCCGCGCCAGGATGCGCTGACCGCGATTGCTGTCCCCGGCGTCCCCTTCCCCCAGACGGGGACGACGCTCCGCTGCTGGAGGACCATGCCGTCGGTGAAGAGGGGGGCAAGCCGGAGCGACGACCCGCCGGCAAATGCCGCGTGAGCGAGGGCGAGCACCAGCGTGATCAGGAGTGTGGATCGCATAGAGTCCTCGTGTCGTGTGTGAACACGTCTCCGCCCGGCATGGGCGCTACTCGCCGAACGTTACCTCGTCGATGAAGAGCCAGGCCTTCGCCCCGGCGTCATGGTGCCACGCGGGGCAGGAGGCGGGGCCCGTCACGCTGATCCTGAACCTCCGCGCCGTGACGGGCCGAAGCGGGACGGTGAATTCGCCCGACCGGATCTCCGCATCTTCGACGGGGGGTCCTATCTCGAGCCTCCCCGCCGGGACAAACAGGCCGTCGCGTGACTCGGCAGACACCTCGATCAGGAGCGGGAAGAAGATCTGCGACACCTGTTCCTGGAGCGCGCCGACGCGAACCCGGGAAACGCTTCTCCCGGCAGGGAGGACGAACTCGGCCCGGCACGTTCCCCGCCGGAA